>Ga0315273_10009016_pt1 | contig 12618 bp, 8 predicted proteins | sample YL17G02_0_MG_FD_205753 | JGI IMG/M metagenome (GOLD analysis project Ga0315273, IMG submission 205753) | Sediment microbial communities from Yellowstone Lake, YNP, Wyoming, USA - YL17G02_0 | ecosystem: Environmental > Aquatic > Freshwater > Lake > Sediment | place: USA: Wyoming | collected... | reverse complement strand
CGGGACCCAGGAACGAGACCGGCGGCGGCGCCTCCGGCGCCGGCACGTCCACCGTGTGCGTGCAACCCGAGCCGAGCGCCCCGATGCGCGTCCCGCAGGGGTTGTTGCCCTCGCGGCAGTAGGAAGCCGCCTCGACGTGGTAGTTGTCCGCTGCCGCGTCGCAGAAGTACGGGTTCACCGACACGTTGCCGGAGACGCCGTACTGCGCCGCCACGTAGCCCGTCCAGTCGCCCCCCGTGTTGCCCCACAGGTCGCAGCAGGTCAGCGTCGGGTTGCAGTTGGTCTCCAGCCGCGCCACCGCCCCGCCCTGCGTGGCCTGGGCGATGATGGTGTTGGCGATGGTCGGCGACGAGTTGTTGCGGCAATCGATGCCGCCGCCGGTGCCCGAGGCGCCGTTGCCCACGAAGGTGCAGTTGCGGATGGTGCACTGGGCGTTGCCGTAGCACTGCATGCCGCCGCCGTTGGTCGCCGTGTTGCCGGAGAAGACGCAGCTGTCCACCGGCCCGAAAGCGTAGACGAAGCACAGGGCCCCGCCGTTGGGGGCGTTGCAGTGCTCGAAGGTGCAGCGCCTCAGGGTCGGGAAGCAGTTGACGCTGAACGCCGCGCCGCCGCCGCGGTAGCCGGCGCTGCCGTGCGAGAAGACGCAGTCCGTCAGCCGCGGCGAGGACCAGTCGGAGCAGTACAGCGCCCCGCCCTGGTCGTTGGCCGACCCGCTGTTGAAGACGCAGTTCTCGACGATCGGCGAGGCGTGATTCACGCACGCCAGGTGCCCGCCGTCGTCGGGGGAGACGTTGCTCTGGAAGGTCACGTTGCGCAGACGCGGCGAGCTGTTGTTGCAGTAGATGCCGCCCCCGACGCTGGTCAGGCCGCCCAGGATCTTGATCCCCTCCACGACCGCGGTCGAGTCCTCGCCGCTGTGGAAGTAGAAGGCGCGGTGCGGGTCGGCCTCGAAACCCTGGACGGCGAGGACGCACTGCTCGGGCACGCCGCTGCGCGACTTGACGGTCACCTTCTTGCCGCCGAAGTCGATGTCGCGGTTGCCGGCCCCCATGTAGGTGCCGTCTTCCAGCATGACGATGTCGCCGGCCGGCACGGCGTCCACCGCCGCCTGGATGGTCGGGTAGTCCCCGGCGCCGCCGGCCCGCACGATGTGCACGTAGTGGCACGCCACCGGGAAGCGGCCCAGCTGGCCGCAGGCGGCGTTGTTGGACGCGGCGCACGGCGAATCCCCGCTGAGCAGATAGCTGCCGTTGGCGCGGTCGCAGAACAGCGGGTCGGCGCTGAAGTTGTTCCGGACCCCGAGCTGTCCGGCCAGGAAGCCGCTCCAGTTGCCCGCGGGGTTGCCGTGGAGATCGCAGCAGGAGAATACCGGGTTGCTGCCGGTGTCGCCCGTCTCCCGCTCCACCGCCGGCCGCCCGCTGCCGAAGGCCAGGATGGACGTCTGCACGCTCGGCGACGCGGCGCTCTGTAGGTAGAGATCGCTCCCGAGGATCGTGGCGCTGTTGCCGGCGAAGGTGGCGCCGGCGACCGCGTACGCCACCGGTGAGCCGAACGCCAGGGCCCCACCGCGCGCGGCGCTGTTGTCGAGGAAGTAGCAGCCCGTCAGCGTCGCCGGGGAATTCTGGAACATCGCCGCGCCCCCGGTGCCGCCGTGGTTGCTGGCGAACGTGCAGTTGGTCAGGATCGGGGAACTCTCGTCGAGGAACAGCGCGCCGCCGCCGCGCGCCCCGGCCGTGCACAGGGAGAAACCGGTGTCCCGGATGCGCGGCGAGCACTGGTACCAGCAGTACAGCCCGCCGCCGCTCTGGCCGGCGGCGGCGGCGGTGATCAGGCAATCCTCCAGGATCGGCGAGGCGGTCTCCTCGCAGGCGATCGCCCCCCCGGCGTTGGTGGCGTAGCCCTCGGCGATCACGCAGTTCACGAGCCGCGGCGAGCTGGCGTAGCAGTAGATGGTCCCGCCCTTGTCCATGTACCCGCCGGCGACGGTCACGCCCTGCAGGACGGACAGCGAGTCTTCCCCGTGGTGGAAGAAGAAGGCCCGGTGTCGGTTCGAATTGTTGGCTTTCACGGCGATGACGCACTCCGAGCGGCGGCCGCTGATCGACAGGATGGTGATGCGCTTGCCCAGGTAGTCCAGGTCGATGTTGCCGGGACCGTCGAAGAAGCCGTCGGCGAGCCCGATGACCGTCCCGTCGCTCGCCGCGTCGATGGCCGCCTGGATGGTCGGGTAATCCCCGGTGCCCTGCGGGTTCACGACCCAGGTCACGCTGGGGGCGATCTTCATGTCGTCCAGGCGGGTGTTGTTCGTCTCGTTCGACTCGGCGACCTGGCCGTTGACGTCGGCGATCAACTCGAGGTCGTAGATGCCGGGCGTGTAGCTGCCGAGGTCGCACTGCACGACGGCGGTGCCGCCGGCCGGGATGGCCGGCGTACTGATGGCGTTGCACTTCGTGACCCCTTCCACCTTCACCCGCGTCGCGCTGGCCGCCGCCGCGGCCGCACCCTGGTTGTGGACCGTGACGTCGATGATCATCGCCTCCCCGGCCCTGCCGTAGCGCGGGTCGATCCCGGTCACGACCAGATCGGGGCCGACGATGGTCACCGTCTCGGTGGAGCAGTTGTTGTCCTCGATGCCCTCGACCACCGCCCCCCCGATGTCGGCGCACGCCTCGACCAGGTGCTCGCCGATCGGCAGCACGCCCAGGTGGCAGGAGACGATCGTCGACGACCCGGGGTCGAGGGCGCCGACGGGGAGCGCGGCGCAGACGGTGCCGCCGTCCAGGCGCACGCGGGTCTGGCTGGCCCCGGCCGGCACGTAGCCGGCGTTGCGCACCTGCACGTAGACGGTCACGTCCGTCCCCGCCGGCTCCTCGTCGGGCATGATGCCGTTGACGTGCAGGTCGGGGAGGAACCCGACCACGGAGCCGGTCTTGGTGTTGTTGCCTTCGTCGCTCTCGGCCACCTGTCCGTTGATGTCGGCGACGGCCTCGAGCGTGTGCGTGCCGGCCGCCAGGGTGCCCACCCCGCAGGTCACCGAGGCGCTGGCCCCGGCGGCGAGGGCCGGCGTGCTGACGGCGGCGCACTTGGTCACCCCGTCGAACCGCAGGCGCGTGGCCGAGGCCCCCGCCGCGGCGCCGCCCTGGTTCTTGACGGTGACGGTGACGGTGAGCGCCTGGTTCGCCGGCGCCCACGTGGGCGAGAGGCCGGTGACCACGAGGTCGGGCGCCCCCACGGAGATGTACTCGGTCCGGCAGTTGTCGGTCTCGCCGGCGACCCCCTCGTCCACTTCGTTGTCGGCGTCGGCGCACGCCTCCACGCCCCGGCTGCCGGCGCTCAGCGAACCCAGACTGCAGGTGATGGAGGTGGTGCCACCGGCCGGGATGGCCGCCGTGGTCACCAGCGCGCACTTCACCGTGCCGTCGAGGCTCACCCGCGTATCGGAGGCGGCGGCGTTGGCCGCGCCGGTGTTGCGGATGTAGACGGTGGCGGTGACCGGTGTGCCCGCGGTGGCGTGGTCGGGCTCGATGTGGTCGATGACCAGGTTGGGCTTGGCGGCGGCGCCCTGGTCCCAGACCTCGACCTTATAGCGGCCGCCGGCGGTGAGCAGCGTGTTGTTGAACACCACGAAGGCGTGGGTCCCGGTCGACGTGGGGGTGTAGGTGTACGGCGCCCGCGTGGTGTCGGTGCCGGCCGGCTGCTCGAAGATCGCGTCGGCGCGGCCGAGCCAGCCGCCCTGCCCGCCGGAGAGCAGCAACGCCGTGCGCACGTCGTCGGCGGCCTCCGTGGTGCTGACCCGGAACGCGTAGGTGTGCCCGGCGGTGAGCGCCAGATCCCAGACGCGCATCACACCGCACTCCCCCGCCAGCCCGCCGTAGTTCTTCCACAGCGCCGCCGGCAGGGTGAGCGCCCCCTGGCCGTCGTCCCAGAGGACCGAGTACGCGTAGCCGCCCGGACCCACCGCGTAGACCTGGGCCCAGCCCGCCAGGCCGCCCTCGGTGTGGCGGCGGACGAGCAGGTTGGTCTCGTGCGGGATCTCCGAGGAGTACACCTGCGCCCCGCCCTCGGAGGTGTGGACGCCGAGGTAGGTGGAGTAGCTGGGATAGAGATGCGGTCCGACGGCGACGCCCATCCACTGGTTGGTGGTCTGGAACCACTGGTACCACGCGGGCACCGGCGTGGTCGTGTAGCACACGTCGGAGATCAGGCCGAAGGCGGCGACGGCGGGCGACACGAGGACCGTGGCGAGCAGGAGCGCGGCGAGCGGCAGGCGCAAGCGGGCGGGAGACAACGCGGCCGCGGCGACACGGCGCGGCAACCGGGCGCGGGGCGACATGGAGGAACCCTCCGGGCAGCGAGTACACGCCGCCGGCGCCGTGGTGGGTGCGGCCCGGCGAGGCGAAGGCACACAACAGGAGGATGGTGTAGTTCACAAAGAGGATAGCACCGCGGTCGTGGCGAGGGAACGAAGCTCTCGCAGGTTTAGAAGCGCGATACCCGCCCCAGCCAGACGGAGAGGACCGTCGCCAGCCCAAAGCCGACTTCGCTGAGGCCGAGTTGCAGCGTGGTCAGGCGGGGCCGGGCCGGGGAGAGGCCGTACGCCGCCCGCGCGGCGAGGATCGCGATCGCGATCATTGCCAGCCAGGACGTCAGCCCCGCCGCCGCCAGCCCCGCAACGGCGGCGACCGCCGGCAGATGCAGCGCCACTGCCCCGGACACCCGCGCCGGGTGCCCCTTGTCGAGCCGCAACCGCGCCCTGACATAGGTGATGGTGGGCACGGCCCGCGCGGCCAGCACGCCCCACAGGGCGAAAGCCGGCGCGGCAGGCCAGCCCGCCGCCAGCGCGATCGCCGTGGACACGCTCCCGAGGGCGAGAGCCGCCGTCACCTCCGCCGCCGCCTCGCGCGAGCGGCGGTCGAGGTCGAGCCCGAGCGCCACCGCCCCCAGCGGCGCGGCCGCGGCGAGCGCGACCAGCACCGGCCCGCGCGCCAGGCAGAACGCACCGCCGAGGGCCGCGGCGCCGACCAGGGCGAAGAACAAGAACGCGCGCTCCGCCACCGCGGTGCGGGGAAAGCGCTCCTTCGACCGGCGATCGGAGACGACGATTCGCAGCGGTCGGCGGGCGAGGAAGCCGGCGAAGGCGGCGGACGCCAAGAGAAAGCCGGCGGCCGACGGAGCGACGAGAAGGCCGAGCAGGATCGGCTCGCCGAGGAACGCCCAGCTGCCGTGCTCGGCGGGGACGACGACGCGCCGCAGCGACGCCGGGCCGCGCGGGGCCGCTCCGCCCGCCGCGCCGCGCTCGGGCGCACCGGTCACGCTAGCGCTGCTTCGGCCGCGTCACCCGCGGCGAGTGCCACGCGTCCGGGTGGTCGGGATCGTTCCCCGGGCAGGCGTCGCACAAGCGGCCCGCGCCGCGCCGGCGCCGGCGCCGCCACCAGCCGCGCGCCAGCCACGCCAGCGCCGCCAGCGCCGTGACCGCCGCCACCGCGTCCTGCCACCCGAGACCGGACACCGCCCCTCCCTACCCGAAGCCCAGGAACCGCCCGCCCTGGTAGACGGCGAAGGACGCCGCCCAGGCGAGCGCGTTCATCATGAGCAGCATGAAAAGCGGCCAGCGCCACGAGTTGGTCTCGCGGCGCGCCACCGCCAGCGTGGACATGCACTGGCAGGCCAGCACGAAGAAGACCATCAGGGTGATGCCGACCAGCGGCGTGTAGGCCCGCGCCCCGGTGGCCGGGTCGACGGCGGTGCGCAGCGTCCTGCGCAGCGACACCGGCGCCTCGTCGGCGTCGCCGAGGTTGAAGACGGTGGCCATGGTCGAGACCATCACCTCGCGCGCCGCGAACGAGGTCACCAGTCCGATGCCGATGCGCCAGTCGAAGCCGAGCGGCGCGATGACCGGCTCGAGCGCCCGCCCGACCTGCCCGGCGAAGGAGTTGCGCAGGGTGGCGCCCGCCAGGTCGCCCTCGAGGACCTTCGCCTGGGCCGCGTCCCCCGCCGCCTGGGCCGCGCCGAGCTGCGTCCGCAGCGCGTCGGTCTCCGCCCCGCTGCGCGGATAGGAGGCGAGGAACCACAGCACGATGGACACGCCCAGGATCACCGTGCCGGCCTTGCGCAGGAAGAGCAGCGAGCGGTCGCGCACGGTCAACAGGATCGAGCGCCACGCCGGCCGGCGGTAGGGCGGCAACTCCATCACGTAGAGCGGCTTGCCGCCGCGCAAGAGCGTGCGCTTGAGCAGCCAGGCCACGCTGACCGCCGCGACGATGCCGAGGAAGTACATCGCGAAGAGGGTGATGCCGGGCAGGGTCACGAATCCCACCCAGCGGTTGGGCACGAAGGCGCCGATGAGCATGGCGTAGACCGGCAGGCGCGCGCTGCACGACATGAACGGCGCGATGATGATGGTGGTCAGCCGGTCGCGGCGGTTGTCGATGGTGCGGGTCGCCATGATGCCCGGGATGGCGCAGGCGAACGACGAGAGCAGCGGGATGAAGGCGCGCCCCGACAGTCCCACCTTGGCCATCAGCCGGTCCATGATGAAGGCGGCGCGCGCCATGTAGCCGCTGTCCTCGAGCAGGGCGATGAAGAAGAACAGCACGGCGATCTGCGGCACGAAGGTCACGGTGGTGCCGACGCCGGCGATGACCCCGTCGACGACCAGCGAGTGCAGCGGCCCCGGCGGCAGCAGCCTGCCGACCAGCCCGCCGGTCTGGTGGACGAGGAGGTCGATGGCGTCCATGGCCGGCTGCGCCCACGCGAAGACCGACTGGAAGATCGCACCCATGAGGACGAGGAAGATCGCCGGCCCGAAGACGCGGTGGGTGAGCACCCGGTCGATGCGCTGGGTGGCGCGGTCTCGCGCCCCTCCCGGTGCGGCCACAGCGCGCGCCAGGATCTCGGAGATGCGCTCGTAGCGGCCCTCGATCTCGTGGGCGCGCCATTCGGGGTCGGCGGCGTCGAGCCGCCGGCGCAGCACCTGCAGGTCGTCGAGCACGTGCGGCGGGGCGACGCGCGCCAGGGCGTCGTCCTCGCCGTCGTCGAGCAGCAGGGCCATCGCCAGGTCGCCGCGCGCCCGGTCGGGGACCAGCGGGTGGCGCGGCAGCCGCGACTCGAGGCTCTGCAGCACGCGCTCGACGTGCGGCGGGCGGCGCCGGAAGCGCTGGGTCGAGGGCTCGACCTCGCGGTCCATCAGGCGGCGCAAGCGGCCGAGCCCGGTGCCGCGGGCCGCCGAGATGCCGATCACCGGCACGCCCAGCAGGTGCGCCAGCGCCTCCTCGTCGATCCGGATGCCCTGCTCCTCGGCGGCATCCATCATGTTCAGCGCCAGGAGGAAGGGGCGCCCCAGGTCGATCACCTGCAGCGCCAGGTACAGGTGGCGGTCGAGGTGCGTGGCGTCGACGACGAAGACGATGAGGTCCGGCGGCGGCGTGTCGGGTTGCAGCCCCAGCAGCACGTCGCGCACGATGACCTCATCCGGCGAGCCCGGGTGCAGGCTGTAGCTGCCCGGCAGGTCGGTGAGCTCGGCCCGCCGGCCGGAGGGCAGGTCGCAGTAGCCGAGCTTCTTCTCGACCGTCACGCCCGGGTAGTTGCCGACCTTCTGGCGCAGCCCGGTGAGCTGGTTGAAGAGCGTGGACTTGCCGGCGTTGGGGTTGCCGAGGATGGCGATGCAGCGTGCCGCAGCCGCAGCGGCGGCGACGGGCGCTCCGGCGGCCGGCGGCACCGGCCGCAGGGCGGCCGCGGGTCCCGCTCCGGCCTCAGGCCTCCGTGACACGGATGCGGTTCGCCTCGCTGCGGCGGATGGAGAGATGGATCTGGCGGATGCGCAGCTCGACCGGGTCGCCGAGCGGGGCGAGGCGCACGACCTCGACCGGCGTGCCGGGCACCAGGCCCAGCTCCATGAGGCGGCGCGCGATCGCCGGGTCGCCGGAGATACCGGCGATCACTCCCGACTCACCGGGGACCAGGTCGGCCAGCCGGCGCTCGACCATGCCGGGGTGCTCGGGCTCGAAGGTCACGCGCCCGCCTTGCGGCGCGCGACGGGCTCGCCGTCGCCGGCCAGCGCCTCGTGCAAGCAGGCCGTCTCGCAGATGTCACAGCCGCCGGCGGCCCCGACGCCGCACGCCGGGCTGGCGCGGAAAGCGGCGCGGAAGCGGGCCGCGTCCGGGTGGTCGGAGCGCATGAAAGACGTCAGGCGCAGCAGCTCGACCATCACCTGCGGGCTGACCAGGTGCTCGATCATGCAGGCGTCCTCGGCGGCGACTTCCTCCGGCACGCCGAGCGTCTCGCTGAGGAACACGGTGAGCACGCGGCGGTTCGACTCGGTGCGCTCGGCGAGCTGCTTGCCCGCCGGCGTCAGCTCGACGCAGGCGTAGCGCTCGTGGTCCACGTAGCCGCGGCCGTGCAGGGTGCGCAGCATCGAGGTCACCCCGCTCTTCGACACGCCCAGCTTCTCGGCGACGTCGCCGACGCGCACGAAGCCCTTCTCCAGCTTCAGGGCCGCCACGGCCTGCAGGTAGTGCGCCATCGAGTGCGAGACTTCCTTCTTGGCGAAGCGGCTCCAGATTTCCAACGCGGGGCTCCTGTCGGAGAGAGCGGGTGGCGCGGAGTGCCGCGACGAGGTGCCGGGCGGCTCGCTCAAGATTGTTAATGTAGCTTAACTATTATCGGCAAGCACCTCAATGGGCTGGGGCAAGAAGACGGCCAAGGGGGCTCGCCGCGGAGTCCGGCGAAGCCCCCTAATGGTTTGGTAGACAAAAGATTCCATCGGCGTGTCGCGCCCCTGCCTCAGGCCGGGACCCGTCCGGTCCGGGCTCCGGCCGACTCCGCCCCCGCCACCTCTCAGTCGAAGACCTTCTCCACCGCCTGATACGCCGAGTGCATCTCCTCGATGGCCTTCTCGGTCTTCGCCCAGTCGGCCTTCGGGGCCGCCTTGGCGACTTCCTTCACTCCCTTGGACAGCTCGGCACGCGCCTTCTCGAATCCCTTCTTCTGATCGGCGAACCGCTTGGGCAGCGTGGCGTGGTTCAGCGTGTCCATCTCGGCGGTCAGCTCGGGCAGGACCTCGACGAGCGCCTTCTGATCCTTGTCGGGCAGATAGTAATGGTAGATCCGGTACAGCACCGCGTGGAACTGGGCGAGCTCCGGTATCACCGGCCGGATGGCGCGCGCCAGGCCTTCGTACGCCGAGTGCATCTCCTCGGCGGCCGCCAGCTTATCTTCGACGGTCCCCGTCTCGAGCGCGGCGCCGTAGGCCTTCTCCGCCGCCTGGAGCCGCTCCAGGCCCTTCTTCCAGACGTCCTGCTTGTCACGCAGGATGCCGGGCAGCTCCGCCTTCCCGACGGCGGCGATGTGCTTCTGGATGTCGGGCCATAGCTCGCGCAGCATCGTCGTGTCGCGCGCCGGCCAGGCGGTGTGCCACATGGGGTAGATGACTTCGTGGAAGGCGGTCAGCTCGGGCACGCGGGCCTGCGTCTCGCCCGCGTGCTGGGCCAGAGCAGGGCCAGCCAGAACCCCTACGATCCACACGAGCCCGCCGGCCATCCCGATCCGCTTCATTCGATCCCTCCTCGAAGGGCATCCACTGAACAGGGTTGCGACAGAGCGCGGGCGGCCCAAGTCTTCGCTGGGGCCGCCCCCCCGCCCGCTACACGTTCGCCTTCGCGTCCTTCGAGATCCACCACGAATACAGCCCGATGCCCAGCGCGGCGACGAACCCGAGGGTCACGAACGGGTACCAGACCTGGTACGGGTGGTAGGTGTCCCACAAGAGCTTGGTGGCGGTGTTGGCATCCAGCCCGGTAGCCCTCTGCAGCGCCTCCATGGCGTTGGTTCGCTCCACCCCCGCCGGCACCCCGCCGTGCTGCCCGAGGTAGCGCAGCGCCAGCATCGCCTTCTCGCCCATCTTCTCGTACAGGTTGCCGCCCATGAACGAGCCGATCACCCAGCCGATGGCGAACGGCATGTTGGCGTAGCCCATGTAGAGGGCCTTCTGGCCCTCGGGCGCGATGACCCCGAGGTACTCGTTCATCTTGGGCGAGGAGAGCATCTCGCCGAGCGAGAAGCACAGGATGCCGAGCACGCACATCGCGCCGGCCATGCTGAAGCCGGCCACCAGGAGCCCGATCGAGGCGATGCAGATGCCGACGAAGATCGAGTGCACCCGCTTCATGCGCGACGCGAGCCACGACACCCACACCACGCACAGCACGATCAGCCCGGCGTTGGCGTTGATCAGCCACTCCTGCGCGATCATGGTGCCGCGCGCCGACTCGGTGGTGAACATCTTCGGCAGGTGCAGGGCCTGCACGATGGCCCGCGAGTCGGTCCAGTCCACGATGAAGTTGGGCAGCAGGTCGAAGAGCTGCATGAACATCAGCCAGAAGCCGGCCATGATGAGGATGAAGGTGATGAGCTTCGGCTTCACCAGGTTGCTGACGGTGAGCTTGATGATCTCCCAGGGGCCGCCCCGCTGCACGCCGCCCGCCGACACCGGCGGGTAGGTGAAGAGCATGAGGAAGTTGAGCGACAGGATGGTGGCCGAGCCGAAGAACACCATCGGCCAGGAGAGGCCGACCAGGAAGTGGGCCAGGGGCGGTCCGAGGAAGCCGCCGATGTTGACCACCATGTAGAACGCGCCCCAGCCGACCGACGAGGTTCGGTCGTCGAGCGTGCGCACCAGCGTGCCCTGCAGGCCCGGCTTGAAGATCGCCGTGCCGAGGCCGACCGTGCAGGCGCCGAGCAGGAACGGCAGATACTCGCGCTGCGTGGCCATCAGGATGTAGCCGAGGATGGTGATGCAGGTGGCCACGGCGATGGTCTTCTTGTAGCCGAGGCGGTCGGCGAAACCGCCGGAGAACACGGGCACGCCCGCCTGCACCGCCGCCCACCACATGTAGATGACCGCCTTCTGCCCCATCGTGAAGTGCAGTCCGCCCGGCTCGTCGGCCTGGGCGATGTAGATGGGGACGACGACGCGCACGCCGTAGTAGGCGAGGCGTTCGATCATCTCCATGACGTTCACCATCCAGAAGGCGCGCGACATGCGCGCCATCTGGGCGAACATGCCTTCCTTCTTCGGCGTCGCGACGGCGTCGGCAGCGGCCATGTCGGGGGTTCTCCGCGGTTGGACTGCGTGGGCGCGACCGGCGCGGCGCGTGCGGCCGCCGCGACCGGCGGCTACGGCTGCATCCCCTCCAGCTTCTTCTTGAGCGCGGCGATCTGGCGCTCCGAGCGCTGCCCGGCCGGCAGCGCCGCGGCGGCGACGAGGGCCTCCTCGAGCGTGCGCCGCGCGCTCGCCTGGTCGCCCTGCTCGGCGTAGATGTCGGCGCGCGCCTGCAGCACGACCAACTGACGCGGCCCGTACACCCTGGCCAGGGCCCGGTCGGACGCCGCCAGCGCGTCGTCGTACTGCTTCAGCGCCTTGTAGGCGAGCGCCAGCCGCGCCGGCGGGTTGTAGTCGTCGGGCAGGTCGCGCTCCGCCGCCTGGAGGACGGGCACGACGCGCTCCGGCGTGCCCGCCTGGAGGCAGGCGGTGAGCCGGTGCGAGTCGTAGACCGTGCGCTGCTCGGGCGTCTGGGCGCGCGCCGCCGCGGCGTCGAGGAAGTCCGCCCACTCGGCGGCCAGCTGCTGCTTGCCGGTCGTGTCGCCGGCGTCGTCGCGCGCCGCCACCAGCGTGCCGTAAACGCTCGAGCGGTCGTCGTCGGAGACCTTGAGCGCCGTGTCGGCGAGGGCGGCCCGCGCCGCCGCCTCGAACCCGGCGACCAGCTTGGCGCGGTCGGGATCCTCGGCCGGCAGCGCCAGCGCCGCGTCGAGTCCGCCGAGCGCCAGGCCCAGGCCGGTGGGCGTGCCGCGGTAGCGCGGCAGCTCGGCCTGGGCCAGCGCCAGGCAGGCGGGGTTGTCGTCCGCCATCTGCTGCGCGAAGAGCAGAGCGTCCACCGCGCGGGCGCGTTGCGGCCAGTCGGCCGGCGCCTGCGCCAGCACTTCGCGGTACGCCACCGCCGCGGCCGAATCCTCCTGCGCGGCGTAGTGACCGTCGGCCGTGGCGAGCAGCGCGTCCAGGCCGCGGGCGCCGGGCTTGCGCTCCACCGCCGCCACCCCGTCGTCGAGCAGCTTGTGCAGCTGCGGCACGGTGGCGCCGCCGACCCAGCGCAGCGCGATCTTCTCGTCTTCGGGGTCGACGACGAGGTAGGTGGGCAGCGCGGCGACCGGGAACTGCTTACGCAGCGGGGCGTTGACCGCCTGCTCGGTGTTCATCGCCAGCCAGACGAACCGTCCGGCTTGCCGCGCCAGGGACTTGTCCGTGAAGACGTTGGCCCTCATGGCGCGGCACGTGTGTCACCACGGGGCCCAGGCTTCGATGAAGATCGGCACCTTGCGGGCCCGCGCCTGCGCGAGCGCCTCGGGGTAATCGTCCTCGAGGAAGGGGACGGCGGGCTGGGCCGCGTGCGCGGCGGCCGGCTTGGGCTTGCTCGGGGTCTTGGCGGCTTCGGCGGCGTGCGCGGCGAGCGACAGCGCGGCGACCAGCGACGCGGCCAGGAGCAACTGGGCGAGGCGGGAGGTCTTCATGGGCGGGATGGTAGCAAAGCCCGGCGGCGGTGTCTCGCTCCGCCCCCGCCCCGGGAA
>Ga0315273_10009015_pt1 | contig 12619 bp, 33 predicted proteins | sample YL17G02_0_MG_FD_205753 | JGI IMG/M metagenome (GOLD analysis project Ga0315273, IMG submission 205753) | Sediment microbial communities from Yellowstone Lake, YNP, Wyoming, USA - YL17G02_0 | ecosystem: Environmental > Aquatic > Freshwater > Lake > Sediment | place: USA: Wyoming | collected... | reverse complement strand
CCTTCTTGATGGTGGGGTTGATGTCGCCACGTATCACCGTGGGCTGGGGGACGACCCTCCCGGTGTCCTGGCATCCGGGAGAGTGGTTGATCGCCCCACCTGTGGCGGACTGCCCGCAGGTAGGGCAGGCGATGCGTGTGACCTGCTTCTGCAGGTCCGGGTTGTCCCTGACCATGGTGTGCCTCGTGTGTGCCAGCTTGTGTGTCACGAGGCTGGGGTCGGCAGCTGCGAAACGACCGACCCCGCCTCTATCCCACGGGACTTCCGCGGGGTATCTAGTGCAGCCCGGGAGGGCTGGCTACTTGGGGCACTTCCCGTACCAGCCGCCCTTGGCGGCGACCTCGGTATCGAGTGTCTGCCCGAGCGCGCGGATGCGCATGTTGCTGAACTCGAGGACATGCTTGTAGCCGGTCTTGACCCGGGAGCCAGCAGCCACCGTCCTGGTGGTGTTGCGCCAGGTGCTGTCGGAGAACGCCTTCCAGCGGAACGTGAAGGTCACTGGCTGGTTGCTATCCCGGTTGTCGAACGTTGCCCGGTACATCGGGTCCTCGCACGGTCCGTTGATGGATCCGGATGGCCGCAGGACGACGCATGCCGGGACGTGGAGGTTCCTGGTCCAGTCACCCGTCTCGCTGGTCGAGTCGACCACGATCTGGGCCGTGTGGGGCCTCCGTGGGTTCATGCTGGCCCAGACCCTGGACAGGTCGGGCGCGAACGAGTCGTTGTTGTACTGGAGGTTGCCGTCGATGGCGACCCGGATGCGCGATCCCTCGCGGTATCCAGCGAGGGCCACCGACAGGGTCGGGACGAAGCCGTTGCACTGGAAGCTTGCCTTGTGCCTGGGGGTGAACGGCTCTTCGCATGGCCCGCCGATGAGGACCAGCTTGCCTGTGACTGCTGTCTCCTGGTCAGACGCGCGGGCCGTGACCGGGTCTCCAGGGGCTGCCCCTGTGCCAGTCACTGGCCCGAATGGACGAACGTCGTGCGTTACGTCACCGCCTGGCAGGGATGCCACCTGGGAGCCGTTGAGCGTGATGAGCAGGCTGATCTCGCCCCACCAGTCGGCCGTGCCGGTGATGGAGTAGTTTCCCTGGCAGTCGACCGTGCCTTCGATGGTCTTGGCCTGGTGGGCAGATGCTCCTGTGGCTGCCAGCATGGTGATGGTCATCACCACGACGAGGGCGGACACGAGCTGGCGCATGAACTTCATGGTTTCTCTCCTTGTGTTGACGAACGAGGGCGGGTCGCATCGACCTGAAAGGGGCCCGCGCCCATGCGCGGGTCGTGTGTCTGGAGCCAGTGGCACCTCTCCTTCCCCAGGTTGTACGTGACGTGCGTGCTCGCCGCCGACCTGGGATTGGCGGCGAGCAGATCGCGTAGGTGGTCAACGGATGGTGTGTGGTACGGCCGTCGCCGGACGCGGTCGATCGCGTGGCGCAACTCGATCACGAGTAGCTCCTGCGGCACAGCGTCCAGCGGCGGTCGGGACATCAGACGGCTGCCTCGATAGCGTTGCGGATGCCCGCCTCGATCTGCTCGTCGCTGACGTAGCGTCCCTGGAGGTTGAGCAGCGTCCGGTTGCCCGGCAGCCGCACTAGCATCTCGCCCTTGCCCGCGAGTCGCTCTGCCCCCGTCTCGTCGAGGATGATGCGGCTCTCGGCCGCGGTCATGGTGGCGAACGCGATCCTGGCCGGGACATTCCCTCTCAGGAGCCCCGACAGCACCGTGGCATCCGGCCGCTGTGTCGCCATCACCAGGTGGATGCCCACCGCCCGGGACATCGAGGCGAGCCGGATGATGGGCCGCTCGGCATCCGGGTTGGTGAGCAGCAGGTTGGCCAGCTCATCGATGACGATGACGATCTTGGGCCAGTCCTGACCGGCATCATTGCGGGCGTACGTGGCTGCCAGCAGGGCGAAGCGCTGCTCCATCTGCGTGGCCACCCAGTCCAGGGCCCTGGCCGCAACGCTCATGTCCCAGATCGCCTGGCCGTACACCACGTGCGGCAGGCCCCCGTACATGGCCAGCTCCACCCGCTTCGGATCGATGAGCAGGAACCTGACCCGCTCGGGCGGGAGCGCGACCAGGTCCAGCATCATCGAGTTGATCCACACCGACTTCCCGGAGCCGGTCGTCCCGGCCACGAGCAGGTGCGGCATCGTGCACAGGTCGATCCGGACCTCCCGGCCGACCCTGTCGGTCCCGAGCAGGACGTCGAGTGTCACCCGTGAACCTCCGTGTAGCGTGCCACCAGCGCTCGTGCCGCGGCCTTCTTCCTCGCTCCGTGTGTCTGGAACACGACCACGCTGGGCCGGTTCGTCCGTGCGCACAGGCGGCAGTCGATGCACTGCCGTCCACTCGTCTCGTAGGGGCAGGCCACGGCCTGCCGTCCTGCGATCCTGGTTCCCGGGAGCGTCCCCTCGCCGTCCACGACGACCGCCGCCCAGCCCGCGGCGATGGCCTCGGGCACGTCTTCGGCCAGGTCGCACGATGCGTTCGGCCGGGCGTGGTCCCTGAACATGTCGGGGGTCAGGCGCCTCCAGGCGTGGGTGTAGGAGATCACTGTCACGTAGGGCGGGATGGTGTTGGTCACCGCGATGTACTCGTGGTCCGGGGTGCCGTCCGCGAGCAGGTAGTCCCCGCTGACGTTGAGCCGCACCACGTCACCGCGGCGCAGCTTCCTGAGCTTCTCCCTGAGATCGTCGAGGTCACTGGCTCCCCTGCCTGCGATCCTGAATGGCCCGGCGCCACCGCCGCTGGTGCTGTTCTCGGCGTAGCACCCGTTGTTGAACAGGGCGCAGTCGGTCGGGCAGCTCGTCTGCGTCCGGAGGGTCGACAGGGCCACGGGCCCCGTCTTGCGGTTCTGGGTGCGCATCGTGGTGAATGTCTGGGTCAGCTCCGTGCCGCCCACCGCAGTGCCTTGACGTAGATCTCCCCGTAGTAATCCCTGTCCTTCCCCGTCAACTCGCCCAGGTAGAACCTCACTCGTGCCCGGTCCTTGTCCGCCAGGCTTCGTGGCAGTGAGATCGCCAGCATCCTCGCTTGCCGGTAGGCCTCGATGTTGGACATCCAGATCCTCAGCCAGGGCGTGAGGGACTGGATGGCCGGGTCCTTCGCTTCGGCTACGAGGATCAGCATCTTGCGGATCCCCGCCCGTGTCGACCTGCGGGGCGACAGGTGCACCACGCTGGGTGTTGCCACCCCGCTCAGATGGTTTCGGTCCTCGATGAACTTCTCGGGAGGGCAGCGCTTGCAGAGCCTGACTCCCATCTGGGTGGCGATCTCGTAGTAGGTTGGGATCATCGAGCAGGAGCGGCTGCATTGCGCCCCTCCTTGATATAGGGCGCGGGCTTGAGGAACCCGGAGTCCACGAAGCTGTACGTCTTGCCCGAGGGGGAGACGATGATGTGGTCCTCGAAGTAGAGGCCGCATGCGTTCGCAGCCTCCATGACATCGAGGGTCAGCTGGAAGTCGGCCACTGTCGGCGTTACCGTCCCGTTCGGGTGGTTGTGGACCAGCATGAACCGCTCACAGCCTGCCGTGAGCACTGCTGACAGCATGGTCGGCAGGTGCAGGTCCACTGTGATGTGCGCCCCCCTGGCGACCTCCATGACCGTCCTGACGGCCAGCATGGAGTCGTAGACGATCACCCACATGCACTCCTGCGGCGAGGCGCTCAGGCCCCACCGCTTCATCAGTGGCCCAAGGCCACGCGCATCCTCGGGCAGATGTTCCTCGTCCTGCGTGATCCGCAGCTCAAGCTGGGCCTGCCGACTCCGTGTGGTGGAGTTCCGTGTGATGGTCAAGTGGTCTCTCCTAGAAGGGGAGGTCGTCGAAGTCGTTGTCTCGTGGTGCCGGGGCCGCTTCCCGGCGTGGGGCGCGGTCATCGCGGCTTCGGCCACGGTCGCTGTCACGGCTGTCACGGCTGTCACGGCTGTCACGGCTGTCACGGTCGCTATCGGTCCGGTTGCTGTCGAGGTACCGGAACATGAACACCTTGACCCGCCAGGCCTTGCGCTTGGCGCCCGTTTCCTTGTCGTCCCAGGTCCTGACCTCGATGGCTCCCTCGATGTAGACCATCCGGCCCTTGGCGAGGTTCTTGGATGCGCTCTCGGCCTGCTTGCCCCACAGGACCATGTCCAGGTACGTGGGTGCCGGTTCGTTCCCGTCCCGGTCCTTGTTGCCGTTGATGGCGACACTGAACTCGCAGCGGTCGCTGTCCTCGCGGTCGCCCTGGCTGTACTTCGGGTCAGCCGTGAGGTTCCCGATGCCGGTCCAGCGATTGACTCCTGCTACCATGCTACAGGCTCCTTATACGTGTGGGGTCGACCCATCGTAGCCGCTTCAGGAAGTCCTGTCTAGCGGTCAGAAGGGTTTCACCATGCTCTTCGATCAGGTAGTGGCCGGAGTACCGGTCGCCCTTCTCGTTGACCTCCCAGGTGACCCACTCGAGGGTCCCGTTTCTGGCTGCGGGCCACTCGTGGACAACGAGCACCACGCTCCAGCCTCTCTCGATCTCGGCCCATGCCAGGACGATGTAGTCCCCACCATCGAGCTTCGGGTGCTGGACCTGTGGATCGGCGCTGACCGTCACGCTACCTTCTTCGGATACAGGCCAAAGCTCGCCCAGCGGTCGATGGTCAGCGGCTTCGCTGTCGACAGCGTCAGCAGGTAGCCGTCATCCTCATCGGCGCGGGCCCAGTCCTCGACGATGGGACGGTCGAAGCGCAGCATGTCGAGCAGGCCAGGCATGTCGCCTCCCCCCCGGCTGGGTGCCTGTACGTGCACCTGCACGCGGTATCGGTAGGTCGTTACTGTCATCGGATCACCTCTGGGTATGCTTCCGTGCCGTGCCACTCGTTCTCTGCGTCCAGGAGACGCTGGTCCATGTACTCGGGGTTCTTCCGGGGCAGGCTGAGCCAGCCATTCCGGCGCATGACCTCCCGGATGACCGGCGCTACGCCATAGTAGACCTCGACCGGTTCGGCGACCACGTACTCGACGCGGTCCCTGAGCTTGTCGATCACTCGTTGCGCGACATCCCGGCCCACCACGTCGAATGTGGCCAGGTCGTCCGCGCCCTCGATGGCGACGGTGATGCGCCACCAGCCGTCCATGACGACGGCGCTCATCGGACGATGTACCCAGCGAGCGGAACTTGGCAGGTGCTCATCCTCCTTGCGCTCCCGACAGGCCATCCCAGTAGTGCGGGTCCTTCTGGGCCTCTAGGTCTTCCTCGTTCTGCTTCACCCGCATGGCTACCCACTTCCTGATCTTGCCAGCCATCTCGTCTCTCCCCTCGCTTGACAGGATGTCTGCGATGGTGTCCCACTCCTCCTCGATGAAGTTGATCGCGATGTCCATGTCCCTGCCGAAGCTGTCCTTCATATCGCTCCCTGGTAGGTGGCCCAGGGTGATGCGTGCCTGCTGTTCACAGCAGCTCCACGGTGCTGCCGGATAGCGTCCAGTTGTCATTGATGTCAGCGAGGGCATCGTCGGATACCGAGCCCAGCGCGGCGTCCACGCAGTCGCGGTCCGTCACGTTGCTGTCATCCGTGTCGTCCACCGTGACGACGACGCGATAGGTCAGGGTCACTACGCGGTCGCTCATGCGAGCTTCCCGTCGGCAAGCCGGATGAGCCGCCGGACACGCTCGCCTGCATTCCGCCACATCTCCCGCTCCGCGAGGGTGAGCGAGTCGTCCCGCTCCCCGTCAGGGGGGTACGGCTCGTTCTCCTCGAGCCATACGAGGATGTTCGTGAGCGGCTGCTGCTGCTCCTTCAGGGGCAGAAGCTCGATGCTGTCGAGCGCTCCCTTGATGGTGGTATCGAAGTGGTACTCATCGTTGGTTGGCACGCCTTCCTCGGGCGTGATCTCGGACCAGTCGAGGAACACGATCTCGACGCTGGCGCTCTCGGGGATGGCCCGATAGTCGACTGTCAGGCCTGCTGCCTGTTCGATGAGCACGATGGGGCGGGTCATCAGTAGTAGCCTCCGATGCCTTCGGCCTGGTCTGCACACCGGTCACACTGGTACCCCCTGGCCCGGTCGGCCGGTGTCAATCGGTTCTTCGCCCCACAGTTGGGGCAGGGCAGGTTCCTCGGGTTTCGCTTGCTGGCAGCACGCAGGGCGCTGCCGGGACCGGCGAAGGCGTGCCGCGACACCTCCTCGTCATCGTCGGGGAACATCTCGAACGCCTCGTCGAGCGGGTCGTAGGTCACCGGACCCCCTGCTGGTAGGTGATCGTTCCCTGGTATACGACGACCACGCTGTGCCCCGGGTGGGTGGCAGCGTGGCGCCTCGCCATCGATCGCATCGTTGTCCGCCTGGTCTCCTTCCAGTTGCAACTCGTGCACCCTGCCTGGATGTCCTGCTTGGCTCCCCAGCTGCCGATCACGACGAGAGCTGTGTCATCAGGTCCTGCCATGCGATGCCCGCCCGCTCGGTGATGCGCTGTGCCAGGGGCACCGTGGGGTCCCCCTTCTCGATGATGTCCCTGAGCTGGGGCGCCGTGAGATAGGGGTTCCCGTCGGAGTCGCAGTCGCCCTCGAAGCGCCCGAGCCCCGGGGAGTAGGCGCAATAGCCGCCCCCGTACTCGTACTTGGGGTCGTTCCAGCACTCGAAGGTGGTGCTGGGCGCGGCCCCGATGATCTGGTCGGCGAGCGTGGTGTAGGTGTCGAGCGACATCTCCTCGGCCACGTATCGCTTGCCCAGCTCCAGGCTGCCGTCGGTCTTCTCCGCGTACTCGCAGGTGATGCCCTCGTGTTCGAGGATCTCGGCGATGGCTTCCGCGCGCCGCGGTCCGCCGACCTTGAGGATGATGATCTGGAAGTAGCTGCGGTCGCTCATGGTTCGTCTCCACTAGCGTCGTAAGGCTCGAAGTACTGGCACATCGGGTCGTGGATGGGCCTGATCTCGTGGCAGTCGGGGCACTCTTCGGGCCCGCCTTCGTTCTCGTCGCCGGTCATCGCGTCCATTCCACCGCGGTGACGCCGCTCGTGTGTGCCAGCGCGTCTGGCCAGCGCGTTAGCTGTGCGCGTACCTCAGGTGTGACTTCACCCGGCTGGGCAGTCTCGATGCGGAACCAGCGGACCTGGCCCGTGGTCATCGCCCGCACGAGCGTCTCGGACAGGCCGAAGAGCGCTCCGTAGGGGACCTTCACCCAGGCGGTGGCGATGCGGGGCAGGAACCTGCCGCGCTCGTCGCGTCGCTGGGATCCGCTGTACTCGACCCGGAAGATGCGGGGACTCGCGATCCTCTCTGCAGTCATGGCGTCTTGTCGACGATCCTGGGAATGGTGGACATGGACAGCGAGTACGCGAGGTCGAGGGCACCGGCATGGGCATCTCCCACGCTCCTATGCGGCCCGATCAGGAAGTCGGAGATCGCTTCCAGGCCCTCGTCCTCCCGCCATCCATACACCGTGAACATCGCGACGTAGTCCATGTCCTCGACGCTCGAGATCTGCTCAAGCTGCATGTCGTTGGGGTCTGCGTCGAACGGCTCGATCGGCTGTCCATCCCAGTCGACCGCCATGACGGGCGCTACCTGGTACTCGTCGAATGGCTTTCTACTCACTGGAGGCCCTCCGGCAGGAAGCGGCTGGGCAGGAGCCAGAGACCATCGCGGCATTCCTTGAAGCCGAGGTCACGCATGACCTCTGGGGGATATGCCTGCGACTTGGTGGCGCGGTAGCCGATCGCGTCCCTGTGCAGGAAGATGTGGATCGGGAACACTCCGATGGGGGTGGACGTGGTGCCTTCCACGACGATGCAGTGGTACGGGTGGTTGACCGACTCGTATGGGCGGATGGTGATGTTCGTCATCCCCGGAACCTCCCTCCCTGATCCAGATTGGCGAACACCTCGTTCAGGGGGCGTGGTGTCCAGTGGATGTCGCGCTCGACCGGTAGCCCGAACTGGCCCCGGAGGTCGATGATCTCGCCCATGTCGAAGTCACCGATCTCGCTCTCGAACAGGTGGGCGATGCCCCATGCGAGCTGCGTGTCGGGGTCGTACCCGGCGAGGTACCAGTACCCGATGCCGGTCGGGTTGAAGAGCTTGACCCGGATGAGCGGGTCCTCCTGGGCGTGTGCGTCGTCGGTGCCCGGGAGCTTGTCCGACTCGCGGATGTAGTGGTAGGCGGGCTTGTTGAAAGCCCGTTCCCGTCGTGGTGTCGCCAGGACCGTGGTCATGACTCTCCCTCATCGAGTGCGCCTATGACTCGGAACCCCTTGACCGCATAGCGCCCATCGGCACCATCCAGTCCAGTCTCGATCGCCTCACGGGCGGTCGAATACTCGACCACGCTGCGAACGTGGCCATCTGTCTCCTCCCAGCTCAGGCCGCTCGGGGCCTCCACGATGAGGTCGATCAGGAAGTGGGTGCGGTTCACGAGCGTGCCTCCTCATCCAGGTACTGCTGCTCGACAGCGGCAGCGGCCATCTTGGTGGCCTCTACATATCGGTCGTCGTAGCATTCGACCAGCGCTTCCTCCAGGTGCCCGCGGTCGAGGAAGACCTTGAACACGGGGTTGTGGCCCCGCTTGTCCTTGAGCAGGTAGACCTCGGCATAGACGAGCCGCCCGTCCTCGGTCGGCTGCCCCTCGTGGCAGATCCAGAGGCTGGTACGACGCTCCTGGTCGTCGTATACCTGGGAACGGTCGACCTCGGAGACGAACGGGTTGAGTAGCTCCGTGTTGTGCAGCTGGTCCGGGAGCGCATGGATGAAGCGCATGAACCCGGTCTGCCCGCGCTCCCCCCGGTGGCCCCGCCATGTCACGCAAGGGAGCCGGTCATCGCCATACCCGGACCACCACTTGCCGGGCGTGTCGCGGTCTTCGTAGCAGTGCGGTGCCCCGCCCAGGAAGTAGGCCACCGACCACAGCACCAGCCGCGGCTTGACGCTGTCGGTGATGAGCATCTTGTTCACGCTCAGAACCCCTTTCGCTGTGCGTCGGCAGGGTCGAAGTCGCCGTCCATCAGGATCTTCTCCCGAAGGTCGAGCGGCACTCCGTTCGACAACGGTGCCCCGAGCTGGGCGATCCGGATCCCGATGTCGAAGCCCATGCCCTCGTCGATGAAGTCGAGCAGGCCGCGAAGCGTCTCGCGTTCCTCGTCCATGCGATCGATGCGTTCGAGGACGAGGTCCAGCCGCTGCTGGATCTCATGCCTGATGTCCATGACCGTGATGTGCGCCATGTGTTGGCCTCCGTGTGTGTCGTTCGCGCGTGGGTGTCTGCGAGCCTTGCGCGCGTCTCAGAAGCCGCGCCCACGCAGGGTGCGGATGTTCGTCTCGAACCTGTCGAGCAGGTTGGGTGATGGGGTGGATACCTCGAACGGAAGCAGCAGCTCTACCAGCGCTGCCGTGATGCCATAGCCCAGGTAGTAGAACTCCTCGGGCGCCCGGTTCGGGTCGAACGTGGCGACCCATCCATCCCTGACTGCGACCTCCATCAGGCCGCGCTGCGTGTACCGGGGAGAGTCCACGATCAGCCCGTCCCCCATCAGCTGCCCTGACTCCTCGAGGTAGCGGATCCCCCAGCGATGGAGGTCGTGGAGCGAGCCATGCGGGTAGAACCCGATCGCTTCCAGCTTGGTCAGCCACTCGGTGAGCTTCATCCCTCACACCTCCTCGGTGTATTCGGTCAGCTCGACGATCTCGACGTCGGCTCCGTCGGCCATGAGTCGGCGGGCGGCGTCCTCGGCTGCGCGCATCAACTCCTCCTCGTGCTCGATGTCATCGAAGCGATCCACGACGGATACGTCCAGCGACACCCGGAATGTCCGCAGCAGGCTCATCAGCGCCAGACCGCGTAGTCGTCGTAGCTCGCCCAGGGTCGCTTGGTGACCACGTACTGGCTGATGACCCAGTTGCTGTATCCGAACCCGGCATTCACATAGACGCGGCTGCCGTCGCCATCATTGAGCGACCACACCTGTCCTTCGTGGATCGTGCCCGCATCGATCGCGGCCTGGACCTCGTCACGGAACCATGCGGGCTGGGGGTACTTGCCCATCGAGTCGATGGGCATGAAGTGTTCCTCGAAGCGGTTCTCGCTGATGGCGCGCTTCCTCACGGCTCCCGCGACTCCATCTCGATGAGCCAGAACTCGTGCTCTGGCGTGCCATAGATCTCGATGGGGTCACGCCCGGTGACCTCGCAGTCATGACCGTTGGCCCATTCATCCGCGTCCGTCCCGTCCAGAAGGTCGAAGATGCGGGCGCACTCGATGCACTGTTCCTTGAACCTCTCGGGCTGGACGCCCGTGACCCAGAACGGCCCCACGGTGGGGGTGACTCGTGCGGGGTCCATCAGTCCATGTCCCCCTGCTCACGCCGGATGGCCAGGGCGCTCGATGCGCTGGCAGCCCGGGCATCCCAGTTGAGTTCCACGTCGACCGATGCGACTTCCTGGTCCCACGTCACCAGCCTGGCGAGGCAGGGGCCGTGGTAGAAGCCGTCGATGGCGTTGCTTGTGTTCGTCTCGCCGGGCAGCATCGGCAGCCCGCAGTAGTCGCAGCCGTGGTTCGAGTGGAGCCGGTTCTGGCCGCACTCCCTGCACACCTGGGGCGTGTAGGGCAGCGTGTCCGGCGGGTTCGGGACGGGGATGAAGATGTGGCTCGCCGGGTCAGGCGTCGAGCGGATCTCCTGCCTGCACGTCGGGCAGTAGCGGATCTCCACGGCCTCAGGCGTCGGTCCCGTGTCGGTCTGGTAGACCGTGATGGGTGGTGTGGTCGGGTGTCCGAGGTGACAGTTCCAGGTCACAGGTCGTAGCCCCTCATGTAGGCCGCGTGGATCCAGGCCCCGCCCGGGTATCTCTTCACGGGTGGCAGCCCGTGCTTGGCATTCGTCATGCCCTCGATCATGGCGTCGAGTTCCTTGACCGCTCCCTTCTTCGTGTTGCTCACGACCCCGAAGTTGCGCTTGGCTGCCTTCAGTACCGACCCACGCGAGTGGTGCAGGTTGGTATCGACCTCGATGTGTAGCGCACTCGCCGTGGCTGCGAGCTGGAAGAACACGATGCCCTTGCCGGTGAAGACCATGCCCACGTCATGCCTCCGTGTGTGCGCGCAACGAGCGCGCGTATGGTGTTGGCTGGGGGCGACCCTGCCGTGCGTCAGAACTCCCCGTCATCGATCCTCCGTGACAGCCCTGCCGCGAAGTCATAGGCCATCGAGCGGGCATCTATCTCGGGGTACTCGAAGTCATCGGGTGCGTTCGTGTAGTTCAGCCCAGCCGAGAACGCGGCGATGAGATCGTCGCGGCTCGGGGTCGGTACGGGGTCGTCGGGGCCATCCGACTCCTCGATGATCTTGCGCCAGTACCTGACCGCGTTGTTGGCGTATCGCTGCAGCTCCTCGGCGCCGAGGCTGGCTGTCGTGTTGGGCGCGAACACCAGCACCGACTCGGAGTCGTCCTGCATGGTTGCGACCGGATGGTTGGGGAGCCACCATGACTCGATGGGGCCAAGGCTGGGGGGCAGGCGTACCGACCGGGCCCTGTGGTCTTGCGTAAGTTCGCTGTCGACCAGGATGCGGACCAGTGCCCTGGCCGCGTCCATCTCGTCGTCACCCTCCACGAGGAAGGCGATGGGGATGGTGTACGCGTTCATGGCATCCATTCCGGGATGTGCATCCCGTTCACCCGGTCGGCGAACCGGGCTAGCCTGCGGATCTCGATGCGGGCATCCTCGCGTGCCTGGTCACGGTGCGCTCGCTCGACCCGGATCGTGCCATCGAGCACGCCGAGGTGAAGCTCGATGATGGACGCCCACGAGGGGGTTATGTCGATGCTGTCCAGTTCACGAGCGGCCACCTGGTCCGCGCGCCCCGTGAACACTTCGCTGCCGTCGGGGTGTTGCAACATGCCTCCTTGTTCGCTCATGGTTCGATGGCCGCGTTTCTTTCCTCGGCCGTGTCCGACAGCACCGTGGCCCGGTGCCCGGCGATGGTGTAGTTGTCTCCGAGGATCTCGTCGACGATGGTCAGGTCGTAGACCACCACGCGCTCGCCGATCACATCGAAGTCGATGTAGTACCGCTGGTCAGGTTCGGCATCCTCGTCATAGATGCCATCCCGTGACCACACAGCCATCCCACCGGCAAGGTCGTACTCGATGAAGTCGACCGTGCCATCGAGGGTGTGGTCGTCGTTGCTGCCGCTCCATGCTCCCGTGACCTGATCCCTGAACCATGCCTGCTCGATCACGATCCTCATCCGAACCTCAATCCTCCTGCCCCGAGCAGGACGAGTTCGTGGAGGTGGTCGATGGGCTCGGCCTCTTCCACCCCATCGCCACTGCTGGAGTACATCTCGCCGCCCACGACCAGGACGTTGAGCCCATTGATGTTGAAGTTCACGTAGTGGAAATCGGGCTCGTGCTTCCCGTTCCACATCGCCTCGACCGTGTCGATGTCGGCCGTGATCGCGGCGAGCACGACCTCGTCGCTCTCGTTTGGGAGGTAGTAGATGTCCTGTCGGGCCCACTCGATGAACGACGTCGCGTCAGCTGCCCGATCGCGCGCTGTCGTGCGCATGCGCTCGAAGTCAGGCTTGGGTTCGAGGGTGTAGAGCGCTGTGACTGCGAGGTAGGCGTAGCCCATGTCACAGGGCACCGATG
>Ga0315273_10009014_pt1 | contig 12620 bp, 8 predicted proteins | sample YL17G02_0_MG_FD_205753 | JGI IMG/M metagenome (GOLD analysis project Ga0315273, IMG submission 205753) | Sediment microbial communities from Yellowstone Lake, YNP, Wyoming, USA - YL17G02_0 | ecosystem: Environmental > Aquatic > Freshwater > Lake > Sediment | place: USA: Wyoming | collected... | reverse complement strand
CAGTCTGTCTGCATTTCGCCGTTGCTTCGTTCGGCGAAACGCAGTAGGTCCGGGGGCGGGATGTCATGGTGTGGCTACAGCCGAAGGCGGGGCGCGGGACGGTTTCAGGTGTCTAACACAGGGGTAGATGGTGACTGAGTTGTCTTGGACGAACGGAACCACAACGATGCAGATCCGGGTTCCATGCGGGGTCTGGTTCAGGTCTACGCGGGTCACAAGGGGGCTCAGATGACGAGGATCTGGACAGTCACGGCGCTTGTGACGTTGGTGGCGGTAGCACTGCTCAGCGGCGGTGCCTACGCGGCCGGCTGCAAGGTCGCGGTTCTGCTGGACGGGCGCACGGCTCGCGTAGGCGAGTCCACGCTGGGCGATTTCGTCGCCGATGCCGCTCGAGCGGCGCTGGGGGCCGATGTGGCCCTCATCCAGGCCAGCCAGCTTCGCGGTGACAGCATCCCCGTCGGCGAGTTGGACGAGGAGTGTATGCAGAAGACACTGCTCTACCCCGATGAGCCGCTCGTGCTGACACAGATGACCGGAAGCACGCTCCTGGATGCCCTCGAGCGGAGTCTATCAGCTCTACCTCAGCCCAACCCGGGGTTCCTTCAGGTATCCGGCCTTGTTGCTACCTACCGTCAGACCGACCCCGCCGGTCACCGGGTGGTGTCCGTGACAGTCGGCGGCGAGCAGCTCAATCCCTCGAAGACCTACTCGGTGGTTATGCCCAGCTCGCTCTCCAAGGGCGCGATGGGGTACTTCCGAGTCTTCGAGAACCTGAAGGCGAAGCCGGGGAGCCCCAGCCCCAGCCTCAGTGAGGCGGCAGTGCAGTACGTCCGAACCCACTCTACCATCTCCATCACGCCCGGCCAACGGCTGCAGGGTCTGGCAAAGAGCAAGTAGGCTGGCATGCTGTCAGTCTGGCGTGCTCCCGTCTGGCGCGCCGGCCACCCGGTGCGGTATAATAGGACGGTCGCCACTGCGACCACTCGTCCTGAACCGGCGACGTGGTCCGGTGTCGCCCATTGCAGTTGAAAGGTCGAGCCAGCCTGATGAACCCGGACAGCCGTCTGCGCAATGCCACCTGGTGGGTACTGCGCCTTCTGAACTTGTCGCTTCTCTTCATCATCGCGGGCGGCGTCGGGGTGCTGCTCGGGACCTACTCTGCCGTCTCGAAGATCATCCCACAGGCGAGGGATCTGGGCGACATCCGCCCTGGGCGCGGCTGCCGCGTGTACTCGGCCGAGGGCGAACTGCTGGCCATGGTCGCGACCGAGAACCGTGAGTTCGTGCCCCTCGAGCGCATCCCGAAGCGGCTGCAAGAGGCCACTATCGCTGTCGAGGACAGAGACTTCTACCGCCATATCGGCGTAGACCCGCGCGGCATTGTTCGCGCCGCCGTGACCGACGTGCTCTCCCTCAAGCGGCGCCAGGGCGGGAGCACCATCACCCAACAGCTCGCGCGCAACGTCTACCTCACCCCCAGCAAGACGCTCTCGCGCAAGATTGCGGAGGCCATCCTGGCGCTCCAGCTCGAGCGCGCCTATACCAAGCCGGAAATCCTCGAGCTGTACCTGAACCAGATCTACTTCGGCGAGGGGGCCTATGGCGTCGAGGTGGCAGCGAAGACCTACTTCGGCAAAGAGGCATCCAAGCTGACGCTGTCCGAGTGCGCGCTCCTCGCCGGCCTGCCGAAGGCGCCGGAGCACTACTCCCCGTTCGAGGACGAGCAGCGCGCGATGGATCGGCGCAACCTGGTCCTCGGGAAGATGCGCGAGCAGGGCGACATCACCGCAGACGAGGAGGAGGCGGCCGAGCAGGCGCCGCTCAAGCTCGTCGAGGACCGAAAGCCCCTCGGCATCAGCATCTATCATGCCGCGCCCTACTTCGTCAGGTACGTCATCGGGAGCCTGACCGACAGATACGGGCCGGACGCCATCTACAAAGGCGGCCTCACCGTCCACACGACGCTCAACCTGGAGATGCAGAAGGCGGCCGAGGATGCCGTGCAGTGGGGTCTGCAGCAGGGCCGCCGCCGCAACGTCACGCAGATCGCCCTGATCGCGGTGGATGCGCACACCGGCGCCATCAAGGCCATGGTGGGCGGCTCAGGCTGGAACAAGACCCAGTACAACCGGGCGGTGCAGGGCGGTCGGCAGGCGGGATCGTCCTTCAAGCCCTTTGTCTACACCGCCGCGCTGGAGCAAGGCGAGACCCCCGACAGCAGGGTCGTGGACAGCCCCGTCAGCTATCCCGGCGGAGGCGGCAAGCGCTGGTCGCCGCGGAACTACGACGGCAAATACAAAGGCTCCATGACCTACCGCAGGGCCCTGGCCTACTCGCGCAACATCCCCGCGGTCAAGGTCGCGGCCAAGGTCGGCATCGGTTCCGTGATCGCGACGGCAGAGCGAATGGGGATCTACCATCCCATGCAGCCGGTTCTCCCGCTGGCGATCGGCTATTGCGATGTCAGCCCCCTCGAGATGGCGTCCGCCTTCGCCGTGTTCGCGAATAAGGGCATGCGGACAGAGCCGTACGGCGTGCGCAAGATCGTGGACGGCGTCGGTCGGACGGTCGAGGAGCACAAGGTGCAGACCTGGCGGGTGCTCGACGAGCGTGTCGCCGATGAGATGGTGGATATGCTCAGCGACGTCATCAAGTACGGCACCGGCGCAGGCATCAAGCGCCAGCTGAGCTTCCCCGCCGCGGGCAAGACCGGCACCTCCAACGACTACAAGGACGCCTGGTTCATCGGCTTCACCGGCGACCTGAGCAGCGCCGTGTGGGCAGGCAACGACGCTTTCTCCGTGGGCACTCGCAGGGTGGCGGGCGCGACGATCCCTGCGCCGGTGTGGGCCCGGTTCATGACCCAGGCGCAGCCCATCATGGTCGCGGCCCTGGCGAAGGAACGAGAGCCGATAGTCGAGATCAGCTCCGAGGACCAGGGCTCAGCAGAGGCCCCCAGACCGCGCCCGAGACCGCGAGAGCGGCAGGCGGCCGAGGGGTCGGCCTCAAGCTCGGGTGAGCTACAGTCGGGCCGGTTCGTGACCAAGGATATCTGCCCCACCTCCGGCCTGCTGCGCGGGCCGAACTGTCCGGCGCCGGTGCAAGTCACCTATGACATGGAGTCGGATGACAAACCGCCGACGAAGGCGTGCGACATCCACAACCCGCGCTCCGCGAGTGTGGATCGCGCGGCCGAGGAGTCGCCCGAACCGGCGCCGCCGCCCAGACCGCAGAGGTCCCGCCGCACGGTGACGCTTCCTATCTGCGCGATTTCGGGGAAGCTCGCCACGCCCTTCTGCCCGATCGTGAAGAACACGACCTTCTACGAGGATGAGGCGCCGACGGACAGCTGCACCCGCCACGGAAGAAGGCCGCCCGGCCCGTAGCAGGCCTCCACCCACGCGGCGCCAGCGCCTCGAGCCCCTCTTGTCGGCAGCAGCGACAGGTCGCCGGCTGATCTCGGTGAAACTGTCACCCCGGTCGCACACGCTCCGCTCCGGAGGTTCGTCCTCATGACACGCTCTTTCCGCGTGGGCCGCATTCTGGGTCTGGACATCGAGATAGATTACACCTGGTTCATCGTCTTCCTCATCGTCGTGGTCTGGCTCTCGTTCGACCGGTCCACCCTCCACCTGCCAGGCGCTCCAGCCCCCGTGAGGTGGCTCATCGGCTTTCTGACTGCTGTTCTTTTCTTCGTCAGCGTGCTGTTTCACGAGATCTCCCACTCTGTCGTCGCCCTCCGCAACGGTCTGAAGATCAGCGGCATCACGCTCTTCATCTTCGGCGGCGTATCGAAGATGACGGACGAGCCGAGGACGGCCGGGGTAGAGTTCCGGATGGCCATCGCGGGGCCCCTCATGAGCCTCGTTCTGTGCGGTGTGTTCCTCGGTCTCCGATTCGTCCTGGGCAGCGCCGGACCAGTCGGCGCCGTGCTCGCAACAATGTTCGGCTGGCTTGGCCTGATGAACGGTGCGCTCGCGGTGTTCAATCTGCTGCCCGGCTACCCGCTCGACGGCGGGCGCGTCCTGAGGGCCGGAATCTGGGGTGCGACCGGCAATCTGCTCGACGCCACCCGGATCGCCAGCTCGTTCGGCCAGGGTCTTGGGTTCCTGCTCATCATCCTGGGGGTGACGCGCTTCATGTTCGGCCGCGATCTGGGCGGCATCTGGATCGCCCTCATCGGCTGGTTCCTGGTGCAGGCCGCGCAGCAGAGCTACCAGCAACTCGTGCTCCGGCAGCAGCTTCTCGGCGTGCCGGTGGCGTCAGTGATGACCGATCAGGTCGAGTGGGTCTCCGCGGACGCCACCCTCGACCAGGTGGTACATGACCACGTGATGCGCCACAACCACCCGGCATTCCCCGTGCTCGACGGCGGCCGCCTGCTGGGGCTGATCTCGCTTGGCGATATCAGGCCCGTGCCGCGTGAGCGATGGCCCTGGGTGACTGCGCGGGAGGCGGTCCCTGCGCTGACCGAGGCTCACACGATCCACCCTGACGTCGGCGTCTGGGACGCTCTCATCAAGATGACCAGCGGCAACCTCGGTCGCCTCCTGGTCACCGACAGCAACGGCCTCCGCGGCATCATCACCCGCACGGACATCATGCGCCTGCTGCGGAGGAGGATGGAGCTGGGGATGTAGGCCGCACACGACCCGTGCGGCAGAACCGCGCCGCGGATTCTCCGCGGCGAACGCCTGCTGAGGCCTCCCGGGTTGGGGGCTTCCGGGTGGGGATAGCGGCTGCCGGCTAGTCCTCGCCCTCCTGTGCGTCCCCCTCCTCGGCCAACCTCTCCGCCACCCGCCTTGCCATGTTCGGCGATCCACCGAGCGCGTCACTCAGAGCCGCCAGGCGGTTCAGCTCATTCATCACCAGGGGCATCACCAGGGGCTTCGGCCGCGGCGACGCAAACCGGCGGAAGTTGTTGGCGTAGATGGTGCGCAGAACCTTCTCCGGCAACTTGATCCCCTCAATCGTGGTGCGGTGATCCGGCCAGAAGAGATGGTCGTCGGTCGGCACGTGAAAGGTCTCGTCGGTCTCGAGGAAGTTGCGCATCACCCAGATGCGCGAGGGCAGCGAACGCGGCGAGAAGTCGGTGCCGAAGACGATCCGGTCCTGGTATTTCAGGAAGAACTCTCGCGCCTCGTCGGGCCGCTTGGTGAAGTTGTACAGCATCTCGATGCCGGGCGCGAGGTCGAAATGCACGTTCGGGTAGCGATCTAAGATGGCCGCAGAGCGATCCAGGAAGTCGGACAGGAAGTAGAAGTGCGCGAACAGGATCTTCAGCTTCGGGTGCTTCTCCAGCACGCGCTCGCACTCGTCGTAGAGCGACTGGTTCGAGGGGAACGTCTCGTCGTAGAGCCAGCCCGGCCCCTTCGCCCACTCCGGCGCCTGCTCCGGGTCCCAGAACTCCTCCGGATCGTTGACGTGCCACAGGACGGGGAACTGTGTCTCCTCGAGCCGCGCGAAGTAATCATCGTAGATCACCGAGTCGAGCGCGATCCCCGACGATTCCCGCACATTCGGCTTGCCGTTGATCATCTTGATCCCGTCCGCCCCCAGTGCGGCATAGAGATCCACCTGCGCCGCCAGTGAGCGCGTCCACCTGTGGTCCACGTCCTTGCCCAGGAACGACTGGTCGAGGCCCGCGAACCAGTAGACCTTCTCGGGGTGCCGCGCCTTGGCGTACACGGCCTGCGGGTCGGCGCTGGCGCGTCCGGGGAAGCTGGTGACGACGATGGCGATCTCGCCTATCCCCCCGCTGGCCAGGCCGGCCAGCATGCCGTCTATCGCCTCCAGGTCAGTTCCGCCGAAGTGGGTGTGGCAGTCAACAATGGGCAGCTTCGCGAGATCGGACAGGTCCATCAGGAGCCTCCTATGCGCTCGATGATCGGAGGCGGGTGTTCGACGCCGCTGCCGCGTCGCCTCCCGCATGCGACGCGGGTATCCTTGACACCCAAGAGATGCCCATGCTAGAATCGCGCTTGGTTGGGCTCAAAGCGCCCCAAGTCGCACGAAAAGCCTCCCTTGAGGGATCGGCATTCGGGGCCCCATCGTCCAGAGGCCTAGGACGCCGGCCCTTCAAGCCGGAGACGGGGATTCGAATTCCCCTGGGGCTACCATATTGCGTTGTGGACATCGGCCGCGGCGGCGCTGTGAGCCTGGGGCCAAAGGGGCGCATGGCTCAGTGGTAGAGCGCCTGCTTCACACGCAGGAGGTCGCTGGTTCAAATCCAGCTGTGCCCACCACAAGTGGGCCGATTCCTGATCGGGGCTATCGGGGCGCGGGCGAATAGCTCAGTTGGTAGAGCGCTTGCTTTACACGCAAGTGGTCACAGGTTCGAGCCCTGTTTCGCCCATTGCCCAGGCGACTTCGGCTCGAGGAAGTACGTCGAAGCGAGTCGTGGCGCGCGTGCCGAGGTGGGATCGCGGAGCCGTAGTGCAGTTGGTTAGCACACCGGCCTGTCAAGCCGGAGGTCGCGGGTTCAAGTCCCGTCGGCTCCGCCAGCATCACCCGAAGTGCAACCCACAGCCGGAGAGACTGGCGCCAGGTTCGCACAGATGGTTGACGAGATGCGAGTACGGTGCCGGGGTAGCTCAGATGGTAGAGCACTGGACTGAAAATCCGGGTGTCCCCAGTTCAATTCTGGGCCCCGGCACCAGGGGACTGAGGCGATGGCAGATCTGCCGTCGCCTCGGCGCGCTAGATGACGCCGCGGCGCGGCTCGGTACGAGCGGCGACACTGGACGCACGCGGTGATCCACGAGACGCTGGTGAACCTGCTCACCATCCGGAAGGAAATCCACCCAGGGGTCTTCGCGGTGACGGACGCCACGCTTGCGGGGGACGGCCCCGGCCCGCGCTGCATGGTACCGTATGAGAAGAACCTGATCCTGGCGAGCCCATCCCCGGCGCCAGCATGAGAGGGAGGCATCATGGCGCGCGGTACTCGCGACATAGCCCGGTATGACGCTCTGCGCCGACGCGTGAGCCATGAGGTGGTGAGCGGTTTCAGTGCGTTTGCCGGGTTTCTTGCCTTGGGGACCGCGGCGTATCTCAACGGAAGGTTTGCGGTCGCCGACCTCGGCCACTTCGCGAACGCTGCATGGAACACGCTGCACGGAGACCTAGCGTTCTCATCCGTGAAGGGACACTCCGCCCTCGCTGAGCATTTCGGCCCCCTGTGGTTGCTTGCGCTTCCCCTATTCGCGGTGTGTCGGTCGGCGTGGGCTATCCTTGCGTTCCAGGCGGTGCTCTGGGGGATCAGCGCGGCGGGTGTGTCCCGCTTGGCCGCCGATCTTGGCTCGCGTGGTGCCTGGCGCACTCTTTGGGTCCTGGGTTTCTGCTTCCATCCCGTGGTGGTCGGCAACGTGCTCTGGGGTTTCAATGAGATCGACGCCGCCCTCCCCATCCTGACTTGGCTCGCTGTCTTCGTGGTCCGGAAGCGGTGGGGCGTCGTTGCGGCTCTGTCGTGCGTAGGGTGGCTCGCGAAGGAGGAGATGCCGCTCGTCGCGATCGGAGTGGCCGCTCTGGTCGCGCTGCGCAGTCGTCGCCTAGCCCTACCTACAGGCCTCGCCTGCGCCTCGCTGGCTGCCTTCATACTGGTGGTGCGGGTCGTCATGCCTATGCTCGGAGGCGGAAGGTCCTATGCGCTGACTGTGCGATACTCCCATCTGGGTAGCGGGCTAGCCCAGGCAGTCTCCGCTCTGCTGTCTCACCCCAGCGCCGCAATCGCGCCACCTGCTGCTGCAGAGAAGGTCTGCGACCTAATCCTTCTGCTGCTGCCGCTTGGCTTTCTGCCGCTCAAGCGACCATCGTGGCTGCTCGGCGCGGCTCCGACGGCGCTCTACCTGTGGCTAATGAACATACCGTTTGTCTTCTCAGGGGGCTACCACTACCCCATCCCGCTGGTGCCGTTCCTGTTTGCGTCCGCGATGGCCGGATCGCCAATGCCGTCCGGTCGGGCCCGCGTGGCATTCGCACTTGGCTTGTGTGCCAGCGGCCTCCTGCTAGTGCGCGCTATCGTGCCGGCGGTCTTCATGCCGGTCGCGAACATCGCCAGTGTGAGGCGCGCCGTGGCGCTGGTGCCTGCCGATGCAAGCCTGTGTACCGACAACCAGACAGGAGTGTTCCTGGCGTATCGCCGCTCTCTCCGGCTGTTCCCAGTACGCGACTCCCGTCCCGCGGGACCACCCGTGGAGTACGTCCTCAATCTACGCGTCATCCACAACGTTCGCTTCGGGCATCTGTCCGCAGCGGTGCTCCGCGACGAGGTGCTCGCCCTCGATCGACGAGACGGGTACCGACGTTCGTTCGAAGAGGCAGGAGTTGTCATCTACGCCTTGGGCCCGGGCCCACCAGTGGGGCCGCCGCTGACAGCCGACGAGATCACGGCCGAGAGGCCTCCCCACTACTCCATGCGCAAGGCGGTGCTGAGGTGGTTGCGCCGGTCCTCCGCTGCTCAGGGCAGTCACAGTGCCCGGCGCTTGCCGTGACGAGGCTGGCCGGCGAATCGACGATGGAGGCTGTCTTGCTGGTCACTCGACGAGGGATGCCACGCGTTACAGGGGGCTGAGGCACCTTCGCCAGCGCCGGGGTCTCGCTTGGGCACCAATATCGAGAACGCCAGCAGCGGCTCATGGGGATTCTGTTCGTCGCCCCGCAACTGCATACTCGTTCCAGCCGCCGCTGTAGAGCCGAAGGGCAGCGATCTCCGTCGGGCGCGTGGTGCAAAGCCAGCACCGGCCTCCCGGAGGTGACGGCTCGATGGGTCCAACATACGCTCACTCAGACCGGCCCTCCCACGCGCGACGAAACCCCGGGCTTGACTCCAAGCCGAGGGGGTAGCCGGAGTCCAGGGGCACCCGGGGTCGTCGCCGCGTTCTGTTCGCCGGGAAGAGCGGCGTTCCCTCTCGTTAGGAATCCGGCCGGACCCCCTTGCTGGGAGCTTGTCACCGCGGCCTGCCACCCGCGGATTGTACCTCCGCGCTCTCCTCGCTCAGTCGCCAAGAAAGGGGCCAGCCACAGCATGGGGGAATGGCCGTCTATTCCGCGCTGTGATAGGAGTCCATCTCTATGAGGATCTTCATGCATTGGGATATGGAGGGGGTAAGCGGGATCTTCACTCGCGAGCAGGTGTGGTACTGGGAGGAGGGGGTGCGGCCAGAGATGGCCGAGGAAGGGAAGAGCCTCCTGATCGCCGACGTGAACTCGGCCGTCACCGCCGCCCTGGAGGCCGGGGTGGACGAACTGATCGTCTGCGATACCCACCACGGCGGCGGCAACATCGTCATGGACCGGATGGTGGCCGACCCTCGCGTCACGTATCTCGGGAAGTCCCGCGGCTACCAGGACGGGAAGCTCCGCTGGATGCCCGGACTTGATGGGTCTGTAGACGGGTTCATGTTGCCCGGGCACCACGCGATGGCGGGCACATCAGGGGCATTCCTGCCTCACACGTGGCAGCTCGACTGGGCGGATTTCCGCATCGACGGCGTGAGCGTGGGCGAGATGGGGATCGAGGCGTGTTTTGCGGGGCACTGGGATATACCGGTGATCTTTGCACAGGGCGACGATGCCGCCTGCCGGGAGGCCGAGGGCATGTTCCCCGGGGTCGTGACGGCATGTGTCAAGCGCGCCGTGACCCCGGAGAGGTGCGAGGGGCTCGACCCGGCATCAGCCCACCGGCTGACTGCCGAGAAGATCAAGCACGTTATCGACAGGCTGCGCGCCGGCAAGTGCCAGCCGTTTCAGCCCGAACTGCCCATCACCGTGGCGATCAGGATGACCACGGCAGAGAAGGCGGAAGAGGCGGCGAAGAATCCTGGTGTGAAGCGGACAGACGAGTGCACGGTGGAATGCCGCGTCGAGCGGCATTGTGATGTCGTCAAGTGGATCGTGGCAACCGGGTTGGATTAGCCGGCCCGGACGCACAGGCGGACAGGAGGTGACGGCGCTGGCTTCACGCCTAACGAGTCGTCGTCTTACCTTCAATTGACCGTTTGCGAGAGATCTGGTGCCCACCGCTCTTCGCGGATATCGCGGCGCCGCCGGCCCGCGGCAATGCCACCGGCTCCAGATACTCCGGCCTGACCGCCGGCACCATCGCCTTGAAACTCTGGGGGCGACCTTCGCTGTCCCAGCCGGTGCCGGTGAAGATATAGATGGGCTGGATGGCATCATACCTCCACGCAGTCGCGCCGTACCCCCGGCCTCTCCAGTCCCCCTCTGGTTTGGAGCACCGACTTGAGGTTGGTGACGAAGTCGTACCACTGACAGTCCCACAGTTCGCAGCCGTTTGAGTCATACTCGTCAACACACATCCACAGGAATTCCTTGGGATAGGCGTCATCCGCCTGTGCGCGGGGCGACGCTGCGACAGCACCAGCGACCGCCACGAAAAGGAACATCACCGCTCGGGCGGCAGACTGCACCATGCTTCGGGCACTTGCCCCGCCGCCGGTGCGGCGCTCTTCCGTTGTGCTCTCCCTCACTTGGCGACGTGGACGTCGGGCGTTGTGCCGCACACTGCTCTCTTTCTGCCCGCGGAGGAGCTGCGATCGAAGCGAGGCCATTCTCGCCGGCCGGGCTTGCGATTGCAGGCCCTGACCGGAACCTGCTTGGTCAGTTCTCGTTACATGCGGCCGATTCCCGGACAAAGCGGCAGATGCTGGCGGAGGTTGCGCCCTTGCCGGGGCTGTACCATAGCTCCCGCGCTTTACACTTAATGTGCCAGCCCAGCCGACGCCGAGCGGGAGGCGCCCGCGGCAGGAATGCCGAGATCTGAGATGCCGGGGTGCTGGCGACGGACAAGGAGGTGGGCGAGAATACGCAGAGGCGCCAGTCCACAGCGACCGGACTCATCCACGGACGCCATCAAGTGGCGCCGACTCACGACGTACACGCCGATGCAGAGCCAGAGATACCTGAGGAGGAGAGGACGTGAGTAGGAACAGAAGTTCGATGTTCGTGTACATGGCGCTGGTGACAGTTGCCCTTTGCTGGGCTATGGGCCAGGCCTGCGCGCAGTCGCTGCAGAGCCATGATACGCAGTCGGTCACCCAACGTGCAGCGAACCGCGTGACACCGGCTGACCGGCAGGCTGCAGCAGCTCGAGTCGCTGCACAACGTGCGGCCGTAGCCGCTCAGAACAACCAGGTGGGCACTCTTGCCGCCCCCACTGCCGGGACTATGGCCGCGGCGATGGCCATGCCCATGCCCGGCGGGACGCCGGATTACTTCGGCCCCTATCCCAACTGGGCCCTAAGCCCGCTCCCGACGGTCGATCCGGTCACTCTGGCCGTCTCCGGCGGGATCAGGAAATTCGTCGACTCATTGCCAGGCCTGGGAGCTGCTGGCGCAAACGACCTCGGTCAGTACATCCCGGTCGCCGTTCCGGACATCACCACATATCCGGGATCCGATTACTACGAGATCGAGCTCGGAGAGTATGTCGAGCGACTGCACGCGGACCTGCCCCTGACTCGACTGCGGGGCTACAGGCAGACCAACACCGCGGATCCCACTGTCAGCGTGTTCAGCTATCTGGGACCCCTGATCATCGCCCAGAAGGGCCGGCCGACGCGCATCAAGTTCACCAACAATCTTCCCACGGGCGCTGCAGGCGACCTCTTCATCCCGGCGGATACCACCGTCATGGGGGCAGGGATGGGTCCCGATGGGAGTTCCTACACGCAGAACCGCGGCACTCTCCATCTCCATGGCGGCCTCACACCGTGGATCAGCGATGGGACGCCCCACCAGTGGACTGTTCCCGCAGGCGAGACGGGGACCACGCTCGCGACAGGCGTGAGCACGCAGGACGTCCCCGACATGCCTCTTCCGTCCGGCGGGTCGATGACGTTCTACTACCCCAACCAGCAGAGCGCCCGGCTCATGTTCTACCACGACCACGCCTATGGAATCACCCGCCTCAATGTCTATGCCGGCGAGGCCGCGGGTTACCTGCTGCAGGATTCGGCAGAAGCGGGGCTGGTTTCTTCCGGAGCCATCCCCGCTGACCAGATTCCCCTGGTCATCCAGGACAAGACCTTCGTGGACGCCACCACGATCGCCGCCCAGGATCCTACCTGGAACTGGGGCACGGGTACGCCGGATCCCGTCACCGGCATTCGGCCGCCGAATACCGGCGATCTCTGGTTTCCCCATGTCTACATGCCTAACCAAAACCCATATGACATTTCAGGGGCGAACGCCATGGGGAGGTGGGACTACGGTCCTTGGTTCTGGCCTGTCTTCAATATGCTGAACTTCGGGCCGGTCCCGAATCCCTACTACGACCCCGTCGCTGCACCCTGGGAGCCGCCGCAGATCCCCGGGACGCCCAACCCGTCCATCGCACCGGAAGCGTTCCTGGACACGCCTGTGGTCAACGGCACCGCGTACCCTTACGTCAATGTGGATCCCAAGGCCTATCGGTTCCGGATCCTGAATGCCTGCAATGACCGATTCCTCAACCTGCAGGTGTACACAGCCGACCCTACTGTCATCACCCCCGATGGTAGAATGGACACGGAAGTCAGAATGGTCGAGGCGTTCCCCCGCACGGGCCTCCCGCCGACCTGGCCGACGGACGCCAGGGATGGTGGTGTGCCGGATCCGGC
>Ga0315273_10009013_pt1 | contig 12620 bp, 9 predicted proteins | sample YL17G02_0_MG_FD_205753 | JGI IMG/M metagenome (GOLD analysis project Ga0315273, IMG submission 205753) | Sediment microbial communities from Yellowstone Lake, YNP, Wyoming, USA - YL17G02_0 | ecosystem: Environmental > Aquatic > Freshwater > Lake > Sediment | place: USA: Wyoming | collected... | reverse complement strand
GCACGCGCGGCCAGTTGCGATGCGTGCGCCATGGCTGCAAAAGCTAAACCATCGCCTCCTTCTCCATTACCACGTCGTCCAGGTCCGTTTCAAGGTGCGTCGCACGTTTGGCGGACAGGATGCCGAAGTTCAAGAACGAGAGCGAGGAGGCCAATTGGTGGGCCAGCCGGGCCGGGCGCGCGTACGTGAAGCAGAAATCCGCGGAGGCCAAATCGAGAGGCATCGAAGCCAAGGGATCGAATCTGGTTCGGAAGCTGAACGAGAAGAGCAGCGTGCAGATCGCGATCCGCCTGCCGGCAGCCGATCTTGGACAGGCCCGCAAGATCGCGGAACGCAAGGGCATCGGCTATCAGACGCTGGTGAAGATGCTCGTGCACGAGGGCCTGGCGCGCGAGTCTCGCCGCGCCTAATCCTCGATGGGCTCGTCAGCTCCCGATAAACCGTTGCACCGCAGCGGATGGTTGTCGGGATAGCCGCTCTAGGCGAGAGTCCTGCGGGAGGCCAACGGCCTACATTTCAGCCACGGGGGCGCTGCGGTCCCGGTGTCAAGGTCCATTCCGAGGCTGGCGTTTGCGTCGAACTGCCCGCAAGGTCCTGCGGGCACCTGGCGAGCCGCTTTCCGGATAGGGCGTCTTTCGGCCGATTGGACCGCGCTGGGGTCGGAACCGGGAAACCGGGCACAGACAGGACGTTTCAGGAGGCTTTTGTTCTACAGGTTGAATGCTGCTATTATAGTTGAGCGTGGCCGTGTGTGCGTAAGATGATGCGGTGTGTCGACGGCGATCATGCGAGCGAGGCAAGCCACGGTGCACAAGGTGCCAGAACGAGCCCGGCTCTTCAAAGAGGAAACGTCCCGTCTGTCCCCGTTTGGCCCCGCGATGAAATAATTATGAAGTAATATGGATCGATCGTTCACCGACCACGAAAGACCGCGCGGATCGTGAGGGAACGTCCCGTCTGTCCCCATCGGCCCCCATCGGCCCCGAGAGCCGCCCGTCAGGCGTTGAGCGATATGGCGTAGAGAACCGTGGATTCGGTTTCGCGCAGATCAGAATAGCGGCACACACCGCGACGAGGAAGCGTATGCCCTACAAAAGGAGTGTGGAACCCCATCGCTTTTCAGTCAGTCTGGTGACGCAGGGTAAGCACCGCTTCTATACGCTAACGGTGCCTAGCGACATCCTGGCGAATACATGCTTCGTCAGCACGAGAGATGAGGACCCCAAGAAAGGTTTTCAACGCCTCCTCGACCGGAAACGCGCCCAGGAAATCGCGGCTTATATCGACACGGGATTTGGCAGCATACCCACCTCAATTGTCTTATCCGCTCAGCCAGCGGCGGAGTTACAGGTTGTGGGTCGTGGCAAGACGCTACAGTTTCAGGACCATCCGAAGGCGTTCCTGATTCTAGATGGGCAACACCGAGTCTTCGGCTTCTCTTTGGCAGAGACTAGCCTGCGCGTGCCCGTCGTCGTCTACAATAATCTTACGCCGAAGGACGAATCGCGGCTCTTCATTGACATCAATACAAAGCAACGGCCAGTGCCAAACGAACTCCTGTTGGACATCAAGAAACTTGCTGAGTACGAGACAGAAGTAGAAAGCCTCCTTGGTACAATTTACGACCTGTTCCAGACCAACACAGAGAGCCCCTTGTTGGGCTTGATGAGTCCCCATGAAAGGACCTCCAACAAGATCTCGCGTGTAACCTTCAACGCAGCGCTTAAACCCCTGCTGAAAGTGTTTGGCGACAATGACGCGCACGGAGTGTACGACGCGTTGAGTGCGTACCTCACTGCGTTTATTGCCGGTGCGGCGTCGATCAAGGCGGCTGACGTTATCGTGAAACCGACGGTGTTTCGAGCGGCTGTCCTTCTCTTTCCCGAAGCAGCACAGCGGGTTCAGGACAGGTTCGGTAAATCATATACGACCGACCAATTTACCGAGGTACTAGAACCGATGTTCGCAAAGATCGCGCCGTCACTGTTGCGGAAGCCCAGCAATAGTTATCGAGACCTGCATCGCGATCTGTCCTCGGGATTGAAGAGAAGCTTCACGCTATAGCGCGCTCCCATGTCCATTCTAGCTGACGGAATTAGGCCGTTCTGGCTTCCGGGGCTAAATGAGGTCTCCGGAAATGTCATGAAGGGCTTGGCTGGGTGGATCTGTGACAAAGAGTTCCAGATATACTCCCCGATCGGCTCGGATTCCTTTTCGCTTCATGTCACTGATTGTGAGCCGGTGATCCGAGCTTTCGCGGGGGATATAAATCGCATAGCGATCGCTCCTTTCGAAACGATCACGTTTATTATCAGCTCGCGAGCTCTTCCAAGATCGGCAGCATGGCTCATTATCAAGACATACTACGCCGCGTTCTTTGCGGCTCATGCGCTTGTGCGAATGCTGGGCACCAGTTGCATTCTGCTGACGCGCGAGCAGAGGGATGCAGTGGCGAAGATTGCGGATCTATATGGGTACCCATCCGACAAAGCGCTTTGGGGAGGACTATATACACTAACGTTTGATGCTACAGCGAGGCGACTAGCGGTTCATCGATTGAGAAGTCTCAAGAGTGGCCCGCACGAAGCTTTTTGGGGAATGTTCCGCGACCTAGTGAAGGCGCGGAGCAACGAGGTGCTGAAAATTGTTGGTATGACGCTTGGGGACAGGCAACTGGTATCAATGAAGCTTGACGAACTTGTTGCTAATCTGAGCTTCGGGTCTTCCCATGATGGGCAGTGGCTCTCGGCAGTTCGAAACGAAGTGAATTACGAGCAGAAATTCGGAACTTGGTTCCCGTACGCGGGCCAGAAAAGATATTCCCAAGAACTGTTCGGCAGAATAGACGAGTGGAAATCCGACCCGATCGCAATTGATCTGGTCTCGCATGAGGGCAGGGATCTAAGGCGCTTCCAAGCCACATGCAATTTTATCGTCAGTCTTTGCCGGGTGGTAATCGCGGATATGGCCCGTCGATGCCCAAGTGGCGCTGACAAGTCCTTTCATTCATACGGGTCCCTAGCGCTCCTAAATTTACTTCGACTCCGGGTGTAGGAGGCGGTGGACTGCACCCCTGAGCTGGGACAGCGAAATTAGGGACAGGTTACCATTCGCTGCAAAGGCCTTGGCCTTTGAATCAAAGGATAGCATGCTGGCTCCGGCTGGTGAAGCGGCGGCAGGCTCTGCGGGAGCGAAACCGTATCCGTCCGCGAACCCATCTTGAGGATGGATGGGAGGACGGATGGGGCGTTTCCCTCGCCCACGTCCTTGTTCGGCGGATCAGGAAACTTGCTGATGATACGCACAAGATTACCATTTCGAGCAAAACGCTCTTTCAGACTTAACGAGAGTGAAGGCCCGCGTCTGGTTCGCCTGCCGGTCTCGGGCGGCGCGCCACAGCCAATTCCATTCCGGAGTGAACTGCGACTGCAAAGATGGGGTCCGGCGCCGAATGCGGTGGCAAAGGACGGCCGCGTCGTGCTGAGGGTCGCCAGGGATGACTCCTGGTTTGCCGGCGTGGCCGTGCTTGATCCCCGGACCGGCAAGGTGCAGGAAGTCCCGATTCGCTACCCGGTGGACATGCAGCCAGGGTGGGGGTCAGGCGGCCGGATCGTCGACGCCGGGCCCGTTTTTTGACAATTGGAACACCGGGAGGACGGGCGGGAATGCCCTGTCCCGGAATTGCGATACGTTTGGCTGCTTTTCCTGCTTGGCACCTGTATTAGCAGGTGGCGCCGCCGGTGGCGCCTATCTGCTTGCCTGCCGGTGGGTTACAGGCACGAAGGCGGGAAACCGGCGGCCAACGGAGACTGCAAGCCATTGAAAACGATGCACTTGCCACGCACCTGTTATCCGCGGATAAAAAGCTCTTTACTTCCCGAATTTCGCCTGCCTCCGGTCATGAAGCAAGATTTCGAGCGGTCGTGATTCTTCACGCACTGTATACAGCAGGCAAGAGGAGATTCACCACGCGCTTGTGGCCGAGCATCAACTGGCATTCCTGCTAGAGTTTTGACTGCCGGCGTGGGAAACGCTTCTTCCAGATTGACGCCGGTCCGCTCTTGCTGTATTCTCCCCGCATACCAACGGATGGACACGGATGAACACGGATAAAGCCCGATTCAGCGGCATCATTCCCCCGTTGGCGACGCCCCTGGACGCGGACGGGCGACTGGATCGAGCGGCACTGGCGCGGATGCTCGCACACGTCGTGTCGGGCGGGGTTTCGGGCGTTTTTATCTTGGGCACCACCGGCGAGGGCCCGCACCTGGATTCCGAGCTTCGCAGCGAGCTGGTGCGTACAGCCTGCGCCATCTGCCCGCCGCATATCCCTGTGCTGGTGGGCCTTTGCGACCCCTCCGCGGGCAACTCGGAAAGCCTGGCTGCCGAGGCGGCGGAGTGCGGGGCGGCCGCGCTGGTGTTGACGCCGCCGTTCTATTTCCCGCTTAGTCAGGAAGAATTGCTCGGCTATCTGGATCGTTTGGTTCCGCGTCTGCCGCTGCCCGTCTTTCTCTACAACATCCCGTCATTGACGGGCATCGAGTTTCAGCCGGAAACCGTGAAGCGGGCGGCCGCGAATCTGCCGATTGCCGGCCTCAAGGACAGTTCCGGAGACATGGCCTATTTCTCTGCGGTGCGCCGCGCCGTACCCCATCCGTTCCGGCTCTTCTGCGGCCCTGAAGAGCAGTTGCTGGAAGCGACGCTGGCGGGCGGCGATGGCGGCGTTTGCGGCGGCGCCAACCTTTTCCCCCGGCTCTACGTTGATCTGTATCAGGCGGCCACGCAGGGTGCCACCGAGCAGGCGCGCAGTCTCCAGGCGGTCGTGCACCGCGTTTCCGCGGCCATCTACTCGCGCACCGGCGAAGCAACCGCTTATCTGCGCGGCCTCAAGTGCGCGATGAGCGCGATGGGGTTGTGTAAGGAGGTGTTCGCCGAGCCGCTCGCTCCATTGCCGCCGGCGGCCAGAGCGGAAATCAGCGCTTTCATCAGCGCTTTTTCAAATCGATGAAGGAACGCTCGAAGTAGTAAAAGAAGCCGTCTTCGCAACCCACGATCAAGTCCAGCTTCCCATCTCCATTCCAGTCGGCGACGTTGGGCGTGGGGTTGTGGCCGCGCAACTTGGTGTCGAGCAGCGCGCCGCGCAGTCTCATGACGGGCTTCTGTTGGGTGCCGACGTTCTCGTACCAGATTGGGCCGTCCGCCGAGTCCGTGATCAAATCGAGGTCGCCGTCTCCGTCCCAGTCGGCGAGTTCAACCTTGCGTCGGCCGCTGCGCCCGCCGCGCTCGGGCGCAAGATTCAGGAAGCGCCCCTGTTCGTCGACGAAGATTCGGGCGGGCGGCAGCAGGACCAGCGCGCTGCCTTTGCGCTCTCGACGGTAGTGCGAGAGATAGCCTCGATAGTCGAGCATGACGAGGTCGGGCAGGCCGTCACGGTCCCAATCCACCGCCTTCGGCGTGGTGCGCCACTGCGTGACAAGCTGTTTGCCCTTCGGCTCCCACCAAACCCAATCGGGCTTCGGCGGGCGCGACGGCCATTCCACCTCGATGGGCTGCGCGGCCGCCAGTTCCGGGTTGCGCGCGGTCCCGATGTTGCGATACCAGACGACCGCGCCGGTGATGTCATTGACAAGCAGGTCGAGCTTGCCGTCGAGGTCCCAGTCAGCGACCGAGATATTGGTGTAGCCCCACTTTTCTTCCGCTGGTCCCTGGACGGATCCGTTAGGGCCGGCCGTGTGGCGGATGGTTTTTCCCGCCGCTTTCAAGTAGCCGCGATCCTCGAATGCCGGCGCAGACGCGGCGCCCACGTTCTCGAAGTACTGGATATATCCGGCCGAGTTGCCGGAGAGCAAGTCGAGTTTGCCGTCGCCGTTCCAGTCGACGGCGACGGGGCGCGAAAGAGCGCCGCTCTTCAGGTATGGGTCGATCTGCTCAAAATACCGAGGCGGCGCCAGGTCGGGTTCGCGGCCGCGCGGGGCCCGGTTTTCGAGCAGGGCCACCCTGCCGTCCTCCTCGCCGACGATCAAAGACACGCGGCCATCCGTGTGCCACTGCACGACGCGCGGCTGAATCATGCACAGGTCCATATGCAGCGGCTTGCCGTCCACCCGAAGCGTTTCTCCGGCGGCCAGCCGCGGAGCCGTACGCCTGCCGGTGTTGCGGAAGAGAGTGATGGTGTCAATAAAGTTCGCGGAAATAAGATCGAGCTTTCCGGCGCCCAGCCAATCCACGGGGTTGGGCACCGGGCTCCCGTACTGATCGAGCGGTTTGCCGCCCGCTTCGAGCAAGACCGGTTCGGCGTAGCGAGGCTGGGCATTCGTTCCCATGTTGCGATGAAAGTAGACGTAGCCGTGCAGCGGGCCGCGGGTCCACTCGCCCTTTTCGTTGAAGGCGTCGTCCCACCCATAGTCGCGCCAGTCGCTGACGCCGGCCAGCACATCAATCCTGCCGTCGCCATCCCAATCGACCGGATACCAGAAATCGTCGCGCCCCACCCAATAGCTGCGGGGCAGTTTCACGGGGACAAATGCCGCGAGGCGGTTCTTGCGGACATCGCTGTAGTACCCGCCGCTGATGACCAGGTCGATGGCTCCGTCACCATTGAAATCGGCCGCCACCAGTTCCTTCCCGCCCGGCCCAAGCCATTCCCCGCGGTCGAAGAGCGGCTCCTGGTTGCCGCCCAGATTGCGGAACAGGTAGGTTCCGGCGGATGGGCCGGCGCAGGAGACGACGAGGTCGATGTTGCCATCGCCGTCGAAATCGAGTGCCGCGGGATGGCCCCACAGTCCGACCCCCAGGTGACCTCGGACGCTTGCGCGGCCGTAAGAGATGGGGTCGCCCGTGCCGACCATCGCCGGCTCCGCCAGTCGCGCCGTTTCACCGGCACGCCCGATATCGAAGTAGGCGTGATAGGCGCCGGGGCCTTTCGAGAGCCAGCTCACTTTCACCTGCGGTACGCGCCATTCCACCTTCGCCGGGATGACCTCCGGCGACGTGGAGCGGATCACGCGCACCGAGTCGGGATTGAAGCCGGCCGGAACATCGTGCGTTAGCAGGACCGGACGTCCACTCGGCAGACCGACCTGAACAGCAATGCGCAAGTGATTTCGCGTCGGCCAGGCGGCGTTTCCGCGCTGTTCAATCGGCGAGGCCTGCGCCAGGCAGGCGGCGGCAACGAGAAGACAGACTCGAGTTGTGGGAATCAATATCGGAAGACCTCTATTGATCGGTGTCCAGGCCCATCAGGAATGCGTCATCCACGCGGATGCGCGACACGCGGTCCCAGCGGTCGTAAGCCTCCAACCGCTCTTTGCAGCTCTGGCGAATATGTTCGCCGGACAGGTTCATGGCCTGGCCGGCATCCCCGCGTTGCACGGCGTCGAGGATCTCTTTGTGAAAGCGATAAATCTCGCGCAGTTGCTCAACATCGTGTCCCTCGCGCTGAGTGTGAAAGATGCGCATCATCAGGCGCGTATCCCGGACGACTTTGAGGATACGGTGGTTGCCGGCAGCCCGTAAAAGCAGCATGTGGAAACGCATGTCGTGATCGAGAAAGGCTCCCATCGTAGCCGCATCGAGGCGCTGGTTGCCTGTCTGCTCAAGTTCCAGCGCCAGCGCCGCAATCGTTTCGCAGACGGCGCGGAGTTTTTCCGAGTCGGCCTGCTGGAGACGTTGCCGCGCCGCTTTCCCGACGGCATACACTTCCAGCGCTTCCCGCAATTCGTACAGCTCGAGGATGTCGGCCCGCGTCGGCAGTTGCACCACCGTACCGCGTCCCGGCAGGTGTTTGAGGAAACCTTCCGCCGTTAGTTGTCCGACGGCCTCTCGAACCGGCGTTCGGCTGATGCCGATCGCTTTTGACAGTGGAACTTCCGAAATAGGTTCTCCGGCCGCCAACTCCCCGGAGATAATCTTCGACTGGATATACCTATAGGCGATCGCTTTGCGGGACTGGTCGGCGAAAGCCGTTGGAGACCGATCGGATGACCGGCTCGCTGCTCGCCCCTGCGCTGTCTGCATACCCAGAGTGTACGAAATTTCGGCCTGGGTCTCAACTGGGAATTGAGCTGCCTGCCTCTTGTATGCACTCAGTATATACTATCCTCCTGTGTGTAGCCAGAAGTGTATCGCGGAGGATGTGCAGCCGATGGGAGACGAAGTCATGTTCCTTGTGGCGAATGACGTGCGCCGGTGGGTCCGCGGAGCACGCCAGCGGGACTGGGGTGCTCCGGAACCGGTCCCGGCTGCTACCAACGCTGGGCGCGATCGCCACGGTCGCCACCAGAGGACGACCGGGTCTTGGGACGCGCTTCATTCACCGTCAACGCTCGGCCGGCCACTTCTTTTCCGTTCAGCGCCTCTATCGCCTTGCTCGCTTCCCCGTCATCAGTCATTTCCACGAAAGCAAAGCCACGGGCGCGGCCTGTCTCCCGATCTGTGATGACATTGATGTTCTCGACCTGACCGAGCGGCTCGAACAGCGTTCGCAGGTCGCTTTCCGTCGTTTCAAACCCCATATTGCCGACATATAACTTTTTCATGCGTTTCACCTCGTAGTTGAGTGTAATGCTTGACCGGTTCAGGAAACCGGTTTCCGGCATTTAGGTGGAGTCGAATTGGACCGGAAGCAAACTGGACGTGCGGATTGAATTCGAGCAAACCCGACTTCTCAAAACACCGTCCACACTATAGCACGTTGTGATAGGCAACGGGAAACAATCGGACGAGCGCGAACGGATGCGCGAAATGAGAGCAACGAGCGGTGTTCAGCCGCCAGAACGGCAATGGCTTGAATAAAAAGTTAGGCTCCTCTCCCAAAAGTGTGGCGACAGCAGAGGGAAGACCAGCCCGCGAAGCGGGCGCAAGAGTAAAGCCCATGGTCCCGCCCTGCGGGATGGGAATCAGTTGCAAGCGCTCACCCAGCCCCGGCCAGCCGGGGCGAAAGACCCAACGCCGGCGATTTCTCGGTTCCGAAACGGGTTCTCTTTGGGGCAGAAAGCGATCCATGCCGCCCTTCCGCGCTGCCCACGGACATCGAACGCCGTGAACCTCTCTTTCGCCCGCTTCGCGGGCTTCACCACCTCAACGATTTGATTCCCATCCCGCAGGGCGGGACCATGGGCTTTATTCTCTCGCCCGCTTCGCGGGCTTTCACCTCCGCTCCCCGGCAGAACTGCCGCTTACCAACCGCCTTATGGGGCTGGCCACGAAAGCATGTCGGGTCTGGTAGGAACCGGGCGGTCCCCGTCTCAGCCAGAGGGCCGACTTCATTGAAGGAACAGCACCTCTGAAGCACGTGGCGCCTTTACACTTTTGGGATACGAGCCATAAGTTAAATCGTATGGGTCTTTTCTGAAGCACGTATCTTTCCGTCTTCAAAAGGCGTAGAGTGGATACATGCTTCAATACGTGGGATTCGCCGTGCTGCCTGCGACTCGCGAATACAGCTTTTCTGTTCTTGCCAAGGACAGTCCCGACCGTGCCTTCACCGTCGTTATCGATCACAGCGCTTTCCGGCACGGCCTCCTGAGGTATCAAGAAGCTCCGGGACTCTGCTACGGCAAGCTGCTGGCGGCTCTCGAGGCCGAAACAGGCGATTCCCCATTGTGCTCCCGACAGCGGGTGACCGAAGGGGAGGCGTCCGCGTACACGCTCTCTGGTCGCGCCAAGGGGCGGAAATGGACTGAAGAGGAGCGACTGGAAGCGAGGAAACGCTTCAACGCCACCCGTGTGCAGCGGATCGCTCGCTGAAACTCATTGTCGGACCTGAGGTGAGATCATGAACAAGTTCTCCAAGGTCGCGTTATTGCTCGAATGTCTTCTCCTCACGACTGCGCTTCTCGCACAGTTTGAAACCGCCGAGGTTCTGGGCACGGTGAAGGACCCGGCGGGCGGCCTCGTTCCCCAGGCATCGGTGACGCTCATCAACCAGGAGACCGGGATCCAGGTCAAGGTCAAGACCGATGAAAACGGGAACTTCAACTTCTTCAATGTGAAGGTCGGCCGTTACACGATCACCATCGAGCACGCCGGCTTTGCCAAGGCGACCGCCAAGGACGTGGTGGTCAACGTGAATGCGCGGCAGCGGGTCGATTTCACTCTCCAGCTTGGCGCTATCTCGGAGGCGGTGGAGGTCACGGGCGTGGCTGCCGCGCTCGAAACCGACTCCAGCGAACACGGCCAGGTGGTCCACAGGCAGCAGATCGTGGAATTGCCTCTCAACGGCCGCAATTATTCCGACCTGGCGTTGCTCACCACCAATGTGCATAGGTCGCCGATCGCCATGACCGAGACGGCGCCGCGCGAAGGGGCGTTCAACGTGAACGGGATGCGCAGCACCTATAACAACTTCCTGCTGGACGGGATGGACAACAACGCCTATTCCACCAGCAACCAGGGATTTTCCAACCAGGTGGCCCAGCCCTCGCCGGACGCCGTTGCCGAGTTCAAAGTCATCACCAGCAACTTCAGCGCGGAATACGGACGCGTAGGGGGCGCGGTCGTCAACGTCGTCATGCGCTCGGGAACCAATCAGTTGCACGGAAGCCTTTACGAGTTCGTGCGGAACACCAAGCTGAACGCGGTCGGCTTCTTCAAGCCGGCAACCGGTGTCAAACCGATCCTCCACCGCAACCAGTTCGGTGGAACGGTGGGCGGGCCGGTGATCAAGAATCGCGTCTTCTTCTTTGGAGACTACGAGGGTTACCGGCAGATCCAGAAGACGCTCTACATGGCATCGATTGCGAACATGAACGACCGCGCGGGCATTCTGCCGGTGCCGGTGGTCAATCCGCTTACCAAGATTGTCTACCCGGCGGGCACTCCCATGGCCATGATCCCGTTCGCCAAAAAGGTGCTGACGGAGCTGCCCGCCGTTCCCGCGGGCACCAATCGCGCCAACGACTACCAGCAGTTAATGCTGAATCCCAGGGATTACGCCGACAAGTACGACGCCAAGCTCGACGGCCAGATCAACAGCAAGATGACGGCTTTCCTGCGCTTCAGCCAGCGCAAGGACAACCAGTTTTATTCGCCTTACGTGGAAGGCCCGTCGGGCGGCTCCGGCAACGGCTACGTGCGCACGCTGAGCCAGGCGGCATCCCTCGGGTATACGTGGACAGTGACCACGGCCTCGCTACTCGAAGTCCGCATGGGTTTCACCCACCTGCGCGCGGGCAAAGCGCCCCCGTTCCTGGGCGGAGCCAGCATGGAAAGCCTATATGGAATCACCGGTCTCCCGACTTTTCCTGACTTGACGGGCGGGCTCAACACCCAGAACATCACCGGGTTTGGCACCGGAATCATCGGACGTCAGGCGACCAATCCGCAATTCCAGCACCCCACCACCTGGAACCCCAAGGCCAACTACTCGCGGATGAAGGGGCGCCACGTGCTGAAGATGGGCACCGAGATGCACGCCATCCACACCGAGGTCATGGACATCAATCCGGTGTATGGGTTGCTGGGCTATGCCGGTCAATTCAGCAAGCCCACTTGTGCGCAACTCGGACAAGCGGCCAACTGCACAATTGCGAATGACGCCGCCAGCTACAACCTGGCGGACTTCGCGTTCGGCCTTCCCAGCCAGATCCAGGCCGCCAACTGGCTGGTGGGCAACTATCGCCAGCGCGACTACTTTTTCTACCTTCAAGATGACTTCCGGGTGAACTCGAAACTCACCCTGAATCTGGGGCTGCGCTGGGAGTACGCATCGCCGCGCTGGGAGCGTGACAACGTGCTGTCGAACTATGATCCGGTCACCAACAGCATGATCACGGCGAAGAACGGCGGCGTCTATGATCGGACTCTCGTCAATCCTGATTACCGGGATTGGGCGCCGCGCCTCGGCCTGGCCTACAGCTTCAACACCAAGACCGTGTTCCGTGGCGGATACGGGATCAGCTACGTGCACATCAACCGCCTGGGAAGCGCGGACGAACTGGGCATCAACGGACCGCAGGTGGTGATCGCCACGGTGAACCAGTCCATTCCCGCCGGCGGTGACGTTCCTGCGTCCTTCCTGACGACGGCGAGAGCCTTCCCGGCGGGCCTCACCAGTCCGGCAAATTTCAACCCCGTGAACTCGAATGTCGCTTACATCCCGCGCGACACGCGGTGGCCCTGCGTGCAGACCTGGTTTGCTTCCGTCCAGCGCCAACTCATCAAGAAGTGGGTGCTGGAACTGGGCTACACCGGCAGCCACAGCCTGCGCATGCCGCTGCTTTCCGATTACAACGAGGCGCTACCCAACCTGCCCGGCCAGTCGCTGGGAACTCAGGCACGCCGGCCCAACCAGAAATTCGGCGCCATCACGTGGGTGAATCCCGCGGGCCAGAGCGTGTACAACGCGTTGTCGGCCCGCGTCGAGCATCGCTTCTCTTCCGGGCTGTACTTCGTCAACTCCTTCACCTGGGCCAAGGCTTTGGGCAACACCGAACAGGCGCTCGAGAACAACGTGACCGTCCAGAATGTTTACGATCTGAAAAACGAGCGCGGGCGCACCAGCTATGACGTTAAGTTCCTGAACGTCACCAGCTTGGTGTACCAGCTTCCATTCGGCAAGGGCAAGAAGTTTGGCTCGAGCTGGAACAGTGTGCTGGATGGGATCGCGGGCGGCTGGGAGA
>Ga0315273_10009012_pt1 | contig 12622 bp, 13 predicted proteins | sample YL17G02_0_MG_FD_205753 | JGI IMG/M metagenome (GOLD analysis project Ga0315273, IMG submission 205753) | Sediment microbial communities from Yellowstone Lake, YNP, Wyoming, USA - YL17G02_0 | ecosystem: Environmental > Aquatic > Freshwater > Lake > Sediment | place: USA: Wyoming | collected... | reverse complement strand
CCAGATTGTGCAACACCATCATTTATCCATGACCAGTATTTTACGTTCGTATTAAGATAATCTATATTACCAATACCGTAACCGCCTTCGGGTGTTTGTTCACTAAAAAATGCTTTTGCTAATCTGCCAGTTGAACCATAACGAAAAATGCTATCTGTAATCTGCTCTTGAATTGTTTTAACTGTTGCGCCAGCTAATTCAGAAAGTTGTCTATCTCTTAAATCAACTAACCATGTTCTAACGTCTTGTTCTAATGTTGTTGGTTTAGTTTTTCTAAAAACAACTGTACCTATCATATTATTTTCCAAAAACCATAACTACCGAATATCCAAATGAATCACCTAAAATTTGAAATTTATTGCCTACTGCGTCACTATAAACATAATAATTGTCACCATTTATAGTTAATCTATTACTATTTTTTAAAAGAGGTAAAACTCTATTTTCAACAACTAATTTTTTTGCGCCACCAGAAACTAACCCTATTTGTTTCATAATTAATTCGTCTGGCTTTGCATCCCGAACTAAAGCACGAATCGAAATGTAGTTTTGACTTGTTTTTGTGTATCCAACATCACGAAATTTATCATAAGCATTAGGTTGTTTTATATCTTGACTTTTAAGATATACTTGAACCTGAACGCTATATTTCTTAAAGACGTTTTTTGCAAAATTATCTTCGTAACGTTTCATTAATTAGTTGTCCAGTTAATGCGTCGTTCATAAAATTTCAAAACATCTGAATAATTTGTTACTACTTTACCATCTATATCTTCTAATTCAATTTCAAGTTGCGAAGTTAAGCCTAAATAATCTGTGGTATTTTTCGTTATGTGAATAGTAAATTCCCCATTCTCATCATCTGTAATCTCAATTTGTGGGTCAATTCCACTGATAAGAGGTGTTCTTAATTTTAAAGAGTGACCATAATAATCAAAAATTTCACAGCGAATAATATATCCACTAATATCAAAATCTACCTTACAATCTATAGAAATCGAATCACCTCTGTAAAGTTTATCGGGCATAATTAAACTAATCATAAATAACTCCTATTTCGATAAGTCAGATCTAAATATTTCGTCAAAAGATAATTCACCAACAAAATTAGTAAACTGTTGAAATGCTTCGGTAATTAATTCGGATTTACTTTTCTTTTCTTCTGCACTAACACTAAATTCTTTTGTTCTTATTTCAATGTTTTTCGGATCAATCACAATAGCAGCGATAATAGCAATTTGATAACACTCTTTAATTGTAGGAATAACATCATCAACTGCAATGACTTCATCTCTATCACCATTTAAAACAAAAGTTTTTCTGTACCCAAATTGATTAAAATAAGCCAATGAACTTTCAATATAATCTAAAATTTCATTGTCGCTATATTTATCATAAAAGCTATAAGTAATTGTTATAGTATTTCCTGTAACTAAAGACGCAGTTATAGTTACTTCATTTGTAGCAGAATTGAAAGACCATCCTGAAACTATTGTAACGCTATTTTTCTTAACAACTATTGTAGGTGCAGAGATATAGTCATCTGGTAAAGTAAATGTAATGTCGCCTGTGTAAGTCCAAATTGCAGGAGCATTATTATTATTTTGTAATCTATCTTTTAGTAACGCTCTGACGATTCTGGTAACGAAAGTTATTGTGTTGTAATTGGTCATCTCTTTTTTCCTTTAAAAATTGTTCATTAGAAGAATAAATTCTATCATTTTCAACTTTTAAAACCCTGAAACCGTTCCAATTTAATGTTCTTCCAAATTTATTATATTTATGAAAATTTGCAAACACTGGAAATTTAAAATTCCAATTTAAAACCTTTAAAAGTTTATTTGCTAATTCAGAAGTATCAGCATGGATTCTTAAGTTACTTTTATCAACATACATGATACCCTGAATTTCTTTTCCGCCATCTAAAATACGACAAAATTTTCCTGTTTTCATAATATAACGAAATTGTTTATGTATAACCTTAACATCTTTCGTCTGTAATCCAAAATCAAAATCATTAATTCGTAAACAATATTCAAGAAAGTTTAACCAATCATTAGTTTTTAATTTACGAATCATTTATATCCTTTTCGTTGTCTACTGCGATTCTCTTTTGCCCACAATGGTCTTAAATTTGTGTAATGAAAACATTCTTTTTGTTCTGATTCTTTGCTAAAGTCAAAAGTGCAACATGGAATTATATGGTCTATTTCCCATCCACCAGTTCCATAATTTTTCCAAGTCATACCCTCTGTAAATTGTGATTCTAAATATTTCTTAAAATCGTCTATCGAACAACTTAATAATTTTTTTGTTGTATCACTTTTTATTCTACCCTTTAAAACATCATACATCCTAATTCTTAAATTACATAAAATTTTAAAATTTATATTTTCTTTACGTTTATTTTTATCATACTCATTTTTTATAGTATCTAAATGTTCTTTGTGATCTAAATAATACTGTCTTGCTCTTTTAGCAATATAATCTTTATTTCTTCTATTATATTCTGCAATATGTTCTTTATGTGAAATTTCATAAAGTTTAGATTTTTCTCTAATTTTATCTTTATTGAGTTCTCTATATTGCTTACATTGTTTTGAAATTTTATCTTTATTCTTTTGTCTGTATTCTTGATTATATTGCCGATATTCTTCTTTATGGTTCTGATAATAAGAAGAGGTTCGTTTTTTAATTTCTTCTTTATGCTCTAAATAATGTTGATGGGTACTTATTTTATCGCATTTTTTACATTGCACCGTCAACCCATCTGATGTTCTTTTATCTTTATAAAAATCAGATAAAGGTTTCGTTATTTTGCATCTAGAACAAATTTTAGTTTTCATTTATATCTTTCAATTATTGGAGTGGGGATTAAATTTTAATCCCCACAAACTATTGAAACTAAAGGACTTATGCACGTGTAAAACGGGCACACGTATAGCTGTTGGTGATCACCATACCAATCTCTTCGACACCAGCCAGACCTTTAGCAAATTTATCAACAGTGTCAACTGATTTCATATTGCCAGTAGCTAAGATTGCTCTTTGCTTATCAACAATTTGAGTATCAGGAGAACCAGCAACCAAAGCACCATCTAATCTTCGACGAGCAAAATAACCAGGTTTGTTATTCTTAGAATCAGACACGGCAACCAAATAAGCCACATCTTCATCAATTAAGTCGTGGGCAACTCCATTAACGGTTACAGACAGTGATTCAATAGGAAGATAAACATCAACCAAATCAGTAATTTTGATCGGGCGTTCTTTATCTTCTGAATAATCCATCAAATCAACATCTTCGGTAACATTAGCACCAGTAATCAACACCAATTTCTTACCATATTTACGAATAGCTTTCTTCATTTCGTAAACTTTCTTATAAGTAAGAGTAGTATCAGGCGTATCTAAACCAAACACATTGCCACGTGCCACAGCAGCAGCGTCAATCAAAAGAAGGGCTGCGTAAATTTCTTCACGATTCAACTCTTCATTAATTTCGCTTCCATAGAGGTCAAGAACGTTAGTATCACCTTGCAATAAATCCTTCAAGCAAATGTAATAGTCAGGGGTAACAATATCAGTGAAACTAAGAGTTTGTTTCACACCAGGAGCAACAGGCGTATGAGTAACATTGCAATTTGAAGTCAACGTCAAAACAGTTTTAGTCACGGCAGTAACCACAAAATAATAAACTGATTCCATAGGATCAACAATATCAACATTAAAAATCGCACTAATAACTTCAGGCACAGGCATTTCGGGGTCGTAAGTGTCATTGATTATACGAGCCACCAACTCTTCACGATTAGGTGAAAAGGCAACTTCCTTCAAATACTTTTTGGCTTCAGCCATTTCCATCTCACGTAACTTTTTCATTAAATAACTCCTCCTATTAGTTTGTAATAAAATTATTTTTTATTCTTTTTATCTTCTCTTGCAGCTAAAATCATTTTGGAAACAGGATTTGTAGTTTGACCCTTCACAGGCTCAACAACTTCGTGTCCAGTTTCTAAATTTTCAACTTGTGCTTCAACTTTTTCTACTGGTGCTTCTTTTTTTGCTTTTAATTCTACATTTTCTTTTTTCATTCTTGCTAATTCAACTTTATCAGAATTAAGATAATCTGCATCAGAAAAATCCTTAGCAAATTCATTATCTTTCAATTCTAACTTAATTTGAATAAGTTTATCAGCCTGAATTTTCTTTTCTTTTACTTCGGCAACTTTCAAATCATCTGCCAAATCTTCACTAGAAAAATCCTTAGCAAGTTCGTTTGACGCCAACTCAATACGATTCTTTACTATCTTTTCGGCGGTCGCAGTAATTTGAAGTATTTCGGCATCTTTGGCAATTAACTTATCATTCAATTCTTTAACTTGTTTTTCGTGTTCGGCTTTTATCTCTTCGACTTGAGCATAAGTATAAGTTGTTTCTTGAACAGTAGTTGTGTGTTCTTTTTCTTGGTCATTAACAGTTCGAGTTACTTCTGTTTCGACCTTAATAGTTTCTGAATTTTGACTCATAGTGTCAGTGACGACTTGAGTTGTTTCAGTAACTACGACAACATCTTCTACTTTTGGCTGTTCAACTATTGGTTGAGCAACAACTTCTTCTACTTTTGCTTCTACAATAGGATCTACAACTATAGATGATTCTACAATTGGAGTTTCTTCTACTTTAATCACATCTTCCATCTGTTTAATTCCTCCCTTATAAGATTGTTTCACAGATTCCATAACTCTAATTAACGAACTACGAATCTTTTCTCTTTTAGTTGGTTCATTTGCAAAAACTAACTCTTGTCTTTCTACTGTTAAATCTTCATATAATTTTCGAGTAGCCATTTCAAATACACGTGCTTTTTTACAGGCAGGTTTAACACCAAAAAGTAACCCTGCCCCTGTAAAATAATAATCATTAATTCTTCTTGTTCCATCAGGCAATGAATCTTGACTTTCAACATCTGCGCTCAACTCAAACGACATGGTTAATTTATTGTCTTTAAATAAATCTTGTGCTTGCGACCATTCATCTTCATAAATATCCTTAAAAAAGATACAGGTAACTTCTATTTCCTTATCTTTGTTAATTGTTGCATCAATAGTATGCCCTAATACATTATCCGTCCTCAAGTGATTACGATTTATTTGAGTTCCAATTAATGTATTTACAGCACTTTCGGTTGCTTTTGAGGAAAGTCGAACGCCATTAGAATTTGGTTTATCAACTTCCGCTAAGACAGATTTAAAAATACCTAAAGCAGGGTGTGGCAGTTGAATACCTTTAGAAATTGCAATATCATATAATTCTTGGGTATCAGATGCTATAATTTTACTTTCTAATTTAATTGTTTCTCTTTTCATAGTTAATCCTCAATTATTTCTTTAGATGCCATTTTCCAGAAGAAGGGTCTTTTTCAAAACGTCTTTTTATGACAGACCATGCGCCTTTTCTTGCTCGACTTTCATTTCCACCTGTGCGCTCATAGATGCTATTAAAGACCTCTAACCATTGACGTTGGGCTTCGGTAGGTAATACATCTTTAACTTGAGGCGGTAAATCGTCAACTGATTTATAAGGTGCTTCTATATATTCTTCTTCACCCTTAACTGGTTTCTTTTTCTTTTGCGGAACTTCATTTGGTGATACATTTTGTCTTGGAGAACTTGAAATATCAGGGTTAGTATTGCTGTCCTGATTAAGAAGAACACGTGGAAAGAATAACTCATCGTTTCCATTATCTCGTTCTTGTTTCCTTCTCATTGTATTTACTTCAAAATCAAATCCTTCTGGTAAAGCCTCAAATGAATCTTCTATAGATAATTGTCCTGTATTTGAATAGTCTTTTATCAATTTTTTCATAGCATCGGTTAGAATTGATTTAATGACACCTGGAATAATTCTAATTTCTTTATTCATGTGTTTTGGATGAAGTGTTACATTTTTTTCAATAATCAAAGAAAATACTTGTTCATAAATATTAGTTAAATCTAAAACGCCGTCAATAATTTCTTCGACTAACATACGAGGATTCATAATTGATTCTTCTCTTGTATCTCCAAATCCTCTTAAATCTACTAATCCTAATCCAGCTAAAATATTATAATCAATTGGTTTTAGAATTTTCTCATCAAAAATTTTACCAAGTTCGGGAATTAAATGAGTTAGTTCAACATCATATCGTGCTTTTAAAATAGAATCACCTTCATCAGTTCTATACTTATGATCTCTCTTATATTTTTTTAACGAATCTTTCAAATCACCTAACTTTTTTTCCATATCACTCATTAAACCAGCTTTAACTAAGTCTGCGTTACCTGCCTTTAATAATAAAATATAAGGAATAATCTCTTCTAAAATAGCAGACTGTTTTGTGACAATAGCCTGTTTTAACATAGAATTAGCTAATACACCCTTTAAAACTAAATACGGTGTAGGATAATCTACATACCATTTAGCATAGGGTTTTCGGATAATTATTGTTTCGTTTTTATTCGATTTTAGAATATTTTCTTCATTGCCAAGATAATATGTATTTTTTCCTAAGACACTGTTTGAAGCCACTTTGATATTAGCTGTATCTAAAAAAAACATACGAGAAGGTAAAATTAAATCACCAATTTTATTCCAAACAATTTTTAAAACAATAAAAGAAGATGTCCATCGTTCTCTAAAATATTGACCAGAAACTTCTCTTAGACCAAATGGAATATCGTCGCTTATATTGCGATTAATTTGATTTTTTGACCAATCTTTTAAAGTATCGGTCAGATTAGAAGTGTCGGTAACAATATTAAAATCCACAGTGGCACAGCCTATCATAAATTCTTCAGTTGTTCCTACCAAACCTGTAGTATCATTATCTAATAATTGATTAACAAGTTGAAGTCTGGTTGCATAATCTTTAGGAACTTCAAGTTTTGCACCATAACTTTTTAGTTTAGCAATTATTTGATTCATAGATAATTCAGAATATAATGCGCCCATACTTTTCTCCTATTTTTTAGAATCCACCCAAAAAACTATCCTGATTTTGATTATCAATACTTAAATTATTTTTAATATTTAAAAATCTGCAAATTGCCATACATTGAAACGATTGAACTAAATGATCTGTTGACGATGTTCCATATTTTCTTGAATTTCCAATACGAAGTTCAAAATAACTTGCAAACTCTTTTAAAAATTTTTCGTTATAAGGAACTTCTATCAAACCGCCATAAAAAATTTTATCTAATTCTTGATTTGCCCAATCTAATACATTTTCTTGTTTATATAACGGACGACCTTTATCATCTCTTAAAATCTGTCCATTTTCATCACGAAGAAAATCTACTATCATATTCTTATTAAACATTGGACGTATAATATTTTTTTGTGGAACGCCCAAAATTTCCAATTCATCTGAAATCGAACGACCATCACTATTAGTACAGTCAATTGAGATAAATGCTTTATCTAACTTTTCATAAATCCATTTAAAAACTAATGCTTGTTGCTGTGTGGTTAATTGAAATAATGGAATATTATATCTCCATTTTAATTTATTTTCGTCACCAAAACAAATAATAACTTCGCTTGCAGTTCCAGTTGTTCCAATATCAGAGGCAACAATTTTTAAAGATGATGGAACTTTTTCAATAACTAATTTTTTGTCTAATCTTTCATAAAATTTTTGTTGATAAGTTGGTCTATCTTTTTCAATATCTAAATCTGCAAAATCATTTTTACCTAATTCAAAAAATTTAACAGTTCGTTGTTTGTTTAAGCAAAGTTTCTGAATTCTTTCCATATCCCATCTACCAAAAGCACCTTCGATTAACTCACCCTCAACATTTAATTTATAAGAAAGCGAATTTCCAGACCACATACATTTATCATGTCTGCGAATAAATAATGTATGAAAAGGTTCCACATTTACACACCAAACTTTTCCTTTATATGATTGTTTTTCTATATCTCTAACAGCAATTGGATGAACTTGAATGGGTCTTTCTGTAATAATATATTGCAACCCTTGGTGTCGGACAATATTTGATTCTTTTCCTACTTTATAAATTAATTCTTGCAAATCATGTGCTAATTGAAAAGAAGATGTATAATTTAATGTTCGTTGACCGTTACCGTCACCTTTATTAAAAGCGTCTAAAAAAATGTTTATTTGTCTTGATGATAAGAATTTAATAAATTTTGGAACCCTTTTATTTCTTGCACCGATCCCACATTCTTTTTCTAAATATTGAGCAATAGAATATGAATTAAATGTAAAACAAAATGAGCTTTTATTATAATATACCGTTATTCCCATTCGTTGTAATACATTAGCAATTTCGTTAATATATTCTTGCGATTTAACTTGTGATATTTGTATTTCATTTGAAAAATATTTTTTTCTATTTTTCGTATATCTTTTTGAATGTGAAACCCATCCTTCTGCAACATACCAACCAAGAAATTTTAACCAATCATCTAATTTGAAACTATATCCAAAAGCATTTTTTTCTTTATGAAATAAAATTTTGTGTGAATCTGATTTTTTCTGCCATTTAAATCCTATGGGTATAAAAAATTTTTTGATAGGATAATATTCCCAAGTCATATATTTCATTTGACAAGAACGACTACAAAATTTTTTCTGTTTTTTTAATTTAGAAAGTTCTTTTCCACATTGAATGCATTGTTCAAATTCTCCCTGTGGTGATAATCTACGAAGTGGTTTATTTTTATATATTTGTTCTAATGAAACAAGACTTAATTTAGGTTTTTTTAAAGTTGAAATTAATAAATTATGATTATCAGTAACAGCAAAATTTATAAATGGATTATCAAAATAATTTAATTGTCCATCAAAATCGTAAATATAAATATCATTGATAATGTGATAATCGGCTTTCTTTGTTTTTGGATTTAAACTTAATACTTTATCATTTTTAGAAATTTGATACCATTTTTTCCATCCTGAATCTGTTAATACTTCTGTTTGGTCATCAAAACATTCCTGACCACCATATTCTTTAATCTTTTCTTCTTTAGTTTTTTCATCCCAATCACTGCGGACGTACTGACTTAATCTGCAAATCCAATTTCGTTTGGATGAATCTCTTAATATGTCACCAAGAGCAGAACCCATTCTTATATCAGGAATACCACTCATTCTTTCAATACATCCAACACTTGAACCCGAATCTATTCTTTTTTCTGTACCTTTTTTTGTAGCATAACTAACTTCTTCATAGGAACATTTTTTTGCGTGAATTCCATGAAAAGATGATCCTGGTTCTGGACTATCAATCTTTTCATTTCTACCGTACTGTACATGTCCTAAGACAGTATCAATTTCCATGCCACCGCCAACAAAACGAACACTTGATTTTCCTGGTTTTGTAAATATTTCAAAGAACGGATGAAAATTTGCTAAATTGGCGATTGGTTGACAGATTTTTTTCAAGTGACCATAATCAAAAGAGGCTACTAAACTTTCGTCACCTTCGCCATGAATTAACGTTAAAAAATTATTTATTACCTCGATAAAGGACTTTCCGATGTCACGACTTCCAACGTTGATTAAATCCCCTGCACCCTTTTTATTTCTAAAATTTTCTTTTTCAGATTTAGTAGGGTCGTCGGCATATAAATAACTATAATCTAACATCGCATATTGGTAAGGACGGAGTACCACGCACTTGCAATCTTTATCTTTCCAAATGTGTGGTGCTTTAATATTTTCAGGAATTAAACACTCAATCATTGCCACTGGATCGTGAAAACATTCCCAATAATTAATCTCTTCTTCTGTAATTTTAGAAAACATTATTAACCTATTTCAGAAGGTCTTTTCCAATTAGTTAAACTGCCTCTTCCTGACCAATTTGTAGTATAATCTTTATTCCCAACAATAAATCTGACTTCAGAAAAATCGGTCTTTACTTTCTTAATGCACCACTCTTCAGAACCCCAACGATTAAAACCATAATAATCATAACCTGATTCATCTTCGGCAATATCTACTATATCCATTCCTTCTAAATACGATGTATATCTATTCATTTTCGTTCTCCGTTGCTAATTTGTCTTGTAAGTCTTTTAAAAGATCTTCTGCTTCTTTTGTTGAAAGATTTTTAACATTTATTTTTTTAGGTTTTTTTAGAATTTGAACGACCATATTTATATCCTCATTAATCCCATTGTAATCCAACGCCATGAATTTTAAGATTTTTATTATTAAGAGTTTCAATTTTATATTTCATTGTAGTTCCCGAAGGTTGTCCAGAAATATCAACAACACCAGTTAAAATTTGTCTGCTACTTTCATAATCACCTTCAGATTGTAAAGTAACTTCTGAATAAGTAGTACCGCCATCACGTGAAATGTATACCTTTAAGTCTGTTCCTAATATAACAGTATCAATATCTTCTTCAAATAAAACTATTCTTGTTGATGTAGGTACACTTTCTGCTGTAAAATCATCAGAAATTAAAGTCATATTAGTTGGATTAAAAGCAATTATTTCATCTTCTGTTCCGTTAGAATTATTATAAATTCCTTGAACTTGATCAGAAGTTAATGCCGTATTTTTATAATATCTAAAATCATCTATTTTTCCATTAAAAAAATCGGTATTTCCGCCACCGTAAGGCTTATAACAACCTAAACGTCCAAAATCCGATGATAAACTATTGAACCAAATAGTTTTATTTGCTTGATAAATAAATGTAGTATATTCTATTCCATTAACATATATTTTGGGAGAAGTACCGTTTTGAACAATAGTAATATGTGTCCATTGTCCGACACTTAAAGTGCTATCTAAAAGTTTTAATCCCCATTGCCAAGTATTACCAACAACTATTCCGATTATAACTGTGTTTATACCATCCACTTCATTATATACATACGCTTGAAAATAATTTTGACCGTCATTATCTCGAAATGTAAATAAAGTCTGACTAGATGTTATAATTGATGGATTGATCCAAAAAGATAACGAACCAGTTGTATCGCTTATAACGTCTGCACACAGAGAGTCAATTTCTACACACTGTGAAATACCATCAAGTAGAAATGAATTAATAATTTTTCCAGAAGAAGATAAAAGTGATGTATTAACAGATGAAATTCCATCATTACTTCCAGTTCCAGTGTCAACAACAGAAGTATTTGCTGCACTTTCATTTAATTTATAATGTGCGAACGGTGCTGCCAAACTATCTGTATAAGGATGATAACAATTATTTACAGCATCATAAACTTCATTAGTTGAAGATCCTGTATCTATTCCACTTTCATCTTGATATTCGTCTATAATTCCTGCAATCATATTAAAAATTGTTAAGGAAGATTGTACTGCTAATTTAAATCCTAACAAAACAATATTATATAACCCTTTTACAATTTCAGATGCTCTTACTGGATTAGAACCGCCATTATCAAGCATGGTGTCTGTATTTTGAGTGTGCAATGTACCGCTTCCTAAACCAGAATCTTTTAAGTTACCATTTGAATCTAATAAAGCTAAATTATCAGGAGAAGATGGTATAATTTTATCTGCTTTACCACTTTCTAAAGAATTTAAAGCATCTTGAACAAAAATTCCCGAATCTTCTGTAGGAACTTCTGAAGCATCTTGATCGTCTGCATGTAGTGAATGTATTTTTGAAATTTCTGTGTCTGCCACTAATGATTTGCCAGCGACCTTATCAACTTTTATCGATAAATCTTGGTCGTCACTGTGTAGTGCATGTGAATTTGTAACTGCACTTTTTACTTGTGTTGCTGTAGTGGCATTTAAACCGCCAGTATCTAAACCTTGATCTGTTCCTTGAGTATGATCAAGTGAATTGCTATGGTCTAAAGAATTAGAATGTCTTTTTGAAACTGCATCGTCAATATTAACAACAGAAGATGATGGTTTATCTTCTATTGCAGACCATTTTAAGTCTATAATGTCACCCTGATCAACCCATGCCGTGCCACTCCAAACATAAAGATGACCAGTATCGGCAGTAATTCTTGCGTCATTTTGAATATTACCTACTGCTGGCAATGCAGCAAAATTAGCAACGGTGGTTTTAAAAGTAATAAGTGTGCCAGAAGGTACTAATTGACCTTGACCTGTAAATGGATTAATTATCCCTTTATATATTCCCATATTTTATTCCTTCTTTATCTTTCATTTAATAAGTATTTGGAATGGGGTCGTAGTTTTGACCCCATAACTTATTAAGATAATCCTTGCATTAATCTTTCTTGAACTAAATCCATAACATCGTATGCACCTTGATCTAACCACTCACTATTAAGATACACATAAAGATGATTGTTATCTAAAGCGATTCTTGCATCACCTTCAACATTATCAGAAGTAGGTAAATCTGCAACGGTTTCGACTGCACTTCGATATTGAATTTCCATTTCAACTTCAATTGGTTTGTACTGTAATTTATTTGAATCAATTCCAACTTTATATACTTTCATTTTATATACTCCTTAAAAAATATTTTAAATATTTTCGAGAGAGGGTTAAATTAATAACCCTCTCATAACTTTTTAAATTATCTCCAATTCAAACTAATTCCACGAATTCTACAATCTTTATTATTTTGAGTTGTTAATTTC
>Ga0315273_10009011_pt1 | contig 12622 bp, 10 predicted proteins | sample YL17G02_0_MG_FD_205753 | JGI IMG/M metagenome (GOLD analysis project Ga0315273, IMG submission 205753) | Sediment microbial communities from Yellowstone Lake, YNP, Wyoming, USA - YL17G02_0 | ecosystem: Environmental > Aquatic > Freshwater > Lake > Sediment | place: USA: Wyoming | collected... | reverse complement strand
GGTTCGATTCTCGTCAGTTCCTCCCCTTTTCCCTCCTTTTCTCCTTTGGCTATTGACGGGGGGGATGCCACCGTGACCGATTCCTTGACTGACTCCTTGGACGCTTCCTTGGCTGCACGGGGGGGGCCTTCGCTCGATGTCGGGGAAGCTTCTGAAACGGGTCTCTCCTTCGGTTTAGCTGGCCCGGGGAGAACAGGCAAATCCGGCGCCGCCGGGAAAAGGGAAGGTGGCATCAGAACAGAGGTTAATTCCCCTCGCAGATAAACTCCTACCGTCACTTCGATGGAGCCGTCTGAGAAGTATTTGGTCTGCATCACCTGTGAGCCATGCAGAATGCCGCTCACCTGGGTCTTGATCACGTCGCTGGAGAGGATGAAATTCTCCACCTTAGTCTCCGAATCGATCCTCACCCCTTTTAGCACTTCTAAGAGGTTGCGGCGGGCGACGGTTATCGCCGCCCTCTGAGTCATGGCGCGAATTTGCGCGGGATTTTTTATATCCTTGGGAGGCGCTCCGATGCCGTTTGCGGTCACCAACCCCAGACTCCAGTTGACCCTCCCTTCTCCGAGGTTCTCAATCAGGTCCGCGGCGGGTGCAGCAGCAATTCCAAACGCGAGCAAAAAAAGTGCGAGAAACAAACTGAGAACGGACTTATAGGAAACATCGCTCCTCATCATCTCCGCTTCTCCTTGAAGAGTCGGTGAAAATTCCCTATGCACTTGTAAATTAAGGCAACTTGCCCTCTTTGTCAAGGGATTTGTCCCGCCAGAGCACGCTGAACTCCATGAAAAACTTGACAGAGGGGCAGAATATGTATATAAAATACTGAAATACCGATTGGCTGCGCCACGCTGCCCGCGGGATCGGAAGCCGCGCGTGGCACGCATGAGAATCGCTTGGGTACGAGACTGGGCATACATAATTTAGGATAGAGGGAACCCCGAGACCATCCCCCTCAATGTTTTCCACTGAACCCCTGCCCAGAAGAGAAGATGGCGATCCAGCCTGAATCTCCAATGGTTCAGGCAAGGCTCTGCCAAACTCCCCCACTATGTCGGATGGAAAATGAAGGAGGAAACTATGGGAATCAAGGTCGGTATCAATGGCTTTGGACGCATCGGGAGAGGCGTTTTTCGGGCCTCTTTGGAGAATCCTGATCTGGAGATCCTCGCCGTTAATGATATCACGGACGCCAAGACGCTCGCATATCTTCTAAAATATGATTCGGTGCACGGTATCCTCAGGGCTCCGGTAGAGGCCAGGGAAAATTCCATCGCGGTTGCGGGCAAGGAGATCAAGGTCCTTGCCATGAAAGATCCTGCCGAGCTCCCCTGGAAGGATCTGGGCGTTGAGGTGGTGGTAGAATCCACCGGCAAATTCCGCGATAAAGCAAGTTGCGGCAAGCACGTTGCGGCTGGAGCCAGGAAAGTGATCATCTGTACTGCCGCTAAGGATCCGGACATCACCCTCGTCTTGGGCGTCAACGACAAGAATTACGACCCGAAGTCCCACCACATAATCTCTAACGCCTCTTGTACCACCAATTGCCTGGCTCCGGTGGCCAAGGTCCTCTTGGAGAACTTCGGCATCCGCCATGGGTATATGACCACTATTCACTCTTACACGAATGATCAGCATATTCTGGACTCGCCCCACAAGGACCTGCGGCGCGCACGCGCAGCCGCTGTGTCCCAAATCCCGACGACCACCAATGCGGCTTCCGCCTTGGGCCTGGTCATCCCGGAATTGAAGGGCAAATTGGATGGTGCCTCGGTTCGGGTTCCTACTCCCAATGTTTCGTTAGTGATTTTAGTGAGTGAGACGGAGAAGGAGACCTCGGTAGAGGCCGTAAATGCAGCATTCAAAGCCGCCTCTCAGACCCATTTGAAGGGAATCCTCGATTATACCGAGGAGCCGATGGTCTCCGTAGATTTCAATGGCAACTGCCATTCTGCTATCGTGGATGCGGCCTCCACCAATGTGGTGGACAAGAAACTAGTGGCCGTTTCAGCCTGGTATGACAATGAGTGGGGATATTCCTGTCGGGTGCGGGACCTGATCCGCTTCACCGCCTCCAGCAGGTAAGGAGGACTACGGATGGAGAAGATCGGCATCAAACAGTTAGACCTGCAGGGAAAGAGGGTCTTAATTCGGGTGGACTTCAATGTCCCACTAAATGAGTCTCTGCAGATTACCGACGATACCCGAATCCGCGCGTCCCTTCCCACCATCTCTTATGCCATGGAGCACGGGGCCAAGGTCATCCTCCTCTCCCATCTGGGGCGTCCCAAAGGAAAGGTGGTCCCAGCGATGAGCCTCAAGCCCGTGGCAGCTCGCCTGTCAGATCTGCTTGGGAAAAAGGTCAACATGGCGAACGATTGCATAGGGGAAGAGGTGAAGGCAGAGATTGGCCGCATGCAAGGCGGAGAGGTTCTGCTCCTGGAGAACTGCCGATTTCATAAGGGAGATGAGGAGAATGATCCGGCCTTCTCCCGAGCCCTGGCGGAATTGGCTGATATCTATGTCAACGATGCCTTTGGCAGCGCTCACCGGGCCCATGCCTCTACGGTTGGTGTCACGTGCTTCGTATCGGTTGCAGCCGCTGGGTTCTTGATGCAAAAGGAGATCCAATACCTCGGTAAGGTCATCTCCCATCCTGACCGGCCCTTCATTGCGATCCTGGGTGGGGCAAAGGTTTCGGACAAGATCGGGGTCATTGCGAATCTACTCGATAAGGTCGATGCTCTGCTCATAGGCGGGGCTATGGCTTATACCTTCGAGAGGGCTCAGGGCCTTTCCACCGGTTCTTCATTGGTAGAGGAAGACAAGGTGGGTCTGGCAAAGGAACTCTTAGCGCAGGCCGAATCCCGCAAGATGAAGCTCCTGTTGCCTCTCGACCATGTGGTGGCTGAGAAGGTGGAGGTGGGCGCAAAGACTCAGATCGTGGAAAGGGGAAATATCCCCTCAGGCTGGAAGGGACTCGACATAGGGCCTCAGACGATTGAGGCCTATGCTGCCCAAATCCGTTCCGCCAAGACGATCTTGTGGAACGGGCCTCTGGGTGTTTTCGAGGTGGAACCCTTCAACCGCGGTACGTTGGCGATTGCTCGGGCCATCGCCGAATCCTCGGCCATCTCCGTGGTCGGAGGTGGGGATTCCGTAGCCGCGGTCACCCAGGCGAAGGTGGCGGACAAGATCTCCCATGTCTCTACGGGGGGAGGGGCCTCCTTAGAGTTCCTGGAAGGAATCGAGCTGCCGGGCATCGCCGCCTTGACCGACAAGAAATAGAGATCGTGTGAATTCTTTCGTTGCTCGATAACCGCTAGGCCTGTTGCGTTGAGAAGGGCGGCTGGGTATTATAGGACCGTAGGTAAGGATGATGCGAAAGCCGATCATTGCAGGCAATTGGAAGATGAATAAGACGGTGGCAGAGGCCATAGACTTGGCGCAGAAGTTGCGGATTCTCTGCAAGGGCCTACAGGGCGTAGAGATCGTGGTTTGTCCCCCTTATACTGCCCTCCAATCGGCTGCTCAGGCGCTCTCCGGGTCCTCCATCCATCTCGGAGCCCAAAACCTTTATTGGGAGCAGCGTGGGGCTTTCACGGGAGAGATCTCTCCCGTAATGCTCAAGGATGTGGGATGCGACTACGCTATATTGGGCCATTCGGAGAGGAGACAACACTTCCACGAGACGAACCTCGGAGTGAGCAAGAAGATCACCGCAGCCCTCTCCCATGGACTTATTCCCATCGTCTGCGTGGGCGAGACCTTAGTGGAACGGGAGGAAGACCGAACTTTCTCCGTGGTGGAGGACCAGATAGGCGGCTCTATCCGGCCCATCATTCGCACCAGGAGGGAACCGATCGTGATCGCCTATGAACCCGTATGGGCTATCGGCACCGGAAGGAATGCGACTCCCGACCAGGCGAACGAGGTTCACACCTTCATCCGCTATCTCTTGCAAGATCTCTTCGGAGAAGAGTTCAGCGCGAGCACGCGCATCCTGTATGGCGGAAGTGTAAATCCAGGCAACATCGAGGCCTTAATGGCCCAACCAGAGCTGGACGGCGCCTTGGTCGGAGGTGCGAGCCTCGAGGCGGAATCGTTTGCTCAAATTGTGAAATCTTCAATCAGATCCCCGAATGGATCTTAGGAGGAATGTAGAATGTATCTGGCATTGGCCATCGTCCACCTGACCATGTGTTTTCTCCTGATCCTCATCGTCCTGCTGCAAACCGGAAAGGGAGCCCAGATGGGGAGTGCCTTTGGCAGTGGAGCGAGCCAGACCATTTTCGGCACTCGTGGCGCCTCCACCCTTCTGAGTAAGCTGACCACGGTGGCAGCCATCGTCTTCATGCTCACCTCCCTCTCCCTTGCCATCATGTCTTCCCAGCGCAGTGCTTCCTCGATCATCAAAGAGGACGGTAGCAAGGATACTACACGGATGCCAGCCAGGCCTTCCCCGGAAAAGGCCCCCATTCCCTCCTCTTCGCCGGCTCAAAAATAACTGGGATGAACAAAGGAAAAACGAATCGGCAGCTGCGAGGATGGCAGCATTTGCTGTGCCTCCTTCTGTTGGGTCTTCTTTTCTCCGCTTGCACTCGGAAGGAGCCCCTACAAAGAAGTCCTGTCGATTATCGCCAGGGCGGACCTTCGGCGTTTGGCGACACCATCATCCTCGGTTCTATCGGAGACGCGAGCAGCATGATCCCTAACATCACCGGCGACTCCGCTTCCCATGAGATCGGCGGCTTCATCTATAATGGCTTGGTGAAATACGACAAGGACTTCAACATTGTGGGGGATCTGGCAGAATCGTGGGAGATACCCAAAGATGAGCTTTCCATCACCTTTCATCTCCGCAAGGGCGTAAAGTGGCATGATGGGAAGGAATTTACGGCTCATGATGTCCTCTTCACTTACCACTTCATGATCGACCCGAAGACCCCCACCCCTTATGCAGGGGACTTCCTTCTGGTTAAGAAAGCAGAGATCCTGGACCGCTATACCTTCAGGATAAGCTACGAAAAGCCCTTTGCCCCCGCCCTCATAAGCTGGGGGATGTGGATCCTGCCCCGGCATTTGCTGGAAGGCAAAGATGTTCGCACGAGCCCTTTAAATCGTCGCCCTGTGGGAACCGGCCCGTATCTCTTCCGCCAATGGAAAACCGGGGAAAAGATCGAATTAGAGGCCAACCCCAACTATTTCGAAGGCAGACCTTACACTCAAAAGGTCCTTTACCGCATCATTCCCGACTCTGCCACCCTCTTTCTGGAACTGAAATCCGGTGGTGCGGATTGGACTGGACTCTCTCCAATGCAGTACCAAAGGCAGACGGATACGGAAGAGTTCCGCGAAAATTTTCGGAAATACAAGTACCTGTCCAGCGGTTACACCTATCTGGGCTTCAACTTGAAAGATTCCCGCTTTCGAGATAAGAGAGTGAGGCAGGCACTCGCTTATGCCATCGATAAAGAGGAGATCATCAAGGTCGTCCTGCTGGGCCTCGGGGTCGAGGCAACCGGCCCCTATAAGCCAGATACCTGGGTATATAATCCCCGCGTCAAGAGATACCCCCATGACCCCGAACGGGCTAAGCAGCTATTAGCCGAAGCGGGATGGAAGGATCTCGATGGGGACGGAATCGTGGAGAAGGATGGCGTGCCCTTTCGTTTTACCATCCTCACCAACCAGGGCAATGAGGAAAGAAAGATGACCGCGGAGATCATCCAGAAAAGGCTGGAAACAGTAGGAGTAAAGGCGGAAATCCGCATAGCGGAATGGGCCTCCTTCATCAATTTCTTCATCAAGAATCGCCGGTTTGAGACGGTGCTCCTCGGATGGAGCACGGGGCAGGATCCCGATCTTTACGAGATTTGGCATTCCAGCAAGACCCTCCCGGATGAATTCAATTTCGTCTCCTATCAAAACCCAGAAGTCGACAGGTTCATCGAGGAAGGGCGACACACGTTTGACAAAAAGCGACGCAAGGCCTACTACGATCGAATTCAGGAGATTCTGGCAGAGGATGTGCCCTATCTTTTCCTCTATACTCCCTTCTCCCTTCCGGTGATCCATGCTCGCTTCAAAGGGATCGAGCCGGCTCCCACAGGAATCTCCTATAACTTCATCAAGTGGTATGTTCCCAAAGACCAACAAAGGTACAAACAGTAGCCACCCATGCTTCGCCATATTCTGAAAAGGATTCTGCTTTCTCTTCCTCTCCTCATCGGCATTACCTTTGTCTCCTTTCTCGTCATCCACCTGGCACCCGGAGAGCCTACGAGTCTCCAGACCGATCTCAACCCTCGGGTCAGCGCAGCCTCCAAGGCTCAACTGCGACATCTCTATGGGCTGGATGAGCCTCTACCGGTTCAGTATGTGAAATGGGCCTGGAGGTCTTTCCGTCTCGATTTCGGGCAGTCTTTTGCCCCTGACGGGAGAAAGGTCACTGAGAAGATCGCCGAAAGGATCCCGATTACCATTTTCTTGAGCCTCCTGGAGATGCTGGTGATCGTCCTTATTGCCATTCCCATTGGTATCCTCTCCGCCACGCGCCAGTATTCCCTCTTCGATAAGGCCACCACCGTCTTCGTTTTTGTGGGTTTTGCCATGCCCACCTTCTGGCTCGCTCTGCTCTGTATGAATCTCTTCGGCGTCCATCTCGGTTGGCTCCCCATATCCGGCCTGCAATCGATGAATTATGCCCAGCTCAGCATAGGGGGGGAAATTCTTGATCGTGCCCGGCATCTGATCATGCCGGTCCTGGTGGGGGCCCTCGGTGGGCTGGCCGGGTTCTCTCGCTACATGCGGTCCAATATGCTCGAGGTCATTCGGCAGGACTATATCCGCACGGCTCGCGCCAAAGGGCTCCCGGAAAGAACCGTCATCTACAAACACGCGCTCCGTAATGCCCTTTTGCCGGTGGTCACCATCCTCGGCCTGTCCGTCCCGAGCCTTATCGGAGGAGGAGTAATCTTCGAAACCATCTTCGCCATTCCGGGCATGGGGCAGCTGTTTTACGGCAGCGTGATGTCCAGGGACTATCCGGTCATTATGGGCATTCTGGTGATCGGGGCCGCCTTGACCCTTTCGGGGAATCTACTCGCCGATATCTCTTATGGCCTGGTCGACCCGAGGATCCGCGTGGCCAAGGAGCGGTAGTGAGATGGAGAATACCGTCAAACATGGGGAGATCACAGGTCGTTTTCGAAGGAGCGTCTTCTGGAGGCATTTCCGAAAGAACAAGCTGGGCTTAGTGGGAGCAGGGATCGTCCTGGTTCTGGCTGGCATCGCCCTTCTGGCTCCCCTATTGTCTCCCTACGACCCGACGGAACTGGATGCACAGCGTATCCTCTCTCCCCCGAGTCGAGCTCACTGCTTCGGAACCGATCGTTTGGGTCGGGATGTCCTCTCTCGCATCATCTGGGGATCCCGGATCTCGTTACTGGTGGGGTTTATTGCGGTGGGGATAGCAACCTCCATCGGGGTCCTGGTGGGTTCACTGGCGGGCTATTACGGTAGATGGGTGGATAGCCTGATCATGCGTTTCGTGGATCTTATGCTCTGCTTTCCCACCTTTTTCCTCATTTTGGCGGTCATCGCCTTTTTAGAGCCCTCTATTTGGAATATCATGGTGGTTATCGGCGCCACGGGATGGATGGGCGTAGCCAGATTGGTTCGTGCGGAATTCTTGAGCTTGAAGGAAAGGGAATTTGTCCTGAGCGCCCGTGCATTGGGCGCGTCTGATCTACGCATCATCTTGCGCCACATCCTTCCCAACGCCCTGGCCCCGGTTCTCGTATCCGCAACCCTCGGGGTGGCGGGGGCCATTCTCACCGAATCGGCCCTGAGCTTCCTGGGGATTGGCATCCAACCTCCCACCCCCTCCTGGGGCAATATCCTTACGGGAGGAAAGGACAACCTCGAGATCGCCTGGTGGCTCTCCTTCTTCCCGGGTTTGGCGATCCTGGTCACGGTCCTGGGTTATAATCTCCTGGGAGAGGGGATCCGGGACGCCCTGGATCCGCGACTGAGACAGGAGTAGATACCCACGGGCTTACGCCCGTGGCACTTCGGAATCAAAAGCAACACCAAGACCCAAAGTCAGGAACGAAAACCTGGCCAGCCTTCGGCTGGAGACTTTCACCCCCGGGCTCGCGCCCGGGGTCCTCAGCCTGGACCCTGATAGATCTCTGATTTGATTTCCCTCTCCCCTTTCTCAGTGGGACGAGTATTCCGTGTTTTTCGTGCCATGCAATTTAGCCTGCTCCAGCAGATCTCGATAAACTTCTTCTGCCTTCCTTTCCGCATCTGATATTTCTCCTGAATTATCGATCAGATATCCGGCAAACGGAACCTTCTCCGATAGTGGAATTTGAGAGCGAATCCGAGATAGGGCTTCCTTCCTCGTGAGTCCCCTCTGCCGCAACCGTTCGATTTGCGTTTCCTCGGAAGTCACTATCAGCACCACCTTATGGAAACGCCTGAAGGAACCGGTCTCAATCAGCAGGGCCTCTTCCACCATGGCAATCTGAGTCTTCCCCGACCGTTCCCATTCCGACATCCGCTCCTCTTCCTGCGCGATGATCGCAGGATGCATGATCTGCTCCAAGAAGGCCCTCTTTTCGGGATCGGAGAATACCATCCGCCCCAGCCCGGTTCGATCGATCGACTGATCCGCTCTCAGGATCTTTTCGCCAAAGACATCGACGATCTCTCTCCAGATCGTGGTATGAGGGCGCTGCAGCTGATGTGCAATCGCATCCGCATCGATCACCCATGCCCCCAGCTTCTCGAAGATTTTTGCCAGTGTGCTCTTCCCGGTAGCGATCCCCCCCGTCAGTCCAACCCTCAACATGTTGCCCTCATCTCTCCAAGGAAGAGAAGCGACGCCAGAACCTGACAAAAAAAACGACATCCTACGATTGGCATGGTATGGAAGGTGACCCGCCCAGCAGAGCTGCGAGGAATCTTCAAGCACAGGGAATTCTGTTTTATCGCCATTCGCTCGCTATCCCCCCGATAAGGCTGCGGATATTGCGCTCGCTATGCATTTTTAGAGCCTGCCTCACCCTTGCGGCAATCAGGGGGGCGGTGGAAGATGAACTGGATCAGGAGTTCGTTTTTTCTTATCGAAAACGGCCCGGTCTGTTTTCCAGGCAACCCATCTTCAGGAGAGGAAAAGAGTATGCAGAGGATAATCGTTTCCACCGTCATTTTGACGGTCTTGGGTCTCTCTTCCCTTGCCCTGGCCTTGGCCGGCATCTTCAAGATGAACGACGGCACCTTCATCGAAGGACAGTTGGCGGAACGAACGATCAAGATGAAGACCACCTATGGTGAGGCGAGCTTCAAAACCCAGGATGTGATTTCCTATCATGATGGCGTATTGAAGCTGCGGGATGGAAACGCGCTGAAGGGAATAATCCTGAATCGATCCTTAAGAGTGAAAACCCTCATCGGCTCCTTTGTTATCGACCCTACGAAACTTCTCTCCTTTGAGCCTTGAGATCCGACTGCTCCCCTCCTGTCCTCTGGAGGAGAGTTCAAGGGTGAGCCTCCCTCCAGTTCCTTCCCACCCCCATTTCTGCCTTGATGGGGACCTTCAGCGAGATCACCCCCTCCATCTCTCTGCCCACCAAGGTCTCCATCTTTTGCCTCTCCTCCTCCGGAACCTCGAAAACCAATTCATCATGGACTTGGAGGATCATTTTTGCCCGGCACCCTTCCTTCTTCATTTCCCGGTGGATGCTAACCATGGCCTTCTTGATCAGATCTGCCGCGCTGCCCTGGATGAGGGTATTGATCGCTATCCGCTCCCCCAGCTGCCGGGTGGTCGAATCGGAACTCTGAAGGTGGGGGATTTGGCGGCGCCGGCCGAAGAGGGTCTTCACCGAAAGAGAGGCCCCTGCCTCTTTCAGTAGATCCCCAATGAAGCTCTTCACCCCGGCATAATGGGCGAAATACTCCTCCATATAACGCTTTGCCTCTGCCTGGGGGACTCCCAGTTCGGCGGCCAGTCCGAAAGGACTCATGCCGTAGATGATCCCGAAGTTGATGGTCTTAGCCATCCTGCGCATCTCGGAGGTGACCTTTTCCGGGGCAACTCCCAGGATCTCCGCCGCAGTCCGGGTGTGAATGTCTTCCCCATGTCGAAAGGCCTCTATCAGGGCTTCATCGCCTGAGACGTGCGCTAGGATGCGAAGCTCGATCTGGGAATAATCCGCGGATAATAGGAGGCATCCCTCCTCCGACACGAAAGCCTCCCGAATTCCGCTCCCGATCTCCGAACGAATCGGGATATTCTGCAGATTGGGCTCACTACTGGAAAGCCGGCCCGTGGCGGTCACCGTTTGGTTTAAAGAGGTGTGAATCCTTTCCGTTTCCGGAAGAAGCAGCCTGGGGAGGACATCCACATAGGTCGATTTTAGTTTCGCCAGCCTACGATAGTGGAGGATCTCTGCGGGCAATGGGTGGACAAGCGCCAGCTGCTCCAATACATCCACATCGGTGGAATGCCCGGTCTTGGTCTTCCGAATGGGGGTCAATCCTAACCGATGAAAGAGCACCTCGGCAAGCTGCTTGGGGGAATTGATGTTGAACTCCCCCTTCGCCAGATCGAAGATGCGGGAGACAACCTCCCCGAGCTCTTGCTCCAATTCCCCGGACATCTTTTGCAGAAGCCTCACATCGATCTTGAAACCATTACTCTCGATTTCCGCCAGCACTTCGATCAAGGGCATCTCGATTTCCTGAAAGAGGACCTCCAGCTGACTCTCCGCCAGCAGCGGATTCAGTGCGGAAACCAATTGCAGGACAGTATCCGCAATCCTGCAAGAATAATCCGTTGCCACCGGAAGGGCTACTCCCTCGAATCCGGAATCCTTGCCTCCCACGATTTCCCCCCGGTTTTTCATTTTCAAGTTCAAGTAGTCAAGGGCCACATTTTCCAGACTATGGCTGGATTTGTTGGGGTTGAGGAGATAAGACGCAACGGTAGTGTCGAAAGTCAACCCCGACAAGGAAATCCCCTTTCTTTGCAGAATCAGAATAAGGGATTTGAGGTTATGCCCAACCTTCTGATACCTTGCCTCCTCCAGGAGTGGCCTCAATCCTTCCCAGACAAGACCTTCCGGCAATTGTTGCGGCACATTCGGATAGCAATGGCCTAAGGGGACATAATAGGCTTCCCCGAATCGAGGCGCCAGGGAGATCCCTATGATCTGAGCCCGCAAAGGATCCTTGGAGGTTGTTTCGATATGGAGGCTGAAGCCCTCTGCCTCCCTCAACGCGGCCACCATGGTCATAAACGAGTCATCCTCCAGAACGGTGAGATAGCGGTCCGATTCCAAAGACGCCGGAGGAATGATCTCGCGCAGGAGGTTATAAAACTCCAACCGGCGGAGGAGGTCACCTAATGCGGCCAGGTCTGGATCCTTTCGTTTCAGATCCTTGATCTCCATACCCAAGGGGAGGTCGTCGTGTAAGGTGGCCAACTGGCGACTGAGCAGTGCCTGATCCATATGCTCCCGAATACGCTCCTTCAGCTTGGGCTTCTTGATTTGATCCAGGGATTCTCTGAGTGCATCAATGCTTCCAAATTCTTGAATCAGGGAGGCCGCGGTTTTTTCTCCCACCCCTGGCACTCCCGGAATGTTGTCCGAGGAATCTCCCATCAGCCCCATGATCTCGACCATCTTTTCCGGGCCCACCCCATATCGCACTCGGACTTCTACCTCCCCCAGAAACACATCCCGCATGGGGTCGTAGATACGAACAGAGGGGCCGACCAGTTGTAGGAAATCCTTGTCACTGGCCACGATGATCACCTCATACCCTTCGCGCAGAGCCTGCTTGGTCAACGTCGCGACGATATCATCCGCCTCGTAGCCCTCCACCTGGAGAGCTGGTATCCGGAAGGCCTCCACCAACCGATATATATAGGGAAGCTGCAGAGAGAGACCCTCTTGCATGGCGGGCCTATGGATCTTATAGGCGTCAAAGGTTCGGTGGCGATGAGTCTTTCCTTTATGATCGAAGGCAATGGCCAGATAATCCGGCCTTTTTTCCCTCAGGATCTTCAAGAGCATGTTGGTGAAACCGAAGACCGCATTGGTGGGCTCGCCCTTGGAAGTGGAAAAATAGGGGATCGCGTGAAAGGCCCGGTAGAAATAGGAACTGCCGTCTACCACATATAAGGAGGGACGCGAGGGTGCGGGAGCGATCGAAATGTGAGTCAATTATTCCTTCATGGAAGGACCGGGGAGGGGAAATTGGATCTCCACTGTCGTCCCTTTGCCTTCTTCACTCTGAAGATGAAACGAGCCCTGATGGCAATCCACGATCCCCTTGGCCACCGGAAGCCCGAGGCCAAGCCCGGAAGCAGATCGAGTGATGCTCATATCCGCCTGCGTGAAGGGTTTCATCAGTTCCGCAAGCCGATCCTGAGGGATTTCCCCCCGGGTGTTGATAATGCGGAGGGCCATGGTATTTTGGGCGGGCACGAGTCCGGCTTCCACCATCACCTTCCCCCCTGGCTGGTTGAACTTGATGGCGTTCTCCAGAAGGTTGTAGATCAAGATCTTTATCTTCTCCGGATCTGCAAGCAGTGGGGGGCACT
>Ga0315273_10009010_pt1 | contig 12622 bp, 10 predicted proteins | sample YL17G02_0_MG_FD_205753 | JGI IMG/M metagenome (GOLD analysis project Ga0315273, IMG submission 205753) | Sediment microbial communities from Yellowstone Lake, YNP, Wyoming, USA - YL17G02_0 | ecosystem: Environmental > Aquatic > Freshwater > Lake > Sediment | place: USA: Wyoming | collected... | reverse complement strand
AGTGGACGATAGGCTGTGGCTGCGTCAGATGCGCCGGGGCAATATCGCTGCGCTCCATGCCATTTACGAAGCCTACAAGTCCGATCTGTTGACCATCGCAATGAGCCTATTGGCCGACCCAAATGGCGCGGAAGACTGTCTTCACGATGTATTCGTAACACTGGCCTCCAAGGCCTCTGAATTGCGTGTACACGGGAAACTTAGGCCCTACCTGGTTGCCTGCGTCACCAACCGGGCAAAAGACCTCCTGCGACGGAGGCGGCATACGTTGAGCATGTCGGAAGAAGAGTCCATGCAAATACCAATGGAACAGTCGGAGGCTCTGGACCTTCTGGCTGATTGCGAAGAGACCCGCCGAATACAGGCCTGTCTGGCGAGCATCCCCTACGAACAGCGGGAAGCAATCACATTGCACCTGCATGGCAAATTGACCTTCCGGGAGATCGCACGGCTGCAAGGCGTGTCGGTCTACACCGTCCAAAGCCGCTACCGGTACGGGTTGGAAAGGGTCCGAAAGCTCTTGCAGAAGAACGGGATCAATGAAGCAGCGAGATGACATAGAGCGTTTGATAGCATCCTTTCAGGTCGGGACCCATGCGGACATGGACCGCAGAATCCTTTCCGACGCGACGGCGGCCCTGAGAAACTCTCGTCCCGCGCGACGGGAAGGTGTCCTGACCGGTATCACCAACATGGGGAGGTATTTCATGACAACTCGATGGTGCCAAGTAGTGACTGCCGCCGGGATCATCGCGGCGGTTGTCCTTTTTCTACAGCCTTGGGGCGCCGGTTCGCCGGCCTACGCGATTGAACAGACACTGGAGGCCAACAAGTCCGTGCGATCCGTCCACTTGAAGCACGACTCACCTTCGGTGCCGACCACGCAGGAGGTGTGGATGGAGTTTGACCCCAACGGGGAACCTACACGAGCCAGGATTGAGGAGGGCACAGGAGACACTTTCCGGATCATGATCTTCGAAGGCCCCACCTCGCTGATGAAACTCTACCGGCCTGCCAAGAAGCAATTCATCATCATGGACATGGCCGACCAGTTTCGGGGAGAAATGTCCCGGGTTAGGGAACAATTCGACCCTCGGTTGGTTGTGGAAGATCTCAACGAGAAGGCAAAGTCAAAGGACTTCCAGGCCAAGATCGTAGAACCTACGAAGCCCAACCAGCCCATAACAATGACCGTTACGGGGAAGGTGGCGGGCAATGAGGTCCGATACGTGCTGCTGATCGATCCTAACACCAAGTTGGCCACGCGGCGGGAAGACTATCTCGCCAAGAACGGCAAGCTTGAACTCTACACGCGACTGGACTATTTGGAATACAACAAGCCGTTGGATGAAACGTTATTCCACCTGGAGCCTCCCCCAGGCGTGACTGTGGAGGACATGACCCAGGGCAAGGGCATGCCGCAGGAAAAGATGACCGATGAGCAGGCTGCGGCGAAAGTGGTTCGCAAATTCATCCAGGCCCTGGTGGACAAGGACTATGCGGCTGCGGCGCGACTTTGCATGAATGTATCTGCTGAAGAAATACGCCAACGGGCGGAGAAGCGTGAAATCCGTTACGTGCGGGTTGTATCCGTCGGGACGCCCGAGGCCCTCCCTGACGGCGGCCCGCGTGCTTACAGGGTCCCCTTCCAGGTTGAAATCGAGAAAGACGGAAAGAAGGAGATTTCGAGAACGCGCGATGCAGCAGTGCGTCCACTTACGAACAAACCTGATCACTGGATCATCAAGGCCGGACTCTAGAACGCAGGTTTACAGGACTGGACGTTGGCACCGCAACGGCCCCGGGCTGCCCCGGGGCCGTGCCGTTCTTTGGCTATGCCGGGACAAGAGAAATGACCGAAAACCACGGACAGCCCCAGGTGGGAATCGCCGAGTTTGGTGTGGGTGCGGGAGAGCGGACCATCCCTCCCATTTCCGGTGACCGACAGGCTCAGGGCGTTGAAGTTCACTCCCGCCGGCCAGTGGATTCACCGTCCCGATGAGACGGGCCAATCGTCCTGTTCCCCCCCTTTGTCCTGGTCGTCGCCGCGATCGTCATCCTCGTCGGCGATCTTCCACTTCTCGGCCTCGCCGATGTCGTCCAGCTCGCGTTCCATGACCTTGAACATCTTCTCCTGCATGGGGGCGAGCTTGCGGTAATAGTCCAGCGTGGCCTGGTAGCTGGCGACCATCTGGTTGATCTTGATGAGTTGCCATTTGGCCAGGCACTCCGGCTCCTTGATGTTGGTGAACGGGTCGCAACTGAAGGTAATCTCGCCGCCGGCGCCGCGGCTAAAGAATTCGCAATCCTTGCACTGGATCATGGCCATCGCTCCCGCCCCAGGGGGGCTGTGATTTCATCATACCTCCCCGGCGGGGGGGTGTCCAAGAAATGGGACGGGGCCCAACGTCGCCGGGATGGGCGCAGAATCCCTTTCCCCCGTCGCAGCCCGCCCCTATAATCGCTTTGGGAGCGGGGACAAAGATAGAAAGAACGTTTCATGGCCATCAACATCCTGTGCGTGGGAGACGTGGTGGGCCGGCCCGGGCGGCAGGTGCTGATCGCCCAGTTGCCCGGGCTGATCGCCCGGCGAGGGATCGACTTTGTGGTCTGCAACGCCGAGAACGCCGCCGGCGGCAGCGGCCTGACGCCGCAGATATTCCACAAGCTCCTCCAGGCCGGAGTGGACGTGATCACCCTGGGCGACCACGTCTATCGCAAGCGGGAGGTCTTCGCCCTGCTGGAAAGCTCCGATCGGCTGGTCCGTCCGGCCAACCTTTCCGCCGCGGCGTCCGGCAGGCGATGGACCGTGGCGCCCAGCAAGTCCGGCGCACACCACATCGCCGTCGCCTGCCTGCTGGGACAGATGTACATGGGGCAAAACGACTCTCCCTGGTCGGTCATCGACAAGGTGCTGGAGGAGATCCCAGCCGATGTGCTCCTGCGCGTGGTGGACTTTCACGCCGAGGCATCCAGCGAGAAGATCGCCATGGGATATCACCTCAACGGGCGGGTCAGCATCGTCTTCGGGACCCACACGCACATCCCCACCGCCGACGCCCGACTGCTGGACGGCGGAACGGCGTGCATCTCCGACGTGGGCATGACCGGGCCTTACGACAGCGTCCTGGGGCGGCGTAAGGACCGCGTGCTGTCTGCGCTGACTACCTCCATGCCTGCACACTTCGAGATCGCCACTGGCGACCCGCGGCTCTGCGGGTTGCTCGCCTCGGTCGATCCGGAAACCGGCAAGGCGGTTTCCGTCGAGCGGATCGAGATCGCCGGAGGGGCCTACGAAGGCGGCCCCTACGACTCCGACGACGGCCTGCCGCCCAGGAGCGGCCACAGGTCGTAGCCCAGGCCAATACGGGGTACACGCCGCCGGTCTGCTTCTGGCCCCATGACACCGACGTCAAGCCGGCGAACTTCCACACACATTCGGCCGTGCCGCCAGGGAGTTGCTCCGACGGGAGCTTTCGGTGCCGTTTGCGGCAAAGAGAAGCCGGGAGCGGGCCTCCCAACAGGCCGGACCCGCCCCCGTCCCCTAGTAAGGGCTTCCTCCAACCCCCCTTGGGCCTGGCCCCTAGTGGGCCATCAGCCTCGACACGCTGAAGATGGGCAGCAGCAGCGACATGGCAATGCCGCCGACGATGAAGCCCATCACCACGATCATGATCGGCTCGATCATGTCCGTGGTGGTCTTGATGGCCACCCGCATGTCGTTTTCGCAGAAACCCGCCGCACGGTTCATCACCGGGCCTAGTTGACCGGTCCGCTCGCCGGCGGCGATCATCTGGGCGATGGAACCGGGCACCAGGTCATAGTTGGACAACTGCTGCGACAGCGAAAGGCCCTCCTCGGCGCCCTTGCCCAGTTCCGTCCACATCCGAGCATAGAAGTGGTTACCTGAAACCTCCGCGGTCAGTTGCAGGCCGTCCAGAATGCTGACACCCGTGGTCACCATGGTGGACATGGTGCGCAACGAACGCGTCAGGCATGCCTTGCGGACCATCGGCCCGATGATCGGCATCTTGATGCGCAAGCGGTCAAAGAAGATCCTGCCCGTCGGAGACCGGGCAAAGAAGTAGATGCCGGTGACGACCGTCAGCACTCCGCACAGGATGAACGGCCAATAGGCGATGATGCCGCCGGAAAGCCCCAGCAGCATCCGTGTGGGCAGCGGAAGCAGCGCGCCTTTTCCGGCGTATATCTTTTCGAACCGCGGCAGTACGAAGATCAACAGCCCCGTGACCACCAGGATGCAGAAACTCAGCATGCAGATGGGGTACGTCATGGCGCCCTTGATCTTCTTTCGCGTGTCACGGTCCTGCTCGAGGTATTCGCTGAGTCGCTGGAGCATCGACCCCATCGTTCCGGAGGCCTCCGACGCCCGCATCAAGGCCACGAAGAGTTTGTTGAAAACCTTCGGGTGGCTCTCCAGGGCGGCGGAAAACTCCACACCGCTCTTGACCTGGGAGGACAGGTCCTGCACCGTCGCCTTTAACCCGGGGTGTTCGGCGCCCTGGGCGATGCAGTCCAGCGCGTCGGCCACCGGAACGCCGGTGTCCACCATCACCGCAAGCTGAGCGGCAAAGAAGATCACGTCGTCCCGCCTGACCTTCTTCTTTCCTCCGATGGCCAACCCCTGCACTTCCGCTTCGTCGGAATCCTGTGCCACCAGCGAGACGATGGTCTTTCCGTCCCGGCGGAGCATTCGGGACGCCTCGGCCACGTCGCCGGCAGTAAGCAGGCCCGTCTGGCTGCCCCCCGATCCGTCCCGCGTCTGGTATACGAACCGTTGCATAGCCAACTCCTCCGGCCTCTAACCCACCATCCTGGCCAGTTTCTCGGGGTTCTGTGCCTTGGCCAGGCCGTCGGCCAGGTTGACGCGGCCTTCGGCGACCAACTGCGCGATGGCCACGTCCATCGTCTGCATCCCGGTGTTCCTTCCGGTCTCGATCATTCCGGTGATGAGGTGTGTCTCATTGTCGCGGATGGCGCGGCGGATGGCGGCATTGGGGATCATGATCTCCACGGCCGGGGCCAGCCCACCGTCGATTTCGTCCCGGAACAGCGTCTGGCATACCACCCCTTGGAGCGTGCCGGCCAACTGCACACGTATCTGCGTCTGCTGGGATCCCGGGAAGATGTCGATAATACGGTTGATGGTTTCGACGGCGTTGGAGGTGTGCAGCGACGCCAGGACCAGGTGCCCGATCTCGGCGGCCGTCAGGGCCGCGGAGATGGTCTCCAGGTCCCGCATCTCCCCCACCAGCACCACGTCGGGCCGCTGGCGCACGATGTGACGCAGCGCCGAGGCGAACGATTCGCTGTCCTGCCCGATCTGACGCTGCTCGATCACCGACTTGTCGTGCGGAAACATGAATTCCACGGGGTCTTCCAGCGTGATGATGTGGTAGGCGTACGTGTGGCTGATGTAGTCGACCAGCGAAGCCAGCGTCGTGCTCTTTCCGGTGGCCGCCCCGCCGGTGACCAGCACCATGCCGTGCGGCAGGTCGGCGAACTCGCGTATCCGCGGAGGCAGCTTCAGCGAGTCGAAGGTCGGAATGGCGTGGGGAATGAACCGCGTGGCGGCGCTGAGGGTCCCGCGCTGGCGGTGCAGGTTAATCCGCATCCGCCCCACCCCGGCCTTGCCGATGGAGAAGTCCACATCTCCCACTTTGTCCAGTCGGGTGCGTTGTTCGGCGCTCAGCAGCGGGAGGAAGCAGTTGGCGATGTCGGAATCGCTCAGGTGCTCCGATTGGAGGTGGCACATCACCCCCTCCACCCAGATTACCGGGTTGGTCCCGGTCACCAGGATGACATCCGAGGCTTTCTTGGTTGCCATCATGTCCAGCATGTACTCAACGGTCCAGGGCACAGGATGCCTCTCTTTCCCCCACTCAGGCCGCCGTTGCGCGGAAGACCTCTTCCACCGTCGTGATACCCGCCTTCACCTTGGCCATTCCATCCTGCCTCAGCGTGACCATCCCCGCCTCTGCCGCCATCGCGCGGAGTTCGTTGACGCTGGGGGAGGCGGTGATCTTGTCACGCATGACGTCGTCGGGGACCAGCAGTTCGTAGATGCCGATCCGCCCGCTGTAACCGCTGTTGCGGCATTTCGCGCAGCCGACACCGTGGTAGAAGGTCTCTATCTCTCCGACGATTCGCTCGGCGGCGGTGCGGGTTCCATCGGGAACATCGCATGGGGCCTTGCAGTTCGTGCAGATCTTGCGGACCAGCCGCTGCGCCAGCACCGCCACCAGCGACGCCGAAACCAGGTAAGGCTCCACCCCGATGTTCACCAGGCGCGTGATCGCACCCGGCGCGTCGTTGGTGTGCAGGGTGCTGAGCACCAGATGCCCCGTCAAGGCCGCCTGGACGGCGACCTTGGAGGTCTCCGCGTCGCGGATCTCCCCGACCATGATGATGTCGGGATCCTGCCGCAACAACGCCCGCAGCGACGAGGCAAACGTAAAGCCGACCTGTTCGTTGACCTGGAACTGGTTCACACGCTGAAGGTTGAACTCCACGGGGTCTTCCACCGTGCAGATGTTGACGTCGTCGGTGTTCAGTTCCTTCAGGACACTGTAGAGCGTGGTGCTCTTTCCGCTGCCGGTAGGCCCGGTGACCAGCACGATCCCGTTGGGCGACTCGATGGCCTTGCGCCACTGCTTGAGCGTATCGTAGGCGAAGCCCAGCTTCTCCAGGTTCACCAGGATGTTGCGGTCGTCGATGATGCGGATGACGGTCTTCTCGCCGTGCTGCCCGGGCATGGTGCTGACGCGCAGGTCGACGGGACGGCCTTCCATCAGCACGTGGATGCCGCCGTCCTGCGGCAGGCGGCGTTCCGAGATGTCCAGCCGGGCCATGATCTTGATGCGGCTGGTGATGGCCGGCAGCATCTTGTGGGGAGGGCGCAGCTTTTCGTACATCGCCCCGTCCACGCGGTAGCGCACGCGGAGGAAGTCGTCGTCAGGCTCGATGTGGATGTCGCTGGCGCCTTCGCGGACGGCATGGTAGATGAGGTAGTTCACCAGCTTGATCACCGGCGAGCCTTGGGCGGCGGCCTCCATGTCGGCGATGTCGTCGCCCTTCTCCTCGATCACCGACAACTCACCGGTGGGGTTCTCCTCGTCAAAGATGTCGTCAATGACGAAGACGTTCGCCGAGGGCAGGTGCGTCTCCAGCGTGGCCTTGATGTCCTTGTAGGTGGCGCAGACGACCAGCACCTCGCTGCCGGTCATGCGCCCCACCTCTTCCAGCAGGAAGACGTTGGCCGGCTCATTCACCGCCAGCGTCAGGCGGTTGCGGACCTTGAACAGCGGCAGGACCTTGTGCCTCTCCAGGAATTCCCTGGGCAGGATATCGATCACCTTCGGATCGGCCACCCGGGGGGATATGCGGGCGAATGGAACCCCGTAACCGATGGCCAAAGCCTCCATGACTTGCTCTTCGGTGCAGGTGTGCAGCTCCTGGAGCACCTCGCCCAACAGCAGGGAATTGCCCGACTGTCGCTGGTAATCCAGCGCCTTTTGCAGCTGCTCTTCCGTCAGCCAGCCCTGGCGGATCAGCAGTTGGCCGATTTGAAGCCCGCGTTTCTTTTCCGTGGCTATCATGGTCCTACCGTCGGGGACTCCTCCGTCCGTCAGACCTGAATCGCCTTGACGGCCTCGGCAACGTCCCGCAAGATCTCGAAGCTTGTCGTAAGGTGCGTCATTTCAAGGATTTTCATCACGTTCGGGTCACAGTTGGTCAGTTTCACCTGTCCGAACTTCTCGGCCAGTCTGTCCTGGAGGTCCAACAGGTATTCCAGACAGGCGCTGTCGATGAAGGGAACCTGCTCCATGTTCAGCACCAGGTCCACGACCTCTCCTGCCGAGAGGTGGTGATCCACCATCTGCCTCAGCGCTACCAGGCTGTCCTCGGTCAGCTCTCCACGGAGGTTCAGAATGATCGCGTGCCCGTAGCTTTCGGCGGTGACGTTCATGGCCGGTCCTCCATTCGCGCCAAGAGACCTCCGGCCCTTTCATCGGACCGATCGAGCGTCGTCATGAGTTCCTCAAGGTCCAGCGACAACAGTTTCCCGACCAGGTCCGCGTCCAGTTGCGTGCCGGCGTTCCGGCGGATTTCCTCCACAGCCTGGGGCAGCGAAAGGGCCGCGCGGTACGTCCGGTCGGTAGTCATGGCGTCCAGGCTGTCGGCCAGACCGATGATCCGTCCCTCCAGCGGAACCTCCTCGCCCTTGAGTCCGCGCGGATAACCCTTGCCGTCGGGACGTTCGTGATGGGTCAAGATGCCGACAATGACGTCCTCCCATTGGCGAATGCCCGCCAGAATCCTGGCGCCGATGGTCGGGTGAAGCATGACACTTTCGTATTCCTCGCTGGTCAGCCGGCCCGGTTTGCGGAGCACGGCCTCGGGGATGCCGATCTTGCCGATGTCGTGGAGTAGTCCCGCCAGGTAGACGCGCTGGGCTTTCTCGACCGGCAGGCCACACTCCTCGGCCAGACGCTTGGAGATCATCGCGACGCGCTGCGAATGGCCGCGGGTGTAGGTGTCCTTGGCGTCGATGGATGCCGTCAGGGCGTGCAGGACGCCCATCAACAGGTCTTTCATGTCGGCGTACAGGCGGATGTATTCGAGGAAGACGGCCGCCTGGTTGCCGATGGACCCGATGAGTTTGGAGTCGATGCTGTCAAAGTCGCCGGCGCGCTTGTTGATCGCCACGAGCATCCCGATGGATCGCCCCTCGGTCGCCAGCGGCGCGGCCAGCAGGTTGCGAACTGCCTCCAAGCCCTGTCCCTGGGCCTGGAAACTGTTGTCCAGCACCGGTTGGTGGTCCTTGACTCGCGGAAGGATACACCGGATTACGACCTCGCCGACCTGTCGTGGGTCCAGGACCACATCCCCGACCAGGACGACTTCTCCCACTTGTCCTCCCGCCGTGTGGATCACTCCCGCCACCGCGGAAACGCTTATCACCTCGGCCAGTTGCGAGCAGACGTGCTGGAGGAACTCCCGCGGCTGGCGCATGACATTCATCGCGCCGCTGATGGCGTACAGCAGGTTGAGTTCTTCATACGTGCCGGAAAGGTTGGCGCTGAGGTTGCCCAATTCCTCCTGGGCGGTCTGGAGGGCCTGTTCCCTGGACAGCATCCAACCCAAGATGCGCAGGAAGTCGTCCGCCTCGGCCTGGCTGTGACGACAGTCTTTGGTCGCCGCCAACGCCATCGCCTGGCGGTCCAGTTGCAGCCGGTCGCAAAGGCAAGCCATCGCCTCCCCCTGCGATATTTCCCGCGGCGGATAACAGGCCACCACCGCGCCCACCAGGCGTCTGCGCAGGTGCACCGGAACCCCCACCAGGCAGCAGCCGCAGGGTGTCAGCGATTTGCCGGGCCGGCCTTCGCCAACAATCCGGGCGGTCAGTCCGCTGGCGGCAGCGGCGCAGAGGTCCCCCGCGTCGGCGACGAACTGGCAAAAACGGCAGCAAGGCTGGAAACGCCCTACCGGACGGGCCTGGCTGTCCCATACCGATAGGCTCAAGCCCACCTCCCGCAGGTGCATCCGAAGCTGCGCGAGCGTCCTGTTCATGTTGGTTGGAGAGCGAGATTTTGATGCGGTTATCGTCATGTTCACGATTTTCCACGAACGGGCTTGGTTACGGCCAGCAACGCCTGAACTTTTTCCAGAATCTCTCGAGGGGCGAACGGTTTGGCCATAACGGCCGAGATTCGCGCTTCGGCGATCTCCTCAGGCTCAATGTCGAACTCCCTGGCCGTCAGCAATATCGCCGGTATGTCCCGGGTGGCCGGATTGGCCCGCATGCATTTGCAGAGCTGCACGCCGCTCATCAGGGGCATCTGGTAGTCGGTGATGACCAAATCGGGCGTCTCGATCATGCACAGGTCCAGGGCTTCCTCGCCGTCCACGGCCGTGATGACCTCGTATCCGGCGTTGCGCAGTTTCAGCGAAACCACGTGCAGGATGTGCGTCTCGTCGTCGGCGATGAGTATCTTTCCGGTCATGTTCACCTGTTTCCGTCGTGGGGAATGCGTTGGGGGGTTCCTCATTTCAACACGGGCAGCTCAAAACTAAAGGTGCTTCCCTTGCCCACTTCGCTGGCCACCGAAAGTTTTCCACCGTGGGCCGTCTCGACGATGTGCTTGACCAGCGTCAGGCCCAGCCCGGTTCCCTTGGCCATGCCGCTGTTGGCCTTGACCCGGTAGAACTTGTCGAATATGTGCGGCAGGTCCGCGGGGGGGATGCCCACTCCCGTGTCGGCCACCTCGCAGACGACCACGTCACGGCGCTCATCCGATTTGACGGTGATGCTGACCGTCCCGCCCGGCTGGGTGTACTTGATGGCATTGGACAGCAGGTTCAGCACGGCCTGGAAGATCATGTCGCGGTCGGCCTCGACCTGGTAGAGCATGGGGGCCAGCTTCTCGACAACCCGCACGTTCTTGGTACGGGCCTGCGGAGCGGTCACATCCAGGGCCTGCTTGGCCACGGCCGTGAGGCTCATCGCCTCGCGAACCACTTTCACTACACCGGACTCCAGACGCGAAATGTTCAGGATGTTCTCGATCAACCGGTGGAGCCGCTCCGTCTCGGTGGAAATAATCTCGTAGAACTCCCGCCGAGTCTTCTCGTCGCGGGCCTCGCCGTCCACCAGCATCTCCACGTAGGCCTTGATGGACGCCAGCGGAGTCTTCAGTTCGTGGGAGACGTTGGAGACGAAATCGGTCTTCATCCGAGCGATCTCTTTTTCCCTCGTCACGTCGTGCAGGACGGCCACCACCCCCGCCACTTCGTTGTTGGGACCGTCCACGCAACTGAGCGTGACGTTGTAGGTCCTGGTCTGCCCCTCGGCGACGATGCAGCGCTCCACGACCTTGCGTGGAAAATTCCTGCCGTGGCTGCGCGTCTCCCGGATGAGCCGTACGACCGTGTTGTCAGAGACGACACGGTCGATGGTCTTGCGCTGGCTGGCGGCGAACTTGAAGGCGAAGAGTTTCTCTGCGGCATCGTTGGCCAGCACCAGTTCCTCGAAGCGGTTGGTCACAATGACCGCGTCGGAAATGGAGAAGATGATGGCCTCGGTATGGCTTTTTTCCGCCGAGGCGATCCGGGCCTGAATCTGAAGCTCGCGGTTCTCGGCCCGCAGCGACTCCTGCTGCTTTTTGCTGGCGGAGAGGAAGTCATTCAGCGGCCGAATGATCTGCCTCAGCTCGTAGGTGCCGTTGGTCATCAACATGCCCACTTGCCCGGTCTTGGTCATCTGGTCCAGTTGCAGAGAGATCAGCCCGATGTCGCGGTGGACGCTCCTCCAAAAGACCAATAGCACCAGGACCGTCAAGGCCGCCACCAGGCCGAACACGAGGCAATCCAGCCCCCGGCGGGGGATGGCGTAGCCCTTCATGGCCATCACCGTGGCGTAGTAGGCGGCGCTGGCCCCCAGGCCGATCAACGCCACGCTGGCCAGTCCAAGTCTCTTGGCCGTGGTCAAGAAGCTCTTCCCTCCAATACCCGTCCGGGAGTGGGCGGCGCGGGCCGCCCACTCTACCGGCCGGCATCAATTCCGGGAGCCGCTGCTAGGCCCCTCCAGGCCCGCAAGCTCCCGCACTAATTGACTTCTCGGTTCCAGTTGCAGTGCGGCGGCATAGCACTTGTCCGCCTCGGTTTCCTCGCCGGCGGCCTCGTGCGCCTTGCCCAGCAGACAGTGCAGCGTCGCGTCCGCCGGTTGGGTCCCGACAGCCCCTTTCAGCACCTCCAACGCCTCTTGTGCCCGACCATCGCGAATGAGGGCGTATCCAAGCACTATTGCCGCGTCGGTGTCGCTGGGCTGAAGCCTGCTGGCCTCCTGAGCAGCCAGGACAGCCTTATGCGCGTCTTTGCAGGCCAGAAGTACCTTGGCGATATTGACCCATGCAGCCGGGGAGTCCGGCTGGAGGTCCTTGGCACGATAGTATGCGTCGCGGGCCTCCGCGGGACGGTCCATCGCCAGTAAGCAGTCGCCCAGACTCGTTTGAACCCACGCGGCCTTGGGATAATCACCCTTGCCCGCCAAGGTCGCCAGCGTCTCGGCTGCTTGTTCGTACTGTCCGGCAAGGAAACGAGCTTGGGCCAAGGCTTCCAGGTAGCAGGAGTTCTTGATATCCAGGTCGCTGGCTCGCTGGTAATGTTCGGCCGCCTTGGCGTATTCCTTTCTCATCATGGCCAGTCGGCCCGCCAGTTCGTAGATGCCTGGATTATCGCCCGCCGCCTGAAGGTTGAATTCAACGTAGGCTTGCGCCTCCTCCGACCGGTCCATCTGGACCAGCACCTCGCCGGCTGCGATCACTGCATCGACGCTAGCCTCGTCCAACTGGTACGCCCGACGGTAACTGGCCAATGCCTCGCCTAGCCGGCCCGCCTTTTCCTGTGCCACGCCTAGCAGGTACACCACATCCGAGGAATCCCCCTTCTGCCGACAGGCGACGGCCAACTCATTGGTCGCCAGCAAGTACTGCCCTTTTTCGATATAAGCCTTGCCGAGCACCACGTGGGCATCCGTGCATTCGGCGTCCAGGACAATGGCCTCCTTGGCTTTCTTTGCAGCTTCATCCAATTGTCCTGT
>Ga0315273_10009006_pt1 | contig 12625 bp, 15 predicted proteins | sample YL17G02_0_MG_FD_205753 | JGI IMG/M metagenome (GOLD analysis project Ga0315273, IMG submission 205753) | Sediment microbial communities from Yellowstone Lake, YNP, Wyoming, USA - YL17G02_0 | ecosystem: Environmental > Aquatic > Freshwater > Lake > Sediment | place: USA: Wyoming | collected... | reverse complement strand
AGGTCAAGATCGACTTCGAGAAGGGCGTCGTCGTCCACAACGGCAAGGAGTACCGCTTCCCCGCGCTGCCCAAGGAAGTGCTCGCGATCCTCAACGATGGCGGACTCATCCCGCACGTGAAGAAGGCGCTGTCGAGCGCAAAGCCCTAGCTGCGGCGAAGCCGTAGCCGCCAAACCGTAGCTCTAGCCGCCGAACCCTCGCGCCCCTGCGCCCCGGGGCTGCGACTGCCTCACAGCGCGCTGTCTCTGTACAATGGCGAGACACACGGTGCAGCGAGGTGACGACATGGCACGGATCGCGGTGGACGAGAAGATGATCGCGGCGTTCTGCCGCGAGCACCGGATCCGACGCCTCGCGCTTTTCGGATCCGCGCTCCGCGACGACTTCCGGCCCGAGAGCGATGTCGATGTCCTCGTCGAGTTCGAGCCAGGGGCTGCGCCCGGGCTCCTGCGGATCGCGCGCCTGGAGCGCGAACTCTCGCCGGCCTTTGGCGGACGGAGAGTGGACCTGCGGACCCCCGAGGATCTGAGTCGCCACTTCCGCCAGAGCGTGGTCGACCACGCCGAGGTGCACTATGCGGAAGGACGATGAAGGCCAGTCTCCGCGTGGCAACCTGCTCTTGACCTTGCGTTGCCGTTACGCATAATGCGTTACGCATGATGCGTAATGTGGTGAACCCCTTTCGCTATGGCGGAGTCGTTGGAGAAGACTCCTTCTGCAATCGCAAGACCGAGCTCGCTGACATCCTTCGCGCGATCGAGAACGGTGAGCGGCTCTTCCTTTTCTCCGAGCGGCGTATGGGCAAGACATCTCTCGTGCGGTTGGCGCTCAGCCGCCTAGCCAAAAAGGACTACCTCGGTGCCTACGTCGACCTCTGGCCAACGGACAGCGAAGAGGCGTTTGTCACGGCCACTGCGCGCGCTCTCGCGGAGATTACTGCCACGCGGCCCGACCGAATGCTCGATGCTGCCAAGGGTCTCTTCCCGCGGCTCAGCCCGGTTCTCACCGTAGACGACAGTGGAAAGCCGCTGATACGGTTCGATCTGGCACCGCGCCGGCCGCCCGAGCGAGTCCTTGAGGACGTTCTCTCTGCGCCAGCTAAGATCGCGGAGAAGCATGCGAAGCGAGTCGTCGTGGTCTTCGATGAGTTCCAGCAGATCCTCCAGTACGGCGACGACCACGTCGAGCGCAGCCTTCGGAGCGCGATTCAGAGCCAGGACCGCGTCGCGTACATCTTCCTCGGCAGCCAGAAGCACGTCATGCAGAGGATGGATCTCGACCGAGCGAGCCCGCTCTACCGAGCCGGATCTCACTATCCGCTCCGTCCTATCGCTGCATCCGAATGGCTGCCCTTCATCAGATCGCGGTTCGAGGATTCGGACCGGCACATCCGCAAGGCCGAAGTCGAGATGATCTGCACTCTCTGCGGTGGGCATCCCTTCTACACCCAGCATCTGTCTCACGCCTTGTGGGAGATCTGCGCGCCCGGCGAGACGGTGACGGACGACCTCGTTCGTGCGGCCCTCGATCTACTCCTTGATCGCGAGAGTCAAGCGTACACCGCGCTGTGGGACTCGCTGACCGGGCCGCAGCGGCGACTTCTGGCGAGTCTCGCCGCCAACGGCGAGACGGGTGAGATCTACTCAACGGCGTTTCGCGAGGAACATGGCCTGGGAGCGCCATCAACCGTTCAGCGTGCAGTGGCCGCCCTTCTCCAGCGAGACCTCGTCGACCGGAGCAATGGCAGCTATGTCATCGCCGATCGGTTCCTTCGCCTATGGATTCAGCGGAACTCGAGAGCCTGGTGAGGACCTGACGCGATGCTCCGGACGCATTACGCATTCTGCGTAACGCATCGTGCGTAATGGTGTGAAGGCGCGACGCCCTCTGAGGAAGGTGGCTGGCATCCGCGTCGATACCTCACAGATTCAACATCCGATGTTCAATCTGCAAGGACGACACGAGAACATGATCCTGATCGCGATTCTGCTGCATTCAGACGACAGGGCCAGATCTCGTTGGCATCGAGAAGCAAGACCCGCGCGTCCTGGTCGATTGCGCAAGTAAGAAGCGGTGGCGTGCTAACCATCCACGCAGTGGTGGAAAAACACCCACGAAACAGCTAGTTGTGCGCGGGCTTGAACTCCTCAAGGAACTCGCCGGCGAGCGGTTTCGACGTGGCATCGTGTTGTACTCGGGGAGACAGTGTGTCCCGCTGGGGAAAGATCTGTACGCCCTCCCGATCGAATCGCTGTGGCGGATGAGAGCGCAGAACAAGCGCACGCGACGCTTTCTCCGTCTCGATGCTCCGAGCGAGTGAAACACCGAGAATGAGGATCTTCGACCCCGCCGCCTTTCAGGGTTGCGCATCTGGTCCGGCTGACAAAGCGTTTTGGTGACCAAGATGTCTGGAGCTACCTCTTCAACTCGCTGGATGTCGAGTGGGTCACCATCCGCGACCACAGGCGGAACCTCGTGTACGACGGCCGCGTCCGATTCTTCTCAGAGGCGGACAAGCCGGCCGAGCTCTATCTTAAAGACGTCAAGGTGTACGACAACGCGTCGGGTGAGTACCTCTACGACGTTGCGGGGATGTACGTCTCGCTCGAGCGAACGGACCTGACGATCGAGTTCCACGATGCTACACTGAAGGAAGAGACCGAGCAGGAGAGTGAGTGATGGGGAGCAAAGAGATACACGAAGGTCCGGTGAAGAAGGGCGGCGTGAACCCGATTACGAACACACCCAGGCCGCCATTGCCACCCAAGGGCCAAAGCCCGAGCAAAAAGCCGGCCGCGTAGCGGGTCCGCGCATGTCCCCGGCTTGGGAGCGGTGAGAGCCGCCCCTGGTTGACAGCTCTTCGGTCTCGTGCCGGCGGCGGTCGACCGAAGGCGAGGGGGTTAGTTTGCAGGCCCGTGCCTCTCCTTCCCTCCGGGCCGATCGAAGTATCGAGCGGCCTCGAGCTCACCAAAGGACCACGCTGGGTCCGGTTCATCGTGATCGGGACGAACAGCGCGTCCTTGGCCCACGGCTTCGGCGTCTTGCCTCGAACTCCGGCCTTGACGGGAGCCGATCTGGATGGCCTTGATCGCACAAGAGAAGGACCACGGCTCCCGCTCTGATCTCGAAGGAGTCCGGAATGTGTCAAGCCAAGATCTGAGCCCGCCGTGCGAGGGAGCGGGTTTGGGTGCGCACCTGGCGACAAGACAAGCCGCGGTGATGGTAGGCCAGCCACGTAGAGGCGCGATATCGCCCGCACAAGGCGCATATGGCATGTGCGAGGTGCTAGAATGATGACAATACAGGATGGGGAGCGAACGGAGACTATGCTGGTACGCGTCACGAAGTATTGCAGCGAACGAATCGGAGGTTGTCAGCTATGCACATCTACGTTGTGAGCAGGCTCTTTGGGAAGACGCCAGCAGCATGGGAGGGCACTCTGCAGCAACTGGAGAAGGCTCGCCCAGTCATGCTTGCGCAGTACGCACCCTTGCGGAATGCGGTCGTAGGCGAGCTGCGACATACAGGCTCGGGGCAGGCGATTCTCGACCGAGGGCTGTCCGGAATGGCTGCCACACGGAGCCAACTCACGATAGCACGAAAGAGTCAGGAGGCCTTCGAGGACTGCTGTGGCCTCCTGAAACCTGTTGTGCGCCGCGTACTCGCGGACTACCTGCGACCTGACTACGCCCCAACTCCCGTTGCCTTTGCAGGTGAGTTGCTCAGCGGCCGATTCCACGCGACGGTAGAGGATACTGGTGGTGACGCGCGGCACCTCTACATCCAAGCAGCCAGTTGGAGTGACGACGAGACCAAGGCATTCAGGGAACTCCTAGCCATCCTCGCTGAGGAGCGCCACGGCAGCCCAAGAAGCGCAGTCTGGTTTGTCGATCTGGGACGTGGCGAGATCTCACGGCTCCCTGCGGCCTACAAGCGCCTCAGAAGTGACCTGGAGAAAACCGTGAAACTGATGGCGAGATTCACGCGCGCAACTCAAGCGGAGTTCTCGTAGCCCTGGCGCCCGGAACGAGAAGCCAATCCGACCGCCGCGCAAGACTACCCTCAAACCCCGCTGTGCATTTGTGTCCCCAATCTCGGATCTGTAGCCTGTAATCGGATGAAGTGATGCGATGAGCGACGACACGAAGGGCTGGATCGTCTTTGGTTTGCTGGTGGTTGGCCTTGTTCTGTTGGTGGGGTTCGGCACCGCGCGGCTGGACGAGGCAATGGTACAAGGTGAAGCCGAGATCGCGGCGGGACGTCAAACGGTCAAGATGTTGCATCCTGATTGGCCTTGGGATCTTCTCGACGCAGGAACGATTCAACTCGGGATGTCTGAGATCATGGTGCTGTTGGCTCTGGGAACGCCGGACCTCAAGAATGAGACTGTCGATGCTTCTGGCACTCACGGCCAATGGATCTACCGTAGCACTCCAGGTGGTCACGATGCGGCCACTATCCAGTACTACACCCTGCAAGGGACTTACCATCGCGCAACCCATCGCTATGAGTATGTCTACATCGACAATGGAGTACTCACAGCCTGGCAGAACTGATCGCGCCTAGCGGCCCAGCAGATCGCACCGAACACTTCCGCCCTATCGAAAGCTCCAGGTCACGGACGTGGCCATCCGGGTGATGGAATCGACTGGCGGGTCGTCGCTGGGATAGGATGCACTCACGATGTATCGAAGGATCCGGCGGGGGGGGTACTTGCAGGAGGTGAGGCTGATGTCCGCCAATCCCTCGCCGCGGAATGGGATCACCAGATGTGGGAGTACAAGCAGACGATTCCAAAGAGATTCTTGGGCAGTACGCGAGCACGGGCACATCAGTTCTGGGTGCTCCAGCCCAGTGGCCACCTATGGGAGAGTATCAGGACTCGTGGGGGGGCTCTGGAGAGAATCCCTCCATCGGCACACTGCTGGCTGCGAGATGGAGAGCATGGGACTCAGATCCTCGTCCCAATGTCTGAGTATCCAGCCATCTGTAGGGGGATCATGGCGTTGGGTGGTGTCACATGGAATGGTCACCGGCCCACGAAGTACTTGGCCCTCTACCAGGCGTACGAGGGGCTTGAGCCGCGGCCGCAGCGTGATCTTGCGGCTCTCCGACACGCCCTTGCACACGGCCCCGGCGTGCTCACAAATCCTAGGACGGTTGAGCGACTAGGCAGCTTGTTCGGCTCGGTCGAGATCGATCTCGGGGACGCGGAGCAGCAACGCATGTTCTGGGTGCTCTATGCTGATGTCTTGATTGGGCTTGATGAAGCTCTTCGCTCTCAGATCGTACGGAGTCTCGGTGAGTTCCAACTCCCGAGGCACTGAAGATAGCGGTTCGGATCTGCCCATCGCCATAGAGCGGGCCGCGAAGGTCTGTGGAGCGTGACGCATGACTTCTGCGGGAGTACCGGGAAAGTGCCTTTGCAGCCCTGCTGCGAGTTGGGGTGAGCTGGCCCACGAAGGTACTGATGAAGCTCATACCGGCGTCATCACGTGCCGAAGGAGTAACGAATGAGAGTCGTTGACGTGCTTGCAGTATTCGGAGGCGCGCAGGTCGTTGTCACTGGCCTCCTGGCGTTCGCGGGCAAGGCATGGCTCAACCTAGCCCTTGCAAAGCAGAGAGCACGCGTAGAGGCGGAGCTCGAGTCACTTAGGGCAGAGGCTTCAGCCAACAACCTGAAGCTCCAGCACTTTCTGGATAGACGGTTGCATGTACATGTGGCGCAGTTTGACAAGGAACTGAGGGTGTATGAACAGACCTGGGCGACGCTGATTGACGTCGTAAAGGCTGTCGCTCAGCTCAGACCCGTGCTCGACCACTTCGATCCCGCACAGACCGAAGATGAGCGGAAGTCGGCTCGGCTATCACGTCTAGGCGAGGCGGCTCAGCGGTACCTTGACCAGGTCAACAAGGAGAGGCCGTTCTACGCAACAGAAGTGTACAAGAGCCTTCAGGAACTGGCGAAGATCGTTCGCGTGGAAGCAGTCGAGTATCAGTATGGCGACGCCTCCAAGCTCGGTAGCTACTGGGAGAAAGCGCTCGGCAATGCGGAAGCCATTCGCGCGAAGGTGGATGAAATCTGTGAGACTATTCGCGGCCGGATTGACGGGATCTCGGCTGCGTAGCGAGCCTGGTCCGACCGCGGCGGGCGACGTTCCCACTCTTGAGGTCTGGCGACAGTCTGTCTGGCGGTGCCAGACTCGCTGATCGACTCGGCAGGGGAGAAGCAGCCAAGAGTGGCGGGGTCAAGTCTTGCGATCGCGCATCCGTGAATGCGCAGGCTGGTTGGTTGAAGCTCGACGCGGCGCTGCCTCTATGCGCTCAGTTCGCGCGTCGTGAGGTCGATTCCAGGGCGCAGCTCCTTCTCGTAGGTCACGAATTGGCGAACGACGCGCATCCTTGCGCGCTCGCACACTCGCAGCGCGCCGGTCAGGTTCTGCGAGTCCGCGTCGAGCCGCACTTTCGTGGGTCGTTCCCCGAATGTGCCGACCGGTCTGCAGGTTTTCGGTCAGCCGTGGGTTGACCTGCGAAGGAGTGCGTGATATTCTGGGCATCGAAAGTAACCCCGAGGAGGTTACTCCGATGATGCAAAGTATCACAGAGCTCGGCCCGAAGGAGTTCCGCTCCTTGACGCAGGGTTATGTCCTGGAGCGTCTTGTGCGACGGGGTCAAGTCTTGCGATCACGCATTCTGCGGCCACCTGGCTCGCTCTCAGTGCATCCCCACAGGCGGACCTGTCCCTCGGCTCCCGCATGAGAGGAGCCAAGGGGCTCGCTGCCCGGAGTAGGAGGTCTCTCGACGTCTGGGCCGTCGAACCAGCGCGTCAACCTGACGGCCAGAAGGTAGACTGCCATAGAAGGGCGCGCGCGCCGCAAGGTATGCGCAAGACGTGGGGAGAGCGCGAGAACTCCCAGGGGGCTATCTCTATGAATCTGCTCGTCAAGATCTTGGTGCTGATCGGCAGCGCTGTTTCGATCGGCTTTGGAGTCTGGCACTTCTTCGTGCCCACGTGGTGGGACTGGTACTCCTACATCGATCGCAGCGCGACGGAGCTCGTCCTGGCCGTTCGGGCCATCAACGCGTTCTTCTCTCTATCGCTCGTGTTGTTCGGAGTCGTGAACGTGCTGCTCGTCTGCGGGGGCAGATCCAACAGGTACTCGATCGTCGTATTCCTCGCTGCGACATGCGTCTTGTGGATGACGAGGGTGGTGTTGCAGCTCGTCTATCCACAAGGCTCAGCCAATCCCGTCCTCCAGTATGGGATGCTGTCAGCATTCATCGTAGTCTTGCTGTGCTACGTCGCTTCGCTCGTCATCGTGGCGTTGGGAAAGACTCCCGCCTAGCGCGACGGGACCGGCGCCATCGTCGCGCATCCGCCATACTGCTCGTGGCTGCGCGAGCAGCCACACGAGGAGGATGCAATGAAGGCCATCGGCTACGAGAAGTACGGGTCTCCCGATGTTCTGGAGCTCCGAGACATCGAGGTGACGGCCGTTGCCGACGACGGCGTCCTGGTGCGCGTTCGCGCGGCGATCCGCTATCTCGAGACCGGCCGCGCCCGCGGCAAGATCGTCATCACCACCCGAAACGGCCTCGGGAATCGTCGCAGCATCGAACCCCTGCAAGGACGTCGTCTGGTGGTGGATCCTGCACTGGGCGGCTCAGAGCTTCATGCCCATCGACTTGTGCTCGCGGCGAAGGACGAAGTCGAGGCCTTCCGCGGCGCGGGCAACGTCGGGCATCCACGTCGGGAGGAAGAGCTCGACCTGCAGCGTCGAGCCTGTGGCGAGGACCTCGTGCAGCGCGCGCTGCACGAGATACGGCGCGAGGTCGCGGCAGTCTGGAGCGAGGCGGGCGCGGATGGAGTTCGTGCCGCGTCCGGTCTTGTTGATGGACCAGCCGACGCGGCCCACCGCCGCCCGGTCGCTCGTTCGGCGAACGAGAGCGTCGCCTACTCTGGCGTTGCTGAGGAAGGGGACGATGACGCGCAGCAAGAGCGGGACGCGGTAGCGTCCCGCGGAGACCGCCTCGTACGCCTGGACGTCCTGCGGTGTGATGCGCCGATCCATTTCGTAGCGCGCGTGCCAATCAAACCGCGCGAGACGTTCCTCGACATAGCCGGAGGGTAGAGCCGGTCGGCCGACCGTCGAGCCTGACGTGCGGACGTAGAACGCATTTCCGCCGTAGTCTGCGAATCCAACGGAGCGATAGAGAGTTCGGGCCGGCATGTTCCCATCGATGACACCAAGGGTCACCGCTGTCGCCCCGCGCGAACGCATCATCTCGAGGGCTTCGGCCATCAGCTTGCGAGCGATCCCGCGCCTGCGGTACTCGGGCAAGACGCCGAGGGGTTCGATCTGCCACGCGGGGGAGTTGCCGTCTCGCTGGAGGACGATGAAGCCGGCAAACACACCATCTTCCTCCCAGACGAAACCGCGCATGAGGTCGCGCATCGCGGGCGCCACGAGCTGCATCACGCGCATCGCTGGCCAGAGACGGCGCATTCGACGTATCGCGTCCGCAAACTGTACCTGCTCAGCCGGGTCGAGTTCCCATTCAGGATGGCCCGGGTACTGGAAGGCCTTGACCACGGCCTCCGCCGCGCCGGCTAAGTCCTGAGGCAGAGCGAGGGGGCGAATGGACATGGCGGGTCTCCTTCCCATGCTTCGGGGGTTGTCAGATTGTGCCTCTAGAGTCGTCTCATGAACGTCGCACAGTAGTAGCGGAGTGACGCGCGTCGGTCCAAGGCCAAGCCCTGCGAATATGGAACGACGGGTCGGTGACGTGCCGCGCCGGTGCCGCTACTCGGGCGACGGGGTCAAGCGCCCTCGTCCAACCGGATGCGGCATACTCATCGTCGCCAATGAGTAATGCCGCATGAGGGAGACACCGCGAAGGCCGTCGTCTACGGGACGCCCTCACCCCACGGCTTCACATCATCTTGACGGCCAGCGTGTAGGCTGCGAGAGAAAGGCGCACGCGCCGCAGGGTATGCGTAAGGCGTTGCGAGTACGCGAGGGCTGCGAGGAGCTATGACTACGAGTCTGCTCGTCAAGGTCTTGGTGATGGTTGGGAGCACTGTTTCTGTCGGCTTTGGGGTCTGGCACTTCTTCGTGCCCACATGGTGGGACTGGTACTCGTACATCGATCGCAGCGCGACGGAGCTCGTGCTGGCTGTTCGCGCCATCAACGCGTTCTTCTCTCTATCGCTCGTGTTGTTCGGAGTCGTGAACGTGCTGCTTGTCTACGGGGGCAAGTCCAACAGGTACTCGATCGGTGTATTCCTCGCTGCGACGTGCGTCTTGTGGATGACGAGGTTGGTGTTCCAGCTCGTCTATCCACAAGGTTCGGCCAACCCCCTTCTCCAGTACGGGATGCTGGCAACGTTCACGATCGTCTTCTTGTGCTACGCCATTTCGCTGTTCATCATGGTGTCGCGGAAGGCTGACGCCTAGACATCGGCGGTCGGGCTACTGTTTCCCATCGGGCGCTGCGACAGGACCGCACGCGGGGAGAGGGGCAAGCCCTCCAATGACGCAGTGCTCTTGTGCGCGCGTAGCAGGGCGAACCCGCCGCCATCGGCCCCGCATGCGGCATACTGATCTCCGCCGCGAGCGGCGGAGACTAAGGAGGACGCAATGAAAGCCATCGTCTACGAGAGGTACGGGTCTCCCGACGTTCTGGAGCTCCGAGATGTCGAGAAGCCGAGCGTTACCGATGACGGCGTCCTGGTGCGCGTCCGCGCGGCGTCGACGAATCCTTACGACTGGCACTTCATGCGGGGCAAGCCGTACTTCGCGCGACTGATGTTCGGGCTCTTCAAGCCGAAGGCCCACGGCCTTGGCGCCGATCTGGCCGGCGAGGTCGAGGCGGTCGGCAAGGACGTGACGCGGTTCCGTCCGGGCGACGCGGTCTTCGGCGAGGCAGCCGGGGCGTTCGCTGAGTACACGTGTGTGCCTGAAGGCACCCTGGCACTGAAGCCGGCGAATCTCTCGTTCGAGCAGGCGGCGGCGGTGCCGATGGGGGGCGTCACGGCACTGCAAGGCCTGCGCGACCGCGGGAAGATCCGGGCCGGGCAGAAGGTCCTCGTCCTCGGCGCGTCGGGCGGCGTGGGCACGTTCGCGGTGCAGATCGCGAAATCGTTTGGCGCCGAGGTCACCGGCGTGTGCAGCACGAGGAACGTCGAGAGGGTCCGCAAGATCGGCGCCGACCACGTCGTCGACTACACGCGCGAGGACTTCACGCGAAGCGGGGCACGCTACGACCTCTTGCTCGACACGATTGGGAACCGCTCGCTCCGCGAGTGCCGCCGAGTGCTCAGCCCCAAGGCGGTCTACGTCCATGTCGGAGGGCGAATGGCCCGTGTCCTGGCGTTGCCGATCGTCGCACCGTTCGTGAGCCAGAGCCTGGTGCAGCTCATCGCGAAGCGCAACAAGGACGATCTCGAGATCCTGAAAGGGCTCATCGAAGCCGGAAAGATCACGCCCGTCATCGACCGCACCTACCCGCTGAGCGAAGTCCCCACGGCCATCCGCTATCTCGAGGGTGGACACGCCCGAGGCAAGGTCGTCATCACCGTGTGAAGAGAGAACTGAGAAGGCCTGACTCCAGCCCTCTCGCCTTGTCGCAAAGCTGAGGGCCAGCCACACTTCCGGTGCGGGCTCGACCATGACGGGCTTGCCGGTAGTCGAACCGATTGAAGAAGAGGGGTGAGGATGATCCACGAATTGCGTATCTACGAATGCGTGCCGGGCAAGCTGTCGGCTCTGCACAAGCGTTTCGAGACGACCACTCTCAAGATCTGGGAAAGGCTGGGCATTCGCCAGGCCGGATTCTGGACCACGGTCATCGGCGAGTCCAATCAGACGCTCTACTACCTCCTCGAATGGAAGGACCTAGCTGAACGAGAGACGAAGTGGGCCGCCTTCCTCAAGGACCCAGAGTGGCTCAAAGCCAGGGCTGAGACCGAGAAGGATAGCCCCATTGTTGCGAAGGTCACGAACTACATCCTCCAGCCGACGGCGTATTCAAGTGTGCGCTGAGCCTGGTGACTCGTCGCGGACGAGGTCACTGGCTGCTCGCCGTGCGAGCAGCCAGGAAGGAAGCGCGATCGGGGGCTGCTTCGCTTGCTCGACTTGGCGGGGGAAGGCCTACGTCCGATGAGGTCGCCGGCTACTCGCGGGGCGAGTAGCTAGGGTGACGAACTACATCCTCGAGCCCACGCCGTACTCGAGCGTGCAATGACGCTAGCCAGAGCGTGCTCTGGCCAGGCGCACGGCAGGCGCCTCATGCCGAGGGCGCTCCTTCCCTCAGTCCGACCCGCTGAACTTGATCGCTCGGTCGTAGACGATCTCGGACCAGCTCGGCCCGACCTTGGTCTGGGGCTCAAGATACGCTCGGAAGGCTACGAACCCCGGCTTGTCGAGGTCGACTCCGTAGGCCTTGACTCCCCATGGGATCGTGAGGCAGTTCGCCCCGCCATCGCAGCTGCGGCTGACCTTCCACACGTAGAGGTACTTGGCCGCGGGATTCCCCGGGATGTACTCCTCGGCGGTCCCCGCGAAGTCGAAGTTGCTCACAGCTCCAACTCCGTTCAGGCCCGCAGCTCCGAACACGCCGAAGTTGGAGTACGTCGCCTTGCCGGTAGCGGCGTGGTTGACGCCGTAGACGATCAGGAACTCGTCGGGGTCGGCGGCGAGAGTGAAATCCTCCGTCCTCAGGTAGCTCGTGTCGCGGTTCTCGCCGATCACGTTGATCCCGCGCTGAATGGCGTCGAACCCCTCATAGAGCCAGACGCTGGTCGTGAGTTCCGTGGCGTTGGCCGCGCCGTGCTTGGCGAGAACGGCCTGTCTCAGCTCCTCGAGCGCGCCGAGCAGATCGAACTCGGAGGTATCTCCCGTCCCGCGCACTCTCAGGGCGGGCACGTCGTACGGGTCGAGGGTTGTCGCACTTGTCGGCGTCAGCCGGAAGAGCTTCACGGGGATGCTGCTCATGAACGCTTGACCTGCCTGGCGATCCTGGAAGAACGCGAGCCGAAGGAGAATCAAGAACTTGTCCGCGTTCTCCTCGAGTCCCATGTTGACCAAGGACGACGGGATGACGTCGGTGTTGATGACGGAGATGGGAAAGCCGGCTGCCTGGGCAGCGGCCCGGACCCGCTGGTCGATGCCTTGGTCGGCGGTGACGACAATGACGGTCGTCTGGTTGAATGGGCTCCCCTCCTGCCCGTCAGGAGTCCCGCTCGTCTTGATCGTCATCTGGTTCAGAGGGTCGCCGAGGCTCGCGAAGACGATCCTCCGCGCTCCTGTCGTGGGGAAGAACTGGCTGTACACGTAGCTTCGGTAGCTGAAATAGCTGCACGCCGGCGGGGTTCGTCCCACCATGACGATCGCCTCGTCAGGTCCGAGTCTGTAGTTCACCAGGGTCTTCCCGTCCAGTGTGGCGGCGTCCCTCGGGTCGTCACTGACGGCCGCCTGGCCGGGAGGAGGCGGCACGAAGAAGACGGCGTAGGGCGTGCTCGGGTTGTTGCCGAAGCAGCTGGGGGCGAGGCCCATGTTGTAGAGGTCGATGATGGGGAACATCTGCAGCTTCCCCTCCTGGACTGCAAACCCGTCTTGTTCTA
>Ga0315273_10009005_pt1 | contig 12626 bp, 9 predicted proteins | sample YL17G02_0_MG_FD_205753 | JGI IMG/M metagenome (GOLD analysis project Ga0315273, IMG submission 205753) | Sediment microbial communities from Yellowstone Lake, YNP, Wyoming, USA - YL17G02_0 | ecosystem: Environmental > Aquatic > Freshwater > Lake > Sediment | place: USA: Wyoming | collected... | reverse complement strand
AATCCGAACACTCCGCATTATCTATCCGTTCTATTTATACTAATCACTTTATTCATATTTATAAGCTCTATTTACATTATTAACCGCGCTTATAATATTTATAATGTCAATCCTTCAAAAAAGAGAATCTATATTGGCATTACTGCATTAATTGTTATCGGATGGCTTATAACAACTGCAATCATTGCTTTCAGGGGAACACTGCTTGATTTTACAACTACCCCACCGAAAATGATGGTTATATTAATACCCCCCGTTCTTGCAGCATCTTATTTATGCAACTCGGTCCGTGTTAATAACCTGTTAAAAGTTACCCCTGCATCATGGTTAATATATATCCAGTCATTCAGAATAATAATCGAGTTTATCTTATGGAAATTATATAAAAACGGTGTAATTCCTGTACAAATGACATTCGAGGGATTTAATTACGATATATTAACCGGCTTATGCGCCCTGCTAATAGCATATTATTCCTTCGTTGATAAAAAATGGCCAAAGATCGTTCCCCTGCTGTGGAACTTTGCAGGACTACTGCTTTTATTTAACGTATTTTTCGTGGCTTTTCTTTCAGCTCCAACTCCTTTCAGGCAATTCATGACAGAACCTTCAAATACCCTGCCTGCTTATTTTCCATTTATCTGGCTGCCTGCTTTCATAGTTCCGTTTGCGGTAACGGTTCATGTACTTTCTATAAAACAAATCATGAGGTACAATTGAATATTCAGATTGGAACCGACAGGCTTATGTTAATTCCGATGGATAGCTCGCATACAGCCATGTTTCATGATTTCTTAATCCGAAATGCTGAATTCTTCAAAAAGTGGAGTCCAAAATATGCCGAGGGCTATTTTGAGCCTGATTATCACAAAAAAACGCTTGAGCGGATAGAAAAAGATACGAATGAAGGAAGAATTATTAAGTTCGGTGTATTTCTGAAGAATGACAATAAAAAGATAATAGGCACTGTTGCCTTTATGAATATAATTTATGGGCCATTTCTATCATGTTATCTTGGTTACAGGACCGACGAACATGAAAATGGCAAAGGCTATACTACGGAAGCCGTGAAAAAAGGTTTGGAATATGTATTCAATGAGCTGAATCTGCACAGGGTAGAGGCAAACATTGTACCTTATAACCCCGCTTCAATACGAGTTGTTGAAAAACTTGGATTTAAGCTTGAAGGCCGCTCTGAAAAATACCTGCAGATTAACGGTAAATGGGAAGACCACCTGCATTATGTTATGCTGAACAATAAAGTTTAAGATTTGTCCCTTTTTTAAGTTCTCAGCCGTTAATATATTATAAACAATTTTTTAATAATTTAAACAAAAATATTATGAAAGATTATCTTTTATTGTTCCGAGGCGGAGATATGTCGAATTTATCGGAAGAGGAAAAACAAAAACACCTTCAGTCATGGGGTAACTGGATGCGCGGATTGAGCGATAAAGGGCAATTCCTGGGCGGTGAACCGCTAGGCAAAGAAGCAAGGGTCATCAAAGGAAATAAAAAAATAGTTACAGACGGTCCTTATGCAGAATCAAAAGAAATGATCGGCGGATACCTTATTATTAAAGCAGGTGATATTAATGAAGCAACCGAAATTTCAAAAGGTTGCCCAATTTTCGAGACTAATGGCATTACAGAAGTGAGAGAAATTCATCACATGGAATTCTAGCCACATTTGAGCGGATTCACTGGAAATGCAGATTTAATGGTTGACCATCTTTTCCGTCATGAATCGGGAAGGATGGTTTCTGCCTTAACCCGGATTTTTGGCTTAAGCCATATTGAAATTGCTGAAGATATAGTTCAGGATACGTTTCTCAAGGCACTGAAGGACTGGCGGTTTAACAACATTCCCCCAAATCCGCAGGCGTGGCTTTATAAAGCTGCAAAGAATAAAACAATTGATTATTTACGCCACCAAAAACATGTACATGATTTTGAAACCGAATCCGGGAGCCTGATCAAATCTGAATGGACAATGTTTGCTGAAATTAATAACGTTTTTTCTGATAAGGAAATAAATGATAACCAGCTGAGGATGATATTCGCATCATGCAATCCGTTGCTTCCAATGGAATCAAGGATTGCATTTACCTTAAAAACACTTTGCGGGTTTAACGCCAGGGAAATTGCAAAAGCGCTCCTCACAACTGAAGTAAATATAAACAAACGTCTTACAAGGGCCAAACAAAAATTGAGAGATAATCATCTTAAGTTTGACATACCGCAAGGCGAAGAGCTTGAAGCAAGGATAGAATCTGTTTACAGGGTATTATACCTTCTGTTCAACGAAGGTTACTCCGCTGCTGAGGCCGAAAGCTTCATCCGCAAAGATGTTTGCGCTGAAGCAATAAGGCTTACCGAAATACTTTCAGAAAATGCAATCGGCAATAAACCCAAAACCTTTGCTCTTCTTGCATTGATGTGTTTCCAGGCGGCAAGGCTTGATGCAAGGATTGATGATAAAGGATATATTATATTACTGAAGAAACAAAACCGGTCTTTATGGAACAAAACGCTGATAGCAAGGGGGCTGGAGTATCTTTCAAAATCTGCCCAAGGCGATGAGCTGAGTGAATATCATATCGAGGCGGCAATTGCATCATATCATTCATCTTCAGCTTCTTTCGGGGAAACCAACTGGGCTGAAATTCTGAATCTTTATGATATTCTTATCAAAATAAAACCATCACCAGTTACAATACTAAACAGGTCAATTGTAATAGCTGAATTAAAAAGTATTAAAGAAGCATTAAATGAAATTAAAGACATAAAAGAACTTGACCAATATTATCTTTTTCATGCTACGTTAGGTGAGTTCTATACAAGATTAAATCGGATATCAGATGCAAAAGAGCAATATAAAAAAGCTTTAAAGCTGATATCTTCACCCGCAGAAAAAAATCTTATAAAACAAAAATTGTTAAAAATTTAGCCTAAGGGTTTAATTTTTGATAGCTTCATGGTTAAATGGTTTAAGAACCTTATCAATAGTTATAGATTCCGGGAAGTATGATATAATTTTTTGCAGCACTTCATCAAGTATAGCATCGGGGCACGACGCACCGCTTGTCAAAATAATCCCTGTTGGTATGCCCTGGTTTCTAACAAGCCAATTTTCGGTTGTCAATTCTTTTTGTGAATGAATATCGAAATGGCTGATCAACTCTTCTGATAAAATTTTATCAGCTCCCGAGATAAAATATACGGGCAGCCTTTCTCCGCACAGTTCAACAATATGAGATGTATTTGAGCTGTTATACCCTCCTACAACAATTGCAAAATCAGCATTACTGTCTAATAATCCGATAGTTGCCTGCTGGTTATCATAAGTTGCATAACATAGCGTATCGCTTGTATCTGCAAAATGATTTTTCAAAAAATCGCCGCCGTATTTTTCTTCCATTGTTACCTTTAAAAGATCGGCTATTGCCTGTGTTTCTGTTGCAAGCATTGTGGTTTGGTTCACAACTCCAACTTTTTCAAGGTCACTATTCACATCAAAGCCCGCAGAATATTTGCTTTCGAATAGTTCATAAAAGCTGTTTCGTTCTATCTTACCTGAAATAATATCGCAAAGGTTGTGGGTTTCTTCAATATTCCTAACAATTACGGTTGGTGAATTCTGCCGTGCCTGAGAAAACGTTGCAATGGTTTCCTCATGATTATATTTGCCGTGAACTATTATGGTATAATCTTTTTTGCCAAGAATCTCAGCGCGGTTCCATACTTTTTCTACAAAAGGGCAGGTTGTGTCGTATTTGTAGGGATCTATTCCCCTTTCTTTGAGTATATTCTGAATTTCAATCGTTGTTCCGAATGCAGGGACAATAACCACATCTTCTTCCTTTAGCTCATCCCAATTAATAAGCTGTTTTCCGTTATGTTCCCTTAAGAATTTGACTCCCCTTTTACTCAGGTCTTCATTTACGTTAGGGTTATGTATCATTTCGCTAAGCAGGAAAACCCGCCTGTTCTCATTTTCTTCAAGCGAACGGTATGCAATCTCAATTGCATTTTCTACACCGTAGCAAAAACCAAAATGACGGGCAATGAAAAATTTAACAGGTCCAAAATCAAGTACGGATGGACTGTAATCTTTTTTCCTGGGGTCGGTTATCTTCCTCGCTTCCTTTACAACGGAAATAACCGGGCTGCGGAAATATATCGGGATATCAAAATTTTTCATTATTTCAGCATCGGCATTTTAATGCCAAACTTCTTTTGGTTTTCTATTGCCTGTTCATAACCTGCGTCGGCGTGTCTGATAATACCCATTGCCGGATCATAGTTCAGTACTCTTTCCAATCGTTCTTCAGTATCTTTGGTCCCATCCGCAACAATAACCATTCCTGCATGGATAGATAAGCCAATACCTACACCGCCGCCATGATGCAGCGAAACCCAGCTTGCGCCTCCAATTGCGTTAAGCGCAAAATTGAGTACCGGCCAATCGGCAATTGCATCTGAGCCGTCTTTCATTTTTTCCGTCTCCCGATTGGGCGAAGCTACACTGCCGCAATCAAGATGGTCGCGGCCAATTACTATAGGCGCTTTGACTTTGCCATCCCTAACCAGGTCATTGAAAATCTTTCCTATCTTTGCACGCTCACCGTATCCAAACCAGCAGATACGTGAAGGCAATCCCTGGAAATGAACTTTCTTCTGCGCGTGTTCTATCCACCTTGCAAGTGCCTTATTTTCAGGGAAAGTTTTAAGAACATATTCATCCGTCACAAATATATCATTCGGATCGCCGGAGAGCGCAGCCCATCGGAATGGACCTTTGCCGTCACAAAACAGGGGGCGGATGTACTCAGGAACAAAACCAGGAATCTCAAATGCTTCTTTAAAATTATTGTTGAAAGCCTCCCCCCGGATATTATTGCCGTAATCAAATGTTATTGAACCGCGTCTCATGAAATCGAACATTGCCCTGCAGTGAGCAACAACAGTTTTCCTTGAAAGCTCAATATATTTTTCGGGATTGGATTTTCTTAATTCCAATGCTTCTTCAAACGGCATTCCCATCGGCACGTACCCGTTAAGCATATCATGAGCTGAGGTTTGGTCAGTAACAACATCTGGCATTATCTTTCTTTTAATAATTTCAGGAAGGATTTCTCCGGCATTACCTACGAGTCCTACAGATACTGCCTGTTTGTGATATTTAGCATCAAGAACTATTTTTAATGCTTCGTCAAGATTATCGGTCATTTTATCACAATATCCTGTATCGAGTCTTTTCTGTATCCTTGAGCGGTCAACGTCTATTCCAAGAAATGCGGCGCCGTTCATTGTAGCGGCAAGAGGCTGTGCTCCCCCCATTCCCCCAAGGCCTGATGTTAATATAAGCTTGCCGCTTAAATTTCCCCCGAAGTGTTTATCGGCGCATGCAGCAAATGTTTCGTAAGTACCCTGTAAAATTCCCTGCGAACCGATATAAATCCATGAGCCTGCAGTCATCTGGCCGTACATTGTCAAACCGAGTGCATCGAGCCTCCGGAATTCATCCCACGTTGCCCATGCAGGAACTATCTGCGCATTTGAAATAATTACTCTTGGTGCATTAGTATGTGTTTTAAATATTGCAACAGGTTTACCGGACTGAACAAGCAATGTTTCGTTGTCTTCAAGCGATTTTAATGACTCAATAATTTTATCATAACATTCCCAGTTCCGTGCTGCTTTGCCGCTGCCGCCATAAACCACTAAATCATCAGGCCGCTCTGCAACATCAGGGTCTAAGTTATTCATTAACATACGCATAGCAGCTTCAGCCTGCCAGTTTTTGCATGATAAACTGCTCCCGGTAGGAGCTTTTATTATTCTTTTTGCCATAATATTTAAAATAGTTGAATTACAAAGATATGGATATTCCGACGAGATTTGAAGTAATAAATGCTTCCCTTATTTCATATAGCTTACCTTGTAAACTTTATAATACTTAGGGGAATCATCCTTAATTCCCAGCCCGGGAAATTCTTTCATAAACACAAGGTCAAGGGTTATATTATTGTTTGATTGCAGTTCATTTGCTGAGCTTGAATCCCTGTCAATAACATAATCTGCTTTTACAACATCCAGAAGCATATGTGTATGCATACGTTTTTCAAGCGGTGTATTCATTATTTTCCGGTTCAACTCAAGGTTTTTATTGACCAGCCCGGCAGCATCAATTATATACCGGTTAGAGTAATACCCTATGGCGCCAACATCATTTAATAGAATTTTTGAACCGGCGGGGGTATTTTCATTCAGCCATTTGCCAATAGGGATAAAGCACTCATTTACCCCTTTTGAAAAATTATCTGTGTGCGGTTTTACATAATTGTAAAATACATATTCAGAGAACGATGTGAATATCAAATAAATAGTAACTAACAAAATGAGATTCAAATTTTTTAATTTAGCAAAAATATTAAAACCGATTAAAATGAAAAATGGCGAAATTATCAGCAGGTACCTGGAAATAATATCCGCATCAGTAACCGTATAAAGAACAATCAATCCCGCTATCCATACTATAGGTATATAATACTCTTCTTTTTTATCTCTCCAAAAAAATATAACAAGGAAGAATACAGAAAGCAGTATCTCAATTATTCCTGCGGCGGATAATGTTTTGAATATTTCTCTTAACTGAATGATGATTGTTGTTAAAGAGAATGTTAAAGTCGATTTCCCCAGCGCGGTATTTGGTAATATTGTTCCGAAATAAGTATACGCATATATTAAGAATGGAATAAGCATTGCAAAATAGCATAAAATAATAATTGCCGTATCTTTCAGGCTAAAATTTTTTGTGACGATTTTCTTTCTGATGACAAAAATGAAAAATATCAAAGACAGCACAAAAGATTCAGGCCTTACAAGCTGAAATGCTCCGAGAATAAAAAATAATAGTTTATATCTGCCTTTAAAATAAAGGTAAAATGATGTCAAAACCAGTAATACCGCAAAGCTTGTTTCCATTCCGGTAAACGTCCAACGTACAACCCATGCATTGATGATAAAGACAGATAAAGCCAGAAGCGCTATTTCTTTTCTATCGCTCCAGTAAATATTTGCCAGCCTGAAGAAAACAAAAACAGAAAGAATGAAGAAGGCAAGGTCTAAAATTTTAGAGAACATGAAGCCATCACTACCCAAATAATAAGGCACTGTAAGAAATAATACCCATAAGGGACTGGTCACACCATAACTTGGCTCGCCGGCATTAAATGAAAAACCGTGCCCAGAGGCAATGTTTCTTGCATACTGCATGTAAATGAAAGTATCGTCGGGCGAATAAGATGATTTTTGAACAGTATCAAAAATAAAAATGATCACGGAAAGTAAAACAATAAGATATGCGGTTTTATGCTTCAAAAAAATTATATTGAATTATTTTACTTTAGGTAAATCAAGTGATGTATCAATTATTTCCTGTTCGCGCCATATAGCCTGGCATGGAAAGCGGTTCTCATACAGCGGGCGGCTCATCATAACCGAATCAACACCGAATTGTTCAAGCTCCTGAAGCTTATTAAGGTCCTGATATGAACCTACGCCGCCTGCCGCTGTTACGTTCAGGCCTGATTTAACTGCCAATTCTTTTAAACCCTCATAATTGGGTCCCATAAATGAACCAACCCTTGCAACATCCTGGTATATAATTCTTTCTATGCCTACACCTTTCATTCCGAGCGCAAAATCCATTCCTTTTACCTCTGTTTTATTAACCCAGCCGTTCTTAACAACATAACCATCCCTTACATCAACCCCAATTACAATTTTTCTTGCGCCGAACTTATTAATAAGGCTGCTTATAAAATTAACATTATCAATGGCAGAAGTTCCTATCACAACCCTGTAAACCCCGACCTCATCGAGCAGCCTTTTGGCAGCATCAAGATTTCTGATTCCGCCGCCAAGCTGGATTGGAACTCCAACCGTATCGACAATTTCCTTTATGATGCTGATATTGTTCATGTTGCCGAAATAAGCACCATCAAGATCGGTGATATGAATTACCTTCGCATTCTCTTTTCTGAAAAGGCGCGCCATTGTTATAGGGCTTTGCGAATAATAAAGGGTTTTATCTTCAAGCCCTTCAATAACCCTCACGCACTGGCCGTTTTTAATATCTATTACCGGTATAACTAACATTTTTTTATTTTACAAAATATTTTGAATTACCAAAAACCCTGTCCAGTTTATAGTAATCTTTAATCATTTCTTTATGCTGCAGCAATACATGAGGGGTAGTTTCATTTTGCACTATAACATCGTAATACTTTTCTTTGATCAAATTACTGATTAATGAAGAATCAGGCAAACCATATTTTCGGCATTCTTCAGGGGACAATTTCCCAATCATGGTTGAATAAACATAATTATTATTAAGTGTATCATTAACCTTATTAGAATACAGTGTATATATATACCAGCTTGATAATATCTTTTCACCTTTAAGTGTTTTTTCATATTCAATCATTTCATTTAACTGTAACAGATTCGGTTCAAGGATTCTGCCTGTGATCATATACCTGAAGTATGGAGTAGTGATAAAAAACCCAAAAACATAAATAATTACCGCATACTTAATAAAAGAGCGCCCCTTATATATAAGTTTTTTTTTCAGAACATTATAATTTACGGCTCCGATATATATTACGTAAGGAATTAAAACCGTGAGATATTCATCGATAAAATAACCCGGTGAGTGGCTTGCAAGCAAAGCCAGAAAAAACAAAATAGCAGGAACTTTATATTTGAATTTTTGCGTTATCCCGATTATCATAAATATGAATAACATCAAATTCTGCGGCATGAAGAAAAATTTCAACCATTTTATTAAATTTTCTCCCCCGGTCCAAACATTCTGCTGGGAATACAGGTTATGTTTGTAATTCCCAAATATAAATTCATCAGTATAACTTAAATAATAGTATATTGTTACTATTGATGAAAATAACACACCTGCAAGAAAATAAGAGATGTAAAAATACTTTTGTTTTCCCTGCTTTAACTCCCTGAATAGTTTATAAGCAAGATATAGAAAAAGTACGACAGTACAGCTCCAAAACATTATCCTCATATTGGAAGCCAAAGATGAAATTAATCCGGTACAAAAAAATATTATTTTATCTTTTGTCGTTGAATTGAATTTCACAAATGATACCAGGTAAAAAGAAAAGTAACATAATAAATTGACAAGGGCAAACATTTTGGCAATGGAGTTAAAATCAACAAATAACCCGTTAAATATCAATAGTAATACAGCAAAATACGCAGCTATATAGTTTGATGTTACTTTTAAAACATGCCTGTAAAGCAAAATAGCCAATCCTAATGTTGATAAAACGGAAATATATTTAAGAATATAATAAGTACCCAATCCTAATTCAGAAAAAGGAGCATATAATATAGGAAGCAAAGGCAGCTGGTGGAAAATAAAATCTACGTACAATATTTTACCATGCAGTACATTCCGTGCCGCCCAAATATAATAACCTTCGTCACTGAAAACCGGCCTTAGAAGAGCAAAGCCTGTTCCAATCAAAAAATAAACCGAAAATAAAACTTTTGCCTGTTTAGTGTATATTTTCAATAATTAAAGTTTAACTTTGCCAGGAAAAACGGCGTTTTGTTTAGAATCTAAATAATGTTTGATTTTTAACATTGAAACAGTTGAAAAATTTAAATTGATAAAAATACCATAAAAATATCAGTGAAAACAAGTTTAATATAAAAATTTACCTTTTTGCATAACGGATTGTGGTAATTTTCCTGAAAATAACTTTAGATTTTTAATAAGTTCTGATTCTTCTGCTGTATTAACTGCATAGAAAGAAACGACATCATCCCCGGCAATAATATTATCAGATATTTTCCATTCACCTGCCTTAATCCATTCTCTAGGCAGAATCAGCGAACCATCCTCTTCAAACCATGAGTCATACACAATTGCAATCCGCACGTTATTTTTTAACGTTATTTCCCTTATTGATTGTTCGTTAAAATTCCCTGTCCGCCGTTGCTTTGATATTTCCATATTGCTCAAACCCCAAAGGTCAATACATTTAATACCGGCAAAATAATTGCTTGTACCAATATCATTTAACGCTACAGCAGAGCCTTTATAATAATCCTTTAAAAACATTCCCATCTGGTATTGCTGTTCATAAATATTACGTGTTGTTGTTGGCACATCTTTCATAAGCTTTATCCCATAAACACCGAACACGAGAATTACAACAGCCGCACCCGAACGCACCAGAATTTTTTTCCATTTTGCAGCTGTACTGTATCCGGAAAAATATTTATACAAAATAACTGATAAAACAAAAATTGACAAAGAAATTATGAATGATTGGTAGCGGTATGACCATCCTGAGCGGGAATACACCAAATACAGTGCAATATTAAACAAAAAAAGAGCAGTTAAATTGAAATTACGGCTTTTTAACCATGAAGGGGATTTATACAGCATATAAATTGATACGATTAAGACTACAGCAAAAAATCCTGCAATGAAAATATACAGCTTCAAACCGGGTAAAAAGGAGCCTCCCAATACACTTATGAAACCAAGAAAATCACCAACAGAGTATACATCCGGAAGGCTTGCTTTCAGCAAAAGCGAATTTGGGAAAAATGACCAGCCGTGAGAAATAGAGCTTATACCGAATATAAAAACAGGAAGCAGGCTGAAAATTAATACAAAAAACGATGCTAACCATTTTTTCTGAAGGAATAACAGAAAACAAAAACCGGTCACAATAACAATCCCTTCATATCTTATTACCGGAAGCAAAACCGATAATGTTGCTGCAAGCCAAATGTTCTTTCTGCTATATATGCCGGATAGAGACTCTGAAGCTATGTAAATAAATAATATTGTGATTAGTATATGCATTACATGTTCCAGGCCGGTAAATATTAATGGGGGCAGGGGGGGCAGAAATATCATTAGGATTAATACAGCAGATAAATAGTAAATATTGATAATTCCATACTTTTTTAAAATTATATAAACGGATAGCAATATCAGCAATGCGGGAATCAGGTTAAAAATAAACGGCGTGAATTCATTGGGCGAAAAAAAATAATATACTGCGGCAAGCAGGACTGTCCAAATCAATGATGATGAACTTGGGCTGAATTCGTGAGATGAGACACCCCAGACACCATATATTGCAAGGTTCTTTGAAATCGACATATGAATATATGCATCATCAAGTGAATAAACCAAATGTTGCATGTTATCGGTTAAAGAAATATAAAGCAATAAACCAATAATGATCAGAAGGATTAATACTGAAATATTTAGCGGGAAATGCTTTTTCAAATTTTTACAATATTAATAGAAATTAAAAAAAGGGTAATGCAGATAAATTACCCTTTTTTTGGATTTTATAAATTCTGAAAAACTCCGGTTTATTTTCTTACAACAGCCACTTTTCCGGTACATGCTTTGCTGCCATCCTTATTAAAACCGACTATTATATATATTCCTGATGAAACCAGGTTACCGTAATTATCCCTTCCATCCCATTCGGCAACCCTGCCGCCGGGTGAATCAAATTCTTTAACAAGGGTCCCGCTGATAGTTAAAATTTTAACGCTTGATTCGGCAACAAGACCATCTATTTTTAGCATTATATCGGAAGGAATGGTAAACGGGTTGGGTCCGGTTTTGATCTTATCGCATTCTTCAAGCGGATTTATAGCAATTGTCTTAAAGGATACCACCCCTTTTGTTGTGCCGAAATAAACCGTTCCTTTTTGATTATCACAGGCTATTGAAGTGATCTTATTATCCGGAAGCGGTGAGTTCAGCATATTATAACGTGCAAGCAAAGTGCTGCCGTCAGGTGATACGTATATCAAACCGTTTGAATTGGTCCCTATCCATTTATTATTAAGGGCATCAACACCTATACAGTTAATATCTTCAGTGAGCGGAGTGCTGATACCATTATCTATAATACGCATTTTTGTTATGAAAGGAATGGAATTCGGGTTATTTATTATTTGTGAAGGATCTGAGATTACTGCAATCCCGTTATTTGTTGCCACCCAAACCTCTCCGTTTTTATCTAGTACAATATTGCTGGCACTTGTAATGTTCGGACCAAGCTGGGTGGCAGAAATAATTCCACCGCTGGGGACATCTTCATTCCAGTATGCAATACCCTGTAGTGGCGATTCAACTGCCGGAAACACCATCCATTTTGTATTATAATTATCTATCGCCAAATAAGTAATGGTGGTATATTGAGGAAGTACCGGCACCGGATATTTTTCTCCGGTTGTAAAATTTACTATTGGCTGCGGGCAAGCCCTGTTTATTAGCCATAGGTCACTGTTATTATCTTCTTTAACTCCTTCAACTAAAACAAATCCGGGGCCAAAAGCACAAAGTGAAGAATTGGCATCAGTGTAGCGGTACAGGCTGTCACCCATAATTTTCAATAATCCAAGCCCGAAGCCTGAAACCCAAACATCCCGTCCGTTCCGTGAAGGGTATACATGCACATAGCCGCAGCAGCCGCCGCCCATTTCGGGGTATTGTGAAGATATAAAATTTTTCCAGCTGTTTCCATTAAACCTGTAAACACCTG
>Ga0315273_10009004_pt1 | contig 12626 bp, 11 predicted proteins | sample YL17G02_0_MG_FD_205753 | JGI IMG/M metagenome (GOLD analysis project Ga0315273, IMG submission 205753) | Sediment microbial communities from Yellowstone Lake, YNP, Wyoming, USA - YL17G02_0 | ecosystem: Environmental > Aquatic > Freshwater > Lake > Sediment | place: USA: Wyoming | collected... | reverse complement strand
CACGACGCAGAAGAAGACGCGGAGCGCCCAACGACCGTTCCTGGAGAGGGCGATGTCCATCAGCCCGCCGTCACCTGGCGGACCTGGAGGAAGCGCGCGAAGACCACCGTCAGCGCTGCGACGACTGCAAGCAGGAAGAGCGCAAGCACGGATCCGGTCTGCCAGTCGGGAAAGCCCGTCGAGAACAGGTCGGAGATCTGGTTGCCATACATATATCCGGACGTCCCGCCCACCAGCGATGGGGTCACGAACTCGCCGACGGTCGGGATGAAGACGAAGAGAAAGCCGGCCATGATGCCCGGCATGGAGAGCGGCAGCGTCACCCGCCTGAACGCCTGCCAGCGGCTGGCCCCGAGATCAGAGGCCGCCTCGAGCAGGCGGCGGTCGAGGCTCTCGAGCGAGACGAAGATCGGGAGCGCCACGAACGGCACCCAGACATAGGTCAGCACGAGGATGACCGCGAACCTGCTGTAGAGAAGCTGCGAGACGGGATGATCGGGCGACCGGATGCCCGTCCAGACGAGGAAGCTGTTCAACACGCCTTCGTTACCGAGGATCACCTTCCATGCGAGCACGCGTAGCAGGTAGCTCGTCAGGAACGGAGCGATGAGGACGAGCAGCAGCACGTACTTTCGCTTCGTTCCGCTGAGCGCGAGGTAGTACGCGACGGGGTACGCGAGGGCGACAACCACGACCGAGACGATCAGCGACATCTTCACCGACTTCCAGAACAGGCCGAGGTAGACGTCGCTGTGGACGAAGTCGCGCCACGCAGAGAGCGTGACCTTGTGCGTCTCGGCGAAGAGGTCGATCCCGTGGAGCGCGTCGACGCTGTACGCGCCGACGAGCCCGATCGGCAAGAGGAAGAAGACTACGAGCCACACGAGCGGCGGCCCGAGCAGGCTCGTTGTGGTGGTGTCGAGCCTCCGGCGGGCCATGTGTCCTAGGTGCTCGCCGTCAGGAGGCCTTGACCTCTTCCCAGAGCTTCGCGTACAGGGCGCGGCGTGGGATGTCCCGATCGATGTGCGCGTTCGGTTCCAGTAGAGACCTGGGGTTTGAGAGCTGCAACGCCTTCAGCAGATCCTTCGACTTCGGGCGCGCGAGCGTGTTCGAGTGCCCGTAGGCGTAGTTGGTCTCGAGCCAGTCGCCGGTCTGCTTTGAGCTCCAGGCATCGGCGTACGCGTGCGCGTGCATTGGCCGCGGCGTGCCCTTGCCGAGCATGAGCATGCCGATCCACGAGATCGCCCCCTCCTTCGGCGTCATGTAGGCGACCTTCAGCCCCTTGGCCTTCATGGCGGCCCAGTCGGCAGGCCACGCGTACGCGATCCAGAGGTCGCCGGACGCAAAGTCCTTCTGCATGTCAGTTTCCGATGTCCAGAACGTCCGCGCGAGGTGCTTCTTGGACTTCAGGAACTTCTGCGACTGCTTGAGCTCGGCGTCCGATTGGTCGTACGGCTTCTTGAAGCCGAGGTAGTAGCCCGCCACGACGAGCTGGTTCAGGTCGTCGAACCAGGCGATCTTTCCTCCGTACCGATCGTCGAAGAGGAGGCTCCAGGACCGTTCCTTCGGCTTCACCTTGTCGGTGCGGTAGAGGATCTTGTCGAAGCCCCAGTCCTCGGGGATGCCCCACTGCTGCCCCTTGTACTGGCCCGCTTTGACCATCGCCGGGTTCAGCTGCTTGAGGTTCGGAATGAGCTTTGGGTTCCACGGTTGGAAGAGACCTGTGTCGGCGAAGTCTGGGACGTAGCCGACGTATGGCCGGACGACGTCGGGCTTTAGTCCGCCGGCCATCTTCGACAGGGCGTTCGCCTCGTTCGTCATGAACGTGAACTTCGGCTTCTCGCCCGGGTACTTCTTCAAGTACGGGCCGTAGAGCTGCGGCACTTCGTACCCGACCCAGTCGAGCACCTGGAGCTTGCCGCTCTCATCGGAAAGTCGGGCGCGAGCTGCACCCGCCGCGCCGGCATGGCCGGCCAGGAGCCCGGCGCCACCGGCGGCCGCCGCAAGCTTGAGGAACTTGTCGCGGCTCAGCCGCCGCTCCATCAGATCTCTGGCGTCGTCCATCGCAGTTGCCTCCTTGGCGAGTCTCGCGTGGTGGGTGGGCGCATTAGACTCCTCTTTGGGCGCACCGTCAAGCGACGGACCCCGTTCCGCATGGCGACCAAAGAGACGACAGAAACCGAGCGCATTCTCGCCGAGCGGGACCGGTACGTCGCGCGCGGCATACCGGCGTCGCCCATCGTCGTCGCCCGCGCCGAGGGGGCGCGCGTCTGGGACGTCGACGGGCGCAGCTATGTGGACTTCGCCGGCGGCATCGGTTGCCAGAACACGGGACATGGCTTTCCGCCGGCCTTGGCGGCGATCCACGAGCAGGCCGACCGCTTCCTCCACCAGTGCTTCATGGTCGGGGCGTACGAGCCGTACATCGAGGTTTGCCGGCGGCTCGCAGAGCTCTCGCCGTGCGGGAGCGGCGAGCAGCGCTCGATCCTCGTCAGCTCCGGTGCGGAGGCGATCGAGAACTCGGTCAAGATCGCCCGCGCCGCCACGGGCCGCCCGGCCGTGATCGTCTTTGAGAACGCCTTCCACGGACGGACGCTGTTGGCGATGACGATGACGGCGAAGCTCGTCTACAAGAAGGGCTTCGGGCCGTTCGCTCCCGAGGTGTACCGCACCGCGGGCCCGTACCCGTACCGTGGCGTCTCGTCCGATGCTGCGATCGAGGCGCTCGAAGGCCTCTTCCGCAGCGATGTCGATCCCGAGTCGGTGGCCTGCGCCGTGCTCGAGCCCGTGCAGGGAGAGGGAGGCTTTCTCCCGATGCCCGCGGACTTCCCGGCGCGGCTCAAGGCATTGCTCGCCTCTCACGGCATTCTCTACGTGGACGATGAGGTGCAGTCGGGTGTCGGCCGCACGGGCCCCATCTGGGCCATCGAGCACTATGGCGTCGAGCCGGATCTCGTCGTTTCCGGGAAGTCGCTCGGAGGAGGACTGCCGCTTGCCGCCGTCACCGGCCGCGCGGACGTGATGGACGCCGTGCATCCGGGTGGCCTCGGCGGGACGTTCGGCGGCAGCCCGCTCTCCTGCGCTGCGGCCGCGGTCGTGCTGGACGAGGTGGCGACGCCGGCGTTCCGTGCGAGGGCGGACGCGCTGGGCGAACGTCTTCGCGATCGCCTCGACGCCATCGCAGCGACGGTGCCCGCGGTCGGCGAGGTTCGCGGTCTCGGGCCGATGCTCGCCCTGGAGCTCGTCACCGACCGGGAGACGAAGCAGCCTGATGGCGAGCTCGCGAAGCGGACGACGGAGCTAGCGCGCGGGCGAGGCCTGCTCCTGGTCGCCTGTGGCCTCCATGGCAACGTCGTGCGCCTGCTGCCGCCGCTGATCGATGCCGAGGACGAGATCGAGGAGGGGCTCGCGATCCTGGAGGGAGCGCTTGTCGACGCAAGCGCAGGCGCTGCCTAACACGGCTGCCCCGGACGCGGCTCCGGTCGAGCCGGACGTCCGGCTCGTTGCGATTCGCAAGACCTTCGGCGATGTGGTCGCCGTTGATTCGATCGACCTCGAGATCCTCCGCGGGGAGTTCTTCACGATGCTCGGCCCCTCCGGGTCGGGCAAGACGACGACGCTGCGGCTCATCGCCGGCTTCGACCACCCCGACTCCGGCCAGATCCTGCTCGGCGGGGAGGACGTGGCCCGAAAGCCGCCATACGACCGCGACGTCAACACCGTGTTCCAGGACTACGCGCTGTTTCCGCACATGACGGTTGCCCAGAACGTCGAGTACGGCCTCAAGGTGAAGCGTGTGCCGAAAGCGGAGCGCGCGGGCCGCGTCGAGGAGGCGCTCGCCACGGTGCGCATGCCCGAGTACGGTGGCCGAAAGCCGGCGCAGCTCTCCGGCGGGCAGCGCCAGCGCGTCGCGCTCGCGCGGGCGCTCGTCAACCACCCGAGGGTGCTCCTCCTCGACGAGCCGCTCGGCGCGCTCGATCTCAAGCTGCGACAGGAGATGCAGACCGAGTTGACCCGCATTCAGCAAGAGGTGGGGATCACGTTCGTCTACGTCACCCACGACCAGGAAGAGGCGCTCGCGATGAGCGACCGCATTGCGGTCTTCAGCCACGGACGCATCGACCAGGTGGGTGCGCCGAAGGATGTCTACGAGCACCCGGCGACGGACTTCGTCGCAGGATTCGTCGGTGTCTCCAACCTCCTCGAACGCGACGGCCGACGCTTCACGGTGCGACCTGAGAAGATCCGGCTGCTCGCGGACGGCGAAGAGGCCGTCGCGGGTGACGACACGGAAAGCGGCGTTCTGCGGGAGGTGGTGTACCTGGGGTCGGTGACGCGCTACATCGTTGATCTCGATGCCGGCGGGGCGCTGACCGTGGTCCGCCAGAACATGGAGGACGTCAAGGAGGAACGGGGCCATGCCGTGCGCCTCGCGTGGCGGCCCGAGCACACGTACGTCATCGAACCGAGTGAGAGGGAGGGAAAGGAATGAGGAAGCTGCACAGGAAGCACGTCGGTGTCGCGGGCTTGGCAGTCGTAGTGGGCGCGCTCGCGTTCGCTGCGGCGGGTTGTGGCGGCGGCGACAGCTCGAGCTCGTCCGCGGACTGGCAGGTGCCAGGGCTCGGCTCGACGATTGACGAGATCACTGCCAAGGCGAAGGACGAGGGTCAGACGAACCTCGTCATCTGGGCCGGGTATGCGGACAAGTCCTGGTCCGATGAGTTCACGAAGACGACGGGCTGCAAGGTGATCACGAAGGACGGAGCCAACTCGGACGACATGGTCGACCTCATGGCGACCGGCGCCTACGACGGCGTCTCCGCCTCGGGTGACGCAACCCTCCGATTGATCGCCAAGGGCGACGTGGCCCCGGTGAACTTCGACCTGACGCCGAACTACACGGACGTCTTCAGCGGCTTGAAGGATCAGTCGTACAACACGGTCGACGGGGTCGGCTACGGCGTGCCACATGGCCGCGGCCCGAACGAGCTCGTGTTCCGCAACGACATCCTGCCCGCGAACACGAACAGCTGGGCGCCGATCTGGGACGGCTCCCAGAAGGGCAAGGTGTCGATCTACGACAGCCAGAACTTCATCGCCGACGCGGCCGTCTACCTCATGGCCACGCAGCCTGATCTCAAGATCACGAACCCGTACGAGCTCGACGCGGACCAGTTCACTGCTGCCGTCGATCTGCTGAAGCAGCAGAAGCCCGCCATCGGCAAGTACTGGGACGGCAACACATATGCCGACCAGGTGACGACCTTCAAGTCGGGCGAGACGACCGTGGGCACGACGTGGCCGTACCAGGTCAACCTCATGGCAGCAGAGAAGCCGCCGCTGTCCGTGACGGCGCTCAAGCCAAAGGAAGGCACGACCGGCTGGTCGGACACGTGGATGATCTCGACCAAGGCGGCACACCCGAACTGCACGTACCTCTGGATGAACTACATCATCTCGCCGCAGGCGAACGCGAAGGTCGCCGAGTGGTTCGGTGAGGCGCCTTCCAACTCGAAGGCGTGCGACTACACGACGGACAAGAACTTCTGTACGACGTACCACGCGACGGACCCGTCGTGGTGGAAGGACGTCTACTACTGGAACACGCCGACCGCGGACTGCGGCGACGACCGCGGTGAGGTCTGCAAGACCTATGCGGACTGGCGGGCCGCCTGGACCGAGATCAAGGGGTAAGTGAGCTCGGTTCCGCACGCTGAGCCGCCGCCTCGAGGCAACCCGAGGCGGCGGCTCTCGTCGTTCTTCCACCGTCACCACCACGTCCGGCTGGGCGGCTTACTGGCTGCGCCCGTCGGCTGGCTAGTGATCGTGTACCTCGGCTCGCTCGTGTTGCTGCTCATGGCGGCGTTCTGGGACACGGAGCCGTTCACGAACGACGTCGTGCGGCACTGGAACCTCGGCAACTTTCGCCGCATCTTCGAGCAGGACGTGTATCGCAACGTCGCCTGGCGCACGATCAAGATGGCAGGGCTCGTGACGATCGCCGATGCGGTGCTCGCCTTTCCGATCGCGTATTACATGGCTCGCGTCGCCGGGCCACGAAAGCGGAACCTGCTGGTCGTAGCCGTGCTCACGCCGCTCTTTGCGAGCTATCTCGTCAAGGCGTTTGCCTGGCGGACGATGCTCGGTGAGCAGGGTCTCGTCAACTGGGTGCTCGGGCCGTTTGGGCTCAGTGCTCCGGGCGACTGGACGAGCCTCTGGCTCACGTTCACGTACTTCTGGCTCCCGTTCATGATTCTCCCCATCTACGCCGGTCTCGAGCGGATTCCGAATTCGCTGCTCGAAGCATCGGCAGACCTCGGCGGGCGTTCCGTGCGGACGTTCTGGAAGGTGACGTTGCCGCTCGCGTTCCCTGCAGTCGTCGCGGGCTCGATCTTCACGTTCTCGCTCACGCTCGGCGACTACATCCTGCCTGGGCTCATCGCCGACCAGCAGTTCATCGGCACCGTGATCTACTCCGAACGGAGCTCGGGCCTACCCGTGGCGGCGGCGTTCGCGATGGTGCCGATCGCCGTGATGACGGTCTATCTCCTCGTCGCTCGTCGGCTGGGCGCCTTCAAAGCTCTCTGATGGTCGAGTCACGGACAACCCGCATGCTGCTGCGCCTCGGGACAGGGTTGACGCTCGCGTTCATCTATCTCCCGCTGCTGGTGATCGCGATCTACGCGTTCAACGAGAACATCTCCCAGACGTGGCCGATCGAGCACTACACGACAAAGTGGTTCCGCGTGGCGTGGGAGGACGAGAGCGTTCGTAGCGCGCTGCTCCTGTCGGTCAAGGCAGCTCTCGGCGCCACGGCGATCGCGCTCCTTCTCGGCATGCTCGCGTCGCTCGCCGTCGCCCGCTACAGCTTCTTCGGCCGGGAGACGATCTCGTTCCTCGTCATCCTCCCGATCGCGCTGCCGGGAATCATCACCGGTCTCGCTCTCCAAGCCACGATCCTCAACGTTTTCCAGCCGCTCGGCATCACCTTCTCGATCTGGACGATCATCATCGGGCACGCGACCTTCTGCATCGTCGTCGTCTACAACAACGCCGTGGCGAGGCTGCGGCGAGTGTCCGGATCGCTCGAGGAGGCGTCTGCGGATCTCGGTGCCGACTCGTGGCAGACGTTCCGCTACGTAACGTTCCCCCAGATGCGCACGGCACTGCTGGCGGGGGGGTTGCTTGCGTTCGCCCTTTCCTTCGACGAGGTGATCGTCACGATCTTCACGTCGGGCGCGCAGCAGACGCTGCCGATCTGGATGTTCACGAACTTCGGCCGGCCGCGCGAGCTGCCGATCGTCAATGTCGTCGCACTGTTCGTCATCATCGCCTCTATCGTGCCGGTCTGGATCGCGCAGCGAGTGACGGTGGAGCCACACGGAACAACGGGCGGGCGGGGGTAGGCGGATGCGGCCGGTCGCGTTAGCGCTCGCGGTTGTGTCGCTCTGTGTGCTCGCAGCGGCAGGGGTCGGATCGGGCAAGCCGCCGCTTCAGAAGCTCGGCAAGCCGGAAGGGAACCTCGTCCTGCTCCAGTGGCCCGGCTACTCACACCCGAGCTTCGCCGGCGATTTCGAGCGCCAGACCGGCTGCAAGATCACGCGCCGCGACGCAGGCTCGTCGGCAGACATGCTCAACCTGATGAAGCGCGGCCCGTACGACCTCGTCTCCGCGTCGGGCGACGTGAGCGGCGAGCTCATCGCCCGCCGTTACGTCCAGCCGGTGAACGTTGCGCTCGTGCCCGAGTGGCGCCAGCTCTCGGCGCAGTTCCGGTCGCCGCCGTACAACACCGTCAAGGGAGTCCACTACGGCGTGACGGTGATGTGGACGCCGAACCTGCTCCTTTACCAGACCGAGCAGGCTAGGCCCGCACCGGTGTCGTGGCGGGCCGTCTACGACGACCGCTTCCGTGGCAAGGTCTCGGTTCCGGACAACCCGATGCAGATTGCCGACGCAGCGCTGTATCTCCAGACGGCACGGCGTGATCTCGGAATTCGCGACCCGTACGAGCTCACGCCGCCCCAGTTCGACGCTGCCGTTGCTCTGCTCCGGCGGCAGCGCCCGCTCGTCGCGCGGTACTGGCAGTACGCCTCCGAGCAGATCCAGGACTTTCGCACGGGGGAAGCCGTCGTCGGCTCGGGCTGGCCGTACCAGGCGCAAGTGCTCGTCGCCGCCGACGTTTCCGTGACGCAGCGGGTTCCTCGCGAGGGCGCAACGGCGTGGGCGGACAGCTGGCTGCTGGGGGCGCGGGCGGCGCACCCGAACTGCGCGTATCTCTGGCTGCGCCATGTCTCCTCGGCACGGGTTCAGGCCGAGCAGGCGCTCACCCTCCGCGAATCTCCCGCCAATCCCGGAGCCTGTCGGTGGATGGAACAGACGGAGAAGGACTCGTGTGCGAAGTACTTTGCAGCGCCGGCGCCCATGCTGTTACGCCGGCTGGAGTTCTGGAAGACGCCGGTGGCGCGCTGCGGCTTCGGTGGGCGCACGAACTGTGTTCCGTACAACGCCTGGCAGCGTGCGTGGGCCAAGATCGCATCCTGAGCGGTATAGGGTTCTCGCGAGGGACTCCAGGAGGTTGAGATGGCTGTGACGGTGGCGCAACACAAGAACCTCGTCGGCGGCGACTGGGTCGACGCGATCGAGGGCGAGACGATGGATGTGCTCAACCCGTCGACGGGCGAGGTTATCGCCCAGGTGCCGAAGGGCTCCGAGGCAGACGTCGAGCGAGCTGTCGGCGCGGCCAGGAAGGCCTGGGACGAGTGGCGCGACAAGACGCCGAAGGACCGCATGGAGCTCTTGCTGAAGCTCGCCGACGTCATGGAGGAGCATGCCGAGGAGCTTTGGCAGCTGGAGTCGGCGAACGTCGGCAAGCCGGCCTCGATCGTCCGCGACGAGATTCCGTTTGCCGTCGACAACCTCCGCTTCTTCGCGGGCGCTGCGCGCAACCTCGAGGGCAAAGCCGCGGCCGAGTACGTCGAGGGCTACACCTCGCTTATTCGCCGCGAGCCGCTCGGCATCGTCGCGGGCATCACCCCCTGGAACTACCCGCTGATGATGATGGTCTGGAAGCTCGGCCCGGCGCTCGCTGCCGGCAACGTCCAGATCCTCAAGCCCGCCGAGCAGACACCGCTGACGACGCTCCGCTTCTTCGAGCTCGCGCACGACGTGCTGCCGCCCGGCGTCGTCCAAGTGATCACGGGCGACGGCGTGCCCGTCGGCGACGGCCTCGTCCGGCACCGCGACATCAGGCTCGTCTCGCTCACGGGAGACGTGGCGACGGGCAAGCTCATCGCTCGCAACGCCGCCGACAACCTCAAGCGGGTTCACCTGGAGCTCGGCGGCAAGGCGCCGATGGTCGTGTTCGACGACGCCGATCCGGCCACCGTTGCCGAGGCGGTCAAGATCGGCGGCTACTGGAACTCCGGCCAGGACTGCACCGCGTCGTCACGGATCCTCGTCCACGAGCGCGTCTATGACGACGTGCTCGCCGAGTCCGTGAAGGCGGTCGAGGCGATGAAGGTCGGCGATCCTGCCGAGGGCGACGATGTGGACATGGGCCCGGTCATCTCAGCCGAGCAGCAGGCTCGAGTGCTCGGCTTCCTCGAACGCGCGGTCGAGGCCAAGGCGACCGTCGTCACCGGCGGCGGCGCGATCGGCGACCGCGGCTTCTTCGTCTCACCCGCGATCGTCACGGACGTCGCCCAGGATTCCGAGATCGTCCAGAGTGAGGTCTTCGGGCCGGTCGTCACCGTGCAGCCGTTCTCCTCGGACGAGGAGGCGATTGCGATGGCGAACGACGTTCGCTACGGCCTCGCGGCGTCCGTGTTCAGCCAGGACGTCGGTCGCGCGATGAAGGCGGCGGCGCGGCTGGACTTTGGCACCGTCTGGGTCAACGAGCACCTGTTCCCGCTCTCCTCGGAGATGCCGCACGGCGGCTTCAAGGAGTCCGGCTACGGCAAGGACATGTCCGCATACTCCATGGAGGAGTACACGCGCATCAAGCACGTGGCGATCAAGCTCGCGTGACTGGGCGGCTCGGCTCCCGGGGCGGCGAGGCCGAGCTCTACGACCGGGGGACGGGAGCCGATGCGAACGATGGCGACGATGCCTGAAGCGTCCGTCGTTGACGTTCGGCTCGTCGGCGTGACCAAGCGCTTCGATGATGTCGTCGCCGTCGACGAACTATCACTCGAGGTCGAGCAAGGCCGCTTCTTCGCGCTGCTCGGGCCGTCTGGATGCGGGAAGACGACGACGTTGCGGATGATCGGAGGCTTCGAAGAGCCGACCTCCGGCAAGATCCAACTGGGCGAGCGCGACGTCACGGGGTTGCCGCCGTACAAGCGTGACGTCAACACCGTCTTTCAGTCCTACGCGCTCTTTCCTCACCTGTCAATCGCTGACAACGTCGCCTTCGGGCTGCGTCGCCAGGGGGTATCTCGGAAAGAGGCCGGACTGCGGGTGGAGCAGATGCTCGCTCTGGTCGACCTTGCCGGGCTCGGCAGTCGCCGCTCGCGCCAGCTCTCCGGTGGCCAGCAACAGCGCGTCGCTCTCGCCCGCGCACTCGTCTGCAAGCCCCAGGTGCTCTTGCTCGACGAGCCGCTGGGAGCACTCGACCTGAAGCTTCGCAAGCAGATGCAGCTCTTCCTCAAGCGCATCCAGCACGAGGTCGGCATCACATTCATCCACGTCACGCACGACCAGGAGGAGGCGATGACGATGGCCGACTCGATCGCCGTCATGAACTACGGCAAGATCGAGCAGCTGGGCACGCCGGAAGAGCTCTACGAACGCCCTCGTACCGCATTCGTCGCCGGCTTTCTCGGCATCTCGAACCTTCTGCCCGGCGCCGTAATCGGTGACGGCGTCGTCCGGCTGGATGGTGGGCGCGACGTGCAGGTGGCGCGCGATGCGCTCAACGGCCGGTCTGGACGGGTGGCCGTGGGCGTGCGGCCGGAGAAGATCCGTCTCGGCCCAGGCGAGGCGAACTCCATCCAGGGCCGCGTCGCGGAGACCGCATACATCGGCGTCGCTACGCAGTACGTCGTCGAGACGCCGCACGGCTCGTTGCAGGTGTACATCCAGAACACCGATCCAGGCACGGGACATGCAACGGCGGGCGACGCGGTGACGCTCTCGTTCGACCCCGGTGCAGCATTCATCGTCGAGACACAGGAGGTCGAGTCATGACCACACGCATCACGCGCCGCGAACTGCTTCAGCGCAGCGCCGCCGGTGGCGTTGTCCTCACGCTTCCCGGCCTGCTGGCCGCCTGCGGTGGGGGCGGAGGAGGCGGCGGAGGCGGGGGTGGGCTAAAGGACGTCCTCAACTTCTCCAACTGGGAGCTCTACATCGACGTCCCGTCCACCCGAAAGGCGGCGGGTCTGACCGGTCCGACGACGCTCGATCAGTTCACCGCCAAGACGGGGATCAAGGTCAACTACTACGAGGACGTCAACGACAACCCCGGGTACTTCGCGAAGGTGCAGGGGAGGCTCTCGCGCGGTCAGGGCATCGATCGCGACATCATCGTCTCGACCGACAACGACCGCTTCCTCGGTGAGTACATCAGCAACGACTGGGCGCTGAAGCTCGACAAGAGCCTCATTCCGAACATCTCGAACCTCGTCGACGCGCAGGCGAGCCCGCCGTTCGACCCGACTCGCGAGTACACGCTGCCCTGGTTCTCGGGCATGGACGGCATCGCCTGGAACGAGGACCTCACAGGGCCCGTGACGACGGTGACGCAGCTTCTCGAGGACCCGAAGCTGAAGGGCAGAGTCGGCGTCTGGAACTCGATGGGCGACACGCTGGGTCTGATCATGCTGGAGAACGGCGACGACCCGGCGAAGGTCACCGACGCGACATTCGATCGAGCGCTCGCCGTCGTCCAGAAGGCTCAGGACGCGGGTCAGATCCGGCGCTTCTACGGCAACGACTACGCGCAGCCGCTCGCGACAGGCGACCTTGCGGCCAGCATGGCGTGGTCCGGCGACATCTTCGCGCTCCAGGTTCCGAAGGTGAAGTGGGGAATCGCCGAGAAGGGCGGGATCATCTGGACGGACAACATGGTCATCCCCCTGGGCGGGAGCGTGCCGACGGCGTCGACGTACATGAACTTCGTCTACGACCCGAAGATCTCCGCCCAGCTCGCGCTCGGGGGTGGCTACATGGTGGCGGTCAAGGGCGTCCGCGAGGAGGCTGCCAAGCTCGATCCGAATGCCGCCGACAACACGCTCGTCTTCCCGACCGACGAGATGTTCTCGCAGATGCACCAGAACGATCCGACGATGTTCTCAAACCCCGAGTACGAGAAGAGGTGGCTCGCGGTCCAGGGCAAGTAGATCGCCGAGATGGGATCGTTCTTCCACCGACACAGGGGCGTCACGCCGTACCTCCTCCTCGCGCCGGGGATCCTCTGGCTGGGGATCTTCTTCGTCATCCCGATGGGGTTCCTCGGCTACCAGTCGCTCCAGTCGGGCTTGTTCCCGCACTTCGAGTTTACGTGGGAGTTCTCGAACTTCTCGAACGCGGTCACCGACTACCACGAGCAGCTGATCCGCTCGTTCGTCTACGCCGGGCTGGCCACGGTCGCCTGCCTCGTGCTCGCGTACCCGCTCGCGTACTGG
>Ga0315273_10009003_pt1 | contig 12627 bp, 17 predicted proteins | sample YL17G02_0_MG_FD_205753 | JGI IMG/M metagenome (GOLD analysis project Ga0315273, IMG submission 205753) | Sediment microbial communities from Yellowstone Lake, YNP, Wyoming, USA - YL17G02_0 | ecosystem: Environmental > Aquatic > Freshwater > Lake > Sediment | place: USA: Wyoming | collected... | reverse complement strand
GTAAGGTCTGTCCGATTCTCCTATCAGAATTATTCCGTCGACATTGAGCTGGATGTTCAGAGTATCCGATTTCAAGCGGTTCAGAAAATCTGACATGAACTTTATCTCGTATTTCAGCGCGGGCACCGATTTACCGTCGTCGTAAATCCATACATCACCTCCGCCTGCATTGTCCACGTCGTCCATCAAGTGGTCAACCTTGTCGCAGATGTCTCTTAGGAATTCATGACCACGGTTATCACATACAAGCATTCTACTTCACCTTCTTTTTTGTTATCCCGTCTTCATTTCGGCTTCGAACTTCCAGTATAAGTTTGTCAAGGTCTTCTTCTGTCATATCGGTCAGGAGGGTCTTTATCTTTTCGTCCACTAGGGTTTCAACCTCTTCGCGGGTAACGAACATTTTATTCGGTTCGACGGTTTTTACTTCGTCGATGCGATAGAATACCATTTCGTACGTTACAAAAACTTGGTTATTTATTCTGGTCCTTGAATCATCTATGTTATATTGTATATCAAGTGGCGGTTCTGCTATGTCCCCGGCGAGCTTGGACGGTAGGGAGATTGGTACTGTAGGATTGAACGTAAGGGGGTCTGTATCTTGCGTTCCTGAGAAAGTGATGTCGCCGTTTACCGCGTTCATTCGTATAGTTAGTACTACTCCATTTGGTAGACCGTTCACTGAAATCTTCATGATTTCGGTACGGCCAGGAGTAGGAGGATAATACTGGACGCTCTGTGAGCCGTATAGTTGATGACGTACCATCACCAGTTTCCGTTCAACCATGATTCAACATTACGTATTGCTTTAAATAAGGTTTTTCGTTGCAAATCTCCCTAAAGAATGTTTAAATACCACGATAAGTTTCTGATAGGTTGGAGAGTTCAAAATGAGCGCGAAGGATGAGAAAACGAAGGATGAGAAAACGAAGGATGACAAGAAGCTAGTTGTCGGTGATGTCGTCAAGCCGTTGTTCAGGCCCAGCGGTCTTCATCAAACGAAGACACACGAGTTCGCTGGAATAAACGAGAGGATGACCAAGTTCATTCTAAAGGCTATAGATGACGGCAAGCCGTTGGTCGTGATTTATTCTGGTAAGAGGAAGGTAAAGGATGGCGATGTCAATGTTGTACGGTTCGACACTGATTTCAGGCACCTTTGGGTGTCCACCGATTTCGAGAAGACCGGCGTTGCCGACAAGAAAGACAGGCGTGATACGAAGCTCAATACACTGTCCGAGGAGCAACATGTCCACGTCGCAAGGCCGGAGGTCGTTGAAGACCTCACCAAAGCCGTTATGATATCCATCGAGAAGACCATGAAGGACTTCGCTGGTATATCAAACTCCGAGATTTGCGAAGCTTGTGCCATGGTAATGGCCATAACAAAAGCACGGGAGCTCTCTGGACACCTCCCGAACATTGACATCCAGCAACTTTTGATGGAAGCTCTCGCAAGGAGAAGGACATCCGACGGGGATTCGGAGGGAGATGGAGAGTTCACCTATACGGCGAACCCGGACAAGTCCAAGACCGACCATTACATAGGGTAGTCCTTTCATCAAGGAGATTTCAACATGGAAGCCGTATTAAAGGCCGAGGTACTTCGCGATTTGGTGAACGCGCTCTCCGTCATTTCCGAGACCGTAAAGCTGGAATTCGAAAAAGACAAGGTGACCGTTAAGTGCACGGACAAGGCCCATGTTTCAATGGTCACCTTATCCCTTAGCTCCGAAGTATTCTCTCAATATGAGACATCTAACGAAGGTGATATCTGTATCGACCTGACCAAGATGAAGGACATCCTCAAACTGGCCAATGTCGGCGATGAACTAAGGATTGTCACGAAGGACGGCAAGATGGTCGTGAAGTTTGGTCGGCTCCGACGTTCTATGTCACTGGTGAAGGCCGAGGTTCCGAACAAGATACCAAAGCTGACCCTCCCCTGTTCCGTTGTGATTCCCGTAGAAAAGTTTAAGACCGCGCTCATGGCCTGTCAGACCATATCCGATGCGGTGGAACTGTCGATAGGTGAGGATAATTTCAGTGTCAAAGCCGACAACGGTACGGACGATGTCGAGGCTTCTTATCCAAAAGATAAGGTCGTAGAAATGACCTGTGCGAGAGACTTGACCTTATCGGGTGAGAAAGGCGAACCTAGGTTCAAGGATTTGGTCGTCAAATCCAATTATTCATTGGAGTACCTGCAAAATATTCTAAGGGGAATCCCCGCAGATGTAGAGACCATTAAAATAGAGTTCGGACGGGATTATCCTGCGAGGGTCTCGTTCAAGTTCGCTAATGAAAAGGGAGAGGCTTTCTACTTCGTTGCTCCCAGGATTGAAACATAGAACAAGGATGGGCAAAAGGTCGGAAGGAATCCCATTGATGTTCATAAGAAAACTATTGGATAGACGAATATTGATTAGCGACGGTGATTACTACGAACTTTCGGAAGAGTTCGTCCGGGCTTTCGAGGCGTACAAGCATTCCTATCCGCTTCAGGAGGCCGTCGCTAGAACGATTCACGAAATGGACGATGAGTTGACCGAGGAAGAGCTTCGTGAAGCTGGAATATTTGTAGAGGGTATGATAAAACATGGAGAAGTAACAGAGACCTTGCTATGATATCCTCTCTGACGATAAAGACCGAACCATCCTTGAGAACCCGAGGAAACATTGCCGAAGAGGATTAATGCTTTGCCCGTCGGGGTTCAGACGGCAGTCTCATCCTCAGACGACTTCGACCTCGTGGATGGTGGTCATCGGCATTGGAGAGGACTGTCATGAAGAAATGTAAGATGGTGGTGGAGATTGATGGGTCCTTAGATGGAGGACCCATTCATAAACTCGAAGCGTGTGTGTTGACCATTCATAAATGGGTCAAACCGAGCGCTACTGGGTGTTCGGGTTTAGGCGCGGATAGAGACCAATGTCCGTTCTGGTCCGGTTCTAACCGGGTCAGAAAGAAGAAGGTCTTGGTGAACCGTATGGACATGGTCGTGAAGAGCGTCGAGAACGACCAAAAATAATAAGGTCGGAAAAACGGCAATGTATAATAAGGTGAAGGTAACTTATATTGCATAGTGATTCTATGCCCCGAAAGAACCAGTCGGACCCAAAGAATCTCAAGCACCTTATCCCGCCGGTCGGTGAATGGCGGTTCTTGCGTGACGAATTCAAGACCTCTAGATTCAACGCTGGTGACAGGGTCCTCGCTGAAATATATCTTGAAGATGGTGTATGGCATTGGGGCGTTCTCGATAATCGTACAGGCTTCACGTATTCTGACACAGGAAAAGACAGAAACGAATGTAAGTCTAAGGCAGAAGCCAAATCCGTCGAGATAAAGGACCGAAAAGTTTCCCTCCCGCCAGATGCAAAGGTTCCAAGGACCAAACGCCAGAACGTCGGTCTTGTCGTCGGTCTAGGACTGATGTGTGGTTCCGTCGCCTATGCCATTTTCACATCGAATAAATAAAGGAGGTTTCGGAATGTATAAAGATATGCCGTTGAATGTTGTTGTATGGAATGTTTTTTGTTTCGGACTCGTCGTAAGTGCGGTGTATGTCGGTTATCGGTTGTTCGGAAAAGATTTCGACTTCGAAGTTTAAACCACTTAAACCTTTCTTTGTTTTTCCGATGATTCAATGATTACTTGACTCATTCAATCGGAAAGGGATTTATACGGGATGCGACATAAAGGGATTCCCTCGATAAGGGAGCGTAGTAATGTGTCGTCGCCTTGGTTGAAAAGATGGGGAACAACAATAGCAACCGTCGACATCATGGGTCTTCTCGACGGACAAACACAGAACGAGATTAGGAAGGTTGCGTCGAGCAACGGGATTTTTTTCGAGGAGGAATTTTCGGGAAGGAATCGTCAGGTGTATGAAATACTTGAACACATCGGTAAGTTGGGTATCGTTCTTCAATATCTGATGAACATAGGAATGACCGAGACCGACCTGTCCAACGAATTCGGTAAGGACCCGAAGGACATGGCCGATAAGGTATCATCCCTCGGTGTGTCAGTAACAGTTAGAAAGCGTGGTCCGTCCACATCGTCGTTTGGCGCTTTAGGGGAGATGCTGGACGACATGGGTATATCATACGCGACCAACCGAAGGATAACATACACTATCGGGGGTAGACGGTACAGCGTCTTTCCGTCGTTCCTCCTCCTTGATTATCCCATCCTGATTTTCGTTAAGGGGACAAAGACCGTCGAGAAGACCGGAAGGCAGGACATAGGGCTAAAGGACCGCGGGTTCAAGGTAATCCGTTTCAGGCCGGAAGAGGTCCACAGAGACCCGCAGAAAGTATCGTACGAAATTAATTCCGCCGTTCAGGCTCATCAATTGACAGAGACCAAGATGCCTTATGTCATCGTTGAGAACAAGTAAGAGAACAAGTAAGGTGTGTATTTCCATGACAAGTAATTCGTGTATAATTTGCCCGCTTTGTGGATTCAGGGACTGCGAGACGAATGTATGCCCCAACTGCGGGATTATCGTCGAGAACGGTGTGGCTAGACGTTTGACCACTCGGGCTCAAGAATGTGAGAAATGTGGATACCACGAGGAAGGAACTTCCGTGTACTGTCCGGTTTGCAATGAAGCGGTCATGAAGGAGCCAAAGGTAGTTCGCATCTGTCAACATCATCATTGGGAAGGTTCCTGTTTTATCTGTAATCAAAACGGCACGACCTATACGGCGACCATGGATTTCGAGACCGCCCGTGAGATACCCCTGTGTCCTTTCTGCAAAGACCCCATAAACACACGACCTTTGGGCATATAGTTTACGTATTTAGTTCTGGTTCTTTGGTACGTCCAATACTTCGAGTGACTTGAGGAGCCTTTCGAAGAACATTCCCCAATCCTCGTCGGGCCTTCTCATCGAGTTGAGTGTTATCCGTGTTTCGGATGAAACCCAAATCGATGTACTGTCCGTATTCTCTGGTGGCGGTTGAACCTCTGTTCTTTTCATCGTGGCCCGTGTCGTTCTTTCCATGCGGACCAAGAACTCGACCCAGTTCTCACCGCCTATGAAATACTTCTTTAGTTTTTTCTTGGTCGATATAAAAATCCACATCGTCGTCATTCAATCAAAACTTTAGAAACTTTTTGGTATTTATAGATTGGGGAATCCAGTCCCATGGGAATTCGAGCTTCGTTGGCCACCAATACTGCATATCATCGGGTTCGGTCCACCCGAACTGTTGGTAATGCGCGGGGAATTTTCTCAATAGATTGGACCGATGGGATGCATGGAGTCGTTCGTCGCCCAACCAATCCGGGTGTCGGAGGGGTTGGTCTTCATAATCGAAGAACTCCCATATTTTTTCGTGTAGTGTATCCTTGAACTTTCGTAGCTTCCATTCATTGCACATACAATTACCGTAAAGGACGAGAGAGTTCTTACATCCGTTCCACATTTTCACTGCCGGATGGTGGGCCCATCCCTTGGTATATCCGGTCAAGGTTCTGAGGATTTGGTATACTTCTAGGCGCTGTTTGCCAAGGCGCTTGTTGTCCAGAACCTTCGCGCATTTAGGGTAATGGTCGGAAGGGAGGAACGTGTTCATGGATAAGGAGGAAAAGAACCGTGGTATTAAAGGATTCTCAAAGCATAAATACCAGTGCGTGAATTGAAGGAACCTATGCGAGAATACCCAAACCTGCTTCGCCTTAGGTACGAACATATAGCACCGGCTTTCGGGAAGCGATACTTCGACGAGATTGGGAAGGACAAGGACCTGTTCCGTGGCGATGTTATCGTTACGGAAAAGCTCGACGGTTGTTTACACTATAATATGACTATATATACAGACCGTGGTTTGATAAATATCGGGGAGATTGTAAATCAAAAATTGCCTGTCAAGGTTCTTACTTTCAATACGAAAACCACTACCGTTGAATATAAGAATATCTTGGCATACCACAAAGATATCCGACGACGACCCTTTCTATCGATAGGCGTGGAGAGTCGAATGAGAGGTAATAGGGTAAAATATGTTATATGCACGGGCAACCACAAGTTCTACTCAGGAGGAAAATGGGTCAAAGCTGAACACTTGAAAGTCGGGCAACCAGTCGGTCATTTATTCTATAATAATCCTCCGTCATTAACAGAATTCATTTTAGGTTGTTTGCTCGGAGACGGGTCGATATCGAAACCATCTCAAGGTTCTAGGAGATTTTCATTCGGGCATTCTATATCCCAGTCTAAATATTTTGATTTCAAGAAACAATTTCTAGGAAATATGTTCTACGAAGTCAAGGGTTTCCGCGGAGGTTTCCCCGGAAGCAAGGAAAATCGACGAGGTTATTCAATAACAACGCCCATTATAACTGACATAATCATTGGTTGTTGTGAAGAGAATGGAATTAAAAAGATAACCGATAAATGGACAGATAAGATAACACCGTTTTCTTTGGCTATATGGTATATGGATGATGGGAGTTGTCAATTCCTCGAAAAGCAACGGCCGAGATGTCGGTTTAATTCACAGGGGTTTTCGATAGAAGAAAATGAACTCTTAGTGAGGATGTTACGAACACGTTTTAACATTGAAAGTATCGTGCGTCCTAATTATAGAGGCGGACCACTCATCGAGCTATCTGCGGACGGAACGGCTAAGTTATTCTCACTCATCTATCCCTATGTTCCACATTCTATGAAATATAAATTGGAATCCGTCTATGAAAATATCCCGTGTGTCGTCATACCGTTGAACGATATGACACATACTATCGCAGATTCGGTTGTGGTATCGATATCTGACCAACTACCAACAACTTATCAACGTATGGCAGAATATCAATACGACTTGACAATCGAAGACAACGCCAATTATTTCGCGCATCATACACTTCTCCATAATAGCCAGCTCGCTGTGGGTTGGAAGAATGATGCGCCGTACGTTCAGGGAAAGAACAGTCACCTCGTGGAATTTGACAAGAGAAAAGCGTACCATGGTGTTTGGTCTTGGATTTGGGATAATGTCACGAAGGTCGAATTCATGAAAGGGTACTTGGTCTTCGGTGAATGGTTGAGGGTCCAGCATTCCTTACCTTACGATAGCCTTCCCGACTGGTTTGCGGTCTTCGATATTTGGGACTACAAGAACGCGAAATTCATGAATTGGGATTCCGTGGTCGAATTCTGTCACGAGCGTGGATTAACAACGGTCCCGGGACTTTTCAGAGGTAAATTGAAGAAGGATGACCTGCTTCGCCTCGTCGAAGGTCGGAAATCCAATTTTTCATCCTCCGATATCCTCGACAGGACGCGGTTCGGCTTGGAGGATAGGCACGAAATCCAGTTCTCCGTGTGTAATGGTAAGACAACGGAACGGTTCTCCGACGGTCGCATCTTCATGGAGGGTTGCGTTGTCCGTCCGTTACAGGGTCCGAAGTTCCAGACGACAAAGAAAACGACCTACTGGACCAACTGTGCCAAAATGGTCGCGCAGGAATTTCTAGACGGATTCGAAGAGAACGCACATTGGACCTCGACGAGGATGAAAGAGAACAGGTTATCGTCGTGGGAATGATTCGAATAAAATTAAGTCAATAAAATTAAAATACATGGATGTGGATGTGAACTTGATGCCCGACGACCCAATGACCGAATGGTACAGGCTCGTTTATATCCAATTCCTCATAAATCGTTTTGTCTACGAGCGGGCCAACGCCTTCTTTTACAAACGTCCCGGCGATGATAGAAAGGTCCAGCACCGCGATGTCCACATCTGGAACATGAACGATGTGTCGTTCATCACGACCGATTTCCATAAAGGAAAGAATTTCGATTTCTACTGCACAACGGAGACGTACGATTGGAAGTCCATAAAACCACAGCCGACACGGTTCGTCGGGCACGAAGAATGGCGAAAGACCGTGTTCATGCCAGCGCAGGAGGAACAGAAAGGTTTTGTCAAAGGAAAGGACGCCGTATTCGAAATGGACTGCGCTGGGCACAAAGGTGTGACCGAGAATTGGGATAAGGGAAAATCCGTGGCGAACATCATCCTCGATGATTGTAGGTCCAAGGGAATTAAAAAGATGTGGATGTTGTTCAGCGGGTCGGGTGGGTTCCATGGTTGGGTCCCTTGGGACGAGCTTAAGAGGTTTTACACCGGCGACCTATCGCAACCTTTGGACCTCTACGAGATTTCTGAGTTCACCAAGACCTTCTTCACGGATACCGTGGTGTCCTTGGGAGCAAAGGTTATCGACGGGAAGTTATTCCTGGACGGGGTTGAGCTCGATATCGCGCCCAATACGAGGCGTGGTCTGATTCGAGTTCCCTATTCCATCAATCCAAAGACCAACAACGTGGTTTGGCCGTTGACGAAAAAGGAGTTCGACGATTTCACCGTCAGTGATGTTATGACGAAGTTCACAATACCGTACGTCCTTCACAATCAAAAATTAAAGAATCGGGAGATTCCGAACATCTTAGCGTAAAGAATGAAAGATGTGTCGATAAGAATCTGCGCCTTTTTTTGCCACATCTTTGCATAGTGTTTATATACCAAGATTTTAATGTGTTACCGAGGATAAATATGGTGACTGTGCCGACCCTCGTAATCCTGAAAGGACTTCCGGCTAGTGGCAAATCCACATTGGCCCGGGAGCTCGTCGCCGAGGGATACAAGCGCGTCAACAAGGACGAGCTTAGGTTGATGATGGATAACGGTAAGTTCAACGGTAAGAACGAGAAGCTCATCGAGGATACCTGTCTGTTCATCATCCGAACAAGCCTCGAAGCGGGCTTCGACGTGGTTTCGGATAATACGAACCTTGTACCTTCTTGGATTGACGACCAGTACCGTGTCGCCGAGAGCGTCGGTGCCGATGTCAAAATCGTCATCATTAAAACACCTTTATCGGAATGCCTTCGAAGGGACAAAGAACGTGAGGAATCCAAGCGTGTCGGAGCTTTCGTCATCCTCAATATGTTCAACAAGTACTTTGCAACATGGGAGGGTAAGCACGTTGGTCACTGACAGGTTCTCTATCATTCTTACCCAGGACGATGCTGACGCATGTCCTGATTGCGAAGGTATGGGATTTTACTGGGACACGAGGAACGGTAACGATTATTACAAGGAAAATTGTCTCAAGTGTAACGGGACAGGTAACAGGACAGGTAACAAGGAGGAGATTAAGCATGCCAACGAAGATGGATAGGTTCTCGATAATGTTGACCGATGATAATACTGACTCTCCAGCGACCCCGGAACAAGGACTCCAGGGAACCGACGTTAACATCGGCGGTAAGAAGTACCGCATCATGATGGTCACTCAGGACGACATCGGGTTCAAGTTCCTCTTGCAGAAGTCGGGTACGACGACCCAGTACGAGGTCCGACACAACCTGACCCCCGACCCTGCCAAGTCATGGTCCAAAGAGGCGTGGTCCTGTGGGTGTCCTGCGTGGACACGTCACGGAGACCCTCGGTCTTGTAAGCACACAGAGGGCGTGTCCAAGCTCGTCCCATCCACGCCCTCGGCCTCACCGTCCCCTGTCCAGTCATCCGACTGGAAGAAGGATGTTGCTCGCGGGGCGATAGACTACTGTTCGCAAAATGACTGTGAAGGCAACGGTGAGTACCGGAGCCGTGCAGAAAAGATACTTATCGAAGACCTCCCTCAGTGGTCAACCTCCTGTGGGTTGGGCGGTTGCATGTGTTTCACCAAGGAGGTCATTGATTTTCTCAAGGCCAACTCGCCTGTGGATTTCGTCGTGGCCGAGGTTTATACGACTCACGGGAAGGTTATCCAGAACATGGCTGTCAAATGGAAAGGTTCCAACAAGAAGAAGGTCATGTACTGCTTCTGTTGCGGTATCATCGCAAGGAAGGCTGCCAAAGAGGACGATGAATGCAAATCCTGTGGCGAACCAGTGACCGAAGGGACCGAGTGGTCCCAAATGTCCCAGCGGTTCTCACAACTCGTTGATGAGCACAAGGGAAGCCTCAGGAACGAGGACTCCTTCGATGAAGGCTGGGATTGCTACGAGAGCGAATGACCTACGAGAACTACTGGGATATTTACCGTGGGAAGCAAAGAAGGTGAAGAAGATGCCCAAGGAAACATGGGGAGATTTAATCGAGAAAGTGATGAAGAAGGAGCACCCGCTTTATCTATACGATTTATATGGTAAGGTGAAGAGGCTCGCGGTGGCCAAAAAGGGGTTTGATACGTGGCGATTGGAGCACACGGTTCGTTCCGTCCTGGGTTCCGACCCTCGGTTCAAGCGTGTCGGCCAGGGCGAATGGGACCTGTCCGGCAAGTCCAAACCGAAGACCTCCAAGTCCGCGAAGCCCAAGGGTCGGATGAGCATCGTCTTCGATTTCATAAAGTAACGTCCAAATCCTTTTATATTTTCTCTGTCCTATATACGTAACGGTGTCATTATTGCGTATTATCGATATCAACGGTAAAGAGCGAGAGGTCGAATCAGTCAAGAAATTGATGTACGGTCATCCCGACAAGGATGGCGTACCTCGCGAGGACCCTTATGTCGAAGTTATGATTATAGGGCGGACCCGTCGGTGGAAGGAATGGTGGCCCTATTCTGAGTTCAAGAAATACAATCCCGATTCTTTGGTGTAGGAATGACCGAGAGGGATTTATCCAAGCTCCCGAGATATAAAAGGGAGAAACTTCAGGACCGTCAAGTCAAGAAAGTATTGAAGGTCATGACGGGCAAGAGGCCGAGATATAAGAGGATGGGCGAGTGTGTGCGGTGCGGTAAGTGTTGTGAGACCGAGGACTGTAAGCATTTCCGTCCTGCGACGGCTGATTCCCCGTCGTCGTGTGCCATCCATAACGACCCGAATCGGCCCATGAAATGCAAAATCTATCCTGCGAACCCACCATTGAATTACGATACCTGTGGGTATTATTTCTGGGACGTGCTCGATAAGAAGAAAGTAAGGTTCGGGAGGGATTTGTAGATATGGCTCTGACCGTGAGCGGTAAGAACTATTTGCAAATGAGCATTTGTGATGCTACAACATCGGGTGGGACATGGACGTTGTGTTCGCCCGTCGCTGATACTTCCACATACAAAGAAGGCGCTGGTTCTCTTTCTTTCGTCATGAAGGCGAGTGGTAATAACGATAACCTTTTCACGCCAACACTTTCCAAGAATCTCTCAGGTAAGCACGTTCGTTTCTGGTTCCTTGCTGTGCAAGGCTCTTTAATCAATCTCAAGGCCAGTGGCGGTATCCAGTTCTATTGTAGCGACGGGGCGAATACGGCCTATTGGTATATCGGTGGCAGGGATACATATCCTGGTGGTTGGTACAATTTTTGCGTCAACATGAGCCGTGCGCCTGATTCGGGGACGGTCCCAAACCTGACGGCCGTAACTACCATGGGTATTCGGGTCAACCTTACGGGCGTAGCCAAGAACGTCGCGAATACTTGGATAGATAACCTGCACTATGGCGACGGACTGATAGTCTACGGTGATGTGGGCGGGGCCTATTTCGATTTCGATAGTATCTACACCACCGAGGCCGCCACGACGGGTCTTTCGTGCTGTATCTTGAAGACGGGCGGGGTTTATCTACTGACGGGGCGGATAGAATTTGGTGATTCGGCGGGTGTCAATGGTTGCAAGTTCCAGGCCCAGAACCAGGTCGTGGTTTTCGAGGATAGGGGAATAGATGCTAGAAAGGATATGTATAGGTTCGAAGTCGTGGACAACGGTACTGGCACTACAGAATTTATATTGGGTAGCAAGTCTGGAAGCAACGGGATTTCGGGCTGCACGGTCCGTGTCGCCAATACCGACCAGTTACCGAAGTTCGACCTGATAGCCACGGACGCGGACATTTCCGATTTCAAGCTCTATGGTTCGACCTTCCTGAACGCCAACGCTGTTCGGTTCCCGACGAACGGTGCTAACAAAGAAGTCCTGAACTGTAGCTTCCAGCAATGTGATGAGGTCATACCCGATACTTGCACGGTCACGAACTGCAACTTTATTTCAGCGGGTTACAAGCCCATTGCGTTTTATTCTGAGACCAACGTGGACGGATATCGCTCGGTTTATTCCGGCTCGACCATTAGGGCGGGCCAGACCTTCACCGTGGACTACTACGACCGTAGGCTGAAGACCGCTAAATTCTATCTGAAAAAGACTTTGGCACCGACGGGAAATATTACCTGCACCGTCTATGCCACGGCCGCAGGAGCACCATCTGGTGCCGTCCTGGCGACCTCTGGCACCGTCGACATAAGCACGGGAGTTAGCACGACCGTCGCTCTTGTGACGTTCACTTTTGCAACACCTTATACCTTGACCGCCAGCACCGTCTATTGGATAGGCGTGGAATATTCGGGAGGCGGAGCGGCCAATTATCTTCAGGTCGGCTACGATAACTCAACGCCATCGCAGGTTGGTGCGGGCTACGATTACATCGCCGCCTGGGCTTTACAAACTTTCGATTACGCCTTCTATGCGTATTACGAGAACCGGGGATTGAGATTGGCCACGACCTCTAACTACGTGACCAAATGTAACTTCATAGACTGTAGGCACGGGGTGAACTGCACGGCGACGGGTACATACACCTTTACCTCGATGATGTTCGTAAGC
>Ga0315273_10009002_pt1 | contig 12627 bp, 13 predicted proteins | sample YL17G02_0_MG_FD_205753 | JGI IMG/M metagenome (GOLD analysis project Ga0315273, IMG submission 205753) | Sediment microbial communities from Yellowstone Lake, YNP, Wyoming, USA - YL17G02_0 | ecosystem: Environmental > Aquatic > Freshwater > Lake > Sediment | place: USA: Wyoming | collected... | reverse complement strand
GGGACCGTCGATGATTCCGGCACCTCCGGCGTGGTCTCAACCGGAGGCCCTCGACACCGGCAGTCACCGTGACCCGCGCACCGCAACCGCCGGAGCGGCGCGTCAATCCGTTCTCGACACGCGTGTCCAGGATTACCGCGTTCGCGCCCATCTCGCCCTTGATCCGGGCCAGCGCCTCGCGCACCGACGAGGCAGTGTAGTTCTTAATCCACATTGCTTAACTCCAGCACGCCCTCGGCGACAATCGGGCAGTCCGAGGTCAGGTCGTTGTAGGAGAGCACTGCCAGGAGCGGCAACCGTGACTCCAGCATGCGCCGCACGAGCAGGCGCAGGTTCGGCGCCATCAACAGCACCGGCGGCACACCCCGCAGCCGCATCGCGTCGGCCAGCCGCTCCGCCTGGGCGATGAACTTTTCCTGTTCGTCCGGCGGCAGGACCAGTTGCAGCCCGGCCGGGGTTTGCTGAATCGCGGCGCTGATTTTTCGCTCGACCGCCGGGCTGATCGTGAACACATGCACTTCGCCGCGCTCGTTTCTGAACATCTCTGTGATCGTGCGCTTGAGCGCCCGCCGGCTGTATTCCGAAAGAATATCCGGGTCCTTGGTCAAGGACCAGTAATCCGAAATCGTCTCCAGGACCGTGGGCAGGTCTTTGATTGGGATGCGCTCGCGCAGCAGGTTCTGCACAACGCGCTGGATCGGCCCGGGTGAACCGGTCTTGCCCAGCACTTCCTCGATGATCGCCGGCGAATCCGACTTGTAATGGTCCAGCAGCGCCTGGACGTCCTGTCGCATCAGAATTTCCGCTGCGTGCTGGCGGACAATCTCGGTCAGGTGCGTGGCCAGGACAGCAACTGGTTCAACCACGGTATACCCGCGCAACTCGGCCAGTTCCTTATGCGTGGGATTGATCCACCAGGCCGGCAACCCGAACGCCGGTTCGGTGGTGGACAGACCATCAATGTTTTCCGTGGCGGTGCCGGGGTTGATCGCCAATAGCTGCCCCATCATCAACTGGCCGCGCGCTACGCGCACGCCTTTGAGCTTGAGCTCATATGCCGACGGGGCAAGCTGGACGTTGTCGCGGATACGAATCGGCGGCACCAGAATACCCAGATCCGCAGCCAGTTGCCGTCGAATCATGGCGACACGGTCGAGCAGGTCTCCCCCCGAGGCGGTATCCACAATCGGGATCAGTCCATAGCCGATTTCAATCTCCAGGATGTCCAGCCGGAGAAACGATTCCGGCGGCTCCTTGGGCGCGGCTTGCGGCGAGGTAGCGGACGGTTTCGATTGTTCGGCCTGCCGCTTCTGCTGACGCGTGGCCACTGCCGCGACTGTCCCTGCAATCGTGCCCAGGAACAGAAAGGGAATGGTCGGCATCCCCGGCACGAACCCAAAGATCACCAGCATGGTCGCGGCCACCGCAATCGCGCGCGGATAGGCCGTCAACTGGCGGGTCAAGTCGGCGCCGATGTTGGATTCCGATGCCGCGCGTGTCACAATTATCCCCGAAGCCACCGAGATCACCAGCGCGGGGATCTGGGTCACCAGACCGTCGCCGATAGAGAGCAGCGTGTACGTGCGCGCGGCCTCACCCAGCGGCATGCCATGTTGCAGGACGCCGATAATCAAGCCGCCAACCACATTGATGATCGTGATCAGAATCGCGGCCACGGCATCACCGCGCACAAACTTCGCCGCGCCGTCCATCGCGCCGTAGAAATCCGCTTCTCGGGCAATCGTCAGCCGCCGCGACTTGGCTTCCTCATCGGAAATCAGCCCGGCGTTCAGGTCGGCATCGATGGCCATCTGCTTGCCCGGCATCGCGTCCAAAGTAAACCGCGCCGCGACTTCCGAAATCCGCCCGGCGCCCTTGGTGATCACCACAAACTGGATGATGATCAAAATGAAGAAAATGATGAATCCGACGACATAGTTGCCCTTGACGACGAAATTTCCGAACGACGTAATCACCTCGCCGGCGTATCCGTCGCTGAGGATCAATCGTGTCGCGGCCACATTGAGCGACAGCCGCAGCAACGTGGAAATCAGCAACAATCCCGGGAACACCGACATCTGCAAGGGCGCGGTGACATACATCGTCGCCAACAGCACAACAATCGAGAGGGTGATGTTGAACGCCAGCAGGAAATCCAGCATTACCGGCGGAATCGGAATCACCAGCACGCCGATGATGCCGACCACCGCCACGGCGAAAAGTAAATCGGTATTTCTGCCGAACCCGGTCATGTCTGTTCAACTCAACGTGCGGTTACTCGACGGCGGCCTCGTGGTTCTTCAGCCGATACACGAACGCCAGCACCTCGGCCACGGCCTTGTACAGGTGGCCGGGAACCTCGGCGCCGATTTCGACCGCCTGATACAGCGCGCGCGCCAGCGGCGCGTTGTGCACGACCGGCACGCCGTGCTCGCGCGCGATCTTCTTGATTTTCTCCGCGAACAGCCGCGCCCCCTTGGCGACGACCGTCGGCGCGCCCATCTTGTCGGGATCGTATTTCAGCGCGACGGCCAGGTGCGTGGGATTGGTCACCACCACGTCCGCTTTGGGAACCTCGCGCGTCTGACGCATCCGGGAAAGCTCCATCTGGACGCGGCGCACGCGGGAGCGGGTCACCGGCGAGCCCTCGTACTGCTTGATTTCCTCTTTGACTTCCTGCCGCGACATACGGATCGACTTCTCGAAGTCCCACTTCTGATAGGCGTAATCCAAAATGGACAATACCAGAAGTCCCAGCGTAATCTTCAGTCCGATGTGAAACATCGCCGTGCCGATGAATGACAGCAGTTGATGGACGTCGCTGTCCACCAGCGGGATGAAGTGTTTCGACTCGGCTTTGATCGCCGCATAGGCAATCCAACCGATCACCACCAGTTTGAGGATGTTGCGCAAAAGTTCGACCGCCGACCGCAGATTGAACAGCCGTTTGAGGCCTTTGACCAGGTCCAGCCGGTCCAGCCGCGGCGCCAGCGGATCGGCGCTCATGCAAAAACCCACCTGCGCAAAATTGATCAACAGCCCCGCCACCATCATCGCCACCAGAACCGGCGTTAAAATGATCAGCATCCGGCCGCCATAGGTGAGCACCAGGCGCGGAACATTCCCCGCCGAGAGATCGAACCTCGCACTCTCCTGAAACACCATGCGCATCAGGTCCGCCAGCTGGCGGGTGATCAGCGGTCCGACGAAGAACAGCGTGATCACACCGACGAAGAGCACGGCAAAGGAGTTGAGCTCCATTGAGCGCGCTACCTGCCCTTTTTTCCGCGCGTCCTGGCGCCGCCGGGGAGTCGCCGACTCGGTGCGTTCCTGGTAGGTCTCTTCCGGCATCGAGCCCTCGGCCGCCTAGCGTCCCGCCGCCATCACGGCAATAATCGCCGTGGTTTGCGCCTGGATCTGCGATAACAGTTTTCCGAACACCACGCTCAACAGTGGAAAGCTCGCCGCCAGGACCAGCAACCCGACGCCGATTTTCAACGGGAAACCGACAATGAAGATGTTCATCTGCGGCACGGTGCGCGCGACCACGCCTAGCGCCACGTCTGTCAACAGCAGCGTCACGATGACCGGCGCGGCGATTTTCACTGCAATAACAAAGTTCAACGCCGACAGCCGCATCAGTTTTTCCGGCACCACTGACGCCATCGACAGCGAACCCAGCGGCACCACGCGAAAACTGTCGAACAACGATTGCAGCACCAGGTGATGGCCGTCGATTAAGAGAAAAATCAGCATCAGGATCAGAAACTTGAATTCGCCCAGCAGACTGACGTTGTCCTGCGTGTTGGGATCGATCACGTTGACAATCGAAAAGCCCATTTGCATCCCGGCAGCCTGCCCGGCCGAGTGAATCCCGGCAAACAGAATCGAGTACGCAAAACCGATGATCGCTCCGGTCACCAGCTCGCGCAGGCCCAGCGCTGCCAGTTGGGGCAAAGTCGTCAGGGTCGAGAAGTTGGACGGCGCCACCAACGGGGTCAAGACCAGCGCGAAGACCAGCGAGATCGCCGCCTTGACCCGCCGCGGAATTCGAGTATGGCCCCAGAAAGGCGCCACGACGAAGAATCCCCCCACCCGAAATAGGACCAGGAGGAAGACTTCCAGGTTGTCGGCGGTCAGGTTCCATAGGTCGGGCATGGCGAAAATGTCTCTTCCGGGCGCATTCCCCCTCTTTCGTCAAGGGGCTTTAGCAACCCCGCTGCCGGTCTTTGGAGAACCTGCTATCTTGCGGACTGCAAATCAGTTACGTAGAGAGAGGAGGGACACACAAACGCTGACTGAGGAAAATTTTTCCAGGAACGATGAGTCCTGGTAATGAAAAATATTCCGGTCCTTTGGACACCTGATGCCTGCACCAGCTAATGTTCTTTGTCACTCTGCATTCTCCCTATCAACCCGGCATCATCCTTGTCATTCCCGCATTATCCTTGTCTCCCCCGCGTCATTTTTGTCTCCCCCGCGTAGGCGGGGGCCCACCTATCATTCGTGAGTTCCTCCGCTTCCGCGGACGGGAATGACCCTGGGAGATTTCCCGTGCATGACAGCCCGCCCGTGGCGGGGGCTGACCGACTAATCAGCGGACGATGTCCACCTTTTCTCACGTTATCCCTGCCACACTGGTGATCAGCCGGGTCGTGAAATCGACGAGCTGGTTGATCATCCACGGCAGGAACAACAACAAGGCGAGTGCGACCGCCAGAATCTTGGGAATGAACGTAAGCGTCATCTCATGCACCTGCGTCACCGCCTGCATAATCGAAATGGCCAGCCCGACGATCAGCCCCATCAACAGCATCGGCGCCGAAACCAACAACGCGATCATGATCGCCTCGCGCCCGATTCCCAGCACCCATTCCGTCGTCATGGTCCAGCCTCCCTGCCTCTCTGTACACCGGCGCATACTCAGCGAAACGATTCGACGAGCGAGCGGACGATCAAGTACCAGCCGTCCACCAGCACAAACAACAGCAGCTTGAACGGCATCGCCACCATGATCGGCGGCAGCATCAGCATCCCCATTGACATCAAGACCGATGCGACCACCATGTCGATGATCAGAAATGGAATGAACAGAACAAACCCGATCTGGAACGCGATGCGCAACTCCGAGATCACAAACGCCGGCAGAAGCACACGCAGCGGCAGTTCGGAGCTGTTGTTGGGCTTGGGCAAGCCGGCAAGCTGCACGAATAGCGACACGTCTTTTTCACGCACCTGCCGGAGCATGAACTCCCGCACCGGTTGCAAGCCGTCCGTGAGCGCCTGCTCCTTGGTCTTGACCCCATCCATGTACGGTTTGACGCCGTCCTGATACACGCGCTCCGCGGTCGGCGCCATGATGAAATAGGTGAGGATCAATGACAGCCCGATCAACAACTGCGCCGGCGGGGTCTGCTGGTGTCCGATTGCGCTCTTGAGAAACGACAATGAGACCACGATGCGCGTGAAGGCGGTCATCATGATCACAATCGACGGGGCCAGCGACAGGACCGTCAGCAGCAGGACAATCTGCAGGGTGGCGGAAAGCGCGCCCGGTGAACTGGACGGCTCTACCCCGATCGAGATCTTCGGCAGTCCCTGGGCAAAGGCCGCCGAACTCACGCCGATCACCAGGACCAGCGCCAATCCGAATGCGACCCATCGCTTCATGGTCTTCCCGCCCGCGTGCCTTCAGGAAACGGTACCGCCGACCCCGGCAGTTTCGGCTGCGCCTGCGTGAAGACCTGCCGCATGCGGTCCTTCGCCTCGCTCAGCACATTCTTGAACGGCGCCGGTCCGGTTGCCGGCGCCTGCAGCTGCCCGCGTTCCTGCGGCGACAACTCGGTCAAAAATGAGATGCTATTTTCGGTCACGCCGAGCAAGAGCACCCGCTCTCCGACGGCGACCACGTCCAATGACTTCTTGGGAGCCAGATGAACTCGTTCCAGAACACGAATTGGACGGTTCTGCATGTTCCCCGGCCACTTGCGAACAGCAAACCGCTTCAGCACCCAAACCGTGCCGAAAATCAACGCCACGACGGCGCCGAGCGTCAGCACCAGCCGCAGAATCATCGGCCCAACCGAACCGACCTGCATCAATTGCGCGCCCGGCCCGCCCGGCACCTGGGGCGCCTGGGCCAGGACAAATGCAGGGAACAACACAGTCAGTACGACCAGCAGCGCGCTTGCACGGCGTCGCATTTGGCCCTCCTCTTGCCGAAGGTTACAGACTCTTGATCCGCTCCTGCGGCGAAACTAGGCTGGTGATGCGGATGCCGAAATTCTCATCCACAACCACAACTTCCCCCTGTGCAATAATCTTGTTATTGACCAATAAATCCACCGGCTCCCCGGCCAGCTTGTCCAGCTCCACGATCGACCCGCTGCCCAGGTTCAGGATATCGGCGATGGGCATGGTCGTGCGGCCCAGCTCGATGGCGACCGGCAGTCTGACGTCCAGGAGCAGGTCGAAATTGCGCGTCTCGGTTGTGGCGTGAGCCTCTTTAAGCTGCGGGAACTCCACCGTCTGGGCGGTGAGTGCGCTCGGCGGCGATTGTGGAAAGTTCAGCTCCGGCTCCCGGATCCCGACCGAGTTGCCCGCCGGCGCCGGCTCAACCGTCTGTGCCTCAGCCAGCTGGGCCAGCATCTGTTCCTCGACCAGGCGGTCAATCTCCGACGGCGAGGATTCCAGCGGCGCCGCTGCGGAATTATTTCTCACCGACTCGGCATCCCCCTGGGCCGCCTTCTGCGCTTCGGCCAGGGGATCAAACGTGGCGGGATCTTCCTGCATGTGGCTTCACCTGCACTATTCCGTGCGAGGATCGCACGTAAGGTTCATCAGCACGCTTCGGTGACCTGCACGCCGCGCTTCTTGCCGACCAGCCCCGGACGGCCCAGAAATTTTGGCTTCCCTTCAACCAGCACCATCACCGGGTCGTGCACTTTTTTCTCCAATCTGACAACATCACCAAGCTTGATCTTGAGAAACTCGCGGATCGTGATTTCCACGTTCCCCAGGACCGTCGCCAGGTTCGCCCGCACAAACGACAGGTTCTGCGAATTGAGTCTGACGTCCGCCTCGGAGACCTTCGTCTTACTGGCGTCAATCCACGACTGGGCGGACAGCTTGGCGACAATCGATTCCAGGGTGACATACGGGTAACAAATGGTCAGTATCCCGCTGGATTCCAGTATCTTAATTTGAAAGGTGATCACAATCACCGTCTCACCCGGCGGGACGATCTGAATGAACTGCGGGTTGGTCTCGAACCCCACCGGCTCAACCTGGACGGTCAGAATGCGAGCCCAGGCCTTGCGCATCTCCAGGAACACGCGCGTCGTGAGCCGGTTCATCACCGCCCGCTCAATCCCGGTCAGCTCCCGCTCGGCCTCGATCGGTTTGCCGGTCCCGCCGAACATCCGCTCGACAAAGGCGAAAGTCAGCGCCGGGCTGAAATCCAGGATGCACAGCCCTTCCATCGGCGCCAGCGAGAACGTGAACGTGCACGAGGGCGACACCAGCGACATGATGAACTCGGAGTAGGTGATCTGGTCCACCGACATCAACTCGATGTCTACCACCGCACGGAAGATCCCCGACATCGCCGAACCCAGGTGGCCGCAGAAGTTGTCGTGGATGTTCTCCAGCGTGCGAATCTGGTCTTTGGAGACGCGATTGGGATGGCGAAAATCGTAGGTTACGACCGAGCGGGACTGGGGATGCTCGTCTTTCTTCTGCTCCTGCTCATCCCCGGTCGACACCGTGGTCAACAGGGCATCAATTTCCTCTTGTGACAAGATCTTGGCCATCGACAATCCTACTGGAGGACATAGTCCACGAAATACACCGCCAGCACCCGGTCCGGCTGGACCATCTGATTAAGCCGGTCCAGGATCTCCAGGCGCATCCGTTCGCGTTCGCCGGCGTTGGTCAGTTGCTCCACCGTCCGCGAGGAAAGAATGCTGATCAGCAGATCCCGCACTCGCAGTTTGTTCTCTTCGAGCCGCACGGCGACCTCGTGGTTGGGCGCTTCCAACCCCAGGCTCGCGGAAAGGTAGCGAGTCCCGGAGGTCCCAGCGGGGTTGACCAGCAACTCCTCCACCATGAAAATCTCTCCTTTGCCCTTCCCCGGGTTGCCCGCCGATTCCTTGGCCAAAGCCGGTTTGGTTTTCTCCCCGGGCTTGGGCGGCCCACCATGCGGCGCCAGGAACATGGTGACCACCAAATAGGCCACCACTGCCATCAGAACCACGACTACTGCGAAAATCACGATCGTCTTCATCGCCCTTACCCAGCGGCGCCGTCACTGCGGGCGGCTGAACTCGGTGGAGCCGGTTGCACAGAGCCGCCGGAACCCGGCGACCTGCTCAATGACCTGTTCATCCGATTCGCGGACGATGATCTTTTTGCCCGTGGTCAGACTGATCAGCGTATCGGGCGTGGTTTCCACAAACTCAATAAGGTCGCAATTGACCACAATCGCCCGGCCGTCCAATCTCGTCAACCTGATCATCGGCTATCCTCGGGCGGCCCAATCGCGGGCCGCCCGGTCCTGGTTTTCGCCCGCGCGGGGCGGACACATTACGACTTCAGATTCACCAGCTCGTTGAGCATCTGGTCCGAGGTCGAAATCACCCGGGCATTGGCCTGGAACCCGCGTTGCGCGATGATAACGTCGGTGAATTCCTGGGCCAGGTCCACGTTGGATGATTCGAGCGCTCCGGAGCAGATGCTCGCGTTAATTGTAGCCCCCGCGACGCCCTTGACCGCGTCGCCGGAGTTGGCCGACACCTGGAACAGCGTTTCGCCGCACTTCAGCAATCCCCCCTGGTTGTTGAAATCGGCCAGAATCACCTGCGCCAGCGTCCGGGAAATCCCGTTCGTGAAAATCCCCGTGATCGTCCCCTGCTCGTCGATGGAGATTTTGTCCAGCATCCCCATCCCGTACCCGTCCTGGTTCTTCGTAATCGCCGTAAACGGCGCGGAGAATCCGGTCAGCCCGTCATGTTCGCCGCCGGTCCCGGGGAACAGTTTGATGTTCATCATGGCCGCCCCGTTGCTCGGGTCGACAATCAGGCTGTTCGAGAAATCATTGTACGTAAACGACCCCAGCGCGCCGTCATCGGTAAACGTCACCTGGCCTTTCCATCCGGAGCGCAGGACCTCCATGCCGGAGGTCGACACATCCCATTTCCATGTATTGGGAGTGAGCCGCTTGGTAAAGGTGAACACGACCGTATGCTTGCCGCCCCGGGAATCGAAAACCGTGATCGAAGTCGCATGCTGCGTGTCGGCCGTGTCGATTACCGCGGTCCCGGCGGCAATCTGCGACGACGAAATGACCGTCATCCCCCCATCGCCCAGCCCGGTGATCCCGGTCACCAAACCGGTCGTCGGATTCGTATCCACGCCCAGCGTGACCGGATCCAATGCCGTCTCGCCGGTCGGCGTGAAGACATCTTCCACGGTGAACGTATGGGCCAGGCCGTTATTGGCGATCACCGAGTCGTCAGCCGCGTCACTGAAGATGCGCCGTACAACGTTCGTGTTTCCGGCCACTGGGTCGCTTGACGCCCTGATGTTATAAGTCGCTCCGTCACCGGCGTAATCCCGGGTCAGACAAACCTCCCCGTCAACCAGTGCGGCCGTTACACCCGGGACTGTATTGATGGCGGAGATCAGATCGCTGATTGTCGAGCTGATCGTCAGGCCCGTCACCTGTACCGGGACCGCGCCGTCGACAGAGATCCGAAACCCTGCGCCAATCCCGGCCTGGTTGACTCCGAGATTGCCCAGCGTACTGGAAAGCGTGAGCGAAGCGCTGACCGCCGTGTCGATTACCGCGGTCCCGGCGGCAAGCTGCGACGACGAAGTGATCGTCACCCCCCCACCGCCCAGCCCGATGATCCCGGTCACCAAACCGGTCGTCACATTCGTATCCACGCCCAGCATGACCACAGGCTCTGCCGCCCCGCCCGTCGGCGTGAATTCATCGGTCACGGTGAACGTATGGGCCGAGCCGCTATTGGCGATCACCGAGTCGGCAGCCGCGTTGAAGATGCACCGTACAACGTTCGTGGCTACGCCCACGCCGCTTGACGCCGTGATGTTATAAGTCGCTCCGTCACCGGCGTAATCCCGGGTCAGACAAACCTCCCCGCCAACCAGTGATGCCGTTACACCCGGGACTGTGTTGATGGCGGTGATCAGATCGCCGATTGTCGAGTTGATCGTCAGGCCCGGCACCTGTACCGCGACCGCGCCGTCGACAGAGATCCGAAACCCTGCGTCAATCCCGGCCTGGTCGACTCCGAGACCGTCCAGCCTACTGGTAAGCGTGAGCGTGGGGCCGACCACATTCGTGCCGGTGAAAGCCGAGTTGGTGGGTTGACTGCCGGCGACGGTCAGCGTATGCTGTCCATTCTCGCCATCGAACGCCGCACCGGTGACGGTATCAATGGTCGTGAGGCCACTGGAAAACAGGGAGGCTGGCGCCACGCCCACATTCGTGCCGGTGAAAATCGAGTTTATGGGTTGAATGCCTTCGACGGTCAGCTGATGCCGTCCACCCGCGCCATTGAACGCCGCACCGGTGACGGCATCAATGTTCGTGCTGCCATTGGAAACCAGGGTGGCCAATGAGTTGGATGCCGTGGCGTTCAGGTTATTCGCCAGTTGAATGGATTGCGTGGCCCGGGCCGGATCCTGCTGTCCAAACGGCAGCTCGATATTCCCCAGGGCTGCCGTTGCGGGAATGTCTCCGTTGGCGTTGGCCATTTTGCCCTGGACATACATCCCATTCGAGGTGTTGACCATATTGGAGTTGGCGTCCATTCCGAAAGAACCAGCGCGCGTGTAGTACTCCCCGATGCCGTCGGAGAGGATGAAGAACCCGGCCCCCTGGATGGCCAGGTCGGTCAGCACGCCGGTGGTGGTCAGTCCGCCCTGGGCGAAGATATTGTCCACCGAGGCCACCGACATACCCAGGCCGAGTTGCACCGGGTTGGTTCCGCCCTGGTTGCCGACCGGACGGCCGGCGCCCCGCAGGGTCTGGACCAACGCTTCGCGGAACGTCACGCGCGCGGTCTTGAACCCGATAGTGTTGATATTGGCGATGTTGTCGCCGACAAGGTTCATGCGCACCATATGGTTGCGCAATCCTGACACGCCGGCGAATAGCGCGCTCATCATGGCAGTTGACCTCCTCTGCCGACAAAAGCCCCCTCAGCGGAGGTCCGGCTCTTGTCGAGGTTTTCCCTATTATGTTTCATTTTTCTGCCTCAGGAACGTTGCGGTGCAAGACCACCGCTGAATCGATTTGCGTAAACACGCCGCTGGACAACGTGCGGGCATCCAACGCGGTGATGATCGAACGCGTCGGGACCGAGGCCACTACCGCCAGATCATCCAGCAAGAACAACGCGTTGCGCGAGCCCTTCTGCCGGGCCATATCGAACGCCTCATTGATCTGGTTCGCGGTAGTCTCGTCAATCTCCACCCCGCGCCGAACCAGGCGGTCGGCCGCATGCAGCGACAGTGTAATCGACCGGGTGTTCAGCCGCTCGGCGAGCACCTGCGCAAACTCGGTATCGCGGCCGCGCGGCGCTTTCGTCCCGGATGATGCCGGCGGGGTAACCGTCGACACGTATGGCTGGCTGATCCGATTGACTGTCGGTTCCATATGCACAATCCTTATTCCGCGCTGAGCTTCTGCACATCCGCCAGCGCCACGAGCATGCCGTCCACGTCAAGATAGGCCATCCCGTCGACGTACCTCACCCCATCGACCCGGCCTTTCAGGTACGGGGTCACGGTCATTGATTCGCCAGTTGAGCTGACCGCGGCGATTTCAATACGGTAGTTCCCCGGCGGCACACGCACGCCGTCGCCACCCTTTCCGTCCCAAACAAGCTTGTGCTCACCCGCCCCGGCTGCGCCGGTGGAAAGCACCTGCACCACGCGCCCCTGCTCATCGAGGATTCTGGCCGTCACCGCGCGCGCCGATTGATCGAGGCCATAGTGCATCTCGACATCACCCGAGGCGCCGAGCGCGACAGTGTCGGCTTGCCAGGTGACCACGCGATCGATGAGCGCGGCAGCCATCGTGTTGTTGATCGATTGCGCGAGGATCATATTGTACAGCTGATTATTCTCCAGCAGGTCGTTGATTGACGTGAGCGTCGACAGCGGCGCCAGTTGCTCGGAAAGCCCCATCCCGGACGAGAGCGTGTCGTTGATGTTGGTCAGTTGCTCCAACGATGAGAACTGCGCCAATTGGGCGACAAACTCCTCGTTCTGCTGAGGCGACAGCGGGTCCTGGTTGCGCAGCTGCGCGACAAGGAGCTCGAGAAAATCGCTTTTTCCCAACTCGCTGGTGACTGTGCGCTGGGTTGGTGCAGTCGTGTCATAGCGTGGGATCTGGTCAACGCTTCCGGTTTCAGGCATACGTCATCTCCGCTTCTTGATCAAGCCACCAGGTTCAACCGCACGCCCCCGCCGGTGAGACCGGTAGTCGGGAGGCCACCCACGGGCGCGGACTTCTGCAACCCGGCGGCCTCCTGATAGCGCCGGTTGACTTTCGGTTTGAATGCATATCTTCGTCTTTGGGCGAGCGCATCGGGGTCC
>Ga0315273_10009000_pt1 | contig 12631 bp, 15 predicted proteins | sample YL17G02_0_MG_FD_205753 | JGI IMG/M metagenome (GOLD analysis project Ga0315273, IMG submission 205753) | Sediment microbial communities from Yellowstone Lake, YNP, Wyoming, USA - YL17G02_0 | ecosystem: Environmental > Aquatic > Freshwater > Lake > Sediment | place: USA: Wyoming | collected... | reverse complement strand
AGTGATTGCTGCATTCGGAGTTGTTGCTCCTTGCATGATTGTGCCTGAAGCCGGCACTGGATTAGATAAAGTAAAATCAAAGATGCCGATAGTCACGCTGCCTGGGCCAAGATCCCATAAGGAATCATTGTCTGCTCCGTCAGTTACCTGATAACGGAACTGATAAGTGGTTCCGTTTACCCCGGTAAAGTTGTAGGTGCTCGAAGTGGCCAGAGATGCGCTGGCTAAAAACCCCCAGCCGGACCAGGTTGTCCCGCCATTAGTGGAAGTATTAATTTCAATTCTGCCGGAATTGTTCCCAACCGAAGTTCTTTCGTCTCCCGCAGTAGGAGTCAAAGGAATGTTGGTAGTGGCAATTGTGCCGGTAGCATGCTGGATATCTGCCCAAGGACGGATAGTGTCTTTGATAAATGACCAATAAGATGTTGCTCCCGGTGCCCATGAACTCACCGCCTCAACGCTGTCCGAAGCATAGGCATGCCAGAAATATGTGCCATCAACCAGACTTGGGCTCCAAGTACTTACTCCCGGGGTAGTTGTTACAGTACCGTCATAATCTCCAAAGCCAACAACCTGGAAATGGGCGCGTAATGGCTGGTTGATGTTCGGGTCGGTAACTCTCGCCTGAAAATTGGGATTGGGATTGGCGATATTCAGGTAAGAACCATCGGCAGGACCGAGCAGTTCTATGCCTGGCCAGCCGTTTCTGGCAAAATCTATGTTCTGGTACATCCAATTAACGTAGGTGTATCCTAATGGGTCAATGCCTCCGGCATAGCTCCATTCTTCTCTTGCCCTAAGGTTCAAAGTATGTTTGCCTACAAAAAATCCAGAAACGGGAAAAAGAAGAGGACCGAATCTGTACATATAGTACATTTGTGCGTTTGTAAAATAGCATTGTGTGCAAGAAATACAAATTGGGGTAATGGGGCTTACGCTGTATGGCCCCCAATCAACATAATATTGCAGCGGCGTCCACAACCCAAAATCATCAAATCTGTATTCAAAATTAGTGATGTCTCCGGAAACATAAGTTGAACCGGATTCAGCAAGACAATCCGTGCATTGAAACTTTATTACGTAAAAACCGCCTCTCAAAGAACTTTCGCCATAAGAGATGTTTCTTGCTTCCCTGACTTCAAGCGTGGTTTCCGGCCAGAATTCATTGATTTTTGCATCAAGCACGCCGTCCCCGCCACTAGCACTATGCGCACACGTTTCCAGAGCAGTCAGGGTTGTTGAAACCATGGCAGTATTGCTTGCATTATATCCTCCCCGGGTTACGGTTGCCGAAACCATGTAAGAGGTTTCTTCAACCTCAGAATAATCGCAGCCGGGCGTGAAATGGTAAGAAGTGGAACTTGTGCCATTAATTGTAAAAACCTGCAAAGGACTGTTTCCGCAATTAACCTGGATATCAATCGGCCCAATTGCCGAACCTCCGACATCCACGATAATTTCCACGTCCATTAACGGCGCCAGGCCAATATGCGGGTCAGCGGTCACGTTCACCACTAAAGGCGGCAAAGAAGTAACGGTTAAATCATAATATGCATAGTTGCTTGCGGAAGGACTGGTGCCGGTGATTTTCATGTGGTAGGTTCCGGTCGGCGTAGAAGATTGGGTCTGCACATTCATCGTTACCACGCACTCGTCGTTCGGAGTACAGGAACTGGCCGGAGAAAAGGTGATTGTGGAATTGGGCGGAGCATTTTCTGTAACAGCTGCAATAACCTGTTCTGCCGGGCCCTCCACTCTGCTGATTCTGATGCCGGTGCTGATTGAACCGCTCTGGTAGGCTGAGCCGAAACTGATTTCCGGAGCAATGTTGAAATTAAAAGGAATATTGTCGAAAGTGTCCGAGCTTCGTAAATACAAAGGTGAACCGCCCTGGGTTGTGGCGCGCAAAACAATCGTGTGCGTGCCCGGAGACAGAGCAGAAATATTGATTATCTTGTTATAGCTGTACTCATAGGTTTGAGAATTCGCGCATGAATAACAATCAGTGGGTTGGCCGCCTACGGTCTGCTGCCAGTCGGTTCCGAACACCATGCTCACGCTGGCCGCATCATCGATGCTGTATACCAGGGCATTCACGCGCTGAACGCTATCCTGCCATAAGGTGCATACATCCATGTCCGGGCACCGTACACCTCTGGTATAGGTTCCGGTCACGGTTCCGGAAATGGTGATGCTCGTGGTCGCGTGCACGGGATTTACGCCCCCACTAACGTTTCCGCCCGATGCTTCAGCAATAGAAATTGGCCTGAAGAATATAAAAAGAACCGGAATAAGAGTTATTCCGATTATGAAAAATCTCAAATACGTAAAATATTTTGTATTTTTTTTATTGATACAAGCAAACAAAAATTCCTTCATTATTTATTATTAGCTTAATAATATTTTCTATTTTTATTATATCACATCCGAATATTTACAACAAAATAAAATCCCCCACCAATGTTTTTTGGTGGGGGACGGAAATCGTTGCCCTATATAGGACTGACGATTTCAATTGTGCCGTCGTTGTAAAGAATGAACACTACTTCGCCGTATTCCGAACCGTTGAAAACAAGTTCAGTTTCCCTACCTTCAAAGGAAATGAAGAAGCGCTTGCGCACCTTGCCATGTTTTCGCCAATCTTCGGCGCCCATCGTAATCCTTGTTTTGGTTTTTATGCGTAAACTACTCATAAGATGGGTATTCTCGGCTATTTTCGGCATATCGGCTGCTCCCTGGGTATCTGAGTATGCCCAGTTCAGCGAAACTACTTCCGGCGATTCAAGATACCACGGCTCGATTCTGATGTATTTGACATCAACATTAACATCTTTGGGAATATCTTTCGGGTCATCGGGCCCGGTAGTCGTGGCGCACGCCGTGAAAAACACGGCCATCATTAAAATCACGAAAACAATCAAACAGAAATTCTTGGCTTTCATTTTATCCTCCTTAAGGATTTTCGGAATTTGATAGGATTGACCCTATTTATATAAAACGCAAAGCGTAATAGAAAGTACTGAATTTATATATAAAGTGCCATAAAGAGCAACTTTTTTCCTATCTTCATTATATCACCAAAACCCGTCCTTGTCAATAATAAAAGAAAAAGCAAGCAAATCCGATTTGCTTGCCCCGAACGTTTAAGGTTCTACTTTGGACTAGTGATCTCGATAGTCCCATCGTTGTGAAGAATGAACACTACTTCGCCGTATTCCGAACCATTGAAAATGAGTTCGGTTCCATTAACGAAAAGACGTTTGCACACGTAGCCTGGTTTCCAAACATCCATAACCTTCATTTTAATTTCTGTTTTTGTTTTTATCGCAGCACTACCGGCAACATAGATGTTCTCAGATTCTTTTGCCATATCTGCCGCCCTGACCATATCTCCGTATGTCCAATTTAATGCAACCGTTTCCCACTGCTGCGGGTAATAAGGTTCTATTCTTACATACTTTACAGACACATTAATGTCTTTGGGAAGATCCTGCGGATCATCTGGACCAGTAACTTGGGCGCATGCCGTGAAAAACACGGCCATCATTAAAATCACGAAAACAATCAAACAGAAATTCTTGGCTTTCATTGTATCCTCCCTAAAACAAAATTTTCAATTTTGTTCGGGCCGATCGCCAAGAGCGATCTAGGCCTATCTATATTAAGCGTAAAACGCATTGTAAAGAACTGAGTCTGTTTTGTATATAAAGTTCTGTAAAGAACAATTTAGTTTCTATTAATATCCATTAGTATCTATAAATATCTATCAATATCCGTATATTTTCACTATACACCCAAACTATCCTTTTGTCAATAACAGAAAAACGACCATCGAGATGATGGCCGTTTTAAAAATCCAAGTTCTTATTTCTTCCCGACTTTCGCTATGCCTAAATCTTGACAGATTTTCTTGGCTAAAAAATTATCAATTTCAGTATGTCGGGGAATTGTGGAAATTCTTTTAACTGAGGGATTAAAAAAGACGCTGTGGTTAGCGCCCTCTCTTATAAAGATGCATCCGTTTTTAGTCAGATGTTTAATTAAGTCCTTTCGTTTCATTGTACGGGAACAGAAATCGGCTCAATAATAATTTTTCCTTTTGGTGCTTCCCTTTTACTGATTATTTTATTTGTCTCAAGAACTAATAAAAGAGCCTCTTTTAGATTTTCTTTTGCCTCTTTAAGAGTTTTGCCTTGAGTATTTACTCCGGGAATTTCTTCAACCCATCCCAGATACCATTTCCCGTGTTTTTTATATGCTGCTGTAAATTGTCTGGACATATAGTTTAATTATATGCGCTTTAAAATTTTTGTCAAACTCCATAAATAAAACATGGGCCATCTTCGATCGCAACACTGTTATAACTCGGCGACGATAGCGTCCATAACGGCACCCCAGATTTAGTTTTTGTTTCCGAAATATTAAGTTCCATAATTTTAATTTAATAATTTATTTTTTCAAAACCATATTTTTTGTTTTTCTTCCTATTTCCTCCATTTTCTTCCGATATTTTTTAAATGGCTCTAATCCAACCAATTTTCTGCGTTTATCTAGGTTCTTAATATCTTCTATTGGTTTTGGTATTGAATTTAAATTTTTGTCCCTTTGAAATTGCGTTCCGTAAATTTGCTTTTTCCCGCTATTAACCAATATTCTGTCCGTCAAATGCGCCATATATTTGGGTTGAAAATCGCAATTTTTCAAACATTCTTTTTGCAGCTCCAAATCAAAATCCTGGTGCTGGGCTAAAATATAAAATGAATCCATTGCTCGTTTTCCGATTAATTTTTGTGTTGGATAACCAAAATCACTGATTATCTTTTTAATTCTGAGATTATTCACCCCGTCAATCGCGTAAACCAGATAATTCGGTATCCCTTTAACCAGTTCCGGTTTTTCAAACCTCAAGCTTCTCGCGCCCTGGTCAACCCTTGCCAATTCAATTATATATTCAGCTAATTTTTTATTTTTCATATTGTTTTTCTATTTCTTTTAAAACTTCGTTCAATATTTTTTGATTGAATTTAATTTTACCTTTTACGAGCCTTTGTTTCAATGCTTTATAAATCGGCTCGGATAAGGGAAATCTGTCTTTTAAATAATCCCAATAACCCGGCCTGTTTTCATTCATAATTAAAGGTGTGAATGCCCGAATAAAGGTTTCCTCCACGCGGTACATTGAAGGGCTATCCCTGTAATCAACATCTTTAGTTTTTTCTCTAATGATTTCTGTTATTCTCGGAGAAAAATCTCTAGCCACCTTGAGAAAATCTCTTCTGAGTAAAAAATGTAATGCTTCGTGTGTGATATTGTGCCAATTAACACCGCCATTTTTATTGTCCGGACCTACGTTAAGTATGGCTTCATTCTTACTGGCAAAATAACTGTGTCCGCGCCAATATGCTTCCATAAGATTTATAACGATTGATACTTCGCACTTTCTCAATTTTAAAAATTCTCCTATATTTTCTTTACATTTTTTTAGAAATTTTATATTTGTTCGACTGTTCGTTATTTTTCTGACATACGGCAAGTATTTTTCTTTAAAAAATTTTCTCAATTTATACTTCTCTTCGAATTTTTCAATTAGCGGCATTACTCTTTTAATCTCTTTTTCGTCCTCTAGATATCCCTTATACATATCCTTTTTCTTTTTCTTGTATCCTTCTTTAGTCAAGACGAAAACATGCGTAAGACGCGAATAATAAACCTTTTTCATTAATTCTTTCATTGCCAGTAAAAACTTTTTGCTCTCCCGATTATATTTCCTGAACTCATTCCGCACCATTATTCTTACCGGATGCATCCCCTCTTTATTGTTCTCGTCATCATATCCGCATAAATTCAAAATCAGATAAATAACGAATAAACCATAATTATAATTGTCCGCAAATTTCAATTTCATGATTTTATTGCTTTTCTCATTTTTATCATCTTAATACTGCTTTTATCTAATTTAATTTTTATTTCACCCAAAGATTTAAACCCTAACCCCTTATAAAACTCGAAAGCGTTCAGGGTGGAATTCAGGGAAATTTCTTTGACTTTATTCTTTACAAACTGATTTTCTACAAAATTATACAATATTTTTCCGTAACCCTTGTCTTGGAAATTTGAATTAATATTTATTTGATATAATTCGCCGTCGTCCAGTGAAAACTGTGTAAAACCCATAATTCTGTTTTTTACCGACAAAACATACCAGGAAGAATTTTTAAATTGTTCTTTAACGTTTTCGGCGGATATTTGGTTGACCCACTCCTTAATAGCGCTGCTAGAATAAAGTTTAGCGTTTGTTTCCAAAACACATTTTTTATGTATTGCAACAATTTTTGAAATATCTTCTTTTTTCGCTTTTCGGATTTTCATATAATTTAATTTAAAATAAAACTCGGTAAATTTACAACAAAATTAATGTTATGAACTTACCGAGTTCCCTTCCCCGCTATCATTCCTTTGATTATTTGATAACGTGGAAACCTGAAGCAATGTCCCAGCCAGCTAAATCGTTTCCAAACTGCCTTCTAAGTACATCGCTCACCCTATAATGATATTCGTCGTGAAACTTCTTGAGATCTCCTTGCCCCTTGGCGTCGTAAGTAAATCCTATTCCGTATTGGTCTTTACTTACTTTCCTGACGTAAAGCTGTAAATACTTTTCGTCTTCGTCTGCCCATTTTTGGGCAACTTCTATTAATTTTTCAACGGGTATTTTTTCGGAGAATTTCCAAATACCCATTATTGCTTCTTGCGAACTTGTCATGGGAACGAAAAGGAAAGAAAAGAAAAGGAAGGGAACTACACGATAATTATACGCTCATAAAGCCGTCTTGTCAATATCTGAAATAGCTTTAACCGGCTGTAAAATCTTTCGGAGCCAGCATTGTCGTAAAAATCGAATCGGGATTCAAATATTTATCAACGGATTTTTTTATATCTTCTATGCTCACCTCCTCAATTTCTTTTTTAATTTCTTCGAATCCTCGCGGTCTACCCAAGAAGAGAATATCGTCCGCGGCTGAATAAATAACTTCTCGAGTGTCTTCATAACTCAACATGAGTTGTCCTAATTGTAAATTTTTTACCTTATTTAAAAGATTTTCATCGGACTTAGATTTTTCAATAACCTCAAGTGTTGCAGAAATTGCTTCCTTGTATCTTTTTGGGTCTGTTCCAATATAGATATCGAAGCTCCCAATATCACTTCTTTTTCTAATGGCCGCGCCCACCGAATAACAAAGTCCCCGCTTATCTCTCACTTCTTGAAAAAGAGGAAAAGACATGCCTCCGGAAATCATATCTCTGAAAAATTCCAGATAAAGCGAACTTTTGTCTTTTCCTTCGCCTATTAACGCATCCATGGAAACATGTAATTGTTTTAAGTCTTTCTTTTCTATGAATTGCTTCTCTTTCGGAGGTATTGCCCTAATATTCTCTCTCTTATTTAAGTTTATATCTGATTTATCATCAAAATATTTATTAAACAACTTTAAGACCTCGTCTTCTGTAATATTACCAGCAACAATAAAAACATAATTTGATGAATCGTAATATCTTTTCTTGAATTCCAGAAAATCATTTCTCGTAAGTGCCAATACAGATTCTTCCGTCCCTAGGGTGTCTCTGGCAAGAGGATGGTTATTGTAAATAAATTTTTGGCTTAATTTCCAAAGACACCCCCGTGGATTATCATTCGTTCTCCCGATTTCCTGAACAATGTTTTTCATTTCAATTAGAATTTTCTCTTCCGGAAAAACAGAAAAATTAATTTGCTCACCTATAATGCGTACGGCCTTTTCGGCGTGGCCAATGGGAACTCTTGAAAAATAAAATGTTCTTTCGCTACTGGTAGATGCGCCTATTCTTCCTCCGGTTTCTTCAATGTATTCGGTTAATTTCATGCTATTCGGAAAATTCTTGGTTCCCTGAAAATGCATATGTTCAAGGGCGTGGGCAATTCCCGCTTCCTTTGGCCAAATTTCATCCCTGGTTCCGCATTTAACAAGTACCCCAACCGCAACACTGTTATAACTCGGCGAAGAGAGCGTCCATAACGGCACCCCAGATTTAGTTTTTGTTTCTGAAATTTTAAGTTCCATAATTTTTATATATTACAATAATCTGTCTAATAATTAATTCATTTGGCTTCAAATATTTCCCGGTAAAATCAAACCAAACCATCATAAAGTCTTCTCTTTCTAATTTTCTCATCTTTCCTATCTCCGGGTCCTGAATATAAATAAACTTATCGTCCAACCCCATTACAACCGAATAATGACCATCTGCAACATCAGAATCATTATAATCTGCCTTGCCCCTTGTAAACCAATCAACAATAACCGGAACGCTTCTTTTAAGCCATTTTTCTATATCTTTGAAATTGCTATTGTTTTTAATTTCAACCTTAAACCCCAACCGTTCGGCTGCATTTTTTATTCCTTTATCATTTACGCCCAATTCCTTATCCCATCCGGTCATTTTGGCCAATTCTTTTTCTGTTTTGTCTATTCCGTAATAGGAAAACAAAATTTTAAGCGAAGCCGGACCGCAATAACTACAATTTAATTTTTCTTGAAATGATTTTACTTTTAACATTATCTTTTTCATATTTATGGTTTTAACTTTTCTCAATAAAATCGCCATAACTCCAGTTTACAAAATTAGACGAAAATTGTAAAATAAAATCAACGAACATGTTTATACCACAACACAATAAAAAAGTAATGCGCGTATTTTCAAAACTCGTTAGCGGACTTAATCGTATGGGCATTACGCCGATTGTTTATGGATCACTTGGTCTCGCATTTTTAATTAAAAAACAAATACCAATCAATGATATTGATATAATTCTACTAGACGACGAATTCAATAACCGCTGGAATGATATTCGTAAGTTTCTCACTAAAGACATGAAATACACTACCGACCCCGAACACAAACAAGAGTTTTTGAATGATATTTTTGTATCGTTTATGTCTGTAAGCGATATTCGAAAACTCACTGAAATAAATATTTCTCAACTACAGAAAACAATTAAGAATAAAATTTCCTACTACAACCTTACACCCAATCAGCATCTCGATATTTATAAAAATGGCCTTTTAAATAAATTCCGAAGACAGAAAAGGGAGAAAGACGACAAAAATAAAATTGATTTAATTAGAAAGTATTTATTAAAAAATAATGAAACTCAAATTTTTAATTGATAAAAAATATATATTTTTGCATGCGTTAAATCAACGCCAGTACAATGAACCATTTAAGGGATGGGCAAGATTTACAAACAGTATTTGGAATAAATATCCCCAAGAATGGTATTTTTTAGCCGGGTATGCCGAATGGCTAATCATTAAAAATAATTCTCTAATATCCGTTTCTCAAAAGGCGGAAAAATTACTTGAAAAATGGTTGAAAACCCCTCAATCGAAACAACTTATTAGAGAAACCGAAAAATATCGTAATTGGCTCGAAGAAGAGTGGAGAGAAAAAGGAGGAATAGCATTAAAAGAGTTAGAAAGAATTATTCGTATTACCTTGCCCGATAAAACGATATCCATTTACGTTACCCATCCGAAACTTAGAAATGGTTTCACAATAAATCCCCAAACAATCGCCTGGGGACACAAAGAAGATTGGCCGAATTATTCTATCGTATATTTATGCCATGAAATTATGCACACAATTTTTTGGGACAACAAATCAAAAAACTCACACGCAGTAATCGAACTGGCAACTGACAATGAACTCCGCATCAGATTGAATAAAAAAGGTAAATATTTTAAAGAAGGAAAATTCGACATCGGCCACGACTATCTCAGAAAACTGGAACAAAAAATCCTTCCTCAATGGAAAAATTATCTCAAAAACAAAGGAAAGAAAAATATATTTAAACTGGAAAAAGAATTAAAAAAAGTTGTAAAATAAGAATATGAAGTCTAGAGACATAAAAATAAAATTTATTATAGATTCTAAAAAAGAAAACTGGTTTATTAACCACAAATACGGTGACGCGGAAAAATCAATAGGAAAAAACCGGTTTATCTATATTGTAAACAGCAACATTCCTAATATTTACAATAGAAATCGGGAAATTTTTTACAAAAACATAAAAAAATACATAAAATTAAACAAAAAAACAATAAACTCTGAAATTCACAATAATAGTAGAAAAATTACAAGCAGATGGAAAGAATTTGAAAATAAATTTTTTAGCGAAACAGAAAAAATTACAGGCATTAAATGGAAGCACAAAACTTATAAAACATATTTTCTTTATTCTTGTTTTTGGGGAGGAGATTACGACATAGATAAACCGAATATCTATATAAATCCATTATTAAAATTTGGTGACCCATTATATGTAATCTTCCACGAATTAGTTCATCTGTTGTATTGGGAACATATATATTCTGAATATTCGGAAAAATTTATTAAAAAAAATTACAATTTTTTATGGAAACTATCAGAAGCAATGGTAAATTACCCTTTATTGAAAATTAAAATGAATTTTAAGTTTCCATTAGTTGTGCCCGAAGACCTGGAAAGTTTCGGCAAAAACATAATTAAAAAATTTTCAGAAATGACATTCATTAATATTATTGATGATGAAATAAAAAAAGGGGCCGAGTGAAAACCCAGCCCCTCGAGAAAAGATCTTGAACCCCGCTTAGCAGCAGGGAGGATACGCAGGACCGTAACAGTAGCAGTTTGAGAACTTCCCATGAAGGGACTTGTTCCCAGCCCTAAACGTCGTGTTGAATGTTTGGGGCTTTTTTGCTCTCTTACCGTCCTTCGCAGCGACCTTCTCTCTTGTGGGGACTATTTGTCTGACCATCCCCTGGCTCCTTTCAGGGATTTTAGAAACCCCTTATTTAGAAGTTCGGCAAAGAACTTTTTGCCGTTATCGTAATTAAAACCCAATGATTTTATTATACTGCTTGGAGTAAAAAGGTCAAGCCCAGTCAAGTACTTCACTAAACTTAACCCTTCCTTGTTTGTAATAATGAAGTACATCGGACTTACCACCAGAGTAAACAAGTCTTTCTTTTCTTCTCGGAAATATATATTACCCGATAAAGAATATTCTGCATCCATAGAAATATCTGCAATCTCTGAAAAGAAAATATCTTGCTTCTCCCTGATTGTTGTCTTGGAAATACTGGCAAGCTTACAACCTTCACTTTTCGTCCTGAAATCAAGCTTACATCCGCCTCCGCAACTATCTACAATAGTACAATCTCTGCATTCTAATGGTAATAATGAATCATCTCGCCATTTTTTCATTCTGCTCCAAATTTTCTTGAAATCATCCCTTAAAATGCTCCCATAAGATTCACGCGCAAAGGAACAAACCCTAACATCACCCTCAGATCCTATCGTTATTGTGGTATTCCCCGCAGTACACATCCTTTTGGAAAAAATTTTTACAATTTCCCTAATATTTGTACCATCGTAATCGGTAAAAAGACAGGTTGGGAGAACTTCGAGAATATCCACCCTGATGTTTAGCTCTTTCCGTAGAGAAATAAGCTGTTCAAGAGACTTAAATGTTTCTTTACTGTTTAACTCTAACTGACGATGCTCTTCTGATGACGGACAAATTGGGGTAGCGCTAAAGTTTTCTATCCCAAAATTTTCGTATAGCCACTTTCCCGTAAGATAAATATCTTCATAGTTCAGTTTTGTTGCAACCATATTGACTGCGGTATTAATCTTGTGCCTCTGCAATATCCTGATTCCCTGAATGGTTTTTTCGAAGGCCGAATCATTGTTGGCGATAAAATTATGTTTTTGGGGATTAAGAGAATTCAACGAAACAAGAAATATCTCTATATGGGAATTAGCTAATTTTTCACCATCTTCTTCGTTCAGTAGGGTAGCGTTAGAGTTAACCATTATTCGAATATTTTGGTCTTGTAAGAATTCTACAAATCTATAAAATTTCTCTTTTTCGAGAAATGGTTCTCCGCCCGTGATAGTTGTATAGAAGACATCGTTTTCCCCAAGGATTCTCGAAACCAACCTTAGTTCAGCCATCGATAAACTTCTTCGTTTTTGAATATCTGGCACGTAATTCCAAAAGTTATAGCAATGCAAGCATCTATTGTTGCAATCTGATGTTATCTCTACCTGTACAAAGACGGGGCTTCTAAGTTTTGATATCATCTCTATTCTCCTTTTTATTCAATTTACCGCATTCTTTCTTGTTCATTGGAAGAATTCAAAATACATTTATTCCAGTCTGGAATTTCCCCACTTACCTGCATACGACAAAAATTGTGATTACCAAAAAAATTCATGTATTGATATTTCTTTAAACCAACAAAACAAACGGAATGACCGAACAAATTAAAGCCATAAAATTGACACCTGTGTTTCGGTTTTCTGAAAATCAGCTTCATTAGATTCATCTTTATCTCCTCTCTATAAAATTTAGTTGTAAAAGATCTATATTAAAGGTCATTTTGACCTTATTGTTTTATATTGTTAATCTACAACAAAAGTTATAATGTTGTCAACCCCGTTGTAATGGTTCAATACCTTGGCACCACCTTAGTGATAAAATGTATGTATATGGCATACACCAAAAATCCGAATCTTCCTAAGGTTAGGATGGAGGCCGTTTTCCTTG
>Ga0315273_10008999_pt1 | contig 12631 bp, 9 predicted proteins | sample YL17G02_0_MG_FD_205753 | JGI IMG/M metagenome (GOLD analysis project Ga0315273, IMG submission 205753) | Sediment microbial communities from Yellowstone Lake, YNP, Wyoming, USA - YL17G02_0 | ecosystem: Environmental > Aquatic > Freshwater > Lake > Sediment | place: USA: Wyoming | collected... | reverse complement strand
CGTCACCAGGGCCAGCGCCAGAAACCATTTGCGAAAAGCTAGCATATTTCCTTCTCCTTGTGAATTGTGGAATCGAATCGATGGGAGTATTCTTCAACCTGAGCCTCAAACAACGAAGCGACGGTTGTCGTCAGGAGACTGCTGCATCCAGTTCCCGGCTCCAATGAACCGGGAAACGTTCGGCATTCCCCGACAACAAGCGCGCTCGCAAGCCCTATTGTTTTTATCGTTCTCTACCTGTGCTCGCGGGATTCACGCCAAATGAATGCCGCTTACGCCTCGGGACGCGGTCAACTCAATTCATACCATCCCGCCCGATACCATGTCAAGCGAAATCTTCACTGGCCGACGCGCATCTTGCGGCCTTCAAAGATCGCCAAACCGCCAGGAGCCAATTAGATCACGTCCGGGGAGTGGAAGTCAAGACCGGTTCGGAAAGTGTTGGGAAAATCTTTCCGCGGGCTTGGCATGGAACAAGCTGAAGCTTGTTCTACCAGTATAATCAACGGGTTACAGAAAATAGTGGGGCATGCTTCAGCTTGCCCGCTGGTTTTTCCGTACCTTGGAAAGTACCGCTTGCCGACGCGCGCGGCTCAGTAAAAGTTTCCGAGCCGCGACTGGGTGCCCTCTGGGCAGGGGAGCGGACCCTTAGCTTGAGACACATTAAGTTTTCTTCATTATTGAATCGAGACCGGCACGGAATTCGAGTCGGCGCCCTGCTGGCGAAGCCGCAGCTCGAGGTCCAACCCCGGGGGCGTCGCGGCCGGCAAGACGATGTTTACCTGGTAGACGCCGGTCATCCCGGGCGCCAGTCCCGCGAAAGCGACAGGCAGTTCGACGCCTCCGAGCACCGCGCTCACCGGCGTCTTTACCCGCGCCAGCGTCCCCTGGCGGTCCACCGCCCCCAGCCCGGTGCAGTAGACCACGATCGCCTGCCCCCGTTGGGCCGGCGAGACGGGAGAATTGACCGTCCCGGCCTGGTTGACGACCGAATTGGCGGACTGGAAGATGGCCGGAGCGGTTTCCCGCACCTCGACGGCCTGTTCCGCGCTTCCGAAGGGCGAATCGACCCGCATCGAATGTTGTCCGGGGGGGACCTCGAGCGGCGCCTGCGCGATCACCCGGAAAGCCTCCGCCGCCACAACCGTCACGGGCTGGCCGTCGAGTTCGACTTTGCCTCCGGAAAGACCCGTTCCACGGATGTGGACCAGCGAACCCGGGGCGATGCCGGGGGTGAGCGTAGCGGCGTTCACCACGCCGCCGGCGGTCAGCGTCATCTCGAGCGGCGCGGCTTTCCACAGGGTCGCCGGCCGGCTCAGGGCGAAAGACGCGCCGGCGCCGGCCGAAAGCTCCAACCGCCCGCCCGGGTCGCTCAAGTCGGTGAGCGCGGCCCTCTGGACGCCGCGGCCGGTCAGGTCGAGTTGATACCGCGTCTCGGCGCCGGCGCAGTAACGGAAACGGAACACGCTCCCAGCAGCGGCCGGGGCGGCGCCGGGAGTGGCGGGCGAGGATGGAAACTCGAAATTGACGCCGCAATCCCCGGAAGGAGACCGGACCTCGAAAGCCGCCGAGGAACTTGAAACCAGGAAACCCGGATACACGGCCGCCGGTGGCCGAAGACGGGCCGCCCCGGTCAGCGCGGCCTTCCAGCGCTGTCCGGCGGCCTCGAATCCGAGCAGATACTCGTTCAGAGCGGAGCGCCCGAAGGCCGGGTTGGGATCGTGGATCTGAATCCAGGCGTTGGCGCTGACTCCGGTGGCGACCACGAAGTGGGAACCGGCCGGGACCCCGTCGGAGGTGAGCGCCAGGGCCAGGATTACGGGCGAACCTTGGGCCAGCGCGTCCCGAATGGCCGGGTCCTCGGGTTTCTCGGCCGTCACTTCGACGGCGCCGCCGGCAAAGGCGCCCAGGCGCCACAGGTTCACGATCCGCTCCTGAGTCTCGGGAACCGTGAAGAACCCGTCGCAAAACGAATCGCCCTCGGCGCCGGTGGCGCAGAGGCTGGTCAGGAACTGGTTGAGCAGCGCGGGTTCGGCCCCTCCGTTGGCGGCCGGGAATTCGCCGCGATCCTGGTGGTAACGAAGCGTCGCCGCCGCGGCCACCAGCAAAGCGCCCTTCCGCGCGATGGCGCCCGGGCCCTCCCCAAGCGGGGCGTCCAGCGACTGTGTAAACTTCGGAAACTCCTTCAGCGCGCTGGTGGCGCCGCGGGCGCTGAAGGTCACTACCTGTTTGCCGGCCTCCGCCGTCGCCAGCACCGCGCCTTCCATCAGCGGCAGGCGCAGCGCGGCCTCCGCCTCGCCCTTCGCGTTGGTCACCGCCGAGGAGGGAGCGATCCGGGTTCCCGGCGAGGCGTTGAAGGCGACCGGGACACCCGCTATGGAGCTGCCGTTCTCGTCGGAAACCGAAACTCTCAGCGGCTGAGGCAGGATCCCGCCCGGAATCCCAACTTGCATGTCGCCGGAGGCCCTGGAAAGCTGAAGGCGCGCGTCGGCCAGGGCGCGGACCGTGAAAACCGCTTCGGCCGACGCCGAGCTGGTCAAATCCACCGCCCGAACCGTCACCGGACCGCTGCGCGCGCTCAGGGCGATGAAGGTCTCCCAACCGAAAGCGCCGGTGGTCGTCCGGACCTGGAAATCCGGCTGGCCGCCGATCGAGATGCGCAGCGTCCGGCCGGGTTCAAATCCGCCCGCGGCCAGCCTCACGCGGCTGCCCGCAACCACAACCGCGGGACTGACGGTAACCGACGGATGCCGGTCGTTCTCGTTGGCCCGCGCTTCCGCATCGCCGGGCGAGTAGTCGATCCAGCCGCCTTCGAACTCCTGGCGCCGCCGGCCATCGGCGAAGTACTCGTCGCTGGCCGGCATTCCAAGCCTGCCGGCGGGTCCGCCCAGCGCCAGGTACTTGGACGCGATCAACCCGCCGGCAAGAAACGTTTTGCCGGCCTGCGGCCCAGCCTGGCCGGCGAAAATGGCGCCGTTCTGGAAAGCCTGCGCGACGCCAACTGTCGCCGCGAAAGTGAAAAATGCGGCGGGATCGGATATGGGAAGCCCCGCCGCGCCGGCTTCGTAGCTCAACGCGGCCCATTTGGCCAGCATTGGACCGGTCACCAGGCGGATCGGGCTGCCGGCCAACGCCGTGCCGGCTTCGAACAACTGCCGTCCGGCGGGCGTCGCCTCGGACGCCGGGTAGCCCAGGCTTCCCGCCGGGCCGCCCAACTGCTCGTAGCGCGTCAGGCGGTCGCCGGAGACGACAAAGGCCGTCGCGACGCCGTCCGGCTTGGCAACCAGGTAGCGAACGGTGGAGGACGGGCTGGCGTCCAGAAACTCCTGCACGTAGCCGCCGCCCAGGCGGCGCACCGGGTTCTGCGCCGGCAAGCGCAGCTTGAGCCGGTTGCGCGTGACGGCATCCTGAAAGGCCTGTGCGATGGCGCCGCTCGGCGCTCCCTCGCCCACTCCGCAGCACGGCGCGGTGACGAACAGGGACAGCTTGATGGTCTTGCCCTCGCTGGACGCGCCGATGGTCGCGCTGCCGCCCCCCACCGCCGTGATGGTGGCGGTGCCAGCCGTGGCGGTCACCGTGGCCACGCGGCCATTGGACGTGGTCCAGACAATCTGGCGGTCCGTCAGTTCGGTCCCGTCCGGCGCAAACGCGCGCGCGCTGACGACGAGGGTGGCGCCGAGGTTGAGGCGGATCGTGGAGGTAGAGACGTTTAGCGAAATCGTGCTGACCGGGAAACGGGTTACGGGATTCTGGCCCGGAGCGTATTCGATCGAGCCGCGCTCGAACGTCTGGCGCATCTTGCCATCCGGCAGGACGGTCTCGTCCGAAATGGGAAAGCCGAACGAGCCGGAATGGGCGCCGTTGGCAACGTAGAGCGCGTAGACCGGCGCCTTCACTGTCAGGAACCGGCCGGCCGAGGCGCCGGAGGTGATGTTGTAGAAGGCGCCGCGGGCGAAAGTCTGCAACGTGGCGGCGGCGCCGGAAACCGAAGTCACGCTCTGCTCGAGACTGGCCGCCGGGCCGAGACCGGTAATCCCTCCGGCCGCCGCCCAGCGGGCGTAGTAGGTCCCGCGGACATAGAAGTTCTGCCCCTGATCGATGGCCATCGCATAGGTGAACAGCGCGTAGTTGAGGCTGAAGAACTGAAAAGTGCAGGGGTTGCCGGAGGTCGCCAGGCAGGCGCTGGTGTCCGTGGTGGGGTAACCGGCCGTGGCGACGCCCACCGTATTGAAGTACGCGTACATCGACGCCCAGACCTGGAACGTGTCCGCGACCGCCTCGCCCGAGACGACCGGCGTCGCCCCGGCGTTGGCGCGGATCAGCGCCAGCTTCCCGGTTCCGTTGAGCTCGTTGAACTCCTGAACATAGCCGGTCGTCCCGAGGCGGCGCACGTCGGCCACCGGGGGCAGCGACACCATCGAATGGAATCCGCCGCGGAAAAAAGCCGACAGAAACGCCTGCCGGACGGTATCGTTCGGCGCGCCGCCGCCGACCTCCACCTGGCCGTGGCAAAGCGGGGCCAGCGCTGCCAGCAGAGACAGCCAGGGCGCACGTTTCATCGAAGCTTGTAACCCCGCCCAGCCGCCCGAGTTGCGGCCCCCAAAAATGCGTCAGCCTGGTATGGCCCCTTTATTCCGGGAGACTCTCGAAATAAAGGGGCCATACCAGGCTGACGCATTTTTCCTACTCTTTGACGATCTTGCTGAGACGTTTCAACCTGGACCTGATCTCGTCGCTGGCCTCGGCGATCTGGGCGGTGTCGTAGATCACCTTCGGCGTCATGAAGATGATCAGCTCGGTGCGCTCCCGACTGGTGGATTTGCTGCCGAAAGCGGCGCCGATTAAGGGAATGCGGTGCAGAATCGGGATGCCGGCGCTGGAGGCCGTGTTGCTCTCGTTGATGATGCCGGCGATGGCGATGGTGTCGCCGTCCTCGACGGTCACCTGGGTCTGAACCGAGCGCCTGGAGAACGATGGCGATTGAATGCCGCCCGCCGCCGGAGCGACGGGGGAGCTGACCTCCTGGTTGATGACCAAGGTGACGATTCCGCTGGGATTGACGCGCGCCAGGATCCCTAGCGTCACACCCGAGGTACGGCCGGAGATCGTGTTGGCGAACAGGGAGCTGCCGCCGGCCTGCACGCCGGTCACAGCCTGGGCCGTCAGTGTCGGCACTTCGGTTCCGACGTTGATCGAGGCGGCAATGCTGTCGGTGGCGATGATGCTGGGCGCCGAGATCACCTTGGTGCGGGCGGTGGTCTCCTGGGCGGTAAGGAAAGCCAGCAGTTCGCGGCTCTGGCCGACCAGCGCGCCGGCCGTGAGGTTGATTCCGTTGGCGGAGGCGGCGCCGAGGAGTTGGCGCCCGCCAAGGCTCTGGCCGCTCGTGGATGTCGAGCCCCGCTTCTGCAAATATGCCGCCACGCCGCTGGCGAAAGCGCCGGTGAGCGTAACCTCGTAAATCTTGGCTTCGATCAGCACCTGGCGCGGGGGAACGTCAAGCATGGTGACGAGCTTCAGAATTTGCTCATATTCCTGCGGCGTGCCCTGAATCAGCAGATTGTTGTCCATCGGATTAGGCACCACGCGCGGGATGCGGCCCATCATTCCGTAGCCGGAATATCCGAGATAGGATCCGGTCTGATCCATCCCCGGAGCGCCGGGCGTCGCTCCCCCGGCCCCCCCCCCCGCGGTAGTCCCCGGGGCTGCTCCGGTGTAAGGAATGGGCGTGTTGGTGGTCATGCCGGGGCCGCCGTAGCCGCCACCGCCCATGCCGCCGTAACCGCCCATGCCGCCGTAACCACCCATGCCGTAGCCGCCGCCACCCATGCCGCCGTATCCCCCCATGCCATAGCCGCCACCCATGCCGCCATAGCCGCCGCCCATACCGCCGTAACCTCCGCCCATGCCGCCGTAGCCACCGCCCATGCCGCCGTAGCCGCCGCCCATGCCGTAGCCGCCCCCTCCGTAAAGTTGCATGATGGCGCCGGCCAGCATTTCGGCGCGGCCGTACTTGACGCGGTAGACGTAGTTGTCCACCGAACCGGCGGTGACTTTCAGTTGGACGTCGAGCTTCTTGAGCCATTTCTCGACTTCGTCGAACACGCCCGGATTGGGCGCAATCGCGACCAGCGTGTTGATCCGGTCTACCGGCAGGAACTGGATGGCGCTCGACTTGCCGCCCATCGAGACGGCCTTCATGATGCCTTCCAGTTCCTTCGCCAGGTCGCTCGGACGCCCGTGGCTGGTTTCAAACAGGCGGACGCGCTGGGAGGCGAGCGTGTCGCTGTCGAACATCGAGATCAACTCCATGGTCCGGCGCATGTTGCGTCCGCTGTCGAGAATCATCATGAGATTGGCGGGGCTATAGGCGAACGTCTGCGCGCCTTCCCCCATGAAGGGCGCCAGCAGCTTGGCCAACTCTTCCACGGCCGCGTACTTGAGGAAAATCAGGTTGAGCATCACCCGGTCGTCGTCCGGGATGCTCTTGGCGTCGATCTGAGGCTTGATCGGAAGCCGGGCGACGTCGGCCAGCGGAACCACCCGGTACAGTTCGCCCACCTGGACCATCGCCGCCGAGTTGATGCGCAGAATCATGTCCAGCAAGGCGCGGGGGTCGAGGTTCTTGACCTCGCCGTAGGTGTTGAGAATCACGCCGCCCTTCACGCGCGGATCCAGCACGTAGTTGATCTTGAGAACTCGCGCCAACTGGTCGATCACCTCGACCAGCGAGGCGTTCTGGAGATTGAACCCGCCCAGCGACGAGCGCGGCGAAGGCGGCGCGGGCGCGGCTGCCTGTCCCGGAGCCGCGGGCTTCGCCGCCGGCGCAGGCGGCTGCTCAGCCGGCTGGGACCTGGGAGGCTCAAAGCGCGGGCCGAAACCAGGCGGCACGTTGACCGGAGGCAGCGGCGGCGCCTCCTGTGCATGCAGCACAGCCGCCATCGCCAGAATCGCCACACAGCAGCGCAATTCGATCATCACCCTACTCCTTGCTCTTCCCGGACTGTGGACTCTGGCCCGCCTTCGCCAGTTCCCAGGCAGCCTTTTCCATCTCGGTCAGGTCGGTCTTCTTGCGAGTCCACTTCCGCACGCCAAACGGGGAGGGCCGCTCGAAGCGGAGGCTGTCGCCCTCCTCGGTGACCTTGAAATCCAATGGCGGTTGGGGCTTCGCGTGGGGTTCCGCGGTCTTGCCGTCGGAGTGCAACACCCCAAACGGCGTTGTGTACCCGGTGGCGGCCTTGCCCTTGGGCTTCTCCTCGGCCGCCTTGCCGGCGCCCAAGGCCAGCGCGAACGGAACAATCATGAGCCAAACGCTCTTTTTCGACATAATGTCTCTCCCTACCTGACCAGCTCCCACCGGCACTGCTCGCCGAAGGGCGACCTGGTCACGATTTTGCGCATACCCTCCATCACCGTGCCGGCGGGGGTGGTGTCGCCGGGCTGGCAGGCCCGCAGCTCGGGGGTCATTCGCATACCCGGACCGGGTTTCACCGGCGCGGCCACCGTGGTCGTAACCGGCGGCGGCGCGGGGGGCGGCGGCGACGACGCCGCGGTCTCGGAAACCTGCGCGGACCCCGCCGCGCGGTCTTTCGCCGCCAACTCTTCCAGCTTCTTGACGATGGTCTGCCCGTCCCACTCGAAGACCAGCTCTTCCGGATCCACCGAAACCAGCTTGAAGTCGCCGACCATCTCGCCGGGCGCGTAGGCCCGGTGTGGCGTGCCCGATTTCGGGCTGAGAATCGCCGAGCGCACTTCGCCGAACACCATCACGCCATAGGCCGCCGGCAGCGGGGGCATCGGTTTGGCCGGCGCCACGTCGATCTCCACCGCCGGGTTGCGGTCCTTGGCGAAGAGCATATTCTGCGCGACGTCGCCGTAGCTGATGGCCGTGACAGGCTGCACCGGCGGGATGGGAACCACCGGCGGCGCCGGGGGCGGTTTCGCCTGCTGGCTATACAGGGCCGTCTCGCGAGCGCGCGCCTCGAGCCACCGCACACGCAACTGCCAGGCGCCGAAAGCCGCCAGAGCGGCCAGCGTCAAATTGACCAGTGCGAGCCTGCCCTTCAAAACGCGAACCCTTTCTTTTCCGGAATGAGCTTTCGCGGCACCAGCCCCGAGACGGTCAGCCGGACCGACATCATCTTCTGCTTGTTGCCGGCGCCGCCCAGGCGCAACTCTTCGCTGGCCAGCAACTCGGGCTGCGCGGTGAGGTCGGCCAGCAGGTTCAGAAGCTGGTCGATGCGCGCCGAGAACGAGACCGACACGAGAACCTCGCCGTAATCGTTGCCCAGCGGCCGGGCCGGGCCGATTTCGACGCCGCTCAACTCGAGGGGAGGAACCTGCGCCCGCGTCAGCCGGCGGATCACTTGCAGCATCTGGGCCTGCGCCTGCGCGGCCGTGTCCGCCTGGATGATCCCCTTCTCGCGCTGGCCCAGATCGGCGAGCGCCTGCTTGAGCGCTTCCTCCCTGGCCGGCGCCGTCGAGGCCAACTGCCGCAGCCGCGCCAGCCGCTTTTCGGCCAGCGGGACAGCGGAGGAATTGGCCGCCCGGGCCGGGCTTGCCGCGCTCTCCGGCCAGAACCAGACGGCCAGCGAAAACGCCGCCGCCACGCCCAGCCCGGCCAACGCCCGCCGGTCCCGCTTGGAGAGCGTCATTGCGGCGCGCCCTCCCGCTGCGTGCGGACCCGGAATACCTCGGCGCCGCCGATGCGCGTGATTCCCATCGTGAATTCCGAGTTCTGGAACATCGGCGAGGCGTCCAGGATCTTCAGGAGACTGGCGGCCTGCTCGGCCTCTCCACTGAGGTTGGCGCCGGCGCGGGTCAACTCCAGGCTGTTGAGCCAGGCCGGAGGAGACAGCCGCATGGTGAGTTCGTTCAACGCGTCCAGATCGGCCTTGGAACGCTTCTGGAAATCGTCCAACAGTCGCGTGCGGGCGCGCGCCGCCGCGACCTGGCCCTCCATCTGCGACAGTCTCCTGGCCCGCGGCTCGAGCTTGGCGATCTCGGCATCCAGCCGCTCCAGGTAGCGGCGGTTCTCCAGAGTCCCGGAAACGGCCAGCGCCGCCAGCACAATCGCCAGCAGCCCGCCCAGCGCCAGGGTTGGCACATAGATGGCGCGCGAGCTGGTCTGGCGCAACTGGGCCGGGAGCAGATTCGCCGCGGTCGCCAGCCGGGGGCAAGCCCCGGCCAGCGCCGCGGCGTAGGCCAGCGTTGCGCGGGATAGATCGAAATCGGGGGGCGCCCAGCGGGGCGCCGGGAGCATCTGCCGAAGCGGGAGGGACTCTTGCGCGGCGTCCAGCCGCAACTCGGCCAGAGCCAACGGCAGAGCGCGCTCGAGGGGCGGATCCAGGACCGCCGAGAACAGCGGACGCGCTTCGCTTTCGCCGTAAAGCTCAACCTCGCCGCCCGCGTCGTGATAGGTCACGAATGCGGCGGGCGGGGTCGCCAGCAACCGGATGGCCGAACGGATCGCCGCCGCCGAGACGGTGAAAGACGCCACCTTGATGCCGGCTTCCGAGAACAGCTCCGCGTAGCGCTCGACCGCCGCCCGCCGGGCGATTGCGACCAATACCCACGCGGCGCGCGGGATTCGCGCCCAGGCGGAGGCGGCTTCGTCCTCCGGATACGGGTGCAACGACTCGAGCTGAAAACCCACCGCGGCTTCCAGGTCGCCCGCCGCCACGCCCGGCAGGTTCAGTGGCCGCACGATCACTTCCTGGCGCGGCAGAAGCACCGAGGCGACCAGGTGGGAGGCGCCCAGTTTCTTCAGGAAGGCGGCATATTCGGCGCCCCACTCGGTGGCCGGGCGCTCGCGGAAGCCTTCGATGGTGGTGGCGCCGAGCACTCGAACACCCGTCGGCCGCACCCGCGCCACCACGATCCGCAATTCGCGCGCGCCGGCCTCGATCCCCACACCGGCGCCGATGGCCAGCCATTTCCTGAAGTTCCGAGCGGCCATCAGAATGACCTCGCCGGCGCCGGGGCGTTGTCGTACCAGCGCAGGATGGCCACTGGCGGGTCCGTACCCGGATCGAAGATCTTCACCATCGCCGCGACCGTCCGGCGCAGATCGGAAAGCTGACCGTTTCCCAGCCGCAGGCACGCGGTGGAGCGCAAAGTGAACAGGGTGGTCGAGCCGAAGCCCAGCCGGTTCAGGCCCGGCGCGGCGCCGCCGGCGAGCCCGAGAACCTGCTCCATCTTGCGAAACGGCATGGTCCGGCGGGTTTCGGAAATCAGCCGGGCCATCTCGGGCGGGACGCCCACGGCCACCATCAGGGCGGGTTCCACGCTGTTCACGTCGAAACCACCGGTCGAGCCGTACACCGAAACGCAGTCGCGCAATCCCGGGCGCGGGATCAGACGGCCCTCGGCGTCGTGATCGTAACCACCATAGAACAGTTCCGGCGTCATGCCCTTGACCAGCAAAACCTCTTCAATCTCCTCAAAAGACGCGTGCCGCGCCGGAAAAGACGGGACCCGGGACAAATAAAACGGGTCGAACGGGCTCAGGCTGCCAGGCGGGGCCGGCGTGCGCCAGTCGGCGATCGCCATCGCAATCTCGTAGGCGCGCTCCGGTTCGGCGCCCAGCACCAGCATCAGGCGATGGAGGTCTTCGGGCCGGGCCTGATTGATGTTCAGCTTGGACGACTCGGGGATGATTTCGACCAGCGCCTCGCCGCTCGGGTAACCGAATCGCAAAAACGGCATTCCCGGCTCGTAGTAGCGTGGCGACCCGTCCGGGTTCCTGAAATTAGCCCCCCGCAGCATGTAGAGGATGGCCCGGTCGATCGAGCCGGTCGCCAGGTAGTAGGCGCGGACGCCGTCGGCGCTCGTCGACGTCCGCTCGGTCTCGCCGCGAACGGTGTTGGCCACCGTGAAGGCGATGGCCGAAAGCGCCGCCGAAAGCCACAGCACCGCCAGCAGCGCCCCGCCCCTCCGAGGAAACGAGGTGCCAGGCACCACGTTCCCCGGTTTAAAACCCGGGGAACGTGGTGCCTGTCCCCTCGTTTCCGTTTTATTGGGTGACATACTGGTACGCCGGATCTTTCTGCGCCCGCAGGGGCACGGCGAGCGAAACCAGCGGCACCTTCGACGGATCGCGCTCCAGCGGGATCATCTCGACGCGGATGCCCGACGGCCATTCCCGCCATACCCAGCGGTCCTCCCAGCGCTCCAGGAGCGGCGGCGGCAGCGTCCGGCGGAACCAGAAGCGGCAGGCGGCCAGGCGGTCGGCAAGCACGAAGGATCGCGGGCCGGCCTGAATGGGCGGAAAGCGCGGGGCCATGCCGGCCACGGGATCAGGCCCGAGCCCCAGGCAGAACAGGCCGGCGCCGCGCGGGCCGACGTACAGGTGCTCGTTCACCACCAGGCGCACGCCCTCGTTGTTGGCGCCCGGAATCACCTGGAATTCGAGAACCTGCGGAAGACCCCGGCTGGCCTCCTCCAGCGAGTAGGTGGAAACAAAGCGCATCGACTGCGGCTCGCCCTGGAAGAACAACATGCGCGTGGGCCGCGCCCCCGGACCAGGAGCGCAGTCCGCCAGGACCGGCATGAAGCCCGCGATCTGCTGTTCGATCACCCGTTGCGCGCCGAGCGACCGCCGGTTGGCCATGAGCCGCGAGTTGGTCTTCTGCATGGCGTTCAGGCCGGTGCGCAACGCCATCAGCATACCGGTCGACAGCAGGCTGACCAGGGACACCGCGATCAGCACCTCGATGAGGGTCAAGCCGGATTGAGAGGATTTCATGGCGCCGGCGCTCCCGCCAGGGCGACATCCTCGGGGCGGAGGATGCCGCGGCGGAAGCCCTCGAGCGCGAAGGAGCGCCGAAAGCCGCCCTTCGTCCACCAGACTTCCAGTTCGACGCGGTCCAGGACCGCCGCTGCCGCGCCAACGCCGGGCGGCACGTCAAACGGCGTGATGCGGGCTCGCCAGCCGCCTTCGACGCCGGTGGCCGAGCGGTCCCAGTTCCCCTCGACGGTCGCGAATCGAGGCAGGCGCCGGTCCAACAGCAGTTCGTCCATCCTGCGCCGCGCCAGCAGGGCGGAGCGGTCGTAGTCGGTGAGCCGGGCGGCGTTGCGCAGAGAGGCCGAAAGGCTCGACAGCAAGCCCACCACCGCGATCGCCATGATGGTGGTAGCCACCATCACTTCCAGAAGCGTGAACCCGCGATTGCGCTTCACTTCCCCTCCACCCGCTCGATCTGGGGCACGCCCGTGATCGGATCGACGCGCACGATCCGGCGCGTCCCCTTGCGGTTGGCCAGTTCCAGACCGATGCGCGGGACGACCCCGCCCGGGTACAGCACGAAGCGCCGCCCGCCGTCCTTTTCGTCCTGGCTTTCCGGCAGGATGGAGACGATGGCGATGCCCTCGGGCAACTCGATCTTGCGCAGGAATCCCCGCTCGGAAGATCGCATGGTCAGCGACCGTTCGGTTTTCGAGACGGCGATTTCGATTAACTGCTGGCGCCGCTCGGCGCGGTTCAGCCCGGCGTTCAAGAAGCTCACAACCGAATCCGTGGCGGAGGCGAGGCGGAGGGAATCGATGCCCGAAGTGACCGCCGGGAAGCTGATCGCGGTCATCAGGCCGACGATCGCCACCACCAGCAGCATCTCGACGAGCGTCACGCCCCGGG
>Ga0315273_10008998_pt1 | contig 12631 bp, 11 predicted proteins | sample YL17G02_0_MG_FD_205753 | JGI IMG/M metagenome (GOLD analysis project Ga0315273, IMG submission 205753) | Sediment microbial communities from Yellowstone Lake, YNP, Wyoming, USA - YL17G02_0 | ecosystem: Environmental > Aquatic > Freshwater > Lake > Sediment | place: USA: Wyoming | collected... | reverse complement strand
GGCTGTGGGGTTTATCCCTGTCAAATTAGGACAACGAATATTGAGGACCGAGACCGCTGCTATTGCCCTGGTGGGAATTCTCCAGTATGAATTAGGGGATTTGGGTTGACTTCTGAAAACTTGGGGAGATGGGGAGATGGGGAGATAACTCTTGAGAGTTGCACCTACAAGCCATCGCTCAACGATAACATCTTGAGCTGAGGATTACGGGTTGAAATCGCGTATCCCAGATGAATATATGAAAATCAGATCGTGGCTTTTTTGAAGTATCAGAAACAGATGATAGATAGCAGATATCTGCACTTTTCAAGAATGGTTTACTTTACTTTCAGAGCCGGTGTAATCATAATGTAACTGATTCTAAATATTAACCCTGCCCTGCTATCTAATTGTTTAAATTAGAAGTGGTATGCTGATCGAGAGTATCAAGTTTAGAAAATCTGGCGGTTTTCTTCCCCTTATCATCGGGGTTGAAAATTCCTTGTCAGAAGAAAATTTTCTGTAAAAAGGAGCTTCCAGAATAAGGAGGCATGTAAAAGAAAAAGCGGAAGTACATATATGAACTTTCCCATTCAAACTCGATTCGAATGGGTACCTCTAATTTATATCCTTGCTATTATAGGTATTATAATCAATAGGTTGCGTAATTTTGTGGATTTCCTCACTTCCTGCTTGACAAGCATCTTCTTATTTGATAAATTCGCCTCAGTTTATGATAGTGGAAGTTGCATTCCTTAATGATAATGAAGTCTCTTGATCCCCCCGGGCTAATTTTGTTCTATAGAAAAATCACTCCCAGCCAGAACCTATATTGGCCCTATAATCATAATCTATTAGGTGAGTTCCCCTTATTGCTGCAAAGAGACACTGCATGTGAGTATCTGAGAATATGAAAGTAGAGCTGTGGTATATGGAAAGCTCAACAGACTTGGAATATAGCTAGAAGGGAGGTGATGAAGTCAAGTAACTTATGCTTGAGTTGCTTCAGTGTAAACAAAACTTTATTTGATGGAAAGGAGGGTAAAATGGAGAAGAAAGGTCTGGTAGCGTTTTTGGCAAGCGTGAGTTTGATCCTGGTTTTAATGCTGCCTCTCTTTGGAGGGTTTCCACCCTCAGTATCAGCCCAGCAAGAGAAGAAGCCAATTCTTATTGGTCATTTACATCCGCTCACTGGGCCATTTGCTATGTTCGGCACAGCCTGCTCAGTTGGAATTGATGTAGCTATCGAGGAAATCAACCGAAAAGGTGGTGTTTTAGGAAGACCTCTCAAAGTTATCAACAGAGATGACAGAAATTCTCCTGAGGTTGGGTTAAGAGAAGCAAAGGATCTAGTACTAAACAGGAAGGTTGACTTCCTTATGGGCAATATAAGTAGCGCAGTCTCCTTAGCTATATCCGCATTTGCTAAAGATTCGAAGGTGATTTACATCGTGACTGGTTCTCGGTCAAATTCGATAACCGAAGAGAAAGGACATCGCTATGTGTTTCGAATTGGGGCACATGTATATTCCCGAGTTTCGTCAGTGGCACAGCTCGCTGCCAAGAATTGGGGTGATAAGGCTAAAAAGGTGGTGATGATCAACAACGACTACGTGTATGGACGTGATTGTGCCGAAACTTTCATGGAAGTGTATGGAAAGTATGTTTCTGGCGTTACGTTGCTTTATGGAGATTGGCCTAAGTTGGGAATACCTGATTACACACCATACATCTCAAAGCTAATGGCCTCAGATGCAGAAATACTGTTTCACTCGCTTTACGGGGGAGACTACCTGACATGGGTTAAGCAAGCAGTACCTGCGGGTGTCTATAATAAGTTTAAGGTAGTCGGAGCATCTTGCGGTGGTACAGAAACTGTTTTTGGGATTAAAGAAGGTGATCCGGCCCCATTGGGAGAGATCCTCAGCGATGAATTCCCATATTGGGAAATAGCCAACCCCAAGGCTAAAGAGGTCGCAGCTCTTTTTATGGATAAAGCAGGCACTAACTATGCCTCATACGAGTCGGGTCTGGGATATACAACTGTCTATGCTCTTAGGGACGCGATAGCGGCAGTTAAGGCAGTCGATACAGAAAAAATCATTGACTATCTGGCGGGCAGAGAAATAAATTCTCCGATAGGCAAAGTTAAGATTCAGGATTTCGATCACCAAGCGCAATGGCCGCCTTATGCAGGCACCATGGCCTTCAGGCCTGGTTACCCATGGCCACACATTGTGGATATTTGGCACCCCCCCCTGGAAAAGGTCTATCGTGGCCGTGACGATGTATTGCAGAGAAGGAAATAGACTAATATCTGAATATTGTTGGCGGGTGCAGCATGGGGAATGGGACGTCGCTGTACCCGCCAGGTGAATTTTCATTTGAGAGGGACGAGCGGGGTATTTAAAACGATATGAGTCTTCAAGCGGTATTAATGCAGTTATTAAGCGGCTTGAGCAGCGGAATGCTTATTTACCTGATCGCTGTGGGTCTATCCCTTATCTTTGGTACCCTTAGAGTGCTCAACTTGGCTCACGGCGCCGTTTACATGTTAGGGGCCTATCTTTGTGTTTGGTTAACATCAATTCTTAAACCAATTCCTGGTATGTTTTGGTGGGCAGTGGTTCTAGGTCCATTTCTTGTGGCATTGTTCGGAGGATTAGTAGAAACAGTTCTGCTACGACGAATTTACCGTTGGCACTTTATGTATCAGTTTATTCTCACATTTGCCCTAATTCTAATAATAAGCGACTCAGTCAAGCTTTTATGGGGAGGAGGATTTCGTTCTATAACCTACCCTTGGCCTCTGAACGGTACCATTAAGGTTGCTGGAGGAACCTTCCCTTTGTATAACCTATTCCTTGTGGCGGTAGGTGTGTCAATTTTTTTTGGTCTGCGGGCCCTTCTACACTTCACTAGACTAGGTAAGATAATCCGAGGCGTTACGTACAATCGTGAGATTATGAGTGCTTTGGGGGAGAATGTCCCAGCGGTTTACACGGAGGTATTCATGCTGGGCTGTTGGCTGGGGGGCTTCGGGGGGGCATTAGCGACACCGCTGGTTACCGTTAGTCTCGGGATGGACATGGCAGTGATTATTCAGTGTTTCATTGTTGTAGTTATAGGAGGCCTCGGGAGCCTTACTGGGGCTTTCCTTGGAGCAATAATCCTTGGATTATTAGATGCGTTTGGTATTATGGTATTGCCTGAGTTAGCTTTAGCGTTTGGCTTCATATTAATGGCTGTTGTTCTAATTGTTCGTCCTTATGGACTCATGGGTAAGCGCGAATATGAGTAACCAGGAACAAAGAAAAACGACTCTAATGAACAACCTCCCGCAAGGGCGTAAGCGGTATTGGTGGATTTGGTTGGTTGTAGCTGTCGGCCTATTTGCTGCAATGCCTACTTTTGTTGGCATAAGTTGGGTGAGTGTCCTTTGTGAGATTTTAATTTTGACTGTAGCTGCGTCCGGTCTTAATTTGGTGATGGGCTATACAGGTATGATTTCATTTGGTCCTGCTGGCCTATATGCAGTGGGTGCTTATACAACTGCGATTTTGATCGTAAGGGCTAATGCGCCTTTTGGACTCGCTATGATCGCCGGTCCGATAGTGGCAACAGTAGTTAGCCTTATCGTAGGCTGGTTTTGTGTTCGCCGTACTGCTGTCTATTTTGCTTTGTTGACTCTCGCCTTCTCTGAATTAATTCACATCGTAATTTTCAAATGGTATGGACTTACTAAAGGTGACGATGGCATTGTAGGCATCCCATTACCTGGCTTCCTCTCTTCAATAGAAAGCTATTATTACTTTACTTTGGCTTGCACTATAGTTTGCCTTTTGGCAATGTGGGTAATCGTTAATTCTGCCTTTGGTAAGGCTCTGCAAGTCATTCGTGAGAATCCAAATAGAGCAGAATTCATCGGCATCAATGTTAGAAGGTACCAACTCTTGGCTTTTGTCATCCAAGGTTTCTTTTTGGGAGCAGCTGGCTCCTTACTATGTGGCTTCAGCCACAGCGTCTTTCCCACTAATGCCCACTGGCCGAAATCCATCGATATGATCATTGCTTGTCTGCTCGGAGGTATATACCATTTCTATGGCCCGTTTGTCGGGTCGGCGGTATATATCCTGCTGGATAAGGTTATTACGAGCTTTACGGAATATTGGTCACTGGTTTTTGGAGTAGTTTTGTTAATTTTAGTACTGTTCTTCCGTGGTGGGATTGTAGGCTTTGTCTCAGAAAGGTTGTCAGCTGCAAGGCGTGAAGGAAGTTGACATGCTAAGCATTCAGGGGCTTGTAAAAAAGTTCGGTGGTCTGACGGCAATAAACAATGTCAGCTTTGAAATTGAGAAAGGGGAACTGAGCTCTATTATCGGCCCTAATGGAGCTGGGAAGACTACCCTTTTTAACCTACTGACTGGCCACCTCCAGCCTGACTCTGGAAGAGTTATTTTCAATGGCAAGGAAATTACCAGTTTACCGCCCCATAAGATATGTCGTCTGGGGATCGGAAGATCTTTTCAGCGCATTAACATTTTTCCTCGGTTAAGCGTATTTGAAAATGTCCAGGCCGCAGTGCTTGCAGGGCAAGGGAAGTGCACCAACATATTTTCTTTCTCTAAGAATATGTGTAAGGAAGAAACTATCCATGTACTGGAAACTATAGAGCTTGATGATAAAAAGGGCTTTCCTGCAGGACTTCTTTCGCACGGAGATCAAAAACGCCTGGAAATGGGAATTGCATTAGCCTTACGGCCCTCTCTGTTGTTACTTGATGAACCGACTGCTGGAATGGGCCCCGAAGAGACGGTTGGGATTGCTGGTCTTCTTGACAGGGTGGTTCGACATCAAGGCTTGACTGCTGTGTTTGTTGAACACGATATGAGCGTAGTATTTGGTATCTCACAGAAGATAAGGGTGATGCATTTGGGCGAGATAATTGCGACAGGAACGCCTGAGGAAATCAAGGCTGATGCCCAAGTCCAACGAATCTATCTTGGCGAGGAGTGATAGTGTTACTGGAAGTGAGCAATATAAATACGTTTTATGGAATGAGTCATATCCTATTCAACCTATCATTGAGCATCGAAAAAGGAGAGATAGTTTGTCTCCTTGGCAGAAACGGAGTTGGTAAGACCACCACGCTCAGGAGCATAATAGGGCTTACGCCGGCGCGGTCAGGAAGTATAACATTTGCAGGGGAAGAGATTAGAACTAAACAACCTTTTCGTGTTGCACGATTAGGCATTGGCTTCGTTCCCGAAGATAGGCTAATAATCCCTGACCTTACCGTAAAAGAAAACTTGGAGATAGCTATACGGCCGGGAGAGGATTGGACGTTGGAAGGTATTTATCAAATTTTTCCTAGGCTGAAGGAGCGGGAAGCTCAAGAAGGTGGCACACTTAGCGGCGGCGAACAACAGATGTTGACTATCGGCAGAGCCCTGATGAGTAATCCCAAACTCTTACTTCTGGACGAGCCTTCTGAGGGGCTCGCGCCCGCAATCGTGAGAATGTTGGGCGAATTCATGCAAGTGCTCAAGGGAAAAGGGATGACCACTCTGCTCGCAGAACAGAACTCAAAGTTTGCTTTAACCTTTTCTGATAGAGCCTATCTATTAGAAAAAGGAGAAATTTGCTGGCATGGGAATTGTTTAGAGTTAAAGGGAAAACCGGAAGTGGTGAAACGCTACCTGGGTGTGTAAACCAGACGAGAGTTATTCCAGCAGAAGTTATGTTAGTAATCTTAAACATAGAGAAGGGCAAGAGTTAAGAGTATTTAAAAAGGAGGTTAATATGGCTTCAAATCATGAAACGATGACACCAAGAAGCAGAGTATTAGCAGGTATTTTCGGAGGTAGGGTTGATCGCTTCCCTGTGGGCAGTACTATGTCTGTGGCTACCCATGAACAGATGGATAAACTTGGAGTTGGTTTTCCTGAGGCCCATTACGAACCAGAGGCAATGGCCAAACTTGCTTCAGCAAGCTATGAAATCATAGGAATGGATACCATCAAAGTTCCATTCAGCGTTTGGAACCTTTCGTCCTCTCTTGGAACAACCATGAATTGGGGCAGCCGAAATAAATGGCCGGATGGAGTTCCTATCTTTCGAGATCCTGAGGAAGTAAAAATTCCAAAGGATTTTTTGTCGCGCCCGGGTACAGGCGGCGTTATAGAAGCGATAAAGATTCTCAGGAGAAAATACCCTCATGTGGCTATAATCGGTACTGTTATGGGACCGCTCACTCAGTGTTTCAACCTAGTAGGTGTAGAAAATGTAATGCTCATGATTGCTACTGAACCTAATAAAATAAAAAGATTTTTGGAAAAATTCATTGATCCGGTAGTTGAATATGCCAACGCTCAAGTGGATGCAGGGATCGATGCTTTAGATTACGCTGATCATGCTACTGGCGGACTTATCAGTGCAGAAACTTACAAAGAATTTATTATGCCAATGCATAAGAGAATCGTTCAAGAGATCAAGACCCCCTGCGTACTTCATATCTGTGGGAACACTCTTGATAGGTTGGAATATATAATAGAATCTGGTTTCCCATGCTTCAATATCGACACTTGGGTTGATGCTTTTCACGCAAAAAGGGTTGCGAAGAACCGTATTAGCCTTTGGGGCGGAATCAGTAACATCAATTCCCTCCTCCAGGGTACACCAGAAGATGTTAAACGAGACGCATACTACGCAATGGAAGCGGGTTTCGAAGTTATTGGCATCGAATGTTCCGTACCAGTTCAAGCACCCGACAGAAACTTAATGGCCATTATGGAGGCAGTAAAAGAATACCCTGTGAGCCGTTCCCCAAGGGACCAGATTAGAGAATTTGCTAAAGGGCTAGCCCGTTCTTTTATGGACGAAGACCGAGATTTCTTTAAAGAATTAGTCAGTGGGTTAGCAAAATCTGCTTAACGAAGAAAGGAGAACCAAAATGTCAATTGAGCCAAAATTCATTGGAGATATCATCATTAATGAATACAGAAAAAACCCCAAAGAAGTTATTCGTTTGATCATTGATACGTATAATGAAGAAATTAAAAGAATGAAGGAAATCATCAAACTCCCAGAACCTTCAGATGAAGAGGAAGTCATCAAAGATTTAATGCCCAAGGAAGAACCTTTCCGCTCGATCTCAAATGCCACGCGTACGGGTGACCTAAAACAATCCATCCATCTTGTAGAAAGTGCGCTCACTTCCAAAATTCCAGCCCAAGAGATCGTTATGAGGGGGCTTCTTCCGGGCGTCCAGGCAGCAGCAGCCCTTTATGATGCTCGTTGCTATTTTGCGCCGGATCTTCTCAAATCTGGAAAGGCACTGAAAGAAGCCACAGATGTGGCTTTGAAGGGCCTTCAAGATATTCAGAGGAAAGGAAGGATTGTCATGCATGCCCCTGAAGGGGATATCCACGATATTGGGAAAAATCTCGTTAAAATAGTATTAGAAGCTAACTTCTACGATTGCATTGATGTGGGTGTGGATGTTAATTCAGACAAACTATTGTCTGCTGTCAAAGAATATAAGCCGATGCTAATCACAGGGCATGCTCTAATGACAACGACAATGCCTGGGCTTATGGAGGCAGCCAAACGTCTAAAAAATGAGGGCATTGAAATTCCTTTTGCAATGGGTGGAGCTCCAGTGACCCAAAAATATGTGGAGAAAATTGATTTAGGGATTTACGGAAGAACTCCATTAGATGCTGTTAAGATTGCTAATCTTGCAGCCCAAAAAGTATCTTGGAAAGAAATTCGTAAAACCGTGCATAAGTAGAATTTGACTTTTCAAATTGGGAATAGGCTGCGAGCGGGGGAGAGAACCTTTCTCCCCTTCGTATTTTTTAAGGAGATATTTATCAGGAGGAAAGAATGCTTATTATTGGAGAATCGATTAACGGAACTATTCCCTCTGTTGGCACCGCCATCGTGGAACGTAACGAAAACTTTCTTTTGGAGCTTGCAAAAGAACAAATAGAAAAGGGAGCTCAAATGCTGGACATAAATGCCGGAGTAGCAGAAGGCAATGAAGTAGAAGACTTACCCTGGCTGGTCCAGCTGATTCAAAAGAAAGTTTCTTGCCCCTTAATGATTGACAGTAATAATCCAGAAGCTTTGAAAGCCGGCCTCGAGGTTTATAATCATCGAGAACCGCCCATTGTTAATTCTATAAGTGGCGAAAAAAAGAAAATAGACAACATCCTACCTTTAATTTCTGGTAAGAACTACCGTATAGTAACCCTTTGCATGGATGATCACGGCATTCCAGCCACACCGGAGAAGCGAGTTGAAGTGGCACGTCAGCTGTATCCAATTTTGAAAGATGCTGGAATCCCTCCGCAAAATATCTATTTCGACCCTTTGGTACTCAGCTTAGGACTTAATTGGGAAGGAGCCATGGTAACTCTCAAGACCATAGACCTTTTAAAAAAGGAACTTACTGAATCACATATTATATGCGGTCTTAGCAATGTGGGTGTTGAACTACCCTTAAGAAAACTTGTTAACAGGAGCTTTCTCCCAATGGCGGCGTATGCAGGTTTAGATACCTTTCTCATGGATGTTAGGGATAAGGCACTCACATCCACTTTAATAGCATCCACAGCTCTCATAGGAAAAGACCCTGATTGTACGGAATATTTAAAGGCGTATAGAAAGAAGAAACTAACATAAATGCTTTTCAAATGGACATTAGAATAACATTTCGCCCGTTTAATAAATCAGCTTTTTTCACAGAACCCACTAACTTGATTGAAGCCGCGAGGACAGCTGGGTTTCATCTTGGAGGAAGCTGTGACGGAAAAGGACGGTGTGGTAAGTGTAAAGTAAGAATTCTAAAAGGCGGCGGGTTGTCACCCTTAACCGCAGAAGAAATAAAATTCCTGACGGAGGAGGAAATAAAGGAAGGAGTTCGCCTAGCGTGTTTTTTGAGTGTATCTGATGATATAGAGATTGAATTTTTTCGACTTCCAGAAGAAATGCGTATTCTCTCGCATTTCCACCCTATTGATTTCAATTTAAATCCTCTCGTTCGATACAAAATAATTGAGGTCGATAGACCGGTCTTGTCAAGCCCTCGGGGAGATATGGAGGGGTTGTTTCATGCCCTTGCAGGACAATACCGCATGGGCCTGCCTGTCTTGAGACATCTGCCCGCTGCCTTGAGGAAAGGAAAATGGTCGATTGTTGTTTTCATATGGAATGATGAAGAAATTATTAGAATAGAGCCAGACGTTAATCAATTCGGGGCTTATGGAATAGCTTTGGATATCGGGACCACAACCGTTGTGGCTTATCTATATGACATCAAAACGGGAAACCAGTTGGGATACATATCCTTTGTTAACCCTCAGATTGCTATGGGTGAAGATGTAATGACAAGAATTTCATATTCTATAGAGGAGCCAGAAGGGTTATTCAATTTAAGAGAAACATTAATAATGGAGCTTAACTATTCCATTCACAAATTATGCGAGAACCAGAATATCAATCCTTCTGAAATATGTGAACTAACTGTTGTTGGGAACACGATCATGCATCACCTTTTTTTAGGCATCCCTGTCGAACATGTAGGTAAAGCCCCTTTCCCTCCTGCTCTGCAAGCCCCCTTCGATTTAAATGCTTCGGAACTGGGTTTGGACCTGAATCCAATGGCTAAAGTTCACATGCTTCCATTGATTGGTGGATTCGTTGGTTCAGACATCGTAGGGGCTATGCTCGCGGCTGATATTCATAACCTTGAAGGAAAATATTTGCTTATTGACATCGGAACTAATGGAGAAATTGTATTGGTGAATCACGGCAAGTTTTTTTGTTGTTCAGTAGCCGCAGGTCCAGCCTTTGAAGGCGGACATCTTAAACACGGCATGCGAGCCGCAGAAGGAGCTATCGATACATTCAAGATGGACGAATCAGGGGGGGAAGTAAAATACACAACAGTCGGAAATGCTCCGCCTGTAGGAGTCTGTGGGTCGGGTTACTTAGATATACTTTCAGAAATGCTAAGATTAAAATACCTTCTATCTCAGGGGAGAATAAATCCGAAAGTCAAGATTCCAAGGATTCGAAAAGGGACCTCGGGCATTGAGTTTGTTATAACTTGGTCTGGGGAAAAGGAAGCAGCCCATGATATTGTGATTACTTCTGATGACATTCGGGAGTTACAATTAGCAAAGGCTGCTATTCTCTGCGGAATCAGGGTACTCATGGAAAAAGTAAAGCTAAATAAGATAGACAAGATCTTCTTAGCAGGAGCCTTTGGAAATTATTTAAGACCGGACGCGGCAAGAATGATAGGTCTTTTCCCCGAGGATGTTGAAGTGACCCCAATTGGAAATGCAGCAGGTTATGGTGCCATACTTTCGTTATTAAGCCGTGAAAAGAGACTACTGGCTCAAGAGATAGTGCAAAAGATTGAATATGTGGAGTTAGCTTCGGAGCCTCTATTTCAAGAAAGGTTTATGGAAGCTATTCCTTTCCCTAGCTAAAATGTAAGTTTCTTAAATTAATTAAGAGCTCTTTATCCTTTCAGGGCCATAAAGAATGAAGACAATCATTGCCTGTGAAGTTATGAAAAGAGAATTGTCCCTCTTAGCACCTGATGGATGCAAACTATCCTTTATCCCTGCTGGGCTCCATTTGACACCAGAAAAAATGTCTGACGATATCCAAAAAGAAATAGATAACGTCGATCATGAAGAAGGGCCAATTATTCTAGGATATGGATTATGCAGCTATGGTATAACAAAAATTAAAGCGCGCCATCGTCCAATATTAATTCCCAAAATACATGACTGTATAACCTTATTCTTAGGCTCGCGACAAACATATTACGAAGAATTCTTCAAAAATCCAGGTACATATTATTTAAGTTATGGATGGATTTTTTATGGTAAAACCCCTTATTCCCAATACCATGAAATCTATATTAAGAAATACGGCGAAGATGAGGCCAGATGGATTGTCCAAGAGATGTTAAAAAATTATAAGCGATTAGTTTTTATAGACAATAAACTGTTTTCGCCTGAGGAAGCCCGGGAGAAAGCTAAACGAATGGCAGATTTCTTTAATCTCGAATTCATTGAACTTGAGGCCCCACCTACTTTCCTCAGGCAAATCTCCGATGCAGAAGAGGGAGAGAATTTTCTTCAGATCAATCCTGGGGAATCCTTTCCTTACAACAAATATCTTTCATCCCTTCTTCCTCCAATAGAAGAATACCAAGGGGAGGACATAAGGGATGGGGAGCGTTGAACAGCCAGAAATCGCTTTCCTCCTGTATATTCTCCACTAAGCAGCGTTATTTCTCTGCGGTAACCAACAACCAGCGATGATTGAAAACCACAGTTTTTCCGTCGAAACGAAGATTGATGCCTGCCTGAATTCCCCGGGTGGCCAAGGCGACCATTATGGTATAAAGTGGCTTCACCCGATCCGGAGCATTTGTGATGCGAATCCATTCATCATAGTCTCTTTTCATCTCCCAAGTCACTTTGGATGTAATTTTAAGCCCCGATTCTTTAAGCAATTCGAGCAACCCACTGGTTGAAAGCATCTGCACATGGGTAGGGTCCCTCAGGGTCTCAAGAGCATTGTGCAAAGCTGCTTCCTCTTCATCTTCTGAGGATACGACATCGGCCACGACGACTTTGCCTTTGCGTCGAGTAACACGTACCACCTCTTCCATCACGCGTCGAGGATCGGGGAAGTGATGGACTGTTAAACGAGTAACGACACAATCAAAGCTTTTGTTCTTAAAAGGAAGCTCTTCCGCGCTACCTAGCTTAAACCGAACATTCTTTAAGCCTGCCTTTTCACACCGCTGACGAGCCTTATCAAGCATTTCCGGAGTGAGATCATAGGCAACTACTTCTTGGACATCGGGAGCTAAGGAGGCGGTTACAATTCCGGGACCGCACCCCAGATCCAAAAGGTCCATCATCTTCGTCGGCTTGATGGCGCCATAGATTTGTTCTAGGACCCATGAATCTGTAAAAGCTTGGGCAACTGAAAGCGTTTCTGCTTGTCTTCCAAACTCTTCTTTAACTCGTGAATGATAATCCATGTCTTATCTCCTATATGGTATTAACAGGGTCAACTTTATTATAGATGACACCGATTCTTTCGACAATTGATTTCTGCCTGTTCGGTTTTTAACAAGAATATGAAAACCGGTCCAATATTCCCCCAAAGGGACTAGATATCTCCTGCGGCTACTTAACTCTATGGTCTCCGTTTACTTTTGAAGGCGGTGTAACCGGAATGTAACTGTTGCTAAGCATTGACTTTCTTTACTTCTCTGAAATTTAATAAATGGGGTGTGAAGCCGGGATTTATTTTGGTCAACAATGTCGAGATTATTCAAATTTACGAAGAAGAAACAAATAAGGATGCGATGAAGAATTTTAAACTCTAAATTGCGTATATCTTGCCAATACCTTCACTTGTCCAAACCTGAAGATATCTGATTGAAATCTGCATCGAAAAGGGAAAAGGGCTCTTTATTGATTACAGGAAGTACTTGTCAACATCAGAAACCTATGCATGGATCTATAGCCGTATTTCATAAATGGACAACTGACCTTTGGTTTAATATAATTTCTCTAATCCTTTTAAAAATATGAAAATCCTTCTCATT
>Ga0315273_10008997_pt1 | contig 12633 bp, 5 predicted proteins | sample YL17G02_0_MG_FD_205753 | JGI IMG/M metagenome (GOLD analysis project Ga0315273, IMG submission 205753) | Sediment microbial communities from Yellowstone Lake, YNP, Wyoming, USA - YL17G02_0 | ecosystem: Environmental > Aquatic > Freshwater > Lake > Sediment | place: USA: Wyoming | collected... | reverse complement strand
CCGCCTCGCAAAAACAATAAGTAATAAATTGCTCATTTTTCTCTGCGCACCGGCAAAAAATCCCTCAAAAATCGCATTTTATCTATTTTATGCCTCTATCCCGCAAAAACAAGGAAATTTTCTTTGCCTTTGTGACCACATTTAAACCTGACCCTCCTTCGCAAAGTGCTATGGCGGGCGAGAGCCGCGAAGATGATTAGACCCAAGACCACAGACCTAAGACAACAGACGGAAACAATCAATAGCATTTATACCTGACCCTCCGTCGCCAGGGGCTATGGCGGGCGAGAGCCGCGATGAGCATCCTGTAGTTGAACGCAGGCACATAGTGCCGCAGTGGATAAAAATGGGCGAACTGCGGGTTTAAATGCGACCCACCGGAGGCGGAGGAATTCAGAAGACAGAATACTGCGTCGAAGCGGCATGCACGAGGCGTGAGATTGCCACGGCCTAAAAGACAGGCCTCACAACGACGAGGTCGGATTGCCGCACTTCGTTCGCAATGACCCGCCTTCGTTAAAACTTCGGCGGGCAAGCACCAAAAAGCCAAAACTGTATAAAATCTTATTGTAAAGCCGATAGCAACAGATAGAATAAAGACAGCCGAGAGATAACGGCCAAATAAAATTTAATAACACTGAGATTTCAGACGTTTCAGCACAAACCGTCAGTTTGTATTTTGAAGAGGCGTTTGGGAGGCTCGGTGCTTTCTGTTTTGACGGACACATTGTCTGCAGAGAGCACCGTTTGCTTTCGCGTTCTTCAAGGCTCTGACGGGCCTGTGCTGAGCGTGATTGCGGCGGTGCTCTTTTTCTATGCGCCACCGATGGACGAGATACTATGTTCTTAATTTGGTATGCGATAGAAAGAATTGTGTGGCTGGTTACGTATCTATTTATGGTGGTAACGCAAGGGCTTATATACGTGCATGAGCGGCTGATGCTGATGCGGGTGATTTCGTTTATGCAGTGGAGAAGTAAAAAGAAGGAAAACTAATTGCGGGGATGACCCGCCGTGAAACGGCGGGCTAAATATTATAATGCGTCGCCGAGGCAGCCCGTTCGACTCGCTTCGCTCGCTCAGGGCGAGCAAGGTCGACAGAAGGCAGAAGTCAGAAAACAGCAGACCCGCCGTCGCCATCCGCCGTCGTTAAGAACTATGGCGGACAGGAGGCTATGGCGGGCAAGCAGAAGGCAGAAGGCAGAAGACGTAAGACCCGTCTTCGCCCGCCATGCCTTCGTAAAGCAAATTCCCTCCGGTACATGCCCGGAGGCTAAACACCCCGAAGCCCTTCGATTACACTCAGGATAAAGCTGGCTTCGGGGCTAAGCAAACCCGGCCATAAATAACCGGGCTAAATTTTTAAGGAAGGACGCCACCATATAACCATTAGTGGTAAAGCCGTAGGGGGTTTTCACTTAATGAAAAACAGGTTTTGGCCTGATTGACAGGGCGGCGAAAAAGGGGGATTGTATATGCCGGTTTAAAAAGTAATCATTTTTAATGAAAGGGTGTGAAAATGTGTCAGGTATGCGGTTGCACACCGTGCAAAAAATGCGGCAAACCTATAGAAAAAGGGGTCTGCTCCGGTTGCGGCAAAAAGTCCGCTGATTGCACCTGTAAGCCAAAAAAGAAATAGTCTTGCAGGCGCTCAACAGGTTATTTTGCCCGCCTTCGCGGAAAACTATAGCTGTCAAGCGGTGGATGAATATGAAAAGGGTATCTGCAGCAGTTTTTGCGAAGACTGGTATGCTTCGGCGGGTTTCGCCGAAGAATGCGGAACGCTCAACTTTTTGCCTCACACTTAGATAACGGGATAATGCGTTGTCGGCGATAGAGTCATATAAATCGTACGATGCGTATTATCCCTGTTTTTATAAATCCAAAGCCGCTCTTCGATTATTTTTTCGCCATTCCTTTGCCAAAAGGCCTGCTCAAAATCGTTGACACAGCCTGCCCCTGCGGTTAAGTTATTGCCATATTTTAAGATTCGGAAGGCCTTTATGAAAATTTCGCTTCAATGGCTGAATGACTATATCGAGTTGAAACTTTCCGCCGAGCAAATCACGGAAATTTTAAGCGATTTAGGTTTTCCCTCCGCCGGCATAGAGCACATGCCCGACGACGCCGTTCTCGACGTCGAAATAACCAGCAATCGCGGTGACTGCCTGAGCTACATCGGCATCGCAAGGGAATTGTCGGTTGTTACCGGCAAGTCCCTAAAATTACCCAAAGTCGAATTGACTGAGTCCTCAAAAAGAGCCTGCGAATTTACCTTAGTCGAGGTCCACGAGCTGGATTTATGCCCAAGATACACCGCGAGAATTATCGAAGGCGTAAAGGTCGGCCCTTCACCGGATTGGCTGCGCAAACGCCTTGAGGCGATGGGAATGCGAAGCGTTAACAACATTGTCGATGCCACCAACTACGCTATGTTCGAGACGGGCCAGCCGCCGCACGCCTTCGATTACGAAAAAATCGCGGGCAAAAAAATTATCGTCCGCAAGGCACGCCCCGGTGAAAGACTCGTCAGCATCGACGGCACAAAATGCGAGCTGGACCCGAATATGCTCATTATCGCCGATGCCCGGCAGCCTGTTGCCATTGCGGGTGTTATGGGCGGTCTCGATACCGAAGTAAGTGAAAACACAAAAAACATTTTATTGGAAGATGCTTATTTCGACCCTGTCTGCGTCCGGACTACTTCGCGCAAACTTGCTTTGCCTTCGGAATCGTCCTTCAGATTCGAACGAATCGTGGATATCGATATGGTCGATTTGGCATCGAAACGCACTGCGCAGTTGATTACGCAGCTTGCCGGTGGTAAAGTTGCCGCTGGTGTCATCGATATTTATCCCAAAAAATCTTCAGCAAAGCAGGTAACATTAAGGCTTAGCCGCTTACAGAAACTTTTCGGTATTGAAGTACCGGCAAATGAAGTTTTGAGGATACTAACCGGCCTGAATTTCAACCCGCAGCAAAAAGATGGTGACGTTTTTTGTTCTGTCCCTTCGTGGCGCAGCGACGTTTACCGCGAAGCCGACCTGATTGAGGAAGTTGCGAGGGTTTATGGCTACAATAAGGTGCCGACCCGCAAAAAAATTTCCATCCAGGTCGTTCCGGTCGATACGCGCCAGAAACAAATCGAAGCTGTCGGAACATTCCTTAACAGTTGCGGTTTTTACGAAGCTGTTACCACAGGCTTTGTCGATAGTTCTGTTGCCCAACTTTTTGTAACACCTGATGCCGCCGAACATCTGGTTGTAAAGGATGTGTCGCGAAAACAAGCCAACTGGCTAAGACGAAGCCTGCTGCCTTCGCTGCTCGGTGTTCTGAAAACCAATCTGAACGCGAAAAACACTCCCTGCGAAATCTTTGAAATCGCCGCCACCTTTGCCCCTGCAAAAGCAGGGCAGTTGCCTGTCGAGCGGACCATGCTGACACTTGTAAGTGACGGCCAGCTTCGAGGTATGACCGGCGCCATCAAAGGTCTTATTAAATCCATCAGCAAAGACGCGGAAGTTGCCTTTGCCCCTGCGCAGCTTGTCTGGGCGCAGGCAGGGGCACAAATCCTTGTCAATGGTTCCTCAATCGGCCAGGCAGGAGTTGTTTCAAAAAAAGTTACGGATAAATTCGATTTCAAGACCGCTCCCGTTGCCGCCGAACTTGATTTCGAACAGCTTCTGGCCCTTCGAGGCGAACAAGTAAAGATGAAACCGATTCCGAAATTCCCCGCCGTCGAACGCGACCTTTCGCTTGTTCTCGATGAAACCGTCCTTTGGGTGGACGTATTGCAGGCGGTAAAAAGCAAAGCCACCGGCCGGCTCGAAGATGTCCGCTTTGTTGAAATATATCGCGGCAAGGGAATCCCCACCGGGAAAAAAGGCCTCACGCTTTCGCTGCGTTTCAGGGATATTGACGGCACGCTGACTCACGAAGCCGTTGATAAAATGCAGGCCGAGATTGTGGCAAGCCTTGCCCAATCCGTCGGCGCGCAGTTGAGAACCCTGTAATAAAATATCCACGCGAAAATCCTGTCAAATTTCTCCAAGTGCGGCTTTAGAAAATCTGACTCAAAAGCCGATTAAACCACTGTAGGGCAAGGTTCGTATTTAATATTTAGCTCTTGACTTCGCGATTTGAACTTGGTATAAAAAAAGTAGATAAGAGGTAAGCCCCTGCGGTGTACGTAGGAAGGCAGATGTGAAAAAACCGATAACCATTACTCAGGGAAATCAGGCCTCACGGATCGAACAAGCCTGCGTGACAGGATCTTCGGCCAAAAGCAACTGATTACCCACCTGAAAATAATGGGTTTTCTTCATGACGCTTCTTACGGCATCTGTGGAGGCAAACCTTGAATTAAAAAGGTCCGCTTTTCGCGGGCCTTTTTATTTAAGCACCACAAGTTTCTTCGCGCAAAATATAAAACCCCTCCCTTTCAATTAAAAAGGATTTTTGCTTAAATATATTTTGGTTTTTGGCATCTGGATGTCGTGGTAGCAGCCGATAAGTTCGTTCTGAACTTGCGAAGCCGCATAAGGCGAAGATATGGTGTTTTTTTCGTTGCTTTGTAACGAGTACCAAATAAAATTGGCCACAAGTAAATGCGCACAATAAACGACAAATACCGGCTTTTATTTGTTTATATCGTTTTAGTATTCCGCCGCAATCCTACGGGTGTAAACCCGTAGATGAAGTTATCCGCCGAAGGCGGACAGGCGGAGCCTGTAATTTAAAATGCTACGGGCGTAAGCCCGTAGAAATTTACTGGCTGCTACGTTCGTTGTTTATTGGCAGGTGCGAAACTTCAAGTTCATAAATTACGATGACCATGTTTACGTAAGCGAAAACAAACAAATTCTCACCGGCCTGAAATGGAACAATATCAAGTGGGTTTTAACGAGTGAACACGGTAGCAACTGGCACCCGCTCACAGGATTGTCGCACATGCTCGATTGTCAGTTGTTCGGACCAAACCCGGGTTGGCACCACCTCGTCAATTTAATGTTCCATATGGCAAACACGCTGCTTTTGTTTACAATTCTTGGGCGAATTACAGGCGCATTTTGGCAAAGTGCTTTTGTGGCAGCCTTATTTGCTCTGCACCCATTGCATGTCGAGTCGGTCGCGTGGGTCTCCGAACGCAAGGATGTTCTGAGCACTTTTTTCTGCCTGTTAACTATGAAGGCATATTTCCGATACGTCGAGCGTTCCATCGCCGGGCAATACGTATTGGCCCTGATGTTTTTTTCGCTCGGCCTTGCGTCAAAACCGATGCTTGTGACTTTGCCGCTGGTACTTTTACTGCTTGACTATTGGCCTTTAAATCGTATGAAAACCACAGGCGAGGTGCGGTTTTCTCATCTGGTGCTGGAAAAAATTCCGTTTTTTTTTCTGTCTGCGGTTTCGAGCATTATAACTTTATTTGTCCAAACCAGTTCGGGGGCGTTGCGCACGGTTGAGAAGCTGACATTGACAGCACGTTTTGCCAATGCCGTTGTCTCCTATGTGAAATACATCGGTAAAATGATTTGGCCGCTAAATCTGGCGCCGTTTTATCCGTATTCCCGGCAACACCTTCCTGCGTGGCAGGCTTTTGTATCGATTGCTTTGCTGCTGACAGTAACAATCCTGGTGATTCGTCTTTCAAAAAAATACAGTTATTTGTTTGTAGGCTGGTTCTGGTATTTGATTATGCTGGTGCCTGTCATCGGTCTGGTGCAGGTCGGTGACCAGGCGATGGCGGACAGATATACCTACATTCCGCTTACGGGATTATTTATTATTTTGGCATGGGGAACCAACGACCTGCTCCAAAACTGGAAATACAGGAAAATCGCCTTGGGGATATCATTTGCCGCTGTTATTCCGGTTTTATCGGTTTTAACCTGGTGCCAGGCAAGTTACTGGCAAAACAGCGAGAAGCTTTTCCGTCATACACTTAAAGCGACTGGTGAAAACTATCTTGCGTACATCAATCTTGGTGTGGCGCTTATGGAACAAAACAAAGTTATTGAGGCAATCGATGCCTATCGAAAAGCAATCGTAATCAATCCAGATAAACAGGAGCCATATTACAATCTTGCTGTTGCGTACAATAAAATCGGCCGCGGCGAGGAAGCCGCTATGGTTGTTAAGGAGGCAATCAGATTAAAGCCTGACAACGCACGGGCTTGGAATACCCTCGGCGCCGCGTACAGCATGACCGGCCGATTACGCGATGCGGCCGGTGCCTATAAACGGGCAATCGAAATAGACACGCATTATGCGGATGCTTACAACAATCTTAGCATGGTTTGCGTGCAGCTCGGTCATTTTCGCGAGGCGCTGGATGCCTCGAAGCAGGCAATAGAATTACAGCCGGATTTTTCGAAGGCTTACAGCACTCTCGGTACGGTGTATCATCAGCTTGGAATGTTCCATGAGGCTATAGACGCATACAAGAAGGCTGTTAAAATCGACCCTGATTATGTCAATGGACACTACAATCTTGGCCTGACATATTTGGAAGTCAATGACAGCAAATCGGCAATGGAAGAATACGAACTCCTGCAAAAGCTCGATATGGGAAAGGCAAACGAACTTTTCGAAGCGATTAATAAAAAAGGCACTTCCAATTGAAAGTGCCTTTGCTCACAGGCCGGATGTTTTTTGTTCCAATTCTTTTATCTTTTGCTTTGCCAGTTCAATTTGAGCCGTGCGATTGATGGAAGCATACTGTATAAAAGCTTTATACGCAGCAACCGCTTCTTTTTTTTGGCCCGCACCCTCGCAGGCGCCGGCTTTATTGAAATAAGCATCCGCGTATTTCGGATTTGCCTCCAGGGCCTTATCAAAATCAGAAATGGCAGGGGCGTATCGGCCTTGCCTCCGATAGACGTTCCCCCGGTTGTTATAGGCGTCCGCAAATTCCGGATTTAGTGCAATTGCTTTGTCGTAATCCGCAATGGCTTTGGCATATTCGCCTTTGTTTTTGTAGGTGTTCCCGCGATTATACCAGGCGTCATGATACTTAGGATTTATCGCGATAGCCTTATTGAAATCGGCAAGGGCATGGTCGAAATTACCTTGTTTTTCATAGACGTTTCCACGGCCGTTATATACGTCAACAAACTCCGGTTTCAGAGAGATGGCCGTATTATAATCAGCGATGGCTTTATCGAACTGGCCCCTGCTGTCATAAATCCTGCCGCGATTGTCATATACCGGAGCGTATTTCGGATTTATCCGCAGAGCCTTATCGAATTCGCCCAGTGCCAGGTCGTCTTCGCCCTTCGTATTATAAATAATCCCGCGATTATGATATACCTCATAATACTTTGGATTTATCTCTATCGCCTTATTGAAGTCGGCAAGCGCAAGCTCATACTCGCCTCTTTTAACATACGCCACCCCCCGGTCGCAGTACAACGGCGCCGAATCAGGCGCCAGAGCTATCATGTGGTTGGCTAATGTTATCGAATCCTGCCAATATACAATATACCGCTGTGTTGCTATTGCCTCCGCTGCCGCCAAAATTAATATAAAGGCAACTGCCGCCTTTCTGGTGCCGCTGTTACTGCCGAGCCATATTAAAAGCGATGTAACTAGCATCAACAGGCCTATGGAGGGTAAATACGCGAATTTGTCCGACGCCATGACATTGGTAAAACCGACAACGCCCATCGCAGGGAAAATTGCCGCAAAGAAAATCAGCCAGCCGGTAAATGCCGCACGTGTCCAGCGAAGTGAAAAAATCAAAACAGGAATCAATACGCACGTTCCGACAACGCCCGCCAAAACCATAGGTTGTGTTATGCCGAAAGGTTTTGGAAACGCGTAATGCGATGACAGGTTGATTGGCACTGTTATTTTGTACAGATAAAAAATTATATTATGACACAGCAGCAAAAAAATATTCACCGGGCCGACTTTTGTCGGCGAAACCGCTACGCAGGTCCGCTGCTGCGAAACATAAGTTATACCTGCGAAAATCACACCGAGTATGAATAACGGCAGCTTTTCAAAAAAACTTTTGATTCTCAGTCTTTTGAGCGGCCAGTAATCCATCAAAAGCATCACCAAAGGTACCGCCACACTCGTCGGTTTCGACATCAGCGCCAATAAATACATTGCAAAACAACCGGCATACGCTTTCCAGCCGCCGCTGCGCGAATAACGAACGTAAAGAATCAGCGACCACAATGAGAAAAATGCCGCCAATAGCGTCTTGCGTTCCCCCACCCACGGAATCGGCTCGACCGTCATCGGATGAACACCGAACAAAAGTCCCGCCGCTGCCGCCGCCCAGATATTGCCGAACAGCATATAAAGCAGGATAATTACAAGCACCGTATTCGCCGTGTGCAAAGCCAGACTGGTGATATGAAAAGGCCTCAGATTTTTGTCGTTGCCGCCCGCCGCATAATCGAGCATCAGCGAAATCATCGCCAATGGTTGATAATAACCCGCTACCGTCGATGGCTCAAGAACCTCAGTTAAAAACCGTTTCCCCGACGCCCAGCCCGGATTCTGAACTAATACGTTTTTGATAAGGTACTGCTGGTCGTCAAATGAGAGGGCTTTTGCCGACAGCGCAGGCCAATGCACTATTACCACTATCCCGCAAACCGCCGCGATTATAATTACTGTTTGAGCCTTTATATATTTGGCCATTTGTCCGATTATACTACACAATAGCTTTCGTTTCTACACAGTCGGGCTGACGTCAAAACTAAAAAGGCCCTTTCAATATGAAAGGGCCTTGCACTTTGAAAATCAATACTGTTTGGCTTACTGCCAGGTTACGTCCAATTTAGGGTTACTGGCGCTGTCATAGATGTTGAGATAATCGGCTGTGCCGTCATTGTCATCATCGGTCGTGAAACGAATCTTAAACTGCGTCACACCGGTTTTATTAATATTGGACCGCCCGGATGAATTAAGGCTGCCCGACGAGTAGTCCCCGTTGGCTGCAGGATATGGTGTCAGCGTAGCCACATTGGTTGCGCTTGATGCTGCCTCGAAGTCCGCGGCAGCCAAGCTATCGCTGGTACCGTAGTAGCCGTTCTTGATATCGACAGTGATAGAGCCAAGGCTGGTCGGGTCCCCACCTTTACCTAAACGCCTTATGGTAAGTGTGGCAGAAGTAATCGTAGCGCTATCCGGTATAGCGGAGGTGTCAATGGAAAGAACCCCGATATACTGTTGTTTGCTCGCGGTGTCGCCTAAGTATGTAGCGGTTGTAGCATAACCGCCGCCGACGCCGGATGTTTCGGTGCTTTCCCTGACCCAGCCGTCTTTAGCGTCAACGCTGAGATAACTTCCGGAACTGCCGCCGCCACCAACGGTTGTGAAATTCCATAAATCCCCGGTAATCGGGCCGGGCAGTTCATCTATACGCCAATAATAAGTTGTGCCATTGGCCATAGTGCCGGTGTCATAAGTAGTACCAGCCTGGTTGCCTCTGAAGGTTGGTGATGAAGAACTTGTTCCGAAATATACATCGTGAGAGGTTGCTCCAGTACCAGCTGTCCAGCTTAAGTCCGCATTAACAGCAACACCCGTCGAACCATTTGCCGGTGTGGGGTTGGTCGCTTTTGTGACACCGCCCGCGTAGCACTGGCAGGTGCCAGTGCCCATACCGACATCACTAAGATTAGTCGGTGTAGTTGCACCGGAAAGCCAGGACGGGAACGGTGTATCTCCAACCGTTATCGGGCTGAAAACTTCAGTGCAGTCGGCATCGATAACTACCAGACCGCTCGGATTGCCGCTGCCTGTAAGGTTGCTGCGATAGAACGTGCAAGCCGTTTTGAGTCTGAAACCGGCTAACGCATTATTATTAGCCGAACTATCCATTATGTTGCCGCTGACACCGCTGCCAACAATTGTAATGCCGGAACCGGAGGCCGGTGACAGGCTGTTGTCAACTCTGTTGTGCCTCATATCCGCAAAACCGGGGGCAGTATTCACCGTCATACCGCGGCAGCAATAATAAATGTAATTGCCCACAATAGTAGCTGACGCACCCTCAGTAACAAGGATACCGCGGCCATTCGCGTAATCGGTGCCGTCGCCGGGCTGTGAACCGCAATGCTCGATACGGCAGTTCGCCACGATGTTGCCTCGCCCAGCGCCAGGCACAAAGTAGTCCGTGATTCCCACAGCTTCATCACGACAGTAATCAAAAGAGCAGCGTTCGACCACACCATTATTGCCGTCAAGCGTTATTCCGTCGCAGTTAACGGCTGTATTGATGACTTTGATGTTGCAGAACCGAACATTGTTGCTGGTTACGCGGAAACCCTCCGAGGCATTATTAAAATCAAAAGTGATACCCGGAGATGGGGCATCTGTTGCACAAATGGTGCAATTGCCCGCTGTCACGTTATATCTTGCACTTTGATAAATAGTGCCGCCGACGGAAAATTCAATCCTGCTGTCCTGTCCATCGGAATTAGCTGATGCCAGTGCCGCGGCAAAGCTGCCCGTACCGCTGGCATTGAGGTTGGTGACTGTGTAAAGTATCTCGCCAAATGCCGAATTGCACAGGCAGAGTCCTGCTACCAGCAAAACTATCATAATTTTTTTCTGATTCATTTTTCTTCTCCTTTTTCCGAAATTTAAAACTTAAAAAAGGCCCTTTCGCATGAAAGGGCCTTTGCTGCTTAAACTTATCAAGCTATTAGCTTACTGCCAAACTACCGCCAATGTCGGAGGACTGCCGGTATCATAGAAGTTGAGATAATCAGACGTGCTGTCATTATCATCGTCCAGCGTGAAACGAACCTTAAACTGCGTTACGCCGGTCTTATTGATGTTGGACCGTCCGCTTGAATTAAGGTCGCCCTCAGCGAAAGTGTTGTTGGATGCAGGATAAGTCAGCGTCGCTACGTTGGTTGCGCTGGATGCCCACGCAAAGTCTTCGCCTCTTAGTACGTCGCTTGCACCGTAGTAACCGTTCTTTATATCAACCGTGATATTGCCAAGGGTTGTCGGCGTTCCACCAGCGGATGCACGCTTCAGTGAGAGTGTGGCTGATGTAATCGTCGCACCATCCGGGATGCTCGAACTGTCAAAGTGAACAAACGCGATGTACTGTTGTCTGCTCGAACTGTCGCCCATGTATGTAGTGGTCGTCTTGTAAACACTTCCGACACCGGATGTTTCGGTAGTCTCGATGACATAGCCGTCTTTGGCGTCCGGGCTTGTGAAGGTCGCCTCGCCGCCGCCACCGCCGCCACCGCTGCTGCCGCCGCCGCATGAACCAACCGCGGGCGGATTTGTGCCGCCGCCATCAATGTAGTACTGGTCAATGGAATCCGTCGGCTGTGCGCCGCAATCTGCCAGAACGCTGCTATATGCTACCGCAGCGGAAGTAGTTGTTACGCCCGGCTCTGTATTGGGTGTGCCTTTGTTGCCAAATGCATCGATATTCTGACCGCAGTTCGAATAGTTTCCGTTGGTATAGACATTGGTGCAGTCGTTTATGCTCCAAAAACCGCTGGTGCAGCCCGCCATTGGTGACGGGTCGCCGTACCAGTTGTTAATAATATTGATAGCATCGGACTGCAGGCAGTTCGTACCCGAATTGGTCCAGTACTCAATTACGTTGTTGCGGAAGTCCCAATACGGACCGCCTCCGTAGATTCTCGGCTGTCTGCGGTTGTTCCATCCATACAGGTTGTGATGCACGGAGACATACGAACAATGGGCCTTGTGGCATTCTACGTTGCCGCCGAACAGACACCTGCTTATAATTATGTTCGAGCCTACGTTCATATCTATCGCACCATCACCTACACCTGTAACTGAGCAGTGGTCGATGATGACTCTGTTGCCTTCCCAAATCTGAATACCTTCTGCGCCGGAATTGCGGAACCTCAGGTGCTTGATAATTACGTCATTACCGGCTTTAAGTCCGATAAGGCTATTATAGCCGCCGGTGCCGACCAGCGTAATGCCGGGACTCGGGGCCGATGACCCATCAACAGTAATGTTGGTTTTGCCTATCCTCATTTCACTGGTTACGCAGATAATGCCACCGACATCGAACACGATTCTCTGGTTGCCGCTAAGACCGGCAATAACCGCACGCAGACTGCCTGCGCCCGAATCAGCCAGGTTGGTGACATGAACTACTGCGCCGGCGTCACCGCCCGATGTTATCGGGGAATAGCCTTCGTATGCCCCGGCTGTAACTGCAAGGCAAAGCACTGTTACTAATACTAACTTCTTCATTTTTGTTCTCCTTTTTCCAAACCTTTTTCGAAACAATTTCACTTGATAATTTTGCTTTTCATTTCATCTTGAAGTTTTTAGATTTGAATACGATATATATTTAACAAAACATCAAAGCCAATAGCACCACCCCCGATTTATCGGGGTCGGTCTGTCTCCCGAAATCCGTGGAAAATGCCCCCCTATTATTGCTGGTGTTGCCTTACTGCCCACATTATTTTTTACGGGCATTTCCCCAATCGTCTGTCTTGGCCATCCATGGCTGCGATATTTATTTCTTGGGCCAGACAAGTTACCAGCTCATGCGGCACAGATTTCGGTTGACTTCTCCGCCACCTGCTCGGATGTCTTGTTTTTTCCCGCTCCGGTCCCTTTCAAAAAATGTCACGAAATTGTTTTGCTGATATT
>Ga0315273_10008996_pt1 | contig 12634 bp, 8 predicted proteins | sample YL17G02_0_MG_FD_205753 | JGI IMG/M metagenome (GOLD analysis project Ga0315273, IMG submission 205753) | Sediment microbial communities from Yellowstone Lake, YNP, Wyoming, USA - YL17G02_0 | ecosystem: Environmental > Aquatic > Freshwater > Lake > Sediment | place: USA: Wyoming | collected... | reverse complement strand
CCGTCGGTGCCGAAGCCGTGCCAGACGTCCACGTGGGCTTTGGGCCGCAGGTCGGGCGTGGTCCAGGCGACCTCGCCGGTCTTCGCCTCGTAGCCGCGCACCTGGACGTTGCGGAGGAGGATGAACTTGTCGCCGACGAGGACCGGGGCATTGTTGTTGAATGCCCCGACCCCGCCCAGGTCGGTGGCGAGCCGCGCCCACTTTCGATTGCCATCGAGGCCGTAGCAGGCGACGATGCCCCAGCCGAGGTAGATGGTGACGTTTTGGCCATCGCTGCACGGGGTCGGCGTGGTGAACCCCGTCGCCTGGAGGTGGGAGTGGTAGGGGAACCGGAATCGGGGCCTCGGCGCGGCGGCGGCCAGCACGTCGTCAATCTTTTCCAGGATCTTCGCACGGTTTTCGGCCTTGGTGTCGGGCGCCTTGGCCGCCTCCTCGAGGGGCAGGACGGCCGCGTAGTAGGGATTGGCCTCCTTCGGCCCTTCCATCTTCGCGAGGGACGCGCGGATCTTCGCGAGCAGCTCCTTCCGCTGTGCCTCGGGCAGGTTCTCGTCCTTCAGCTTCTCCTGCCAGGCGCGGATCTCGACGAAGCGGGGGTCATCCGTTTTGGCCTTCTTGTCGGCCTCGGCGAGCACCTTCTTGATGGCGTTGCGCAGCTTGACGCGCTCGTCGGTGTCGGTGGCGACGCGGAGCTTCTCCGTCAGTTCCGCCGCCTGGGCGAGCAGCGGATTGGCCTGCTTCTCCGCGTCGGTGAGGCAGTCGGTGTAGAACGTGGACCGCTTCCACAGGATCTTGCCGGTGTTCTTGTCCAGACAGAGCAGATCCTCGGATTCCGACATCACAAAGATCCGGTCGCCGACGATGATGAGCTGAGCGTTGCTGTAGCTCGGCAGCCGGCTGGCCCAGAGGATGTTCTTCGTCTCGTACTCGGCATCAGGGGTCTCGACGAGGCGCAAGTTGAGGTTGCCCGTGGACGCGATCAGCACGCGATTCCAACCCTTTTCGAGATGCACCTGGATCCGCTGGCTGGCCCCCTCGCCGAGCACGGGCAACTCGCCAGCCCAATGGGCCTCGGCGGCGTAGCAGACGTAGTTGATGCTGCCCATCGTCACGACCGGCTTGGGATTGCTGTGGACCAGCTTGCCGTTGACCCAGATCCTGCAACCCCCGGTCTGGTCCATGTGGAACACGATCGTTCCCTTGACCTGGGCGTAGAGGTAGTTGTGGGCGTAGGCCACCTTGCCCGGCTCTTTGCCGACGATCTCGCCGAGTCGGATCCAGTCCATGGCCACGCCCGGATCCTCGTTGACCAGGACGTGCTTCTTCCATTCCAGCGGGCCGACCTTGTCGCCCTCGTCGGGCTCGACGGGGGCCGCGCCGCCGAGCAGATCCTCGTCGAGCGCCTTGGCCGGATCCTTCGCGGCGAACGGCCCGATGACCAGCCATTCGAGGATCTGGCCGCTTCGGACCGGCGTGGCGTTCTGGCCGGCGTCATCGGCCTTGGGCTTTCGGATCTGGAAGCGCAGGCCCCAGTTGGGACTCTTGGGCCACCGGCCCCATTCGATGGCGGGATGTGCGTCGGGGAACAGCCCCGTGCCGTCGCCGCGCCAGGCGATGACGCCCGCCGGCGGCTTGAGCGTCTCCGCGCCGGCAGGGCAAAGGGCGAGCAGAGGAGCCCAGACGATGGAGCCAAAGACGAGTTGGAGATGTCGCATTCCAGACCCTTCACGCAGCCGCAAATGAGTTCAGGGGGATCTCCGGCAGCGCAACGTCCCGGCCGTCATGACGGGCGGCGGGCCGAGCAGGCGTCCCATCGAGGCTTCCGGCTACCGGGCCGCCGGTCTCAGCAGGATGGCATTGGTGCGTTGGCGGAACTCGATGTCGAGCTGATCGAAGACGTCGAGTCGGCCAAGAAGGAGGGGCGACTCATCCAGGGTTGACCACGCAACCCGGATGGGGATCTCGATGTGCTGGAAGCGGACCCGAACCGTGCACAGGCGATAGGCGACCAGACCCTCCCCGATCCCCTTGCACTCGCCACGCGGCGCGCCCTCGACCGAGAGCCCCAGCGCCTCGCCGACTGAATAGGGGATCATAGAGATGTCCGCACCGGAGTCCAGGACGAAGGAGAAACTCAGGCTCTGCTTCGGTCCGATCAGTAGCGCAGGGATGATCGGCCGCCGCACGGGGCCGAACCGTCGCGAAGTCGCCGTCGCGAAGCGAAACCGTGCGGCGCGCCTCACAGGATTACCTCGACGTCATCTCGGAAGCACTTCGCCAGCAGCGGCTCATACCCCGCCTTACGGGCTTTCGCAATGACCTTCGCCAGGACTTTTCCGTGAGCGACGATCTTCCCACCGGCGATGGCAATAAACTCGCCCGGGTAGCGGGTGAGTTCATCCGGGTGCTCGACGAGCCACTGGTGTTGCTGCTCGATGGTCTCAACCATGTGCGTACTCCTTGTTCACCACGCCCCTATTATACACCGTCGGGGCCAGGCAAGAAAGGAGGGAACACAACTTGCCTGCTTCGCGTCAGTACCGGGACTCACGGCATCTGCCACCCGCGAATGGCGAGGCACGTGTGGATCGCGAGGCGAGGCAGGACGACTTCGAGGACGCCGTCCCGCCAGCTTGTCTCGGCAGGCCGGCCGCCCGGCTCCCAGGTGGCGCGGGCGGGCCGCTTCGCACACCGGATCCACGACGTGATCGGGCCGACGGGCGGAATGTCGTCGACGAAGAGATCCTGAGTCCCGACGTGGGAGAGGTCGCGGCCCGGGTTGCCGTTGATGAAGTGGACGAGGAGCGCGTCGCCCTTCCGACGCAAGGCGACCTCGACAAACGAGAGCGCATCCGTGCGGAAGAACGGCTCGGGCTGGAGACGGTCGAGCACCTCGCGCAGCCAGGCCAGGATGTCGGGGAAGCCGTAGGACCAGTAGGTGCTGAAGAGATTCGTCGGGATGTGGACGGCGAGGCCCTTGTCGAGCCGCCGAAGCGTCGCGGCGGGGTAGCCGGCTCGCTCGGGATCCGCCTCGTCGACGAGGCCGGTGATGGGGTAGTTCGGGGCCATCGCGCGCAGGTGCTCGTTGGCGTGGTCCCAGGAGAGGAAGAGCGGGTAGAGGGCTTCGGCCTCGGCCAGCTCCAGGCGATCCCACGGGGCGAAAACGCCGGCCGGATCGCCGTTCTTGAGGAACACGTGCCCTTCGTCGACTGCGCTGCGCTGGGCCAGCTTGACGCCGAGGAGCCGCTGAAGCTCGGGGGATCCGATGGAGGCGCCGGTGCTCAGGATTCTCCCTCCGCGGCGGACGAAGCCCTCCAGCTTCGCCACAGTGTCGGCCGTGAGGACGGGTTGCTCGGGGACGGCGATGAGGTCGTAAGGCATATCGTCCGCGAGCGCGCTCTCGTCCAGGACGTCGGGCGAGCGGTGGAGGGCAATGAGGGCTTTGCCCGCGCCCCAGACGTTGGCGCTGGGGAGGCCGGCCTTCGGCTCGGCGTCGAGGATGGCGGTCCAGCGGGCGCTCTCGGTGTGGAGCGAAATGTCGCGGCGCTGGCGGGCGAACTCGGCGGCGGCCTTCGCCTTGCGCATCTTCGAGGGAACGAACGCGCCGTTCGGCATCGGGTAGGTCCAGTAGCACCACTGGCCGCCCGTGGCGAGGATCGCCGCGCCCTCCTGGAGCATTCTTGGGAGAGACTTGGCGCGGGACCGCAAGTTGCGCAGGGGGTGTACAAACTGCGTGTCGCACGTCATCGCGTCGTAGGGCAGGCCCGAGGTGCCGTAGCGCCGCATCGAGATGGACTGCTGAAGGCGGTGGTTGTCGGGCGTGAACCAGTCGCCCGACAGCCAGTCGGAGTGCAAGGAGAACTCCTTGCGGGCCGTCACGTTGCCCGAGCTGTAGAGACACGTCGGCTTGAGCGACTTGATCAGCCCCGAGAGCCGGCCGCGCCATTCGAACATGATCTTCGCCCACGATCGCGCCTGGCCGAGCGCGCTCTCCTGCTGGTACCGCGCCTTGCAGCGCGGGCAGTGGCACGGCCCGACCCAGTCGCCATCGACCCAGATGCCGTCGGGATCGGAGTTGGCGAAGATCTCCTTGAGGTGGACCGCGACCCACTGATCGAAGTAAGGGCTGAGCGGGCACATGGCGTAGGCCGAGACCTTGCCGACGAACCACTCGCCGAAGAGGCGGCTGGGCCGGCCGCTCGCATCGAGCATCCGCCAGTCCGGGTTTCGCTCGCCCGCGAGGCCGTCGACGAGGCCGCTGTAATAGAGGAACAGCTTCGTGTTCGTCTGGCGGGTCATCTGGCGGAAGAAGGCCGGCATGTCCTTGGCGAGCATCTCGTGCTCGGTCTTGAGCGCGCTGCGGAACGTCGTCCGGCCGCTGTGGCCTTTGGCGTAGATGATGAGGAAGCCGGGCTGAAGGTCCTTGAGCACGGGCAGGACATTCTCCGGCGTCGCGCCCGACCCATAGGGACGGGTCGGCACCTCGGGATAGTAGTCCACGAGCAGGTTGAAGAGGCTGTCGGCGAATCCGCCGTACGGCAGACGCGGAGAGGGATTCTCGGCCATGCTCGCGTTCCCTTGCTGCTTGGGTGGATTCCCCGGCCCGTCGAGCGCCTCGCCGGCGATCAGCGCCCCGCCCGCCGCTAGCCCGAACTGGGCCGCCTGAAGGAGGAATTCGCGGCGATCGGGAGGTCCGTCCGTCCTCATGATGAACACCTCTCGGACCCACAATCACGGCGACGCCCGCTACTCAGCGATACCGCCGAGCCGATTATCCCGGGTTGCCGCGGAGAAATCAATCCCGTCCGCGCCGATGCAGTTTGACATCCCATTCCGAAGGTGCCATGATCCGGTCGTCAGGAGGCGGATGGTGACCGAACCACTCGCTCGGTAGCCTGAGGATGGCCGATGTGCAGTGCTCGTTGGGTCCCCTTCATCTGGACAGCTTTGGCATGTAGCATTGGCGGTGCCACCGAGCTGGCAGTGCAGTTCCAGCCAATGAAGGATGTTTTCCCGCAAGGTGACCCCATCGCGGTTCGCATGCGATTCGAGAACCTCTCGGCAGAGGATCTCCGTGTTGAACTCGATGAGCCGTCTTTCGAAGGCGACATAAGGTTTTCGTGCCCAGACAAAGACGCAAAGCCTGTGGTGCCTGGACGCCAAAGCTCGATGTACATGGTCCCAGAGGCGCGGCTCAAGCCTCGCCAATCGTGGGACAGGGTGATCGCCATGAGGCGGTTCTTTCGCTTCGGCGCGCCCAAACGGTATGAGATTGCCTACAGGGTATTCTTCTACAAGGATTTGGGGGGAGTTGGTAAAGGCGCGCCCCCAGATGACGGGAAGATCCCCGTCGAGACCTTGCGGGTCGAGGATATCGAGAAAGAACTGGAAGCACGCCCTCACGTCGATGGGAATTTCTCCATCCGCACTGGGCCGGACCGAATACGAGATGAGGACGCTCGGCAGATCGTTGACGATCTCCGCCGAGCCCTGGCCGGGCCCATCGCGCCCCCCGATTTCTACAATGACACTCCCGCCGACCGCGCCGCACGCGGAGCCATAGAGGTCGTCTGTTGTTTGGACCACCCGTTAGCTATCGAAGGCTTGGAGCTGGCGGAAGGCAAGCTGGCCGGGGCAGACGATACCATCATTCAAGCGCTCGCCGGCTTTGCGCGGACGAAGGAAGGACGGGAAGCCCTGGGCAGGGCAGTGGATCTCGTCCGGCCCGCCTGTGTGGGAATTGCGCTCGCCGCGTACGACAAAGAAGTCGGGCTGGTCCCGGAGGCGATGCTCAAACGGCTGCTGACCTCGCCAAACCGAACGGGACGCTGGCAGACGGTGCTGTTCCTCGCCAGTCCTCAAATCGCTACGCGTTACGAGTCGGTGATCGAGGTTCTGAAGGGGAAGATCGCTCCCGCCGACCGCGAGATGCTCGTCAAGGCCATTCAGGAGTTCAAGCTACCGAAATGAAGAAGACAGACAGCAGCCGTGCGCGCCGAGAGGCACACGTCCGCGGAGTCCCCTACACGATGCGGCTCGCCGACGGCACGACGCTCTTCGTGGAGGTGCCCGCGCGAATGGCGGAGGTCGACCGAGGTGGGCAGGTAGCCTTCACGTCGCAGGGCGTTAGGTTCCTGGACCGCGTTCGGGCCTTGGCGTCCCGGTTCCCTTCGCTGCCCAGCCCGGCTTTCCTGGCCACCTTGCGCGAAGCGCTCGGTATGACCCAGGAGCAGCTTGGCAAGACGATCGGCCGCGACAAACTCACCGTCTCCCGCTGGGAGCGCGGCACCTTGCGCCCCAGCCCGGAGGCCCTCGCGCGCCTCGAAGCCCTCGCCCGCAGGTGCAAGCGCGCGGGCATCCGCCTGAACGGGTAGTGTCTCGGCCCGTCGTGGCCCCACGCACGGGCCGGACCAGCCTCATACCGCGTATCGAGAAAGGACGGAGACATGAAGGCATTCGCACGATTCGCCCTGCTCGGCGGCATTCTGCTAACTGGAACCCTCGCGCGGGCGGGCAGCATGGCCTACGAGGAACGCTTCATCCCGCGGTTCAACATCCCACGCAGTTCACACCCTCCGACCATCGACGGCCGGATCAACGCCGACGAGTGGCGCGAGGCGGTCCGTGTCATGGGCGTCGTCTGGACCAGCAGCCTGAGCTACCGCGACCGCCCCGTCGCGTTCTGGGTCGCCTGGGACGAGAAGCACCTCTACATCGCCGCCCGCTCCGACATCCTGCCCGGCCACCGGCTCTACCGCCAGAAGCGCGAACGCTACACCGCCGGCACCGTCTTCGACGACGCCTACGAGTTCGGCCTCTTCCTCCACGACCGCAACCGCCGGCCCAACCAGGTGAGCAGCTTCCTGAAGTTCATCCTCAACTCCCTCGGCAGCGGCGAGTACATGCGGCTCTACCCCTCCATCGGCCAGAACGTCTTCAACTGGCAACCCCAGATGCAGATCGCCAACTCCATCTACGAGGCCAACGGCCGCCAGTGGTGGGACATGGAGATCGCCCTCAGCCTCGACGACCTCCAGATGCCGTGCGACAACAAGGCCGGCGACCCCATCGACATCCTGCTCGCCGCCGACCTCAAGAACCCCGAGTGGCAGTGGCTCGACATCCCCTCCGCCTCCGGCCACCTCGAGCACTACGGCTTCCCCCGCGCCGTCCTCACCGCCGACCGCCCCTACGTCCAAGTCGAAGAGCTGAGCGGTCTCCACGACGAGCGTCTCGCCCTCAAGTCCGTCCTCTACAACCCCTCCGACCGCCCGGTCAAGGTCAAGGCCCTCGTCCGCATCACCCACGGCAAGGCCGGGAAGGATGGCGACCGCGGCCTGCCCGAAGACCCGACGACCGTCGTCAATGAAGAGAAGGAGTTGACCCTTCCGCCCAAAGGGTCGGTCCGCCTCGACCTGGCCCGCGATTTCCCCGGCCTCGCCTATCCCAAAGCCGACGGCAAGCAGAAGGCGGAGATTTCGAACTACGAGTACCGCGTCACCCTCGCGGACGACCCGAGCGCGCCGCCGGTCTACTCCTACACGCTGGACTTCGCAGGCATGGACAAGAGCTACCTCAAGGCCGTTCCGCGAACCGCCGTGTTCGACTACGAGATGGGCTACAACCCCGTCCGCGGCCTGCTCTTCCTGAGCGCCGACACGCTCGACGCCCAGCTCCCCGCCGGCGTCAAGGCCGCCGCCGCCGAATGCGAGATCACAAAGGACGCCAGATCCGTCAGGAAAGTCCATCTCGTCCACTACGTCCATTCCAGGTATGAGGATCTCCTCGAGCTGCCGCAGCTCGACGCCGGCAAGTACCAGGTCAAGCTCAGCCTCGTCGATGCCGCGGGCAAGCCGCTCGCCTCGCGCGACGACATCTCCTTCGAGAAGAAGGACGAGGCCAAGGAGTTCGCCGACTGGTGGGGCAACCGCCTCGGCGACGCCGACAAGGTGCTCCAGCCCTTCGAGCCGCTGGGCGTCCGCCGCGGCCTCCTCAGCCCCACCCGCCTCACCTGCGCCCGCCGCAGTTACTCTCCCGACTCGCTCGGCCTGCCGCGCCAGATCGAGGCGAACGGCGGCCCCGTCCTCTCTGCGCCCGCGCGCATCGTCGTCCGCGTCGCGGGGAAGGACTACGTCGTCCCCACCGGGCGCGACCCGCGGCTGACGAGCCGGAAGGACTGGCGCGTCGAGTTCGAGGGCCGGCCGACCCGTGCCGCGGGCGTCGCTTTTCAGAGCAAGGGCTCGATGGAGCAGGACGGCCTCGTCCAGCTCGAACTCACCTACGCGCCCGAGCGCGGCAACGTCGCCATCGAGGAGCTGCGCGTCGAGTGGCCCCTCGACGACTCGCTCGGCCTGCACATGGCCTGCGTCGGCCAGGGCGGCAACTACTGCGCCCGCTCGATCGGCCGCGTGCCGCCCGGCGACGGCGCGGTCTGGAACACCCTTGACGGCATCGGCCTGACAGGCTCCGGCATGACCGTCGGCACGTTCACCGACAACTTCTGGCTCGGCACCGAGCAGCGTGGCCTCCTCTGGGCCGCCGACAGCGACCGCGGCTGGGTCCCCGACAACGACGTTCCCGCTCACTCGCTCCTCCGCCAGGGCCGCAGCGTCGTGTTGAGGAACCACATCATCGGCACGCCCGCGGGCCGCCAGCCCTTCGTCCTCAACCAGCCCCGAACCATCCGTTTCACCTACAACGCCACGCCGTATCGCAACCTCATCCGCGGCTGGCGCCTCAACCAGGTCTCCGCCGCCAACGGCTTCTCCGGCGGCAAGTACAAAGTCAACTGGGACACCGGCCAGGACTTCTTCTCCATCCTGTCGCCCCCCTTCCCCGACGTGCGGCGCTGGCCCGAGTACTACGCCTTCTGCCGCCAGGAGGCGGAGCGTATCTCCCGCATGGGCATCTACAGCGTCGCCGCGCGCCTCGGCCTCTACACCAACAACCAGATCGCCCTCCGCGGCTACATGAACAAGACCGTTCAGCCCGGCGTCTACGAGTACTTCGCCGGCGACTGGGTCCCCGGCGGCGAAGTCCTCTCGCCCACCTACCGCGACTACTGCATGTGGCTCCAGAACCGCCTCGTCCGCGAAGGCGGCTGCACCCACTTCTACTACGACATCAGCTTCACCGGCCACCTCACCCGCGCCCTCGCCGCCGGCTTCGGCTACCGCCTCCCCGACGGCCGCATTCAGCCCGAGAGCGACGGCTCGAACCTCCGCGAATGGTACAAGCGAGTCTGGGCGCTCATGCAGGAAACCGGCCAGTACCCCGGCGGCGTCTCCGGCCATGCCACCAACTCCCTCGCCCTCCGCGCGCTCCCCTTCGCCGACTCGATCCTCGACTCCGAGTACCCGATGCGCGACCCCATCAGCGTCTACCCCAGCGACCGCATGATCGCCCTCTCCTGCCCCCACAGCCTCGGCGTCAACATCTCCCATCTCGGCTTCATGAACCCCAACTGGCCCGCCATGCACGACGCCGTCATGGGCGGCGACGGCGGCGTCTTCAACCGCCCAGACTTCCGCCACTGGGGCATCAGCGGCGACGACGTCCAGTTCATCCCCTACTGGCGCAACCAGCGCGTCGTCCGCGGCCTCGCCGACGGCGTCTTCGTCAGCCTCTGGAAGCGGCCCGGCTCGGTCGCCATGGCCTTCTGCAACTACGGCCCCGATGAGGACGGCAAGGAGCAGACCCGCCCCGGCCGCATGGCGCTCGACCTCAAGGCCCTCGGCGTCCCCTCCGCAGCCCGTGCGGAGGCCGGCGAGCGGCTCCGCATCCGCCCGCTCTTCAACACCGTCGCCCAGTACCGCTACGTCGGCCACCTCAAGTGGTACCAGGACCTCCCCGGCGACTCCGCCGCCGAGGCAAAGCTCCACGAGCACTCCCGCCAGCGGCCCATCCCGCCCGCCACGCCCCGACTCGACCCCAAGACAGGCACCCTCGACGGCTTCGACGTCTTCTACCACGACGTCCGCTACCTCGTCCTCAACTGGGAAGACCGGCCGATCCGCGACGCCGCCTGGAAGGACCTCTTCGCCGGCGACGTCCGGCAGCGGGTGCTCGACTGGGGCATCAACGGCGTCGCCGAGATCCGCGGCGCCGACCTGGCCAGCCTGATCAAGGCCACTCCCACCGCCGAGGTCCGCGCCTGGCGCCGGCCCGGCAGCGTCCTCCTCCACGTCACGGCAGTGGCTCCGCCGGCGGCGACCCCGCCCAAGGCTGGCGCCGACAGACAACCCGTCCTCATCCAGCTCGACCTCGATCTCGCCCGACTCGGCGTCAAGGTCGAGAAGCTCTGGCGCGACTTCACCTCCGTCATCGCCCTCGACGGCCTCCCCGCCGAGAACCTCGCCGACGACCCGAAGGACAACGATCACCGCCTCGGTCGCTCGACCGTCCTCTTCAACGGCTGGACCGGCCGCGTCTCGCTTCGCCTGCCCCCAGGCGAAACCCGCACCTTCTGCATCGACAAGTACTGACCTTCTCTGGCGTACCGCCGCCATCTTGGCAGCACCTATCGGCCAGCAAGATGCTGGCGGTACAGTACCGCCGCCATCCTGGCGGCAGTCCGAGAACCAGCAGGATGCTGGCGGTACAGTATCGCTTCTGACCGGTTCGACAATCACCGGAAGCTGGACAGGATGGCGTCGCGGAGGGGCTTGAGGACGGGCAGGCCCAGAGACCCGCCGATGTAGATGACCGCGGCCGCCAGCGCCAGCAGGATGCACAACCCAATGGCCATGCTCTTCAGCCGTGAACCCTTGATCACCGGCTGCTCGCGCTTGTGGTAGCCGACGTACTGGGCGTAGCATTCCATGCTGCAAAAGACTCCATCGCCCGGCGTGGCGGCCCGGCACGCCTTGCAGATGGGCTTGTGGCACGCATAGCACTGCCCGACGGCGGTCGTGCCCGTGTGGTTAACGCAGTCGCGCTGAGCCATGGTCTCGCTCCTGTGCTCTTGGGCGTGGTGACTCTTCGGCGATTCTTCGCGGCCGGGGGCAGTAGACTGGACGCGGGCGCGGTGAGGCAAGTCGGGCCGGCCTACTACGGGCCCTTCAACTCCGCCCGCCTCTTGTGGGTCTGCCACATCTGTTCCCAGGAGCGGCGCACCGTGTCGCTGAACTTCACGATCGCGCCCGTCTCCAGAATCTCGACCAGGGCATTGTGGGCGGCCACGCGCACGTCCTGGCCCTCCTTCGCGTCCGTCAACTCGATGAGGCGGGGGCAGGCCTGGCCCGCGGCCTTGGTGCTCTGGTGGATGGCGAATGCTCTGGCGAGCTGGATCTGCACGCTGGCGTGGGTCTGGGGACTGCGGATCATCTCGAGCAACTGCGGCAGGGCGCCTTCTTCCTTCTTCTCCGTGAGCACGGCGACGGAGAGAGTCTGGATGGCCGGGTCCTCCTGGCGCAGAGCGTCGAGCAGCATCGCATAGTGGGCATCGTGGCTGTAGAGCTTGAGGATGCGCCTCTGGATCTCGCCCTGCTTCAGGGAGTTGGAGGCGGGGTAGATCTGCATCAGCTTCCCGACATCGGTGGTCTCGATGTCGCCGAAGAAGGCCGTGTAGCCGAAGTAGCCTGCCGCGACGATCGCCACGCCGATGATGATGTTTCGCGGCCCCAGGTTGAGCTGCACTGCTGCAATCTCCTCTGAGGAAACGTAGGGTTTCGGAACCAGGCTGCGGCCGCGGCGCAATGAGCCGTGTACCAGCGTGTCGGCGATTGTAGCGCCCGGCGCGGCCTTGTCAAGGGCGAGCAGGCGTGTCCGCCGTACGGCGGATCGCGCGCCCTACCGAGCCTTGAGGATGCGGTCGATCAGGCCGCCGGGGGCGCAGGCGGAGCGGATGTCCTGGCGGGCGAAGGCGAGCGGGTAGCTCCAGACGACCATGTGGTCGTAGTAGTCGTGGCCGTGACAGGTGCCGCCCGTGGCGGAGCTGAGGCCGCAGGGTTGCGACCAGGGCATGGCGTGGGGGCCGCGGAAGATCGTGTCGAGCATGGCCTTCGCCGCGCGCTCGCCTTCGGCGCGGCGGCCATAGTAGAGGTAGACCATCGCGGCGGTGGCGTTGCACTGGATGAAGATGTCGTTGGACCAGCGGGCCTCGGTGCAGATCTTGCCGTCGGGGTAGACGGCATTGACCATGCCGAAGGGCGAGGCGGGGATGTTGAGCTTGGCGATGGTGTCGAGGGCCTTCTCGATGCGGTCCTTCGGGAGCGGGTCTTCGAGGCCGAGGGTGCGGGTGCACCAGACGCTGCTGAGCTGGGCGCTGAAGCACGAGTCGTTGCCTTTGTGGTCGGCGGTGCCGGCGTAGGTGCGGTAGTAGGTGCCCATCCAGAGCTTCTCGTCGTAGGCTTTGCGGCCGCGTTCGAGGGCTTGGCGCCACTTCTCGGCCTGATCCTTGTCGCCGACGAGTTCCGCCATGCGGATGCCGGAGACGAGCGCGCCGAGGGCTTTGCCCGCGGTGTAGCTGCTCGGGCCGTACCAGGGCCAGCAGTCGAGCGGGTTGTTGCCGGGGAAGCCTTCCCCCTGGAAGGCGTGGGGGTGGTCTTCGACGAGGCCGTCGCCGTCGCGGTCGAGCCAGAGGAGGAAGTTGAGCGAGTCGCGGGCGGAGGCGTAGAAGTCGCGGAGGAATGCCTCG
>Ga0315273_10008995_pt1 | contig 12635 bp, 2 predicted proteins | sample YL17G02_0_MG_FD_205753 | JGI IMG/M metagenome (GOLD analysis project Ga0315273, IMG submission 205753) | Sediment microbial communities from Yellowstone Lake, YNP, Wyoming, USA - YL17G02_0 | ecosystem: Environmental > Aquatic > Freshwater > Lake > Sediment | place: USA: Wyoming | collected... | reverse complement strand
TATAAACTTTTATATAAAATATTTTATTGTATAAACTTTTATATAAAATATTTTATTGTATAAACTTTTATATAAAATATTTTATTGTATAAACTTTTATATAAAATATTTTATTGTATAAACTTTTATATAAAATATTTTATTGTATAAACTTTTTAAAAATTTCTATTATTTTTGATCAATTTCAATAAATTAATTTATTGAAATCTATTACTTTTTTAATTTACTTTTCAAGTGATTTTTAAGCGTACCTTTTTTTGATGTTACTTTTTTATTTTTTGATGTTACTTTTTTTTAAAAAGTAACTTAGCGACCATACATTTCAAAGCGGGCTGTTCTATTTATGCCTACTGGTGTCCAAACACCGGGATTTAAGTTAAAATCACCAGCACTCTGGTTTGCAATACCACCCATTCCTATACCACAAAATACATCACAAGTACTTAACGCGTTTGTTTCATTATTAAATAAGAATCCCCACCTTACGTTAGCATTATTACCAGTTGAATAAAATATATGCTGGTAAGCTCCAGTTTGTCTTGAACACCAACCACCAAATCCATTATATCTAAATGGATTGTTTATACCATATGTTTGCATCCAATTTGTAGTATATTGATGAGGCAATCTATTTTGTGTATTAAATCCTGTAAATGGTGTAGTTCTTGTTGTTTCATTCCAATTATTCACCATCCACGTCCAACCATCATCTACAAATATACTTCCACCATTTTGCTCGTACGGATTTGTATAACTAGTTGATGGAATATCTGGCCAAATTGCTAAAACATCCTTTACCGTACTGTAATTAAATGTATCGTATTTTGCATCTGCGTCGTTACGTGTAAGATCACCTGCATTTAATGTATTCTTTGATGTCCAATAATTAGAACTGTATTGAAACGTGGATCCTCTTGTACCTTTCATCAACATCATCCAACCACCTCCATCATAGCAGTCATTCATTAAGCAATGTATAGGTGTAGATATACCATTTACTAGAATATAGTATACACCATCAGTATTGGTACCGGTAAGATCTTTGATAATTTTTGCATTTTCTTGTGGAAAAGCCGAATCTAATCCTGTTCCAGAAAAGAAGTATCCTTGACCATTGTAGGTTTGTGTGCCTCCGGGTGGTGTAAAACTAAAAATTAAATTATTACCCCCTGTAACTTCTACATAATGAATTCTGATAGGATAATAAGTACCAGAGAGTAATGTAACTGTACAAGATATTAAAGCATTAGTTCCTTGATTATTCATATTAGCATTTGATGTCGTATAACCAACCAACGCATTAGGTCCTATCCAAATATAACTACCCTCATCACTAGATAAACTAAATGTGTACGTACCTGATACAGTTGCCCGGAAGTATCCAAATATTTCCATAGAATAATAATCTGCATTGTCAACTTGATATTGACCACCTGTCAATGTATTTATATTTGTTATATTTGTACTTCTTCCAATATTTATATATGTATTTGTTGTATAATAACTAACAGAATAACCAGAAGCTCCATCATAATATTTCCATGTTAAACCATCTAATAAACCTTTTGGAGTAGCTGGAGTGATAGCGTTGTTTAAACTAATTGGTGTATATAAATTTAAATTTACTATATTGACGAAATCACCTGTACCTGGAGTTGGATTACCAACGGCCCTGACGATTAGTCTAAAATAACTATATTTATTCGCAACACTGGTTCCATTACAAACAAAATATTTTTCAGCAGCAGTCCAATCACTTATACCTGTAGCAGTATGTAAAAGATCCCAAGTACTACCATTATTACTTCCAGCAATTACAAAATTTCTAGGAGATCTTCTTTGAAATAGTGAACTGTCTTGTCTAGGATATATACCAAAACTAGCCAATTGTAATGGGTTAGGTGCTTGCAATTGCAACCATTCACCTGAATAACTCGTTCCAGAAACAGTTGTAGTATAACCACCTGTGTAAGCCCCATTAGTATAAGCTGCTGTTGCACTGTGCCACATTCCATAATTACTTGCATTCAATATATTATTTCCAAATGCATAACATGGTAGATTATTATTATCATAATAACTACTTGCAGATGCCGTGTAAGATCCACTTACTACACTATTGCCAGGTAAAGTTTGGGGAGCAATTGTCATTTCTAATTGACGGATATAACTACTAAAATGAGCAGCGCCATTGAATGCTTGAAAACCCCAAGTACCACCAGATACCCCTCCCCAATTAGGATCAGAATATTGAATAACTTGTGTTTCGTTAAAGAATAATGTCCAAGTATTTGTACCAGATCTATTGTACACAATACGGACGTCATTCCAAGCACTATTGAACCAATTTGTTGCTGAACTAACAGCATTGGATACACTTGATGTAGATAATCTGATACCTTGGTAAAGATAAATTTCAAATGCAAACTCTACTCCATAACCTCCACTGCCAAAGTTAAGTCGTAACCAATCACCATTAGTAGTATTTCCACAATAAAGCTGAAATGAAAACGTAAAAGAATCATAATTCATTACTGGCTGACCTGTAACATTACAATACGTACCAACACCACTAGAACCAGGTGTGAGTCGCAATTGCTTTAATGGATCTGTCTCACTTAAAACTGGACTATACCAACTAGTTGTACCATATGTCATCACGTTATACCAATTTTTCTGATTTACTGTATTAAATGTAACTGGGGTATCTGCTGTTAATGGAGCTGGAGGAAATTTGGTTAAATTAAAGTTACTTTGGTTTGTATACAATTTCCATTGGTCTAATATCCACCAGGCACAGTCAAAAATACCAGATGTACTTCTTACAATTAACCGGAAGTAACGATAAGGAACACTTGATCCAGTTACTACAAATGTTTGTGCTGTTCCATAAACAAAACTTGCATTTATATTGTCATAAATATTTGTCCAAGTACTGTTATCATTACTTCCAGCAAGTAAGAAACTCTTTGCCCAATAAGCTTGAGATGACCACCAAAAGTTTAATAAAAATGAATACAATACAATTGGATTTGGTAATTGCATTTGTACCCATTCTCCACTTTGTGAAACACCAGATACAGTAGTACTTACAGACCCAGTATAAACACCTGTACTAACATTATATCGATGATTTGGACCCCACACGTTTCCTTCAGTTCCGTAAGTATCATTTGATATAACATATATGTCTCCCATAGTAGTATGTCCACTTGGGATACTACTTGTAAGTGTATAAGTTCCATCATAAATCGAATTTCCACTAAATGTTGTTGTATTTGCCGTCATACTGTAAGGTGGAACTGCTATAACAGCGGCATTTACAGTATTCATTTGTGTAAATAGGTCCCAAGTACCTATCGATACAATTTCTCTTCTAATAGTGGCTCCTGCATTACCTAATTTATTAGCGATTAATCTAAAATATCTATATTTATTCGTATTGTTTCCATTGCAAGTAAAATATTGCATACCTAAACTAAATTCTGCACCAGTTGTACTATGTACAAGTTCCCAAGTACTACCATTATTGCTTCCAGCTATATAAAATGTAGTCGGCGTTCTTTCTAAAACTAAATTGGTATCTTGTCTACCCATTAAACTAAATGAATTTAAAGTTATAGCATTTGGTATTTGAATTTGAATCCATTCTCCACTGTAACTTGTACTAACATTTGTTACTAAATTTGTTACTGAAGTACTTATACCACCAGCATAAATACCTGTATTATAATTATATGCTGTTATTTCACCTGCATAAGAACTACTATTATTATCAAAGGCATAATAAGCGACTACACCTCCCCCACCAGGATTACTTTGACTCGCAGTATATACACCATCTAATACACCAGTTCCAGTAAATGTAGTTGAAGCTGCTGTCATTGCTCCAGGTGGGAATTTAGTATTATTTTGAGCATTAATATTAGTATTGATACTGTTAACATTTGGTGTATAACTCAATTCTAAACGACGAATATACATACTCATCCCAGAAGTCGTTGTTCGTGCACCAATACCCCAAATGTCACCTGCAATATTTGATACCCAATTTGCGTTATTTGGATCGTTAAAAACGAGTACGTCTTGACTTGCTACATTTACAGTCCAGGTATTCCTAGTAGATCTATTGTAAACAATAGTTATAGGTACGTAAACACTACTAGTAATAATAGTTGGAAGAGGAGAATAAGCCAATTGTTGTCCTTGGTCATTAAAAAGATAAATACCCTTTGTTCCAGTAATTTGAAAGTAAATGTAATAACCAGAATTTGATGAAGTTCCTGCAGTACCAGTAGGTACAGTTCTTGAACTGGTAGCTCCACAATAAAAATAATAACCATGATCAACTGTGGTCTCTAGATATAGATATGCTAAAAATGAACACGTAAAACTATTGTAATTTTGTATTTTGGTAGAATTAAATAATGTATTACTACTATTAGCAACACCATTTACTGTTAACTCAATATAAAAATCAGCCCCAGTTAGTCCTGAAGCAATTCCAAATGAACCAGTTTGATAAGTATTCATAAAATTATACCAATTTGACACATTGACAAGATAATTTGTTGGAGTGTTGTAATTCATTATTTCTTGACCAGCTTGACCAGTATAATCAGCAATTTTAGTTATTTCATCAGCTCGCAATGCATAATCAAACACACGAATGTCTGCTATGTATCCATTATATGGTCTCGTGTTCTCACCTGATTTGCCTATAACAAGTCTATTTGTGTTGTATACTACAGCTGAAACAGATTGAACAAGTGAAGCATTAAGATAATAAGCAAGTGTCGTTGGTGTAACTACAAATGCTATGTGATACCAAGTATTTAATGCAATTGTTTGAGTTGTCATTGCTGTAAAAGTATTGCCAGTTGTAGAATAATATGGACAGAAATTTGTACCATTACCAGATGTATCAAGTTGTATACCCCACCCATTAGAACCATTACCAGCTCCATCTTGACTACAAAGTGTAGCCAATGTAAGACCCGAATTAGTACCTATATTATTTGATATATTAAACCAAAAGCAAAATGTTAATGGCCAATTAGGTACGTCTTGTATATCGAGATAACTATTTAAATTCCCATTAAAATACATTGCTTGACCATTTCGAAACCCTTGTGATAACACACTTCCGTAACGAACAACTTTTTTATTGTAATCTGGTAAAGCACTTGGAACAGTACTTGTTGTACAATTCATCAAGTGATTTGAAATTGATGCAACTTGAGTGTCTGTAAGATACCTATCATATGCATATAATCCTATAGTATTTTTATTGGAATATGAATCTGCATTATAATCACGTCCTATAATAGTATTTGATAGTGTTCTATCTGAAATAGCTGCACCTGCTGTTCCTATAGCTTGCAAAGCACCATTTTTAAGAATTTCCATTTGTCTACTCGATGCAGTATATCTAAATGTCCATACTGCATATTCATTTTGAACTATACCACCTGAAGTTGTTATATAATATGGTGTAACTCCATTGTTCAATGCAAATTCCATAGATGTACTTGTACCAACTCTATATACTACTGTATTATTAGTAATGACAGTACCACTTCCAAAATCAAATATACGTTCATAAGAATTTGCAGAGCCTCCAGTAAATGCACCATACCAAACAGCTGTAAATCCACCGTTTGTATTAATATTAAACGTTTTACTACCAGCATTTAGATATTGACTACTAGACCTAGTAAATGAAACATATGGTGGAATTGTAATAAAATTTCCTGTACCACTTATTGCAGCATTTAAAACTGGACTGTTGTAACCAGTAAAACCATTCCAACTAGTAACAAGGGAACCTGGTGACAAACTTAGCATTTGAGTGTCAAGTGCTACAACAGCACCAGCTGGAATTGCACCGATGTCTTTTGGTAGATCTTTTATTTGTAATACTGGTTGACTTCTATAATCTTTACGTGTAATTTGAGTTGGTGTGAAATACAACATTGATTCTTTTGTTGTAAGTGTATTCCTAAAAACGATGATTTCGTTGATATTTCCAGTGAAATATTCTACTCCAGTGCTAACTGTACCTATATAAAAACCAGCACCAACATTTAAAGAACTTGGTGTATTAGTTGTTCCTGTATAAATTGTTCCATTATCATTAATGGTTATGTTATTACTATTTAAATTGTGATTACACATCATAACAATTTTTCTTTTAGCAAATGTACACGTCGGTATAACAGAAGCATCGTTTCCTTCTCCGCAAAAACCATAACGCCCATCAGTTGAAACAAAAACACTAGATCTATTATTTGATGTTTTTGGTCCACTTGTAACAATATTACTCCCAGTATTAATATCAATTCTTGTATCGCATATATATGTATATGTATCTAAACCAGAATTTAGGGGATAATTTGTTGTCCCGTGCGATAAAGATTGAGAACCATCGTATTTTATATTAAGATCTGTTGGGTTAGATGTACAAGCCATTCGATCGGCGTCACTTAACGAAGTATTAAAAATAAATAATGTATATAATTGACCAGCAAATCGAGTCTCTTCACCTCTTGCATCTTTGCCTATATATTGTTGATATCCACTGCTAGCAGTATACCCACTACCAGCTGCTGTAATTGCCATGTTATTATTTATATAACAAGTTCTATTTGTACCATTGTATTTTGCAACAAAAGTATTACCTGATACCGGTGTTCCTATATTGTGCAGATCATTACTATACCAATAATTACCATAATTTGGGAAAAAACCAATTCCATTTAATTGACTGGATGCAGTATTACCACCTGCTACTATAATACTTCCTCCAGTTGGTATTGAACCTGGTGCACCGTGTCTTGTTACAAATGTATACGGTGCATTAGCTACACCCGTTGGTATTGGTCCTCCACTTATAGTACCCATATTCAAAAATGAAATATTTGAAAAATCTAATAATTTTAATGTTCCATTGTAAACAGGTTGTAAATTTGTCGTACTTTGTGTTGCGTGAAAATTATTTCCACTTTGGTCATACCAAGTATCGACATAAGCTGTGCTTGATCCGATCCAAGAAGAGAAAGAAGTTCCTGTTGCATTTGCAGATGTTCCTAAATTACCATATATGTCCGCGTAAAAATCACTTACAGCATTATCAGAACTACGTCTTAATTTTATAGTTGCACCTGTATAAGTTGAATTTACACGGTAAAGTGTGTAAACACCTCTTGCTGCACTTTTTCCTGAAGTTGACATAGTGTCAAGTATCGGTGTTCCGATTTTAGGTTGTGCAGAAGGTGTAGTTATGGATAATTTAGTATAATATCTATATCCTGTTGTACTAACACCACCCCCATATCCTAAAAACCATGCAAGGTATGTATAATCAGCAGGGGTTGTAATAGTTGTAGAACAATAATACCAAGTCAAACTACCTACAACACGTGTTTCTATAATATCACCAATAAAAGGAGCAGGTGTCGTCACGGAATTTCCACTACTAGAATGCGCTCTCATATGCAGCATAGAATCACTTCCATTATAATCACTTGATTTACTATACCAACCACTTACAGTATAGGTTGTGTTTGCTGCTAATTGTGTTGGCCAAGTCATTTCATATTCCGCATCTCCAGTTTGTTGTAATACATACGCTGAATCACCAGGATTAGCTAATGTTATAATAGTATTTGATCCATAACTTCCTCCAGAATTTAATTGTGAAACATTTGTATTACCAGCAAAACTACCATTTGTTAATAATTCTGTTGTAGCTGCTGTAGCTTGAATAACGTCACGACCGTTACCAGACTGATCATACCATCTTGTGACGTAACCAATAGAACCTGCTAACCAAGTTAATAAAGTTGTTCCATTACCATACAAACTTGTTCCTACATTACCCTTTGAATCTGCGTAAAAATCAAGTGTTGCATTATCAGATCCACGACGTACATTTATAACTGGGCCGAGATAATTTGCTCGTAGTAATCGTAATCCAAACGCAGCTGCAGCATTAGTTTGTGAATGTGTACTTAATTTGTTTATAAAGCATTCTTCAGGGTAAAAACTATATGTATTTTTGAGTACACTCATAGGCATACTTTGTTTTACACTAAGGTCTACCGCTCTTATAGAAGCTGTCATTGTATTTGCAGTAGCACCATATATACCCCAAACGGTATTTTGATTGTTTGCAAAAGTTGTGTAGGATGTGTCATTATAACTGATTATATTTGTTCCATTATAATTAATTACCCAAGTACCTACGGAATTTGGTGTATAAGTAATAGTAACTGTTTGCCAAGCTCCAGTTGCAATAGAAGTAGCATTTGTTGCTGCAATCGTATTTGAACCATAATTTGTATATAAATTAAATCTATTTTGACCAGTACCCAAAAATCCTGGTCTAATCATTAATTCAACTGCACCACTTTGGTTTGCTAGTCCAACATTTGCATCAAAACCAGTAGTTGGATCAGTTACACCAAAATATGCACATATACTATTCATATCCGTTCCTGTAATATAAAACTGAAATGTTAATGTAAATCCATTTGTTTTTTGTAAAGCATAATTTGATGAAAGGTAATGTACATCGTTAGCTACGGATATTAATGCTAATTGTGTACTAGGGTTTGTACCACTTAAAACCATATTGGTAACATTTTGAGTTCCATTAAGGTTCATCTTTTGGTACCAATTATTTGTATTCACAACGTTGATATTGTTTGACATAGCTTATTATAATATAAACTTTTAAAAAAAGTTTAATCAAAATCAAAAATAAAAACTTTAATTAAATTAAATTAAATAATTTAATTAATTTTTAAGATGATTTATGTGTAAAATATTGTATTTAGCTTTGTTTGCTTAATAAATATTGAATTGCACTTAATAAATATGGAACTAAACGTTCGTGTTTAATATTTTTATAAACTTCTCCACTTTCAATTTGCGTGTATTCAGATACTGCTTCTGGTACTAATGCTTCTACTTCTTGAGCAATAAATCCTATATCGCTAGTATTTCGTTTTTCTTCATTAAAAATGTCTTCTCGCCAATTGAATGTTACAGCTCTTAACCGGGATACTATTTCAAGTGCTTTTAACGTTTCGATTGTTTCTATGTTCTTTTTCAAACGACGATCTGATAAACTTCCAAACGAAATGATATCTCCTGTACATGTCAAATTTCCAGTACTTGTAAATAGCGCTGCGTTATTTAAATGCAACATACCAGATGGTGCTGTCGTGGATATACCAACATTACCACTTTTTAGTGTCATTGTTTCAGAATTATTTGAAAACATATGCAATGTACTTGTCCCACCTGCGCCTAATTGAAGATACATATCTTTATCAATACTAGAACTACTATTTCTTATTACTCTCATATCAGCATATTGGTCACTTGTTGCTGTATCAAAACCAGTTGTACCAGCACTGCCAGTAATAGTTAATTTACTCGTGAATCTACCAGTACCAGTAACGTCTAAGGTATAACTTGGACTTACTGTATTAATACCTACGTATCCATTATTACTTGCACCATTTGTAGAAATACTTAAATTACCAGTATTACCAGCAATAATTCTACTTTGATAATCTCCCCCAGATGTACCAAAATCTATATAATTCCCAGCAGTACTATTTAATTGTATAGCAGCATATGTAGCAGGATCAATACCTAGGTGAATACCGTTTCCAATTGGTGAAACCGGTATACTACCAGCTACATGTAAAGAAGATCCAGGACTTACCGTGTTGATACCTACATTACCACCAGTAGTAAAGATATTACCTACGGTATTAGAGTTACCAAGCGAGACCAAATTGCTTGTAATTCTAGCAGTAGCAATGGTACTTGTTGTAATATTAGCATTTGTAATTTGGGCACTGGCAGTTGTGATATATGTAACATTAATTGTACCTGCGGAAATATTTGTCGCAGTTACATTTTGCAAACTAGATAAACCAGTTGCAACAATTGTTCCAACTGAAATAGCCGTATTTAATATATTTGTACTCGTAATATTCACAGTAGTTAAAGTTCCTCCTACAATTAAATTACCAGATAAACTTAAATTACCACCAGTAATAGTAGAGGCAGACAATGTACCTGCACTAACATTTGTAATTATACCATTTGTAATTGTACCATTTGTAATTGTACCATTTGTAATTATACCATTTGTAATTGTACCATTTGCAATTGTACCATTTGTAATTGTACAGTTTGTAATTGTACCGTCATTAGCATTTATAGATCCTGTAGTAATCCCTGTAGTTATTCTAGCAGTGCTAGTTGTTATATTTGTAAATTTTGCATTACCAGAAGTAATATTTTCAGCATATAATGTCTTTGATACTGTAGCACCACCAGCTAAATACAATGATCCATTATTAATACCAATATTACTATCAACTGTACTTAAAATTTGTATAGTATTTGTTATTAATGTACCTTGAGTTTGTGATCCAGCATATGTATAATTTCCCGTATTTGAAATTTGATTAACAAAAAATCTAAATATACCATTTGTAAAACCTGAAATATTTGTAGAAGTATACTGTATTTGTCCCAAATTAGTTATACTAAAAACAATACCAGAATCATCACCGTAACCAGTTGTATATAAATACCATTGCGATTCAGTTTGGTTAGCATCTAATATAAAAGTTTCGTGTAAATTACCACCACTTGATTCAATACTAACAGACAAGTTTACTGTAAAAGATCTTGTATCAGTACCTGATAACCCGTTTACATTTGCAGGTACATTTGTATTGTTGCTAAATGCGAATGATCCAGAATATATATTCGAAATACCCAAATTTAAATTATTGGCTACTATATTACCTGTTGTCAACATTGTACTAGTTATACTGGATACATTTATACTGTTTGTACTAATATTTGTACTAGATATATTTGTACTAGATATATTTTCAGTAATTATACCAGTTCCTACACGCAATGTTTTTTGAATACTTGCTCCACCTGCTGTTAAAAAACTACCACCGTCAGTTAATGAATTAGAATCAGTTGTACTTTGAATAGTAATACCGCCAAATGTTACAAGTGATCCTGTACTCAAATTTATAGCATCATCAGTCGCTGTCAATGTTAAATATGCAAATGTACTAGAACTAGCTGCAGCACCATTAATCGAACCATTCACATATAAATCTCTATTAACATGTAAATCATCTCCTACATACAACTGATTGGCAATACCAGCACCACCAGATACTTTTAAAGCACCAGAATATATATCAGTTGCATCTGTAGTAGTTGTTATTGAAACAGAATTGTCATTTGCATTTAATATAACTGGCGAACTTGTTCTATTACCAGCAACTAATTTTAATGACACAGCTGTATCTGATAATATATAAGCGGAACCAGCTAAAGATACAAGTGAACTACTTGCATTTGCATATCCTGTAAATAATTTCGTATTACCAGAATTGTCTGCAAATTCCAGGGATGAATTCCCACTAATTAATTTATTTTGAATTTGTAAAACATTACTATTATTTTGCGATGTAATTACGGAAGCAACGGTTGCATTAACTCGCAAATTACCTGTTATATCCAATTTATAATTTGGACTGGTATTTCCAATACCAACATTTCCACCAGTAAAAGACAATGCCCCACCCGCTTCATCATTCCATTGTGAACTAATATATATACTACCATTTTTATATAAATTGCCAGTAAAATTAATATTACCCGATGTAATTCCAGTTGCATTAAGTACAGATGTAGTAATATTTGTTGAAATCATATTATTAGAATTTACCGTTCCATTAACGTCTAATGTATAAGCTGGTGATACCGTAGCAATACCAACATTTCCATTTGTAGCTGGTATAAACAAATTCCCACCAGATGACGACCATTGACTTGAAACATATAAACTACCATTCTGATATAAATCGCCAGTAAAATTAATATTACCTGCAGTCAAACCAGATACATTAAGACTAGATGTACTTGAATTTGTTGATATTACATTTGTAATGTATCCAGAATCTCCAACTCTTATACTTTTTTCAAATGAAGCCCCACCCCTTACTGTTAAACTTCCTCCTGATGTTAAATTTGTAGTATCCGTTGTACAGTTAATACTTAAACCTCCATTATATAAAACAACTGTAGCAGTTGATGAATTTACAGATGGTGTTGTAGAATATAAAAATAATTGACCATATTCACTTGTACTAATACGAGAATTATTTCCTGTAATACCACTATTATTATAATCATTAACAAATTCTAAAGAATTGGCTATATCAATAACTTTTCTAGATGTCATATTACTACTTACTTATAATACCACATTATTTTTTTTTTGTTGTTTAAATAAAATATTAAATTAATTACTTATTTAAATAATCAAAATCAAGACAATATTTTATAAACTTTTATATAAAATATTTTATTGTATAAACTTTTATATAAAATATTTTATTGTATAAACTTTTATATAAAATATTTTATTGTATAAACTTTTATATAAAATATTTTATTGTATATACTTTTATATAAAATATTTTATTGTATAAACTTTTATATATAATATTTTATTGTATAAACTTTTATATAAAATATTTTATTGTATAAACTTTTATATAAAATATTTTATT
>Ga0315273_10008994_pt1 | contig 12636 bp, 10 predicted proteins | sample YL17G02_0_MG_FD_205753 | JGI IMG/M metagenome (GOLD analysis project Ga0315273, IMG submission 205753) | Sediment microbial communities from Yellowstone Lake, YNP, Wyoming, USA - YL17G02_0 | ecosystem: Environmental > Aquatic > Freshwater > Lake > Sediment | place: USA: Wyoming | collected... | reverse complement strand
AGACCGCGACGACGGCGACCGTCACCGCGGTGAGGATCCACCGGTACCGGTTCACGAACTCGACGACATCGAGCAGCGGTTCCGAGAACACGCTCCCCAGCCACCAGATGAGCACCATGCGTGCGGCCGTGCCGCCGAGGTTCGCGAGCAGGAACCCCCTGATCGACATCCCGCTCGCACCCGCCAATACGCACACGAGGTTGTTGGGGGCGACGGTGACGACGGGATATGCCGCACGGCGGAACCACTGTTCGAGGCGTCGCACCGAGCCGGGCGCTCCCACGCGTCGTTCGGTCCAGTGGATCGCCGCGTCGCCGTGGCGTCGTCCGAACAGGTAGAAGAGCGGGTCGGTCAACGTCAGGCGCACCATGCCCACGATGAAGAACGGCCAGAACGCGAGCTGGGGTGCGGCGAGCACGAGGTAGCGGTTGCGCGGCACGAGCGCGACGAGCAGGAGCGGCGCGTCGACGAGCAGGGTGGGCGAGATCGCCTCGCCGATCGACGACGCGACGGCGATGAGCGCGATGGGGACGACGAGGAGCGCCAGACGGGCCCGGTCGTCGAGATGCATCCAGTGACGCTACGGGACGCTCGGCTCTCCATCTCGCGGAGCGCCGCGTGTGCGGGGGCGCTACCGTTGTGGGCATGGAGCTGCTGATCGCCGTCGTCGTGGTGACCGGCGGAGGCCTGGCGTGGCGCTTCTCACGCCGCCGTCCCGGTGTCCCGATCTCGTGGCAGACGAGTCAGAGCGTGGCCGCCGATCTGCACCGTCGGGTGCACCGCGCGCTCGATCGCACCCGTCGGTCGATCGCCGACGCCCGCAAGCGGGGGGTTCCGGCCGAGGGCTACGAGGGTCTCGTCGACGACCTCGCGGCAACGGTTCGAGCGCTCGACGACCAGCTCGTGCTCGCGTCGCGCCTCCCGTTCAAGGCCCGCCACAAGACCCTGCTCGGTCTGCGGTACCGGGTCGCCGAGATCGAGAAGACCGGCGTTCGCATCGCCCAGAGCGCCATCGAGGCCGCGAGTCCACTCGTCGACAGCGTCGACGACTCACTCACCCGCATCAACGAGCGTCTCAATCACCACGCCGAGGCGCGCGACGAGCTCAGGGAGCTCGGCGGGCATTGAGCCGCGCTACGACGCGATCGCCTGCTCGGCAAGCCGTCGTGCGATGACCCGCAGGCACAACGTCTCGTCGGCGCCCTCGAAGATCGACAGCACGCGCGCGTCCACGAAGTAGCGCGAGACCGGGTACTCCTCGGCGTATCCCATGCCGCCGTGCAGCTGCATCGCCTCGCGGGTGACCCACTCCGCCGCACGACAGACGTAGGCCTTCACCATCGACGCCTCGAGTGCGCCCTCACCGCGCCCCATACGACGCGCGACCTCGTAGGAGAACTGTCGGCCCGTCTCGATGAGGAAGGCCATGCGCGCGAGCTTCACCTGCGAGAGCTGGTAGGCGAACACCGGCTTCCCGAACACCTTGCGGTCCTGCGCGTATGCGAGCCCGGCTTCGAACGCGGCCTGCATGACGCCGACGGCGCGTGCGGCGGTCTGGAGCCGCCCGTTCTCGAACCCCTCCATCTGGAGGTAGAACCCCTTGCCGAGCCCCGCCTCCTCGCCGACGAGGTTCGCGGCCGGCACGAACCAGTCGTCGAACGCGACCTCGTAGGAGTGCATGCCGCGGTAGCCGATCGTGTCGATCGCCCGGCCCTCCATTCGCCCTCCCCCGCCTGAGGCGCCACCGTCCTGGGTGAGTGCGAACGCGTGGCCGGGCGTCGGCTCCTTGTCGACGACGAAGATCGAGAGTCCGCGATGTCCGGCCGAACGGTCGGGGTCCGTGCGCGCGAGCAGCATGATCGTGTTCGCCCGCCCGGCGAAGGTCGCCCACGTCTTCACGCCGTTGATCCGGTATCCGCCGTCGGTCGGCGTCGCGGTCATCTTGATCCCGCCGACGTCGGAACCGAAGTCGGGCTCCGTTGCCATCACGCCCACCATCAATTCGCCGGTGGCGATGCGCGGCAGCCACCGGCGCTTCTGCTCCTCGGTGCCCCCGCGCACGATCGCGCGCGTGAGGATCTCGGGCCGGGTGATCAGTGAGCCGCCCGCACCGAGCGAACCCCAGGAGAGCTCTTCGGTGGCGACGACCATGCCGAGGTAGTCGTGCTCGCCGCCCTGCGCGAACCCGTCGTACTCCTCGGGGACCGAGAGCCCGAAGCCACCGAGCTCGGCCAGGCCGCTGATGATGTCCTCGGGGATGTCGGAGTTGGTCCGGTGGATGTGCTCGGCGACCGGACGGATCTTGTCCGCGGCGAAGCGGTGGAACGTCTCGCGCACGAGGTCGAACTCATCCCCGAGATGAGCGGGCCCGGTGCCGTCGCGTTCGAGGCGCGCCGCGATCTCCTGCAGGAACACAGGAGATCGGTGCGTCTCCACAAAGGGCAGCGCGCTGGCCAGGTCGCCGGCCTCCACGCCCCAGGTGGACTCGCGTCCGAGCACCCGGCTCACCAGGTCGGCGACGGCGTCGGCCACGAAGCCTCGAGCGAGCATCGATTCGTACTCGCCGCGTTCTGCGTACTCGAGCATGACCCGGCAACCCGCGATCGCGCTCGCGGCGTGCGCGACGTCGTAGCCGAGCACCTGGTGCTCATCGAGCTTCGTGACGGAGATGCGCTCGCCGTCGGTGGCCGAGTGGGCCAGATGGCGGCACGCGGCGTCGACGACCGTCGCGGCATCCTCGACGATGGCGCGAGCGGCCTGGAGGGCATCGGGCATGGCGACGAGCCTAACGACGCACCGTGATCCCGAACGATCCGAGCGATTGCGGATCGCTTGCGATGAGCTGCGATCAGGCGGGATCAGGGAGGAGAGGTCGTCGCTGTCGTCGTGGTGGTCGCAGCGGTTGTGCTGGTTGTCGTCGAGGCCGCGGTCGAAGACGTGGTTGACAAAGTGGTCGGCGGAGGGGTCGGCGTGGTTGCGTCGGTCACGTCTCGATGCGTGCCTGGCACCTGCGTGCTCCCCTTCGTCTGGACCACCGGCTTGGGTTGTCCGGGCACCGCCTGCGCGTCGAGTCGGCAACGCGCGTCGAGCGGTCCGTACACCGTGACGCCGAGTAGGTCGCCGCCCTCGGGGGTGAAGTGCACACCGTCGGCGGTGCGGACGCGCACGGACTTGCCGTTCGGTGCGGCGAGCGTCGCGGTGTACGCGCCGACCGGCGACGAGAAGAGATGGTACGCATCGACGTATGTGGCGCTCGGGTGCCGGGCGACAACGGCCGCAGCGACCGCGTTCACCTCGCGAGCGCCGACGTCCTTGCGGCGCTCCTCCAGGGTTGGTGCTCCGACCCAGTACACGGGGCGCGGCTGTGCCCGGGTCGTCGGCCCTTCGAGCGTGTCGAGCATCTCCTCGACACGCTGCGCGTACTCGGCGCGCCATGCGGGTTGCCCACTCGCGTCGGTCGGGGTCGTGCGCGGGGTCGCCCAATCGTTCACGCCGACGATGAACACGACGACCTCGGGGTTGAGGCGGGCCATCTCGTCGGTGGCGTGGCCGGGCCAGTCGAAGAACCCGGGGCTGCTCAACCCGCTCGACACGCGCGAGTCGTAGACCGGCTGCACGATGCCGGTCGCGGCGGTCTGCTCACCGAGCGACGGGCCGAGAGAACCCGCCAACGAGTCGCCGCCGATCCAGAGCCGCAGTGGCGAGTCCGGCGTCAATCCCGATCGGCAACCCAGCAGGGCTGCCGGAACCGTGGCGCCGGTGGTGGTCGGAACGCGCGCTGCCAGCGCGGGTTCCGCACCGCCGCGCGCCCGAAGCGTGTCGGAGAGGAACAACGCGACTGCACTCAGCGCGACCAGCGTGACCGCGACGATCCCGCCGATCACCAGTGCGTTCCGCCGGTCGCGCGCGATCCGTGCGTCGCGTGCGGCATCGAGCTCGGCGCGCACGTCGTCGCTCATCGAGGCCTACGCGCGCCCTGCGGTTGGGGTCTTGACGTCGGAAGGCATCTCGTCTGATGCCACCTCGCCGGGTGTGCTCTCGCGGGGTGTCGGCACCTCGGGCGACGGCGGCTTGTTGAGGGCCATGTCGGGCGGCTCGACTTCTTCCTGGGAGCGGTCGACCTGCGTGTGGTACAGGTCGGCGTAGAGGCCGTCCTTGGCGAGGAGCTCGTCGTGGGTTCCCTGGTCGATGATCCGACCGTTGTCGATGACGACGATGCGATCGGCGGACACGATGGTCGACAGCCGGTGGGCGATCACGATCGCGGTGCGTCCGGCGAGTGCATCCGCGAGGGCCCGCTGGATCAGCTGCTCCGACTCGGAGTCGAGGTGCGCCGTCGCCTCGTCGAGGATCACGATCGCAGGGTTCTTCAGGAGCATGCGCGCGATCGCGACGCGCTGCTTCTCGCCGCCCGAGAGCCGGTAGCCGCGTTCACCGACGACCGTGTCGTAGCCGTCGGGCAGGCTCGCGATGAGGTCATGGATGCGTGCGGCGCGACAGGCGGCGACGAGCTCGTCGTCGGTCGCGTCGGGCTTCGCGTACCTGAGGTTGTCCGCGATCGTCTCGTGGAACAGGTGCGGATCCTGCATGACCATGCCGACGGATTCGCGCAGCGACGCGAGTGTGACGTCGCGCACGTCGTGTCCGTCGACGAGCACGTGTCCGTCGATGACGTCGTGGATGCGTGGGACGAGCATCGAGGTCGTCGTCTTGCCTGCGCCGGAAGGACCGACGAGCGCGATGAGCTCTCCGGGTTCTACGGTGAACGACACATCTCGCAGGATCCACTCGCTCGGCTCGGTGTCGGGGATGACGACGCCTTCTTCGAGGGAGGGGATCGACGACTCGACCGGAGCCGGGTGACGGAACCACACGTGGTCGAAGTCGACCCGCCCTGTCGCCGGCGGGAGGTCGATGGCGCCCGGTCGGTCGTCGACGAGCGCGGGGAAGTCGAGGACCTCGAAGACGCGCTCGAACGACACGAGCGCCGTCATCACGTCGACGCGCGCGTTCGTGAGCTGCGTCAGGGGCTGGTAGATCTGTCCCACGTAGATCACGAACGCGGCCAAGGTGCCGATGGAGATCGCGTCCTCGATCGCCAGTCGACCGCCGAGGTAGTAGACGACCGCGGTTCCGACGGCCGCGACGAAGCCGAGCGCGACGAAGAGGACGCGCGAGTACATCGCGGTGGTGATCCCGATGTCGCGCACGCGCGCGGCCCGACCGCCGAAGAGATCGCGTTCACGGTCGTGGTTCCCGAAGAGCTTCACGACGAGGGCGCCGGAGACGTTGAACCGCTCGGAGACCGTGTTGTTCATCGACGCGTTGAGCTGCATGCCCTCACGGGTCGCGACCTGCAGCTTCCGTCCGATGCGTCGGGCCGGGATGATGAACGCGGGCAGCACGATGAGCGTGAGGATCGTGAGGCGCCATTCGAGCCCGAGCATCACCGTGAGGGTCACGACGAGCGTGATCACGTTGGACACCACGGTGCCGAGGGTTCCTGTGACCGCCTGCTGCGCACCGATCACGTCGTTGTTGAGGCGCGACATGAGCGAGCCGGTCTGTGTGCGCGTGAAGAACGACAGCGGGAGCCGCTGGACATGGTCGAAGAGTGCGACACGGAGGTCGAAGATGAGTCCCTCCCCGACCTTGGCCGAGTACCAGCGCTGCAGGAGCGAGAGCCCGGCGCTGGCGATCGCGAGCCCGACCGCCCCCAATGCCAACGCGAGCACGAGTTCGTCGTTCTTCTCGGGGACCGCGCTGTCGAGCAGAGCCCGGAACAGCAGTGCAGGGATGACGGCGACGATCGCGGAGAGGATGACCGTGATGAGGAACCCGATGAGCGCACCGCGGTAGGGGCGGGCGAGGTGGAGCACCCGGCGGATGAGATCGCGCTCAACCCTCTTGCCGTCGACGACGTCGGGGTCGCGACGAAAGCCCATCATCGTCTGATGCATCTGCATGCCCATATTGGAAGTACCAACCTACCGGGGCAGCGCCTGATTCCATCGTCCGGGACCGAGGCGTCATGCGGCGTGGGAGAATCGGATCACCATGGCACTCACGTGGCCCCTCGTGGGGCGCGACGACGAGCTGATGCGTCTCGGCGAAGCGATGGACGCACGCGCGGCAGGCATCGTGCTCGCCGGACCCCCCGGCGTGGGCAAGACCCGCCTGGCGACCGAGTCCGTTGTCCTGGCCTCGGCGCGCGGCTGGCGTCACGCCATCGTGCGGGCGAACCGGAGCGCAGCCACGATCCCCTTCGGGGCCTTCGCGCCGCTGCTGCCCACCCTCCAAGGGGTGACCGAGGGTCAGGCCGACGCGCTCCGCACGGCGTCGGAGGCGATCGCGGCGTCGGCCGAGGGTTCGACCCTGCTGTTGGTGGTCGACGATGCCCAGGAGCTCGACGAGCCGTCGGCCGCGCTGCTGCTGGTGCTCGCGGCCCGTCCGGAGATCTTCGTCGTCGTGACCCTGCGGACCGATGACCGAACGGTGCCCGAAGCGCTCACGAACCTCTGGAAGGACGACGTGCTCGCCCGCATCGACGTGGGTGGGCTGTCGGCGTCAGCGGCCAAGCAGCTCGTCACGGAAGCGCTGGGTGGTCCGGTCGACGGATTGACCGCCCAGATGCTCTGGAGCACCAGCGGTGGGAACGCACTGTTCCTCCGTGAGCTCGTGATCGGCGCGCTCGACGCCGAAACGCTCCGGGAGGCGAGCGGGATGTGGCGTCTCGTCGGCGCGCTCTCGCCATCGACGCGCATGGGTGAGGTGGTGGGGCTGCGTGTGGGCTCGGTTGACGAGGCGGCGCGCGCCGCCTTGGAGGTCGTGAGCGTCGGCGAGCCCATCGGCATCGCCGACCTCGAGGCGCTCGCGTCCGCCGACGCCATCGACGCGCTCGAGCGGCGGGGGCTGATCGACATCGTGGTCGAGGGTGTACGCCATCAGGTGCGGATGGCACACCCGCTCTACGGCGAGGTCGTCCGGGCCGGCATCCCTGTGCGGCGCCGTCAGGAGATCTGTCGCGCGCTCGCCGATCGCGTCGAGGCTCGGGGCTCTCGTCGCCGGGAAGACACGTTGCGAGTCGCGCTGTGGCGTCTCGACGGTGGCGGGCCCGGACGGGCCGACGTCCTGCTCGAGGGTGCACTACAAGCGCGGTACGCGTCCGACGTCGCCTTGGCCGAGCGGCTCGCGCGAGCGGCGTGGACGCAGGCCCCCGGCGCGCAGAGCGCATACCTGTTCGGTGAGACCCTCGATCAGCTCGGTCGACATGACGAAGCCGAGGAGGTGCTGCGTGCCGGCGAGGTGCTCGTCTCGACCGATCGTGATCGCACGATGATCGCGCTAGCCCGATCGTCCAACCTCTTTCGCGGACTCGGGCGCGCCGCCGAGGCCGACGCGGTCATCGCGGAAGCCGAAGGCGCGGTTGGCGAAGTGGAGCTGCGCGACGAGCTCCACGCCCAGCGGGCGATCCATGTGCTCTTCGAGGGCCGCATCGATGACGCGCTCGCGATCGTCGACCCCCTCCTCGAGCGCGCCGGAGACCAGGATCGGGCGTTCGTGCATGGTGCCCTCTCGGGCGCAGTCGCGCGAGGACTGGCCGGTCGAACCGTAGAGGCCATCGCGATCGCCGACCGTGCGGTCGACGCGCGCATCGCGCTCGGCGACCAGATGCAGATCGCGGGGCCCGGCATCTACCTCGTGGCCCGTGCGTTCGCGCTCTTCGAGGCCGGTCGACTCGAGGAAGCGGAAAGCACCGCGCGCCTCGGCTACGACGGAGCGACGGAACGCCAGATTCGTGACGGCCAGTCGTGGTTCTCGGTGATCCTCGGGAGCGTCAGTCTCCGGCAGGGTCGGGTGCAGATGGCGGCCCGGTGGTACCGGGAAGCGGCGCTCGTGTACGACGACTTCGACCATCCGGGTGCCCGGTGGGGCTACGGCGGGCTCGCCCACGCCCTCGCTCTCGCCGGTGACCGCGACGGGGCAGACGCCGCGCTCGCCGACCTCGACGCGGAGCCGCCGACACCTCTGCGCATGATGGACTCGGAGATCGAGCGAGGCCGTGCCTGCGTGCTCGCGCAGCGGGGCGAATACACACTGGCGGTCGACACCCTCCGGCGCGCCGCGCAGTTCGCACGGCAGTGCGGCAGTGGCGCGCTCGAGGCTTCGGCACTGCACGACGTCGTGCGACTCGGGGAGGACGAGGCCGCGCTGGCGAGGCTCCGGGAGCTCTCCGCAAACGTCGACGGTGCGTTCATGCCGGCGCGGCTCGCGCATGCCGAGGCGCTCGCGACCCACGACCCGCAGCGTTTCGAGGAGGCAGCCGACGCGTTCGAGGAGATCGGAGCGATGCTGTACGCCGCCGAGGCCGCCGCGGGCGCGGCCCGCGCGTTCACGCGTGAGGGTCTCGCTCGTCGAGCCGCCGAATCGACGCAACGGGCCGAACGGCTCGCCGACGCGTGCGAAGGCGCGCACACCCCGGCACTGCAGGTCGGCATCGAGACGACACCGTTGACCCGCCGGGAGCGCGAGGTCGCGGAGCTTGCGGCCCGTGGGGCGACGAGCAAGGAGATCGCCGAGAAGCTCTTCGTGAGCGCTCGGACCGTCGAGAACCACCTGCAACGCGCCTACGAGAAGCTCGGCGTGCGCGGCCGTCCCGAGCTGGCCGAGGTGCTCGGCGTCGCCGCGGACGACGCGCAATAGCATCGGGCTCATGGGGACCGACGTCGACATCCGTGACGAGCTCATCGCGACCGTGCGGCGCTTCGTGGAGAAGGACGTGCTCCCGGTCGCCTCCGCGCTCGAGCACGCCGACGAGTACCCGGCCGCGATCGTGGCCACCATGGCCGAGCTCGGGCTCTTCGGCGTCACGATCCCCGCGGCCTACGGCGGCCTCGGCCTCGACCTCCTCACCTACATCGGCGTCATCGAGGAGCTCGCGGCCGGGTGGATGTCGTTGTCGGGCATCGTCAACACCCACGTCATGGCCGCGAACCTCCTGAAGATGCAGGGGACCGAGGACCAGAAGCAGCGATGGCTCCCGCGCCTCGCCACGGCCGAGATCCGCGGCTGCCTGTCGCTCTCGGAGCCCGACGCGGGGACCGACACCAGCGCGCTGAAGTGCCGCGCGGTGCGTGACGGCGACGAGTACGTGATCACCGGCACCAAGACCTGGGTGACGAACGGTCAGCGCGCCGGGCTCATCGCGCTCGCGGCTCGGACCGATGAGGGCATCACCTGCTTCATGGTCGAGAAGGAGCCGGGTGTCGACCACGCTGGCGGGATCACCGTGAGCAAGAACATCCCGAAGCTCGGGTACAAGGGGCTCGAGACCGTCGAGATGGCGTACGACGGGCATCGCGTGCCGGCCGAATGTGTGCTCGGGGGCGAGGCCGGCCTCGGGCGGGGCCAGCACTTCATCCTCTCCGCGCTCGAGGTCGGCCGCATCAACATCGCGGCTCGCTCGGTCGGTGTCGGGCGGGCCGCGTTCGAGGCGGCGCTGCAGTACGCACAGCAGCGAGAGACGTTCGGCAAGCCGATCGCGCAGCACCAGGCGATCCAGCTCAAGCTCGCCGACATGGCGACGAAGCTCGAGGCCGCTCGACTCCTCACGCAGAGCGCGGCAAGGAAGAAGGACGCCGACGAGCGCTGCGACGTCGAGGCCGGCATGGCCAAGCTCTTCGCGAGCGAAGCCGCGTTCGAGATCGCCACCGACGCGATGCGGATCCACGGGGGTGTCGGCTACACGACCGAGCTCCCGATCGAGCGGTACTACCGTGACGCGCCCCTGATGATCATCGGTGAGGGCACCAACGAGATCCAGCGCATCGTGATCGCCCGGGGCCTGCTCGCCCGCCACCCCCTCGAATAGCCACCCCCTCAAATAGGCTGACGGCATGACGGTGTACGAGCGTCCCTTCGGTCGGTACTTCGAGGACTTCGAGTCCGGCGACATCTACAAGCACTGGCCGGGCAAGACGATCACCGAGGCCGACGACCACCTCTTCTGCATGATCACGATGAATCACCACCCGTTGCACACCGACGCGTGGTTCGCCGAGACCCAGACCCAGTTCGGCAAGAACGTGGTGGTCGGGAACCTCGTCTACTCGCTCGTCCTGGGCATGAGCGTCCCCGACGTGAGCGGAGTGGCGATCGCCAACCTCGAGGTCGAGGAGCTCAAGCACCAGCGGCCCACGTTCCACGGCGACACCATCTACGCCGAGACGAAGGTGCTCGAGAAGAAGGAATCGTCGAGCAAGCCCGACCGCGGGATCGTGACGGTCGAGACGCGGGGCTTCAACCAGCGCGGCGAGGAGGTCTGCTACTTCCGCCGCAAGGTGATGGTGCCCAAGCGCGAGGCCGCGAAGCCTCGTCAGCGACCGTACGAGTCACCCGAATGATGGTGCAGGAGTAGGGGCAGCCCTGAGCCCGTGCGAGGCAGCCGACTGCCTCTTCTGTCGGATCGTCGCAGCGGAGGTGCCTGCGACGATCGTCGACGAGTCGGAGGGAACGGTCGCGTTCCTCGACCACCGACCGCTCTTCCCCGGCCACACGCTCGTGGTCCCGCGCCGCCACGTCGAGACGCTGCGCGACCTGCCCCCCGAGCTGATCGCTCCGTTCTTCGCCGAGGTGCAGCGCATCGCCGTTGCCGTGCAGGACGGATTGGGCGCACAGGGCACGCTCGTGGTCGAGAACAACGTCGTGAGCCAGAGCGTGCCGCACCTCCACGTCCATGTCGTGCCCCGGACCCGCAAGGACGGCCTCCGCGGCTTCTTCTGGCCGCGCACGACCTATGCCGACGACGCCGAGGTCGCGGCGACGGCGGTCCGGATCCGGGGCGCCTTGCCTTCGGTGTAGGTATGTAATAGTGTAATTGCCATGCCGAGACCAGCGCCATCCCGCCCTTCATCCCGCCCTCCTTCCACCGAGCCGGTGTCCGAGCTTGCCGCCTGGTTCACCGGACGCCTCCCCGACGGGTGGTTCACCGCTTCGCCCGAGGTGATCGTCGATCGCGACGAGATCCTCGTGGTAGGCACGCTCCCCGAGCCCGAGCACGCCAAGGGTGCCGACGGCGACACCCGGGGCTCGGCGTGTGCGGCCCGCATCCAGGGATTCCGCGAGGACACACGCGAACAGCGGATGCGGGTGGCTGACGAGGCCGAGCACCGCTTCGGCCGCAAGGTCGCGTGGGGCGCCCGCTGCGGCGAGCAAGGCGTCGTGTTCACGCACCTCAGCGTCCCCGTGATGACCCGGCTCCGAATGGGCGAGCGTCGCGTCCTCGACACGTTCGTCGACGCCGGCGTCGCCCGCAGCCGTAGCGATGCCCTCGCCTGGTGCGTCCGCCTCGTGAAGGAGCACGAGGGCGAGTGGATCGACCAGCTGCGGGATGCGCTGGTGGACGTGGAGAAGGTGCGCGCGGAGGGCCCGGCGCCCTCCTGACGTCTGGCGGCTGACGGCGTCGCGCGGCCGGTCGGGCCTGCGTTCGTCGCGCGTCTCCCGGGATGACACGATGCGGCGATGACGCCCGGGCCCGACGAGATCATTCGCACCGAGCAGCTCACGAAGGTGTACCCGGGTGACATCCGCGCGGTCGACGGACTCGACCTCGCGGTCCGCGCCGGCGAGATCTTCGGGCTCCTCGGCCCCAACGGCGCCGGCAAGACCACCACCGCGGGCATGTTGACGACCCGGGTCATCCCGACGAGCGGGCGCGCCCTCGTCGACGGGATCGACGTCGTCGCGCATCCGGTCAGGGCGAAGCAGGTCATCGGCGTCGTCCCCCAGACGAACACCCTCGATCGTTCGCTCAGCGTCTGGGAGAACCTCTACTTCCATGGTCGCTTCTTCGGTATGGCCGCGCGCGTCGCCCGACGCGAGGCCGACCGCCTGCTCGAGCAGTTCCGCCTCGCGGATCGCGCCAAGGTTCCCGTGCTCGCGCTCTCGGGCGGGATGGCGCAGCGCCTGATGGCGGCGCGGGCGATCATGCACCGACCGGCCATCCTCTTTCTCGACGAACCCACCGCCGGGCTCGACCCGCAGAGCCGCATCGCGCTGTGGGACATCCTCGGCGAGCTGCACCGCGACGGCCAGACGATCCTCCTCACGACGCACTACATGGAGGAGGCCGACGAGCTCTGCGATCGCCTCGCGATCATCGATCACGGCAAGCTCCTGGCCCTCGGCACGCCCGACGAGCTGAAGCGAGCGACCGGGGCCGATACGTTCGTCACCGTCTCGGCGGCGGGTGACCTCGACGCCATGGCGACCTACCTCGCCCGGCACGTCGACGGCGTCGAGCGCGCCGACCGGGTCGAGGACACCGTTCGCCTCATGGTGCGCGGCACCCAGGGCGTGCTCCCGGCTGTCGTCACCGCCGCAGAAGGTGGCGGCTTCACCGTCACCGACCTCTCGGTCACCGAGCCCACACTCGAGACGGTGTTCATCGACCTCACCGGGAAGGACCTTCGTGAGTAAGGATCTTCGTGAGTAAGGATCTTCGTGAGTAGAGATCTTCGTGAGTAGGGATCTTCGTGAGTAGGGCGGACCTCATCCCCACGCGCAACCCGGTCGCGGCGTCGCTCGTAGCGTTCCGTGCGCTGCTCGCGCGCGACCTGACGGTGACGCGCAAGAACC
>Ga0315273_10008991_pt1 | contig 12638 bp, 7 predicted proteins | sample YL17G02_0_MG_FD_205753 | JGI IMG/M metagenome (GOLD analysis project Ga0315273, IMG submission 205753) | Sediment microbial communities from Yellowstone Lake, YNP, Wyoming, USA - YL17G02_0 | ecosystem: Environmental > Aquatic > Freshwater > Lake > Sediment | place: USA: Wyoming | collected... | reverse complement strand
TAGACGGCAGCGCCTTCATCCGGTAATTCTTCTTCGCTCTCTTGCTAGTCATGACTGACTCCTTATGCCGAAGACGTAGTGGAAACACTCGCCAACGAATTCATTCCGGACAGCGCAGCCTGCGCCGACGCCCCGTGTACGGCCGCTAGGCTCTGCGAGATCCGTGCCATCCCCGTAGCCTTGGCGACCCGCATGGCGTTCGCTTCCTGGAGGTACTGGAACTGCATCTGTGCCTGATTCTCCAGCTGCCGCAGCGCCACTTCGTACGCCCTGATCTGCGTCTCGGAACGACGGGCAATGACGCTCGCCTTGGCTTGATACGCCTTCAGCGTCTCGTCGTAGCTGGCAATTTCCGCCTGCACCGACGCCGATTCAGCCTGCACCTGCGCCGAGAACGCGCTAGCCTCAGCAGAGAACGCCCGTGCCTTCCCTTCATTGGAAGTGGCGATAGCCTGAATCTCGTTGCCCTTGGCAGAAACTTCTGCTGAGTACGCATTCACCTTGGCTGTCCACGCCCGCACCGCTTCTGCCGAAGCGGAGACTTTGGCCGACTCGCCTTGGCAGGCAGCGACGTACCCCTGCCACGCGGCGGTAGAGGCGTTGACTTGTGCGCCGTACGCCTGCACGCGGGCTTGGTAGATATCTACTTTGGCCCGCTCGATAGTGGCTTTAGCCAGCGCTCCATCTACTTCAGCGCGGTACACGTTCGCCTCAGCCATCACCGCGTCGAGGCGAGCTTTGTACACCTGCACCTGTGCCAAGTTCACGTTCGACTGCGCTTCCAGCCCACGTATCTTGGCGTTATAAGCCTCGAACACCGCCAGCGCCCCACGAAGTTTGGCCGAGTAGATGTTTGCCTCAGCCTCGTAAATCCGTGTCTGCACTTCTGCGTAGCGTGCGGCTATGTCAAAAGCTTTTACGATGGCGTCGACGATGCTGCGGGCGTACTCCAGCGCCTGCCCATTGATCTGGATCAACCCGGAGTAGTAACTCAGCGCGGAACTGATCGCTACTTGTCTGAGACTCGCGGACTGAGTCACTGCGAACTGCAGGTTATGTTGCTCCAACTCAGCCTGCTTAACCGCGATGTCGATGGCTGCGCGGGCGTTGTTGTCCCGGCGCATCTGGTCAATGTCCTGCTTCTTGGCTAAGAGGTACGCCGTGGGCATCGTATATCCAGCTTTTGCTGCATCCTTCCACGCAGTGTCAGCCGCCCGTCTTCCTTCGCGGTTAGTTTTGTCTAGAGTTCTTGAGTGGATGGCATTCTCAATCGCCGCACTCAGTGCGCTGCCCCCGTTCAGGTAAGTGTTCAGCCGGTCCTCAATCTTCGCTAGCCCAGAGCGAAAGCTTGGAAACTCGTGGTCAATGAACGCGTCGATCTGTGAAGTCACCGCGTCGCGCATGACGGGCGAGATAGTCTGGTACTGCGTGCGCATAGTCGCGTCCAGATCAGTCGGCATCTCCGCGTCGAACACGGGGCGGGTACCTGTAAACTCTGGTGCGACGTAGATAGGCGCGTCAGGGATAGTGATGGAGATGATGTCAGGCTTAGTGATCCCATGGATCTCTGACAGCAGATCAGGAGCCCCGGGCACGGAGATTGGAAGTAGCACCGGCACATTTTGAAGCAGCGTCGCGTCAGCAGTGTCTCCGGGCGGCTTATCCGGCTTATTGAAGACTTCAACCTTCGGCGCAGTACCGTAAGTCGGCTGGACAGTTGGATTACCGATCTCTCTGAGCCCACCTAGCGATTTACCGAACTTTTGAGGACTGAAACGCGAGCCGTGGTACTCAGGAGGGACACCGGGGTCGACAACAAACGGGGGCTCGATCTCCACCGGGATGGCCTGATAGACACCCCCATCGCTGATAGCCGCAAGCGCTCCACGGGCAGACGAGCTAGCTGCGTCGGCGTTATCCAGCTGCAGTCCCGCGAATCGCCTCGCGTCGTTAATCAGCATTACCGGATCGTAGACAGTTGCGGCCATTATGCAGTCCTCCGTAGTACATCTACTTCAGGCGTGAGTTCATCGATGTCGAAGTCCTCACCCCGTGTGTTGCTGAAAACGTAGGACAAGTATCTGGCCCTTATCCCCTTGCCGAATATCACCCGGTAGTTCCTCGCGCCAGTCTTATCTACCGGGCGGTACGTATAGGCGTACTCCTTGATTTCTGCCGACGTCACTGCCACAGAGAAGTCACCGCCCACACGTCCTGCTACGTACATCGAGATCGGGCGCTTCACCTCACGCGCCTTGAAGTCCGTCTCTCCCGTGCGCACCACCGCGACGATGGGCACGGCATCGAATAAGTCACCGGTCAGTTCGAACAGCCCGTCGGTGGCTACCCCATAGTACTTCGAACCGAAGCGTACGATCTGGTTGAACGGGTAATTCGTGTAGTGCGTCACCGCTGTCTGGTCGTCCGCAAGCAAAGAAACGCTGTATGCCTCGTACGTCACTGCCGCGCCGGAAGAGCCTACGGCGTAAAGAGTGAAGCGCGGGAAAGACGCCCGGAGCACTCCGGAGCTGCCCACTCTCAGCGCGGGCAGTGTCGCGTTCAGTGAGCCGACGTTGCACTGCGTGCCTGAAGCAGCCAACGTCGGACTGGGGGCCACCCCCGCGAAGTTGCTCGTTGCTCCCGTGATGCCATGTCCGACGAACGTCGGACGGGACAGCGTGCCACCGCCGACAGCTCCGCTATTACCAACGAGGACGTACGGCTCAGTCAGGACTAGACGGGCTACTCCAGACTGATTAACCAGCCCATGCGCGGAGAGTGTCGGCAGCGGGAGAGACGCCGAGAGTACTCCGGCGATATCCACGAACCCGTGCGCGGAGAACGTGGGCAGCGGTAACGTCATCGCCCCCTGCGCACCACCAGACGCCCTGAACGAGTACCCGCTCAGTACACCGTTGAAACCGAGGACCTGATTGATCTGGGCGTAACCAATGGCATCAAGTCGGTACACACCGCCGTGCGTCATCGAACAACGCCCCGTGACGTTGTTACCTAGCGTGTCCTGCGAGATGGTCAGGCTTTTACCAGAGAGGGCAGTGGTGACATTGGCCATGGCTGTGCCTACTTAGTGATCATCACGCAGGTGGAGAACGTGATCGGCGTGTGCTGTACTTCAGGAGAACTCATTGCCGCTCCTTCAGCTGGGCCTTCTTTCCATAGCCCTGATAACGAGAGATCCAACGACCCGCCCACTACCCCCGGGTAGTAGCCCCGGCCCCCGGCTCCCTTTGTACCGGAGAAATATCCCACTTCCCGGTGGTATGAGTTGTACCCCGCAGGCCACGTGATCTGCATCTGCGCGTACGTCACCAGTCCGTCGTACGGATCAGCTATCGTCCCCGGCGTGAAAGTCACACGCATATCGCTCAGTGCAATCTCTTGCGAATTGTCAGTCAACGAATCATCTGCCCGACCATTCGTAATAGCTTGGTTGTACAGCTCTCTGAGGGTCGTGTCTATCGTCGTCGGTGTCCCTTCTTCGCTCCACACGGAGAAGTGCACTTTGTCGAAGACGCAGTGCTCCATGTTCGCCGCGTCCCACTCGCCTGTGCCCAGTCCAGCATCTCCTAAGTTAACCAGATGAATGCCGTTCTTGTTGTACAGCAGGCTCTGGTTAAAGAGCGCCCACGTGCCGTTCGGATGTGTGAAGAACGTGGTGTGCGGGTTGATCTCGCACTTCAGCAGTATGTGCGCAGAGTGCTGCCACCAGCCGGGGCGCGGGTTCACAAGGTCAAAAAGACTGTATGGTCGGTTTATGCCGTGGCGGAAGACATAGTTGTACCAAACATAGTCGTCAGCTGTTGGGGCAGGGTAGTCAAACGCCCCAGTTTTCCAGTACTTGTACCCCACGGCTCCGGGCATGACCCCGCCTGCATCCGGGTTGCCATAAGGTTGAGTATTGCCCGCGTACGCTCCGTATATCTCTGCAGCTGCTTGGGTTAGCGACCGACTGTATCGTTCACGCAGGCGCTGCATTCGCGCATTAGTCCAGTCCGACAGATCGTTCAGCGGCATGAGATCAAGAACACCGAACTCAGCGACCATGGCAGCGCGTATGTCCACATCGACCTTGTCCGTGATATCTGCCTGATTCCCAGCGGTCATGGAGTCGGGGAAAAATGTATGCCGGTAGCGATTCAGTGTGTAGACAACCACGCCGAAGTGCACCGTCTGCTTTGTGTATCCGGAGTCTGACACCTCCTCTATGTTACGAACCTTGAACACGAACGACAGCGTTTCGAAGTTGTACGCGATTATGGAAGTAGCACCGGAGAACAGTGACCCAGCCGTATAGCTCGACGTTGCTCCGAAAGTTCTGATCTCCTTATTTTGAGTCAGGTTCTTCAGCGAGTACAAGTCTGCAGCTTTGGTGTCGCTGGTTCGTCCATAAAGCTCTAAATCAAGCACACACAGGTCGCCACGCTGCGCGTCGTAGACCGGATCTCCTTCGGTCCACGTCGTCGCTTTGATGTCGTACCAACAGTATCCAGCGAGGAACGTGCAGTACTGCGACGTAGTCGGACGACGAACCTCAGTGCAGATAAGGCTTAGGGTAAAGTCTTCCGGGTTAAGACCGGTAAGAGCTATGTCAATACTCACTTCGACCAGCCCGGGAGCACTGAGGTAGTACGGATCACCCGGGGTCTGCGTGCCATTAAACTTCGCGTTGACCCCCATGGTGAAGGCGTTCAGCAAGTCGAACGAAGTCTGGTCAGGCCAGTACGTCCCCGGCCCCTGCGTTCCTATGTCTGCAGAGAAAGGTGAGAAATACGCGTCGTTGTACTCCGCAAGCACGCTCTCATACACCACCGTGCACATCTTTGTGCCGTCCGGGTGCACCTTCCAATCATACTCAGGGAAGTCGTACAGCCCAGTAGCCTTGAACGAAGTGTCAGCTTTCCATGTCTCGTACCAGCTTTTGAATGTCTGTGCCTTCTTGTAGCACCAACTAGGTAACGTGACACGGGAAGACTTGACATAGGTCGAGTCAACGTTCTGCAGCGGCATACCGCCACTAGCCTCAGTTGGGCCGATTTGTGAAGTCGGGAAGACGCTCACCTGATCGAACGCGTCGATGTAAATCGCGAACTCGCGACTGCCATATACATCATCCCTCACAAGCTGAATCCCGGCCTTGCGCGCCCAGTCTGCAGGGTCGAGTAGATCAGCTTCGCGGAGTGGATAGAAGTTCACGTTGTCATTCCAAGTTACATCGTAGCCGACGTCTCGCAGGAAGTGAGAAGAGAAGGAACCCAAAAACGTGTGTACGTTGTTCATCTCCCATATGGTGCCGTAGCTATGGAAGTGCACTCCCGTGTGTGGATGCAGAGGTGCCCACGAGTCGTAAATCATCCGAGGATAGTGTTGCGTAACTTTCGTATTCGCCGTCGCACTGTAGTAGTGCACCGGCTCGTCCAGCAGAATGACTTGGCTGGAGCGTTGGATACGCGACGTCAGCGATGCCCCCGGCTCTTCCGCTCGCAAACCACCTAGCAGCTTCGCCGTGGCTGCTCCCTTGCTGATCGACACTCCTACTACGCCGACTTTGTACGCCTGCCCCGTGATACCACCTTGATCGAACGGCCAGTACTCCACTGGAAGCCCGGAGGTCTGAAATTCGAAGTACGCTTCTCCGAGGCCGATTATCCAGATGTGCTTCGCGGCTGGTAACTGCTGAACCGTTATATAGAACCCTTCGATTACGTACCGCTGAGTGAAGATGCCAGTCGGGTTTATCCGCTGCATCTCCGCAAGACGCGCCATGGCAAAGGGCAGATGTTTCCCTGCCCCCTGCCCTAGCAGAATCTTGTGTACGATCACGCAGCGGGCAGTGTGAACGAGAAGGTATCAATGGTCGTTGTAGCACCGGTGACGATGAGCGTCGAGGACAGATTCAGATCACCTCCTGACTGAGCGATTGAGCCATCGAGTCGGGCAAGCGTGGTCGACGCACCAAGGTCGTCCGTCGGGTTGCCCATGAGTCGGAACCAGCCTGCAGTGCCGCCCGGGGTAAGGCCGACCATGGACCACACATCAGAATCTTTCGTAACTACGCCCCCCGAGGAAGCAGCCCAGCCGAGGCCGTTCGTCGGAGCGCCGAAAGTGAACGCCCCGCTGGCCACGGTAACTACACCGAGTTTACTGCCCTGAACTGCGGCATCAGCGTTCACCGGCTGGGGGCCGGAGTAGATGTAGACCACGCCGTCATTGAAACATCCCACCCACCCCGTAGAGGCCAGAAGTTTATTCCGTAATCCTGTGGACAATTGAAGCGACATCGTAATTCTCCTTAAGATTTAGTTGTGCTTATTAAAAGCCTCGCCGCCCGCGTGAAGGGCGACAACATAACGACGCAGACCGTCGTTCTCGATCACCGCTGCACCGGCGCTCAGTCCGGGTGGAACACTTACTGCGTCTTCAGTCATATTCTTGAACGGCATGGCCTGACACAGACCACGCAGAGTCCAGAAGAACACCTTGCCTTCGTGGAACACCGCGTGCCAACCTTCTGTTACACCGTAGTCCGCTACCTGCTCCAGTTTGTCCCCATCGAAAGCGAACACGGCGCGGTCAGTGCCGATGATCAGATGGTCATCGTTGGACTTCATCATCCGTACTTGCCCCGGGACCGCCAGCCCTTCGCTGCCAAAATCGAAGTGATGGAACTGTATCGGTAGGCTGTTCCAAATGTGCGTGGCATCCTGCGCCGGATACCAGTCAGCTAGATAGATCTGACCTTGGAAATAAGCCGGGAACTTACCTCGTTGGGGCGCGTTCGTGTCCCAGTACGTGATCTCCTGCCCGAGCATAGAAGATGAGTCGTAGGACAGCGTTGCAGGTGCTGACTCTGCCAGCAGGTAGAAGACAGTGCCATCACACATGGTGACGTATACATTTGTCGTATACCCCGCTACCTGAGGAATGCCCGAGATCAAAACTCTGCCGCTGCCATCAAGCAATGCCACTTCACTATTCCCAGACTCCATGCCACGGTCGTCAACGAACGTACACACTACTTGATAAACACCTTGAGATAGACTTCCTGTCCCCCGTGACAACTGAGGCGGATCAGGTTCAACAATACCCCAAGGACGCCAGCCGGTTGTCTCGATAGCGCCGTAGTCCACCCCGTTGGAGTAGTACACGACGCCATTAACTTCTTCGAAGGAGTAGGTCCCTGAGGACAGTCCTGATTTCAAAGTAACAAAGGTCAAATCTCCGTTGACTAATTTCAGGACCCCCGCGTCGATGACGTACATGCGCTGGAGGTCCTTGGTGGCATAGGCCCCGGTAAGGGAGGTATTCGTCGTTCGTCTGACAAAACCCTTGCAGCGCGACAGGGAGTTCTTCGACGTGATGTCTACGTTGTCAGCTTGCGTAGCCCAGACGAGAGAAAGACGGATCGGATCGTCGACGTTATTCAGCCCCCGAAATTCCCTAACTGGTTTTGGAGAAGTGGCCATTATTGCATCTCGTCCGCGTCATTAAACAAAGCGTCTGTTTCGGTCCTAGTTACCAGTTTCTCTACCTCCGTTCTCGCCCAGAGCAACATATCTGCCGTGGGTTTAGGTACGTTTGTGTCGGTCGGAAGCACCCCGACTTGGCCAGTCGTCTGCACTCCTTGCATGGAGAGAGTTATATCGGAATGTACTCCAAACTCCCCCAACACGATAGCTAAAGCCTTACCAAGCAGGTTTATAGCAATCTGCTGCCCGAAGCCCCCGAGGGGGACTGAGAAGGTCTTGCCAGCAAGAGTTATGGACAGCATCGGGACAAGCAAGCCCGGAGCCATCATAACTTGCACCCCAGACAGCCCGAACGTAATCCCGGTCTGAAGACCCCCCTTTCCGACTACGGCCTGAATCCCAGAAAGTCGAAGGGCTAGTTCTGGATTAAGCAGCCCACTTTGCGCCACGAACGACTGGCTGATTAGGGCGAGGGAGATATTCGGAGTCAACGCCCCCGAAGCCGCTGCAAGCGTCTGACTGGTGAGCGGGGCTGAGAGCGTGGTAACCAGCGCCCCCGGCTGAACCGTTACTGAAGATCCAGCAAGAGCTTGGGAGATAGTGCAGGCAAGAGTGCCCGTCTGAACCGAGAACTGGGCCCCGGTCAATGGCACCGGGATGTCGCCTATAGCCGGAGCGATTGTCCCCCGCCCAACTGACGCCTGAACGCCGGTAAGCGCGAGGGAGATGGAGGTCTTGTAGCCGAGAGTACCTGTGCTTACAGTGACTATCTTGCCCGCTATCAAAGGCGCAAGCGCATCAACTACTATTACAGCTACACGACCAACCCTGCATTTGGTTGCAATAGATAAAAAGGAAGCCTGATTTGCCCAGTAATCAAGCCACGCAACGGTATCCTGAGAAGCTTGTGTATCGGTTGCGGCTGCAGGAACTGAATAAAATGCAGACTGCCCACCGTCCCCATATCCAGAAAACCATATTGCAAAAACATTGGATACCTGAAGCAAAGACATAGACTGTGTCCATGTCCACGTTCCAGCGGTGGGGGTTATCCACGTCGTGCTTGCACTGGTCGCATCATTTGAAAAAATCTGAAAATTCTGAACATAGTCGTACGCCCCACCAACATTGTTGGCAGAAACTAAATCCATATCAACAACAACGTGATGGACTTCGCTCCCCCTTGCTTCCAACGATTCCCAACCGGGGGCCAACCGCGAGGAAGCAGGCCCAGTCTTTAGCGTAAGGGTAGGCGTAGTACATGTACCATCTGTCCACGAGAGGTGGACAAACTGTTCAGCTAGAAGAAACTGCGTAACCTTCGTGCCCCCCGAAAGCGGCACTACTTCTGCAAGCGACCGAGAAGGCGGGGCGGCGGCGAGATTTTTTCTGAAATAGTTAATCACCCGGAAACTACTTCCCGTTGTTATACGGGCCGTGAGGGTATGAGAAACAACATTAAGCGATACAGCATCCATCACGATAAGACCGATGTGCCCCGTATCACTGTAGTAGGTCACATAGATCGTATCGTCATAGCCTGCACGAGTTACGCAGAAAACTTTTTGAACCGCGTTACAGCTACCGTTGCCGGTAAACCCAGTAAGTTGTGTCTCTGAACTTAACGTGACCCCATCCCACACTCTGTATGTTGGCACCCAGTCGCTGCCGCTTAGTGTTGGGTAGAACACCAGCGTACGTGTCAGCGTATGCCCATACACCCCCATCAGCAGTTCATGTTGGCCATCGACAGTGAAGTTATCGCGCCGCCATACTTTCTGCGATTTATCTGCTACCTGCAGGTAATAAACTAGATCAGGAGTGTAGGGACGCGGTGGGGTAGTTGTCGCCCCGTACCCACGGGTGTGGACAAAGTGCATCGTTCCATCGAGGTCGATGGAGAACTGACCGCCCGGAGCGTCCAGCGTCCCGTAAAAGTCATAGACGTCGTAGTTAGCACCGACATAGTGATCCCCCGGCCCATTGAAGGTAGGATCAAAGGCGTATATGTCTCCCGGCGAATCCCAAGTGGAAGTGGCCCACGGATCGTGCCCCCACGCGTTGCCCCGAGTTGTCTGGTCTAAGGCGTATCCAAAGCGCCGCTGTACACTCAGCCCCGAATTAGTGTCCGCCCCTTCCTCACCGACACCATGCAGCTTACCGTCATAGGCAATGAAATTATTCTGCGTCGCCCATCCGTAAAAATGAAAACGTCCAAAGCCTCCGGGTTGGTGACTGACCACGACTGCGGGAGTAACAGCCGCGCTAGGGAGTTCCCCTACGGATAGCTCGCACTCCAGTGCTTCTGCATTAGCCAAAACAGTCTGTGCAGTAAGCGGTACAAAGAAGACCTGACCGGCCTGACTTGTCAGAGCCTGCGCGGTCCGTGCTGTGACAACTACCCCCGCTAACTGCACTGTTGTGCGGTGACTCTCCTCCACAGCTCCCCGTTCTACGGCAACAGAAACGCCCGTAAGGGGGACAGTTGTTACGATGTGCTGCACCCAGTCATCATGCGAAGCCCAATAGAAATCGACATCACCAACAGCAGGATCGGTGCATACGTTGGTAAAGGTTGCTATGTCTGTCCACGCCCAACTGAAATCGTCGGAAGTAAGCAGACTCGCCCGCGTGCCCTGTAATACAAAATCCTTAGGCACTCCTCCGACATGGTCTATGATCTTAATGCGCAGGTAATTTATTGGCAGCAGACCGAGCGTGCCGTTCGGAGAATCCCATGTACGCGAGTATCTCCACCACATGTACTGCGGACTGGCTGTGGCGGGCATGACGACATAAGTAGCATTGTCCTTATCTACCGCAAGGCTGGGCGAAGTGGAATTGTTATCCCCGCCACCATACCGAGTACCAGCAGAAATCCCCGAAGTTCGTCCGTTGGTGAAATCAGAGCCGGGGGACGCCCACGCATCACTGTGCATCTCTATTTCGTTTAGGTACATACTCTGCGTTGCAAGGCTTCCGCCATTCAACGTAGTTACCTTTATTCGGAATGCATCGTAGTAATCCCCCCATGTGCCCGCCGTAACCCCGACGCTTACACCAGACAAAGCAAGGGTCTTATCTACCGAAGGAGCCAGCGCGCCCCGAGCTACGCTGACACTAACCCCGGCGAGCGGCTGGTCGATGCTCGCGTCAGTAGCAGAACTGATGGAGTTCGGTACAACGGCTGTTACTAATACGCCAGACAGCGTGACGTTGACGCTAGCTGCCGAAGTCAGCACGTTAGAGCTGGCTGCGAGTTGATGCCCGGAAAGCGTGACCGAGATGCGCGGAGCAAGTAGCCCCTTCGACGCGGTGACTGTCTTGCCCGTAATGCCAATCTCAGGAACCGAGATACTTCCCTTCGTAACAGGCAGCGCGACGTTATGCAGGTACGCAGAGCGGTTTACCTCCTCATCCCACGGTAGAAAGCCAGAGGGACGGGAGTACAGAAAGTCTGCCGTACGCGCAGCTATGACTGCAGTGGAACCTGAGTTTGCCGACGTATGCGCAGGAAATAACTGGCCGTAGATGTGAGCGCCGGAGTACGAAGGATTAGCCCCAGTCGCAGGATTACCTGATTCAACCCACGTATTCTGATACGCAAACCATATTTTCTGCGCTTCAAAATCGATGGCTACGCCTACAACTTCTCCAGCGGCAGGAGTAGTAGCCGCCCCAAGATTTACGGACGTGCCGTTGTGCGCTTTGACCTTGAACGAATTTACTAACTCGAAACCCCACGCATGAAGGTCGGCTGATCCAGACACAAAACCCAGCTGCTGAGAACTTGAAACACGAGCCTGATCACACAGACCGACCGTCAATCCGTTGCCGGTCATCGCTACTTCGAAATAGTATTTCCCGGTAGATCGTGCGTACGAGGCCCGAACTAAATTACCGCCGCTTCCGACTGCCGTCCGATCTCCGTTTGACAGAGTAAAAGAAGAAGCAGCGTCATTCGGATTCCATGTGATGGTGGCCGTAGGTGGCGCATTAACCCAACTGTTGAGCGGCTCTCTCCATGCGGTGACAGTTTTACCGACTAGCGCCGTACTAATACTTGGCGTTAGCGTACCTGTGCCTACGGCGAGCGTTACCGCACTGGAGTACTCGACCAATCCTTGGGTTACGTCGGTCATGCCACCAAATCTTCTTCAGCTACGTTAACGAACAGGACATTCCTAGTCTTTTTTACGAAGTCGTACAACACAACTTCTCCTCTGCGTACTGCCAGATCGAAGCCACTCAAGGGAATACTGATTTCGGAAGAGATCAGGCCAGTGGAGAGCGTAGCCGAGAGATCAGCCATGGCTCCCCCTCACACCACAAGGTCTTCGACCTTCGTCGTTACAAAGAGCGGATACTTTAGCGCCTGAATCGTCGGTATGAACAAGACGAAGTTACCTGCATTTACCGATACGCTCTGACCAACCAGTGTTGCCCCCGCATTCGCCTGCGCCTGTATTCCCAGCGTCCCCGGTGTAACGACGATGTTCGAACCGGCGAGGAGAAATGCTAGGCCCGGAGCCAATGCGCCACGCGCGACACTGACCGAAGCCCCGATAAGCGCAACTTGAATTTCTGAAACCGCGCTCAGAGCGCCTCGGCCGACACTGACGGCATGGCCAGTCAGCGCGACCGTGACACCAGCGGAAGAAGTAAGTACGCCCGGAGTGACTGTGACGAACTTGGTCGTCAGTCCTACCGACGGGTTGCCTGCTACCTGCGCATCGATTGACGCCGGTACGGAGACGGAGACAAACGTACCAACAAGAGTTACGTCGGCGTTGCCACCAACCGAAGAACTGATGGTGGTGGGTGCTGCTACGGTGACAGTCGTACCCGTCAGCGCAGAGGCGAGGGTTGTTGCAAGCGTACCAGCCGCGACAGTTGTCGCTTGTCCGGATAAGGCAAACTGAATACCCGGAGTCAACAACCCAGAAGCAAGAGCAGCTACCTGACCGGCGAGGACGGTGAAAATTGCGGGCGCGATAGCGCCTAGCCCGACAGTCACTGCCGTACCAATTGGTACGCAAGAAATGCCCGTAGTCGTCGTTCCTGCGGCGACCGTCGCCGTAACGCCGGTCAGAGCTACGGAGATGCCGGGGGAGAGACTGCCTCGTGCGGCAGTAACTGCTACGCCAGTTA
>Ga0315273_10008989_pt1 | contig 12640 bp, 9 predicted proteins | sample YL17G02_0_MG_FD_205753 | JGI IMG/M metagenome (GOLD analysis project Ga0315273, IMG submission 205753) | Sediment microbial communities from Yellowstone Lake, YNP, Wyoming, USA - YL17G02_0 | ecosystem: Environmental > Aquatic > Freshwater > Lake > Sediment | place: USA: Wyoming | collected... | reverse complement strand
CGGCCCCGGCGGCGAGGGCCTCGAGCTGGGACCCGGCCGAGTCGTCGTCGAGGGCGAAGATCACGCGCACGCCGGGGTGGCGCCGGCCGATCTCATGCGCGAGCTCCGTTCCCGGCGCGTCGGCCAGGGCGCGCGCCACGACCACCAGGTGGTGGGGCTCGCGGGCCAGGAGCGCCAGGGCGCCGTCCGTCGTGTCGGCGGAGTGCGGCTCGAGCGAGGGCACCGACAGGAACGCGACCATCCCGGCCGACCAGGCCGGGCTGCGGCTAGCGATGAGCACCCGAACGGGAGCCTGGGGCACCGACACCATCCTTGGCGGCGAGTCGCCGTCGTGGCAACCAGCACGTCGCCCGTGGGCGGCGCGCATCCTCCCCATCGGCACGGCGCCCACGAAGCATGATGCCCCGGAGGGCGCTCAGGACGCGGGCGACAGGCTCCTGAGCTCGCCCACCGCGGCCGTGAAGCGGGCGGAAGCCGTGGCGGCCGCCTCCCGGTCGCCACGGCGGGCCGCGTCCTCGAGCGCGTCCATGGCGGCCACGGCGGCGGCCAGCGCCGCTGCAGCCTCCTCGCGCTGGTTCTCGAGCCGCTGGTCCTCCAAGCGCTCGGCGTCCAGCCGGGCGGCCATCGCCGCGGCGCGGTCGCGCGCCTCCGCGAGCCGGTCGGCGATCGCCTTCAGCTGGGCCGGGCGCGGCTGCGGCGCGATATCCGACAGCACGGCCGCGAAGTCGCTGACGGCGGCCGCGGCGGCGGCCGTGTCGGCCAGGTAGAGCTGCGACCCGACCTCGGTCACCTCGGTGAGCGCCGTGGTGCCCGCCTCGATCGAGCCGCCGCTCCCGCATCCCGCGAGGGCGGCGGCGACCAGGGCGATCAGCGGGAGGGTGAGGGAACGGCGGCGGATGGCAGCGCGTGGAGGTCGTCGAGGAAGGGGCCGGCGGCGGCGGTGAGCCCGGCGCCGCGGTCGCCGTCGGCCAGGGCGTCGGCGGCCGTGCGCATCCGCGGGATCATGCGTGCGTAGGCGCCGGCCAGGCGGTCGCGCTGGCGGCGCAGCGTCGCGTCCCCGAGCTTCAGGGCGCGGAACTCGGCCAGGCGGTCGCGGGCCCCGGCGACGATCCGCTCGAGCCTCCGTCGCGGCGGGGCGGGCGCCGTCGTGCCCGCGCTGCGCTCCGCGATGGACGAGGCGAGCTGGGCCGGCGGGTCGAGCAGCCGCTCGACGGCCGCGATGTACTGGGTGGGGGTCGCCGCCGGCGCGGGGGCGTCCGATCCGCCGCATCCCGCGAGCGCCGCGCACACGGCGACGCCGACGGCGATCGCGGCGGGCGGGCGGGGCGCCATCGCGCGATGCTACCTCACCCTCGCCGGGGGCCGTGCGCGCGCGGGCGTGGGCTATCCTCCGGCGGTGAACACGGCCGGCATCCCGCTCGCCCTGTCCTATGACGACGTCCTCCTCGCGCCGCGGCGCAGTGGGATCGGGTCCCGGTCCGAGGTCGACGTCTCCACCCGCCTCACCCGGCGGCTGCGGCTGGCGATCCCGGTGGTGTCGGCGAACATGGACACGGTGACCGAGTCCGAGATGGCGATCGTGATGGCGCGCGCCGGCGGCATCGGGATCATCCACCGCTTCCTGTCGCTGGAGCAGCAGGTCGCCGAAGTCGCGCGGGTGAAGCGCGCCGAGGCGCTCGTCATCCCCGATCCGCACACCGTGCCGCCCGACACGCGCCTGGCCGACGCGGAGGCCGTCATGCAGCGCCTCGGCGTGACGAGCCTCGTCGTGGTGCACCCCGACGGCCGGCTCGCGGGGCTCCTCACCCGCCGCGACGTGATGCTCCGCACGGACCCGCTCGAGCCCGTGGCCGACCTCATGACTCCGCGCGGGCGCCTCGTCGTCGGGGGTCCCGACACCACCACCGAGGAGGCCGCCCGCCTCCTGCGCGACGCGCGGGTCGAGAAGCTGCCGCTGGTGGACGACGACGACCGGCTGGTGGGGCTCATCACCCTCCGCGACCTGCTCCAGCGCGTGGAGCGCCCCGAGGCCACCAAGGACGCGCGGGGGCGGCTCGCGGTGGGCGCGGCGATCGGCGTGCGCGGCGACTTCCTCGAGCGGGCCCGGTCCCTCGAGGAGGCGGGCGCCGACGTCGTCGTCCTCGACATCGCGCACGGCCACGCCGAGCACTCGGTTCGCGCCGTCGGCGAGGTGCGGGAGTCCCTCGGCGACGGCGTCGAGATCATCGCGGGCAACGTGGCCACGGCCGAGGGGGCGCGCGACCTGGCCGAGGTGGGCGCGGACGGCGTGAAGGTGGGCGTCGGCCCGGGCTCGGTCTGCACCACCCGCGTGGTCGCGGGCGTGGGCGTTCCGCAGCTCAGCGCGGTCGTCGAGTGCGCGGAGGCGTGCGCACCCTTCGGGGTGCCGGTGATCGCCGACGGCGGCATCCGGGCCGGCGGGGACGTCGCCAAGGCCATCGCCGCCGGGGCCGAGTCGGTGATGGTGGGCAACCTGCTCGCCGGCACGCCCGAGAGCCCCGGCGTGGTCGTGTCGCGCAACGGGACCCGTGTGAAGGTGTTCCGCGGTATGGCGTCGGTCGCGGCGGCCAGCGCTCGGCGTGCCGCGGATGGCGACGACCCGACCGAGTTCACCCCGGTCGTTCCCGAGGGAGTTGAGGCCGTCGTCCCCCTGCGCGACGCCGCGGCGGTCGTGCTGCACGCCCTCGTCGGGGGCCTGCGCTCGGGCATGAGCTACTCCGACGCCCGTACGATCCCGGAGTTCCACCGCAACGCCCGATTCGTGCGGATCACCCCCGGGGGCCTGCGGGAGAGCTACCCCCACGACGTGACCTACTAGCCCCCACGAGGAGCCGGACCGTGCCCACGACGCTCGCATCGCCGGAGCTCTCCATCACGACCGTCCGCACGCTGGCCATCGACGGCGTCCAAGAGGCGAACAGCGGCCACCCCGGCGCGCCCATGGGCCTCGCCCCGGCCGCGTGGACCCTGTTCACGCGCCATCTGCGGCACAACCCCGCCGACCCGCACTGGCCCGAGCGCGACCGCTTCGTGCTGTCGGCCGGCCACGCCTCGATGCTCCTCTACGCCCTCCTGCACCTGACCGGCTACGACCTGCCGATGGAGCAGCTCAAGCGCTTCCGCCAGCTCGGGTCGGAGACCCCGGGCCACCCCGAGCGGGGCGACACGCCGGGCGTCGAGATCACCACCGGACCCCTCGGGCAGGGCCTCGCGAACGCCGTCGGCTTCGCGCTCGCCGAGGCGATGCTCGCGGCCCGGTTCAACCGGCCCGGCCACGCCGCGGTCGACCACCGGACCTGGTTCATCTGCTCCGACGGCGACCTGATGGAGGGCATCTCGCACGAGGCGGCCGCGATCGCCGGCTTCCTGGGGCTCGAGCGCCTCGTCGGCATCTGGGACGACAACCACATCAGCCTGGACGGGCCGACGAGCCTGGCGTTCGGCGAGGACGTTCCCGCGCGCTTTGGCGCCTACGGCTGGCGGGTGCTGCGGGTCGAGGACGGCAACGACATCGACGCGATCGACGCGGCCCTGACCGAGGCGAGCCGGCCCGAGGGCCGGCCCACGCTGATCGCCCTGCGCACCCACATCGGCTACGGCTCGCCCAACAAGCAGGACACCGCGAGCGCGCACGGCTCGCCGCTCGGCCCGGACGAGGTCGCCGCCACCAAGCGCGCCTACGGGTGGCCGGAGGACGCCACCTTCCTGGTGCCGGACGAGGTGGCCGCGTGGGCGCCCGAGCTGGTCGCGCGCGGCACGGCGCTGCAGGCCGAGTGGCAGGAGCGGATGGACGCCTACGCGGCGGCCCACCCGCGGGAGGCCGCCGAGCTGCGCCGCCGCGGGGAGGGGCGCCTGCCGGAGGGCTGGCGCGACGCCGCGCCGGCCTTCGCGCCGGGCGAGAAGATCGCCACCCGGGCGTCCGCCGGCAGGGCCCTGAACGCCTTCGCGGCGGCCATCCCCGAGCTGGTGCAGGGCGCGGCCGACCTGTCGACCTCGACGAGCACCGACCTGAAGGACATGGGGATCGTCACCCGGGGCGACTACTCGGGGCGCAACATCTACTACGGCGTGCGCGAGCACGCGATGGGCGCGATCACCAACGGGCTCGCCGCCCACGGCGGCCTGCGGCCGGCCTGCGCGACGTTCTTCACATTCTCCGACTACATGAAGAACACGCTCCGGCTCGCCGCGCTGATGGGGCTGCCGTCGATCTTCGTCTACACGCACGACTCGGTCGCCCTCGGCGAGGACGGGCCCACCCACCAGCCGATCGAGCACCTCGCGGCGCTGCGGGCGATCCCGAAGCTCGTGACGATCCGGCCCGCCGACGCGAGCGAGGCCGCGGCCGCCTGGCGGGTGGCCCTCGAGCGCGACCACGCCCCCACCGCCCTCGTGCTCAGCCGCCAGGGCCTGCCGACGCTGCCCGGCACGCCGCCGGTCGAGCGCGGCGCCTACGTGGTCGCCGGCGGCGACGACTGCGCCCTGATCGGCACGGGGGCCGAGGTGCACACGGCGCTCGCCGCGCGCGAGCTGCTCGCGGCCGACGGGATCTCGGCGCGCGTGGTGAGCATGCCCTCCATGGAGCTCTTCCGGGCCCAGGACGCCGCGTACCGGGAGCAGGTGCTGCCCGCCGCCCTCACCGCCCGGGTCGCCGTCGAGGCGGCGAGCCCCTTCGGGTGGGCGGAGTGGGCGGGCGCGGCCGGCGCCGTGGTCGCGATCGAGCGGTTCGGCGTCTCGGCGCCCGGCGACCAGGCCCTCGAGGCGCTCGGCATCACCGCCGAGGCCGTCGCGGCCGCCGTGCGGGCCCTGACGGCGTGATTCTCACCCTCGACTTGACGGTGAGTGACGCCTCGTGACGACGATCGAGACACGGCCCCCCGCGACCGCCCCCGCCACCGCGGACGACCTCCGGCTGATGCGCGCCCCCGCGCCCGCCGTGATCGTGATCTTCGGCGCCACGGGCGATCTGACGCAGCGCAAGCTGCTGCCGGGCCTCTACAGCCTGGCGGTGCAGCAGCTCCTGCCGCCGGAGACCGCGATCATCGGCGTCGCCCGGTCGGACGTGTCCGACGACGTTTTCCGCGCCCGCATGCGGGCGGGCGTCGAGGCGCACAGCCGCTTCCCCGTGGACGAGGGCGTGTGGGAGGGCTTCGCCCGCCGCCTCCAGTACCTGGCCGCCCCGTTCGACGAGGAGGACGGCTACGGGCGCCTGCGCGACCGGATCGCCACCGAGGACCGCGACCACGGCACCCGCGGCAACCGCCTCTTCTACCTCGCGACGGCGCCGGAGTTCTTCCCGGTGATCGCCGAGCACCTGGGCCGCGCCGGCCTCGCCGACGAGGGCGACGGCACCGAGCGCTTCGCCCGCCTCGTGGTCGAGAAGCCATTCGGCCAGGACCTGGAGTCGGCGCGCGAGCTGAACGCCCGCGTGAACGTCGTCTTCCGCGAGCGGCAGGTCTACCGGATCGACCACTACCTGGGGAAGGAGACGGTCCAGAACCTGCTCGTTCTGCGCTTCGGCAACGCCATCTTCGAGCCCATCTGGAACCGCCGGTACGTCGACCACGTCCAGATCACCGTGGCCGAGGACCTCGGGGTGGGGACCCGCGGCGGGTACTACGACCGGAGCGGGGCGCTGCGCGACATCGTGCAGAACCACATGCTGCAGGTGCTCTCGATCATTGCGATGGAGCCGCCCGCCCGGTTCGAGAGCCGCGACGTGCGCGACGAGAAGGTCAAGGTGCTGCGTGCGATCCCGCCGTTCGACGACCCGGCTGCGGTGGCCCGCGACGCGGTCCGCGGCCAGTACGGTCCAGGATGGATCGCGGGCGAGCGTGTCCCCGGCTACCGCGAGGAGAAGGGCGTCGATCCCGAGTCCAGCACCGACACCTTCGTGGCGATGCGGGTCGCGGTCGACAACTGGCGCTGGTCCGGCACGCCCTTCTACCTGCGCACCGGCAAGCGGCTCCCGCGTCGCGCCACGGAGGTGGCGATCCAGTTCAAGCCGGCCCCGCACCTGCCCTTCGCCGCGACGGCGGTCGAGACCATCCACCCCAACCTGCTCGTGCTGCGCATCCAGCCGGACGAGGGCGCCTCGCTGCGGTTCCTCGCGAAGGTCCCGGGGCCGCAGCTCGACATGCGCTCGGTGAGCATGGACTTCGCCTACGGCAGCTCGTTCCTGCGCGGCTCCCCCGAGGCCTACGAGCGCCTGCTGCTCGACGCGCTGCTCGGCGACTCGACCCTCTTCGCCCGCTGGGACGAGGTGGAGCGGGCGTGGGAGATCATCGAGGGGGTCATCGACGAGTGGTCAGCGCACCCGGGCGACTACCCGAACCACGAGGCCGGCTCGTGGGGCCCCGCGGAGGCCGACGCCCTGATGGAGCGCGACGGCCGGCAGTGGCGGCGCCTGTGAGCGCGGTCGCGCCCGCGCCCGAGCGCGCCGACTGGGACGGCCGCGGGGTGACGGTGGACGAGGTCGTCGACCGGCTCGCCGAGCAGCGGCGTCCCGCGGACGGCGGGGCGCCCTTCCTGCTGGCCGGCGTCCTGAACCTGGTGGCGTACGCCGACGAGCCGTCGGGCCTCGACGGCCTGCAGGAGGTGATCGAACACCTGGCCGACCATCAGCCGTCGCGGTCGGTCGTGCTCTGCGAGCAGGCCGGGGCCCGGGGGATCGACGCGACGGTCAGCACGAGCTGCCGCATCGCCGGCGAGCAGGCGGGCGCGGTGGTCGAGCTCATCCGCCTGACGCTCCGCGCTGACGCCCCCGGGGGGGCGGCGAGCGCGACGGTGCCGCTGCTGCGCAGCGATCTGCCCACGGTGCTCTGGTGGCCGTCGGCGCCCGACCTCTCGGCCGGCGGGGCCCTCGGGCGGCTCGCGGACATCGCCGACCGCGTGATCACGGAGTCCGGGCGGGGCCCGCGCGCGGCGGAGGCCGTCCGCACCCTCGCAGGCTGGGTGCCGGACGCAGTGCCGGCGGTCACCGACCTCGCCTGGGCGGCGATCACCGGATGGCGTCAGCTCATCGCGCAGATGGTGGAGGGGCCCGCGCTCGACCGGCTGCGCTCCGGCGCGGCGGCCGCCACGATCACCAATGCGGAGGCCACGCCGTGCGTCGACGCGCTGCTGCTGGCCGGCTGGCTGCGAAGCCTCGTCGGGCCGGGCCTCATGATCGAGACCCACGCCCGGACCGCCGGGGGCGGCGCCGGCCTGGTCGCGGTGGAGCTGGAGGGCTCGGCGAACGGCCGGCGGCTCACGGTCGAGCGGATCGAGGGCCGCGCGACCGCGGCCGTCTGCGTGACCGAGCCCGACGGGGTGCCACGGCGACGGGTGCTGCCCCTCCCCCACCCGGACCGCACGCGCCTGCTCGCGGGCGAGCTCGAGCTGCAGCGCCGCGACCACGCCTTCGAGCGGGCCCTGCAGGGCGCCGTCGCGGCGGGTGTCGCGTGAGCCCGCCGACCCCCGAGGTCGTGGTGGTCCCCGACATGGCCGCGCTCGCCGACGAGGCCGCCGCCCGGATGGAGGCGATCGCCCTCGAGGCGCCGTCCGGGTCGCGGGGCACGATCGCGCTCGCGGGCGGATCGACCCCGCGCGCCGCCTACCAGCACCTGGGCGGCCGCTGCCCGCCATGGGGGAGGGTCGCGTTCTTCTTCGGCGACGAGCGCTGCGTGCCGCCCGACGCAGAGGGATCGAACTACAAGATGGCCCGCGAGGCGCTGCTCGACCGGATCCCGCTGCGGCCGGATCAGGTGCACCGCGTGCTCGGGGAGCTCCCGCCCGAGGAGGCCGCCGCGCGCGCCGAGGAGGACCTGCGGGCCTCGGTGTCGGGACAGCCCTACCCGGTGCTCGACCTCGTCGTGCTCGGAATGGGCCCCGACGGCCACACGGCGTCGCTCTTCCCCGGCGCCCCCGAGCTCGAGGAGACACAGCGCCTGATGGTGCCCGTCCACCGGCCGGAGATGCCGCAGCCGTGGCGCGTCTCGATGACCCTGCCGGTGCTGAACGCGGCCCGGCGGGTGCTGGTCGTGGTCGGCGGCGCGGAGAAGGCGCCGATGGTGCGCCGCGCGCTCGCGGGCGACCCGGACATCCCGGCCGGGCTCATCCGCCCCGCAGGCGCGCTGACCTGGCTGCTCACCGAGGACGCCGCCGCCGACCTCGACCAGGACGCCTGAGGGGTCTCAGGCCGTCAGGACGCGGTCGCGGCCGAGGTTCTTGGCCCGGTAGAGCGCGGAGTCGGCCCGGCGGAAGAGCACCTCGGCCGACCTGTCGTACGGCGATCGCTCGGCGATGCCGATCGACGCGGTGAGCCCCAGCGGGGCGGCGATCGGGGCGGCGGCGATCGCGCGGCGCAGCCGCTCGGCGGCACGCGCGGCGGCCGGGACGGACGTCTCGGGCAGGAGCCAGGCCATCTCCTCCCCCCCGGTCCGGGCGACGAGGTCGGTGCGGCGTGCGTGCGTGCTGATGATGCCGGCCACCACGGTGAGGGCGGCGTCGCCGGCGCGGTGGCCCAGGGTGTCGTTGACCGTCTTGAAGTGGTCGAGGTCGATCAGGGCAAGGCTGAGCGGCCGCCTGTGGCGCTCCGCCAGCGCGAACGCGTCGATCAGAGCGGTGTGGAAGGTCGCGTGGTTGGCGAGCCCGGTGAGGCCGTCCGTCGTCGCCTGGGCGGTGAGCCGGTCACGGGCGTCCGCGTTGGCGACCGCGATCCCGACCAGCTTGGCGAAGCGCTCCACCCGCTCGACGGCGCCCGGGGGCACGTCGTCGGGATCCGCGAGGGCCGCGGCGACCGCGCCCCAGAGCTCGGCGCCGAGCCGGACCGGCGCGGCGAGCCCGACGCGCAGGTCGGCGCCGGCCTGGCCCGCGTCCTCGGCAGAGAGCACCGACACGGCCGTCGCTCCGGTCCGCTTCACCTGGGCGATCGCCCACGTGCCCCGCAGGGCGATCCGCGTCCCGGTGCCCACCTGCGGCAGGCCGTCCCGCCGCCACACGCCGAGGATCTCGGCCACGTCGCCGTCGAGATAGCGGACGACCCGGCCCCCGTCGGCCCCGAGGAGCCGCGCCACCTCGGCCGCGACCAGGCCGTGGAGGGCGTCGCCGGACGCCCCCGCGGCGACCGCCTCGGACACCCGGTTGAGCGCCACGTGCTCGGCGTCGGCCATCGCCCGCGCGCTCACGTCGCGGGTCGAGACCTGGATCTCCACCAGCCGGCCGTCGGCGTCGCGAACCCCACGGCACGCGGACTCGAGCCACGCCCAGCCGCCGTTCTTGCTGCGGACCCGGTAGACCGACGAGCGCACCGCCTCGGCCCGCCGGAGCTCCGCCCTCACCTTCATCATCAGGTGGACGTCGTCCGGATGCACGAGCTCCACGAGCGTCCGCCCGACGAGCTCGTGGGGCTCGAACCCCACGATCTCGCGGGAGGCGGGCGACACGTAGGTGGCGACCCCCTCGGGCGTGACCCGGCAGATCATGTCCGTGGCGTTCTCGGCGAGGAGGCGGACGTCGGCGTCCGCCGTGCGGCGGGCTTCCTCCAGGGAGACGCGTTCGCTGACGTCGCGCACGGTGAAGGCGACGCCGCCGCCGACCTTCACCGCCTGCGCCGACCGCCACACCGGGGGGCCGCCGGGCGGGTCGAGGCGGAACTCCATGACCTCCGGCCGGCCGGTCTCGACGACCCGCGCACCGACCTCGATGTGCCCGAGGCCGCGCGCGCCCGGGACGAGCTCTCCGAGCAGCGCCCCGCGCGCCGCGTCCGGGTTCACGCCAGCGCCCACGGCGGCGCGGATGTTGAGGTCGACGACCACGAAGTCGGTGATCGCGCCCCGCTCGTCGCGCACCGGCTCGACCAGCCAGAACGCGTCGGGGAGCGCGTCGAGCGCGGCCCGTAGGCGGGCGCCGTCGGCGGGCAGGTCCGCCGCCCAGGCGGAGCCCGTGAGCACCTGATGGATCATCTAGAGCTCGATCAGCTCGTCGTCGGGGTCGCCGGGGCGGCCCGCATGGGAGAGCCTGCCGCCACCGTCGATGCGGCGCTGGCCCAGCAGGTAGAGGATCGCCGCGACGAGCACGCCGACCGGCAGCCACGGCGAGCGGCCGGCCGCGACGACCGTCTCGGTCGCCCGGCTGACCACGGGGCCCATGTGCGAGACGACCGAGCGCGCCGGGGCGGGAGTGGCGCGCGGGGCAGCCGCCGGCGGCGGCGATGCGGGCGCCGAGGCGGCCGACGACGCGAGAGCGGGGGCCGCGGGGGCCGGCGCCGGGGCGGTGGCAGTCGCAGCCGGGGGCGGGAGCGGGGCGTCGTGACGACGCCGCGCTGCGGGCGCGGGCTCGGCCTCGGCCCGCGGAGTGGTGGTCGCGTTGGCCACCGGAGCCGCGACGACGGCCACGGCGGGGGTCGGCTCGGCGGCGGGCGGGGGCTCGGGTGTCGCCGCTGGCGGGGTGGCAGGCGCGGCGTCGCCGGAGGGCTGACCCTCGGCAGGCTCGCCTCCCAGGGCCGGGGGCGGGGCGGCGACCTCCCCGGCGACCGACAGGACAAGATCATCGTCGCCGATCGCCAGGTCGACCCGCACGTCGGCCCCGATCACGATCGGCGCGACGGGCGCGAGCACCACCCACACCCGGGGATCGATGCGGATCGACAGGCTCGGCGGCGGGACGAGCAGGATCCGCGCGACGGTTGCGGGCGCGGAGACGGGGACGGTGCGCGCCGGAGCGCTCGCGGGAGGGTCCTCCGAGGGGGCGGCGACACGGTGCGTGCGGGGCTTCGGGCGCGGCGTCTTCGGCGGCGGCTTCTCGGAGCCGGGGGCCGGCTCGGGCGTAGGCTTGGGCTCGGGCGCCGGCTTGGGCTCGTCTCCCGGCTTGGGCTCGGGCTCGGGCTTTGGCTCGGGCTCGGGGGCGGGGGCGGGCTCCTCGGGCACCTGCTCTCCGGCGGGGGAGGGCGCCGTCGCCGGCTCGGCCTCAACCGGCGGGGCGGCCTCCTCGGGCGCGACCACGGGCTCCGGCGAGGCGGCGGCGTCGGCCTCGACGACGGGCTCGGGCTCGACGACGGGCTCGGGCTCGGCGACCGGATCGGCCTCGGGGGCGGGGGCGGCCTCGACGAGCTCGGTGGTGCCCGGCTCGGCCAGCAGCCCGGCGTCGTCGGCTCCGGGTGAGGCGAACGCGACGGCCGGGGACGCGGCCACCGCGAGTGCGGTCATCGCGGCCACGATCCCGTGGGGGCGCCGGCGCACCGGGCGCGTCGGGTGTCGGAACGGGGGCGCCATGGCGCCCCTCTATCGGCAGGTACCACCGATTCCTTTAGCCCTCCGCTGGAATTCGTCGAGGACCGGCTAACGTGCGTGCGAAACTCCGATTGCGAGGCCGATGTCCGCACACGACGGCGACCGCATGACCTCACTCCAGGGCGCCGCGTCCCGTCGCGGCTGGTACGTGCTCGAGGAGCGGCACGCCGCGCTGCTGCTCGGGCGCGTCGTCACCATCGTCGTGATCGCGGCGATCGCCGCCGCGGCACCGGTCGACGACCTCTCGGGGCGGGACCGGGTCATCGCGGTGGCCGCGTGCGCGCTGGCCCTCGCGCTGCACGCCGTGCTGGGGTGGGCGGCGGCGCGCTGGCCGCGGCGCCTGCTGACCGCGGTCGACATCGCGCTCGTCGTGGACGCGCTCCTCATCGTGACCCTCGCCCTCGTCTCGGGCGGAACCGACAGCCTCGCCCTGTGGCTCCTGCCCCTCACCGCACTCGCGGCCACGCTGGCGCTCGGGGTGCGCTCCGGGGTGAAGGCCGCCGTGCTCGCGGCGATCGTCGTCGGGGCGGTCCTGGTGGGTGACGACGGCGCCGCCGTCGACGCGGCGGGCCCCCTCGTGCTGACGGTGGCGATGGTGGTCGTCGCGGGCGCGCTGGCCACGGTCAACGAGCGCGAGCTGACCCGGCGCGGCGAGCGGATGACCGCGCTGCACACCGCGTCGGTCGCGTTCGTCGGAGCCGACGGCCCGGAGGGCCTCGCGGGCGTCGCCGCGGACGCCGCCCGCCGGCTGCTGCCGGACTGGGACGCCGAGGTGCGCCTCGACGGCGGCGCGGTCGCCGAGCGGACCTGGCGCGACGAGGGGTGGGTCCGCCTCGAGATGCCGGTCGTGGCCCACGAGCGCGGCGAGCCCGAGCGCCCCCTCGGAGCGATCTGCGCCCGTCGCCCGGCCCCGCGGATGGGGCCGGCGCGGATCCGCGGGCAACAGCTCCTGGCCCTGCGCACCCTGGCGATGACGCTCTCGGTCGCCCTGGTCCAGGCCGACCTCGTGCATCGCCTGGAGCGCCTGTCGCTGGCCGATCCGCTCACCGGCCTCGGCAACCGGCGGGCCTTCGACGAGAGCCTCGCCGCGGAGCTGGCGCGGGCCCGTCGTGCCGGGAGCCCGCTCGGCCTGGTGATGCTCGACGTCGACCACTTCAAGCGGTTCAACGACCGCCACGGCCATCAGGCCGGCGACGACGCGCTGGTGGGTGTGGGGCGCGTGCTGCTGGCGGTGGCACGGGCGGAGGACCGGGCGTGCCGCATCGGCGGCGAGGAGTTCGCCGTGGTGCTGCCGGGGGCCGACGAGGCCGCCGCGGCGGCGGTCGCCGAGCGGATCCGGCGCGGCGCGGAGA
>Ga0315273_10008988_pt1 | contig 12641 bp, 10 predicted proteins | sample YL17G02_0_MG_FD_205753 | JGI IMG/M metagenome (GOLD analysis project Ga0315273, IMG submission 205753) | Sediment microbial communities from Yellowstone Lake, YNP, Wyoming, USA - YL17G02_0 | ecosystem: Environmental > Aquatic > Freshwater > Lake > Sediment | place: USA: Wyoming | collected... | reverse complement strand
TGGCTAGTTCTGCGGCGACGCCTCGCCGGGCGCAGCGGCCATCGCGTCGCGGAGGCGTCGCACGTGCTGCTCGTGGTCGCTCTCATGATAACCGATCGTTCGGAGAACCGACCCCAGCGTCATCGGCCCCAGCTTGCGATGGCTCGTCGGCTTATCGAGGTCGATGTCCGTTAGGCCATCGATGAATTTCAGTGTTTGTCGCCGCGCGCCGATCATGTCGTTCACCATCTGCGGCGGCACCATCTGCTGCGACCGCTCCGCTGCCGTTTGCCGCTCATCACGCGACATGAAGCGTATCTCTTCGAGGCCTTCTGTGTAGACGGCTCGTGCTTGACCGAGCAGGTGGCGCTCGGCGACGGGCAGGTGCGCCAGTATTTCGGCCACCGTCCATTCATCGGGAGCGATCCGCGTGTACATCTGCTCCTCGGTCAGCCGCGCAACGGAATCGAGGAAGCCTTTTCGGGTCTCTTCCAGGTAGAGGAGGAGCTCTTCCTTTGTCATCGCTGCGAAAAGCCTTTCAGTACCCTCGGCCACGCCTGCCTGCCGGTAGGCGGGTCGCGCGTCCTTCTACGAAGGACGGCTCGCGGCCCTGTTATAGATTCTGGGGGACGCCCCCCAGACCCCCTGTCAGGGGGCTTTGCCCCCTGCATCCCCGCTCTTGCGACTTCTCAGCAGCCTGAGAGGTACCGGTCTATAAGAAAGGGCCTAGGGCGAGCGCGTCGCCGTGGCGGTCGCGGCCGGCGAAGGCGAAGCACCGGGCGTCGCGAAGCTGACGACGAGACGGTTGTTCGTGTCGTCTGTCTCCGCGACCTTGCCGCCGGCGTCGATGATGACCAGCACCTGCGCTGCTCCCTTGATCGCGTTGTAGCCGGTCTTGACGTCGAGGCTGGCGCCCGGCTGCAGGTTGACCGGCCCGACGGTAACGGTGTTGAGCGACTGCGCGCCCGTGACATCGAAAACGCTGACATCGATGTAGGCGTTGCTCACCGGCCCGGAGCCCTGGTTGGTGATGGTGACGACGAGCGTCTGGCCGCTGACAAGGAAGCCGCCAACGACCAGATCGGGGAGAGGCGGCAACGGGGTGACCGTCGGCGCTATCGTTGCGTTGGGCGTGGGCGTCGCTTTCAGGGGCTGGCTGGTCGGCACGTCGGCCTGAGGCAGGCTCTCGGGCGTGGCGACGGCCAGGCCGGTGATATCGCCCTCTATCTCAAGCGAGGCTACGGCGACCCAGCCGAAGAGCTCCGAGCCGGGAGGATAGACTATCTGCAGCCAATCCCCATCGTCGTTCTTGGCGACGATCTTCACCTCGACGCCCTTGCGCAGAGTTGCCAGCGACATGGAGTTGCTGTAGGGGGCGCTGTGGACGTCTATCGTCGCCTTCGCCTTTCCCTTGAGTCCGTCGCCGGTGAGCGATTCTAGGGTCGGCGTCGCCGTGACGGTGGCGATGGCGATGGCGCTCTCGCTCTTGCCGGAGCTGTCGTCGCTGCCGAAGATGGTTGCGCCGATGAACACGAAGAGCGCGATGACGACTGCGCCGATACCCGCGAGCACAATCGGGTTTCGCAGAATGGGCGGTGCATTACTGAAAGAGGATGGCGTCATATGGCAGTCGTACTCCTGGATGGCAGTAGAGGCCCTTATTCTAGCAGAACGCCCGCCGCTAGTGCAGCGTCCCGCGTCCTTGCTTCTGGTTAATCGCTGAGCCCAAGGCGGTGGGCGAGGTCGATCGCGAAAGTGTCGGTCATGCCGGCTATGTAGTCGGCGGCGCGACGGCTCGGCGGGTCGTCGGGCAGCGTGAAGTCGGAAGTGATCTCTTCCGGGTGGCTGACGTAGTAGTCGAACAGGAAGCGGACAACGCGCTTCGCCGTGAGCGATTCGTGCAGAGCGCCTTCCCACAGGTAGACGCGCTGGAACATGAACTCGCGTAGCTCGTCGGTGGCGGCGAGCACCTCGTCGCTCATGCCGATCTGCGGCTCGACGCCGGCTCCCAGCAGTCCACTCGCCGCCCACGACTGGTCGACGATGTCGCAGACCAGCGTGTTGATGCGCTGCGAGTGCTCCTCGCCGAGAACGCGGCGCACCCGCTGCGGGAGGTCGCTGTCGGACATTAGATCGGCGCGGATGGCATCGGCGATGTCGTGGTTCAGGTAGGCGACCGTGTCGGCGATGCGGACGATCTGCGCCTCCAGCGTCACGGGCAGCACATCCTCCGCTGCCATGATGCCGGCGCGCGACTTGGAGTGATGCCGTATGCCGTCGCGCACCTCCCAGGTCAGGTTCAACCCTCTGCCGCCGCGCTCCAGTCGTTCGACGACGCGAAGGCTCTGCTCGTTATGAGCGAATCCCTCCGGCAAAAGCTCCGCCAGCGCCTCCTCGCCGCCGTGGCCGAACGGCGTGTGACCGAGGTCGTGGGCAAGGGATATCGCCTCGGTCAGGTCCTCATTCAGTCGCAGGGCGCGGGCGATGGTGCGCGCGATCTGCGCCACCTCCAGTGTGTGCGTGAGGCGGGTGACGAAGTGGTCGCCCGCGGTGGCGATGAAGACCTGCGTCTTGTGCTTCAGGCGTCGAAATGACTTGCAGTGGATGACACGGTCGCGGTCGCGCTGGTATTCAAGGCGGACCGGCGAAGGCGTTTCCGGTCGCTCACGGCCGCGGCTTGCGCTGCTGCGGGCGGCGAAGGGCGAAAGTTCCGCCTCGCGCTCCTCCAGGGATCGGCGCACCGCTTTGAGGTGGCGCATCGAGAGTTATTCCGCGCACCAGGCGGGGACGAGATCGTTGGCGGGACTATCGGTGACGGGCACGATTTCCGTGCCGTCCGCGTTCATGACGTAGATCTCCGGGTCGCCGTCGCGGTCGGACACGAATACGATCTTCGAGCCATCCGGCGACCAGGCGGGTGACCACGCCAGGTCAGCGCCCGGCGTGAGATCGATCGGGTCGGGGCCGTCGACGTTCATGACGAAGATGTGCGGTACCCCTGCGCGGTCGGACACGAAGGCGATCTTGGAGCCGTCGGGCGACCAGGTCGGGTCCCAGTCCTTCGCCGGGTCGTTTGTCAGGCGGTTTTGGTCGGAGCCGTCGGCGGCCATGACGTAGATCTCCTGGTTGCCGTCGCGGTCGCTGGCGAAGGCGATCTTCTTGCTGTCCGCCGACCAGGCGGGGCCCCAATCGGAGAAGGTGCTTGGCGTATCAGAACTGCGCGCCGCCAGGCTCAAGTTCGTCTCGCCGGAACCGTCGACGTCGACGGCGTAGATCTCCTGCGGCCCGCTGCGCGCACTGACGAAGGCAATAACGTTGTCTGTCGGCGACCAGGCGGGAGCGGTGCTGTTGTACTCGGCGGGCGTGATCGCCGTCGGCGCGCCTTGGTCATTCGTCACGTAGATGCGTATCTTGCCGTCGCGATTCGATGCGAACGCTACCCGGCCGCTTTTCGAGCAGGTGGGTGTGTAGTCCTTCGACCGGGGACTGCTGCTGATGTTGAAATAGTCTGTGCCATCGACGCTGGTGATGTAGACTTCCTCGTTGCCGTCGCGGTCGGTCTGGAAGGCGATTCGTTGGTTCTTGGCGGAGCCGCCGCCGCAGCCCGCAGCGATGAGAATCAGTGCGCTGGTGAAGACGATTAGTGCGGTATTGCGAAGCGATCCCAATGTCTTTTCCCTTCGATTGAGGTAGGTCAACGATAGACACGAGGAAGAACGTGTGTCAAGGCAGGCGGCGCCTGCACCATTCTTGGCTTGCGTTTGTGTTCAGGGGAACGCTGCCGCCGGAACAGACGTCGATATCGCAGGACAGGAGTAATTTAGAGGCGGCGCCTGCACCATTCTTGGCCTGCGTTTGTGTTCAGGGGAACGCTGTCGCCGGAACAGCTATCGATATCGCAGGACAGGAGTAGTTTAGAGGCGGCGCCTGCACCATTCTTGGCCTGCGTTCGTGTTCAGGGGAACGCTGCCGCCGGAACAGACGTCGACATCGCAGCGAGGAGAGTAGTCTAGAGGCGGCGTCTGCACCGCTCCCGCTGGCGCGACGGAGAAGGAGGCTTGTGACCAAGGGCTGTCGATTGAAGAGCATCAAACTGGATGACAAACGTCGTCGCTATTACGCGTAGAAGGCGCTCCGCTTTCCCACAGTCCCGCCCACGAGCGTTCTTGTCGAAGAGGTCCTGTAACTCCCAGTGCCCCCCATACCCCCGGCAGGGGGCTTCACTCCCTGCACCCCGATTTCGCGTCGGCGCAAAAAGGAGGGCGGGAGCATTATCGATCCCGCCCTCAGTGAATCGCGTATTGCCGGCTCTACTTGAGCCCCAGCTTCTCCTCGGCGGCGGCAACGATGCGGCGCGTCTTCTCGATAACGTCCGGGTTGACGGAGATTGACGTGACGCCCCACTCGACCAGCTTCTCTGTGAGCTCAGGGTAGTCGGACGGCGCCTGACCGCAGATGGAGCAGGTGACGCCCCGCTTGCGGCAGGTCGTGACGATCGTCTCCAGCGAGCGCGTGACTGCCAGGTTGCGCTCGTCGAAGTCCGCTGCCAGCTTGGCGTTGTCGCGGTCGATGCCCAGAGTGAGCTGCGTCAGGTCGTTCGAACCGATCGACACGCCGTCGATGCCAACATCGATGAACTCGTTTAGCAGGATGACGTTGGAAGGAATCTCGACCATCATCCAGAGTTTGAAGTCAGCCGACCGCTTGAGGCCCAGCGCCTCCATCTCCTTCTTGACGGCGGCCATCTCCTCCGGCGTGCGCACGAAGGGAATCATCACCCACAGGTTCTTGTGCTGCTGGCGCACGCGCTTGATCGCCTCGACCTCAAGCTTGAATATGTCGGGCTCGCGGATGTAGCGGGAGGCGCCGCGGTAACCGATCATCGGATTCTCTTCCGATTCCTCGTACTTGTCGCCGCCCTTGAGGCCGCTGTACTCGTTCGTCTTGAAGTCGGTCGTGCGGTAGATGACGGGACGCGGGTCGAAGGGGGTTGCGAAGGACATGAGGCCTTCGGTCAGCTTGTCCGTGAACCACTCGCCGCGACCGTTCTCCAATGCGTAGCGCGGGTGTTCGCCGATGTCGGCGATGATGAACTCGGCGCGCAGGAGGCCGATGCCGTCGACGTAGCGGGTAGCTATGCGATCGGCCAGGTCGGGCTGCGCCAGGTTAACGTACACGTTTGTGCGGGTGCGGATGTTGGCGGCGGCCATTGCCGCTTCCTTCTCCTTCGCCGCTTGGACCAGTGTCGCCTCGGCGCGACCGTCGTAGACAGCGCCGCGAGCGCCATCGACGGTGATTATCTGGCCTTCCTTCAGTATCTTCGTCGCATCGCCCGTGCCGACGACGCAGGGGATGCCCAGCTCGCGGCTGACGATGGCGGCGTGAGCGGTGCGGCCGCCGCGGTCGGTGACGATGGCGACGGCGCGCTTCATGGCGGGCACGAAGTCGGGCGTGGTCATTTCAGCGACCAGGATGTCGCCGTCGTGTACGCGGCTGATCTGCGACGGGTCGAGGATGATCTTGACTCCGCCGGAGGCAGCGCCCGGGCTGGCGGCGGAACCCTTCAGCAGAAGGGTCGCCGTCTCTTCGACAGCCACGGAAGCGGCAGCGCCCTCTTCGGTCAGCGTCGTCACAGGGCGGGTCTGGACGATGTAGATGTCGTTGCCTTCCTTCGCCCACTCGATGTCCTGGGGGAAGGAGTAGTGCTGCTCGATCTTGCGGCCGATTTCGGCGACCTTGATGATCTCCGCATCGGTCAGCTTCTGAGCGTTGCGCAGGTTGGCGGGCACGTCCTGCCAGGAAATATCGGCGATGCCCTTGCCGCCGCCGACGGTTGTCCTCGCAAGCTGCGTGTCCTGCTGGGCCAGGTTCTTCTCGACGATCTTCATGGTCGCCTTGTCGACGATGTACATGTCGGGGCTGAGTTCGCCGGAGACCAGGCCTTCGCCCAGGCCGACAATCGCCTCAACGGTGATCTTCGTGCGGTCGCTCGTGACCGGCTCGACGGTGAACATGACGCCGGAGAACTCCGACTGCACCATCTTCTGCACGGGGACGGCGATCTTGACCTTCATGTGTTCGAAGCCGTTCTCTACGCGGTAGAAGATAGCGCGCGCCTCGAACAGCGACGCCCAGCACTCCTTGACAGCCTGGACGACTCGCTCCCCGCCGAGAACGTTGAGGAAGGTGCTCTGCTGACCGGCGAACGAGGCCTCAGGGAGGTCCTCAGCGGTCGCGGAGCTGCGAACGGCGACGGGCGGCTCGCCCATCTCGCGATAGCGCGACTTGATTTCGGCGGCGATGTCGCCGGGGACGGGAGTGTCGATGATTAGCTTCTCGATGTCGCGTGAAACCTGCTGAAGAGCGTCGCTGTCGTGGACGTTCAGGCCTTTCAGCACGGCCTCGATCTTGGGCTGCAAGCCGGTCTGCTCGATGAAGCGGCCGTAAGCGGCTGCGGTGACGATGAAGCCGCCCGGTACGGGAATACCGGCACGCAGCATCTCGCCCAGGTTGGCGCCCTTGCCGCCTACGAGGGGGAGATCGCCTCGTCCGACTTCCTTAAAATCAACAACATCTGGCTCGGTGGTCATTTATATTCAGCCTCCATTGGTGTTAGCCGGGCACGCCGGCATAAGATGCTCGCGGACATGGGGAATTGACTTTCAAGTCAAGCTATTATAACCAAATCTGCTTGGGCTCGTCTACTTATCGCCCGGCGTCTATTCGACGGTGACGGTCTTCGCCAGGTGTCGCGGCTGATCGACGTCACAGCCGCGGTAGCAGGCGATGTGGTAGGCGAGAAGCTGTAGCGGTATCACCGTCAGTAGCGGCATGAGGAGCGGCGTCGCCTCCGGCAGGAAGATGACGTGGTCCGCCAGCTTGGCCAGCTCGTCGTCGCCCTCCGTCGCCAGCGCGATGACGATGCCGTCGCGCGCCTTCACCTGCTCCAGGTTCGATATCATCTTGTCGCGCAACTCATCGCGGACGACGATGGTCACGACCGGCATGTTCTCGTCGATGATGGCGATGGGCCCGTGCTTCATCTCGCCTGCCGGGTAGCCCTCGGCGTGGATGTAGCTCACCTCCTTGAGCTTGAGGGCGCCTTCCATGGCTATCGGAAACTGGATGCCTCTTCCCAGGTAGAGGAAGTCCTGGTAACGGAAGAATTCGTGGGCCAGCTTCTCGTACTCCGACGCTCGCCCGATCACCTGGCCAATGAGTTGCGGCATGTGGGCCAACGGCATCAGCAGGTCGCTGAGCTGCGCCTCGCCGAGTTTGCCGCGCTCTTGCCCCAGGTAGCAGGCGAGGAGGTAGAGGGCGACGATTGAGCCGAGGAGCGTCTTGGTGCTGGCGACGCCGATCTCGAGGCCGCAGCGCGTGTAGACGACGCCGTCGGCGACGCGCGTCGCCTGACTGCCCGGCGTGTTGCAGACGGTAACCTCCAGCGCGCCCTTGCGCTTCGCCTCGGCCATCGCCTCCAGCGTGTCGACCGTCTCGCCGGACTGGGCGACGGATATGAGCAGCGTCTCCGGCCCGATTATCGGCGAACGATAGCGGAACTCCGACGCGTTGTCCACCTCGGCCGGTATGCCCGCTATCTGCTCGATGTAGTGTTTGCCGACCATGGCGGCGTGCAGGCTGGTGCCCATCGCCACCAGGACGACGCGCTCGATGCCGCGCAGCTTTTCCCGCGACGGCATCTCCTCCAGTTGCAGGCTCATCGGGTCGAACGTTATGCGGCCGCGTATAGTGTCGAGCACCGACTCCGGTTGCTCCATAATCTCCTTGAGCATGAAGTGCTTGTAGCCGCCCTTGGCCGCCGCCATCGGGTCGAAGGGCATCGTCTGTGGCTTTCGCGTGTGGCCGTGACCGTTGCTGCCCCGATTCCAGTAAGTGGCGCCCGTCTGCGTGACGGCGACGACGTCGCCGTCGGAGAGGAACACCATCTGACGGGTGTGCGGCAGCAGCGCCGGCAGGTCGCTCGACAGGAACATCTCGCCGTCGCCGTAGCCGACGACGACGCCCCCGGCGTTGCCCACGCGCGCCGCGACGACAGTGCCCGGCTCGCTCTTCGCCATCGCCAGTATGGCGTGCGCCCCTTCGAGCTCTTTGATCATGTCGCGCACGGCATCGACCAGGGACATGCCCTTCGCTAGCCGCTCTTCGATTAGATGGGGAATGACCTCAGTGTCGGTGTCGGAGTTAAAGCGGTGGCCGCTGTCGCGGAGATGCTGTTTAAGCGGAAGGTAGTTCTCGACGATGCCGTTGTGGATGACGACGACATCGCCGGCGCAGTCGCAGTGAGGGTGGGCGTTGATGTCGTTGGGCTTGCCGTGCGTTGCCCAGCGGGTGTGTCCGATGCCGATGCAGCCGGGAGGGAAGCATCCGTCCAGGCAGGCGGCGAGGCTCTCCAGCTTGCCGACGGTCTTGACTATACTGGGCGCCCCGTCGCTTTCCATGACGGCGATACCGGCGCTGTCATAGCCGCGGTACTCCAGACGGCGAAGTCCCTCTAATAGCAGAGGTCCGGCCTGGCGCGGCCCCACGTATCCAATTATCCCACACAAAGGCTTCCTGCCCCTCCACTATTCGATGGCCTGCTTGCCGCGACGGGTCGGCTTAAGCTTGCCTTTCAGCCGTATTGTACCGCAGAAACAGAGGGGCATGGAAGTACGGAGTCCGTTTCCTCTCTGTAGGGCAGGCATCTTGCCCGCCATGAAGATCGCCTGTCCTAGGCAGAGATTTCGTGCAGGAGTTCCGTGATGGTGGAGGCGAAGACGACGCGCCCGCGGAGGGCCGCTTCGACGCCTGCGGGCGTGCCGTCGTCGAGAAAACGGACGCTGTCATGGTCGAGGGCGTGGCGCGACAGGACGAAGAGATCGCTTTGGGGAGCGCGTTGCAGCGACTCGACGATGTCGGCGCTGGTCAGCAGCCCGGAGACGCTGACCCGCGGCCCGAAGAAGCGATTCCCGACGGCGACGACGTTGATTTCGATTCCGAGCATTGATGCCAGCTGGTCGGTAACCGACCGCAGGAGCGGCGCAATCAGCGTGCCGCAAGCGAGCGTCACCTTCTGATAGCGTACAATTGGCGTCCCCTTCGCTATGAGCCGACGCTTCACTCGTCGCCAGTCGTCGAGAAGTGCCCTGCTCATGCCGATGCCGTTCTCATACTGAGGGTAGCCGTCGTAGCGAGCGGCAGCGGGCAGTCGCGTCTCCGCAGCCAGGTAGAACTCGTCGGCCAGGTAGACGAGGTCGACGCCGAGGCGCCGGCGGAAATCGCGCTGCCGGGGCGCGACCTGACGGATGATGTTGCGGGCGTATTCCGGCGTACAGGCGGCCGTCGCCCGCTGGTCGTCGTCGCTGAACGCCGCTTCGGCGTGGCGGCTGGCGGCGACCGGCACGATGCCTATCGACTGCACGGCCGGGTAGAGCGTCGCAAGGTCGTCGATGGTGCGTTGCAAGTGCGGGCCGTCGTTGACGCCGGGGCAGAGGACGACCTGCGTGTTCACACGGATGCCCAGGTCGGCTAGCCGGCGCAGCCTGTCGATGATGTCCGGCGCCTTCGGGTTGCGCAGTATGCGTCGACGCAGGGCGGGTTCGGTCGCGTGAACGGAGATGTTGAGGGGACTGAGCCGCTGCTCCTCCAGCCGCCGCCAGTCGCGTTCGGTCAGGTTCGCCAGGGTGATGAAGTTGCCGTGCGCGAAGCTGAGGCGGTAGTCGTCGTCCTTCAGATAAAGGGAAGAGCGCATTCCCGCCGGCAGGCCCTTCAGGAAGCAGAAAAGGCAATCGTTGTTGCAGAGGCGAACGGCGTCGAAGATGTCCGCTTCGAAGGCGACGCCCATCTCCTGACCGGGCTCTCGCTCGACATCGACCTCGTTGTGGCGGCCGTCACGGTCGTAGACGAGGCGGAAGCGCTCCTCGGCGGTGTAGAACTGGAAGTCGATGGAGTCGCGCAGGGGGTGGCCGTCGATGGCGAGGAGGCGGTCGCCGGCTCGCAGGCCGATGCGCTCCGCCAGACCGCCGGCGACGATGCTGCGAACGAGGCCGCCCGACATCACGCCTCCGCCAGATCCCGCAGTCGCGCTACGACGGAATCGACCGCTTCGTCCGGCGTCGATGCGCCCGCAGTCACGCCGACACGCTCTCGACCAGCCAGCCAGGCGGCGTCGATGTCGGCGGGAGACTCGATCTGGTATGTGTCGACGCCCTCGGCGCGGGCGACTTCGGCCAGGTGGCGCGTGTTGGCGCTCTCGCTGCCGCCGACGACGATCATGAGGTCGACCTGCCGTGCCAACTCTTGCGCCGCGCTCTGGTGGCTGGAGGTGGCATTGCAGAGGGTGTTGATGACGCGCAGCTCGCGGATACCCTTGAGCTGCAGCTCCAGCAACCGCCCGACGAAGGAGGCGAAGCGAGACTCCGTCTGCGTGGTTTGGGAGAGGACGGCGATGCGCGCGGGCAGATGCACCGCCAGCGTCTCCAGCGAGGCCTCGTCCGGGAGGGCGATGCCCTTGCCGGCGGCCCAGCCGAGGACGCCGCGCACCTCTCGATGATCGGGGTCGCCGAAGATGACGATGGTGTAGCCGTTGCTCGCCAATCGCTTCGCCCACTGCTGGGAGCGGGCGACCATCGGGCAGGTGGTGTTGATGACCTGCAAGCCGAGGCGTTCGATCTCGTCGAGCACCTGGGGCGGGACGCCGTGCGACGTGATGGCGACGGGAAGCCCGTCAGCTTCTTCAGGGCTGTTGATGACGTGTATGCCAAGCTGGTCCAGCCGGTCGACTACCTGCTGGTTGTGGACGACGGAGCCGAGGCTGGTGAGCTCGCCGAGTTCCGATGCTGCCTTCTCCGCCATCTCTACCGCTCGCCGCACCCCGAAGCAGAAACCCATATCGCGGGCTCTGATGATCTCCACCGCTATCACCTGGCTCTTTCCGCCTCGTAAGCGGCGGCCATCTCCGCGTACTCGCCCCTGTAGGACGGCGGCAGCAGCGAGGCGATGCGCCCCATGATGATATCCGTGCTGTGTTCGACCTCTTCCGCCGTTACGCGGGCGACAGGCGGCAGAAAGAACGGATGACCGATGGTTACCAGTACGCGCGGCCGCCGCATCCGTATCAGGTCGAGCGGGAGTCGGCGAATGTGGATGCCTTCGGTGCCGGTGATGGCGACGGGCAGGATCGGTACTTCGCTGCGTAGCGCCAGAAGGGCCGCGCCCGGGTGCGCTTTGTGCATGCGGGCATCCTTGCTGCGTCCACCTTCGGGGAATATGGCGATTATCTGGCCGGAGCGAAGGTCGGCCATCGCCTTGCGCATCGCGCCCAGATCGGCGGCGGAGCGCTTGACGGGGAAAACGCCGCCAAGCCTGAACAGGCCGCCGAGTATGGGCCACTGGAATATTTGTTGCTTGGCCATGAAGCTCAGTCTTCGCGGCAGGACGGCCGCTATCACCGGCGGGTCGGCATTGTTCATGTGATTGGCGACAACGATGAGGGATCCCTGCACAGGTATGTTCTCGCGACCGACGACTTCGACACGGCCGACGATGAGTATAATCGCTCTCACCACGGCTACTGCTATGAAGTAGAATCCCGGAACTATCTTCTTCATCGCGTCATCGCCAGTATCTTGTCCACTACCTGCTCTAATTCCAGACCATCCGTATTCAGGATGATGGCATCGTCGGCGGGCCGCAAGGGGGACGCTTTGCGACTACTATCGATCTTATCGCGGCGAGCAAGTTCTTGCAGCACCGCGTCCAGCGTCGTCGTATCGCCGCGCGCCTTTGCCTGCACGTATCGCCGGCGGGCGCGCTCTTCCCGTGACGCATCGAGGTAGACCTTGAGGGCGGCGTCCGGGAGCACGACGGTGCCGATGTCCCGACCGACGACGATGACGCCGCCGCTCTCCACCATTCGTCGCTGGATGGCGACCATCGCTGCCCGCACCGCCGGCACGCGGGAGACGAGCGATACGATTGTCTCGACATCGGTCCTGGCCAGGAAGGGCGTTGCGTTGGCGCCGCCGACTTCGATGCGGTTGAAGCCGTCGTTGTCGGCCGCTGCAGTACTGACGTCCATTCGCACGGTCTGCGCCAGTTTACCGACCGCTTCCTCGTCGCGCGGGTCGACTCCTTGCTCCAGTGTCCACCAGGCGAATGCGCGATACATTACGCCGGTGTCGAGGAAGCGATAGCCGAGGCGTCGCGACAGGAGGCTGCCGACGGCGCTTTTGCCGGAAGCGACGGGGCCGTCGATGGCGATTGTCCTGGGTGTTGTTTGTTTGGCCGTCGCGACGTCCCTTCCAAGGACGGGTTTATTCTGTAGCGTCAACGATTCGATTATAGGCAGCGGTATGTACGATGGGCAAGCGGGGCAGGCGGTGTCTCCACCTTTCTCCGCTGGCGCGACATATGGGAGAGATTCGACGCATTGGGACTGCGAGGGCGGTCAGCAGTGGGCGATGAACGCATCTTGGGTCGCGATCCTTCTCCGAAGGATCGCGACCTGTCCTCCTGGGAGCAGAAAGATTTCTTCGATAAGAACGCTTGTGGGTGGGACTGTGGGAAGGAAGAGCGTCCTCTTCGATAAGCGGCAGCGACGCCTTCTTGCCGGCAGACAGGCGCGTTCAGCAACAAACGCCGATTCCTCAGGTACTGCCGGG
>Ga0315273_10008987_pt1 | contig 12641 bp, 9 predicted proteins | sample YL17G02_0_MG_FD_205753 | JGI IMG/M metagenome (GOLD analysis project Ga0315273, IMG submission 205753) | Sediment microbial communities from Yellowstone Lake, YNP, Wyoming, USA - YL17G02_0 | ecosystem: Environmental > Aquatic > Freshwater > Lake > Sediment | place: USA: Wyoming | collected... | reverse complement strand
TATGAGAACCGTATGAACCGGATGACTGTGTGCCTGGCGTTGGTTGTGGCCTTGGTCCTCGCCTGTGCCATTGATGTTGCTGCCGCTGTGCCGCAACTGATCAACTATCAAGGGCGCCTGACCAACAGTGTCGGCACACCGCTGGATACAACTGTTGCGCTGATCTTCCAGATCTACGCCGACAGCAATGGTGTAACCAGTTTGTGGGATGAAACACATCCGTCGGTGGTTATCGCCGCAGGGCTGTTCCAAGTGCAGCTTGGCTCGGTCAGCCCCATCGCACAGAATGTATTCACCGGTGAAAAACGCTGGCTCGGAGTCCGATTTAGTGGTGGACTTGCGACGGCGCTGATGCCGCTGGTGAGCACGGCGTATGCCTATCGGGCGAATGTAACCGATACTGCATCGCTGGCCAAATCGGTAGCCGACAACTCGGTAACCTCGACGAAGATCCTCGACGGCACCATTACCGGTGACGATATTGTCGCGGGGACCATTAGCGGAGACAAGATTGCGGCAGATGCGATCATCTCCAGCAGAATCGCCAACGGGTCGATCCTCGGGGTAGACATTGCTGCCTCGCAGATCACTACCAGCCATGTCTTGAACGGCACGCTTCTCGGCGCCGATATTGCCGATGGCTCGGTTACGGGTTCGGACATCGCCGATGCTTCAATCGCCAGCGCAGACATCATCCCCGATGCCATAAACAGTTCTCTCATTCTGGATGGGTCCATTGGTACGGCGGATGTCGGCGATGATGCGATAACCTCTGCCAAGATACTCAATGGTGCAATAGGGAATCCCGACATCGGTGCGAATGCCGTAGGGCCAACCACGATTGCCGCAAACGCTGTTAGTGCCGGCAAGATATTGGACGAACCCGGCATTGCGGCAAATGTGCTGACAGGAGCCGCCATCGTCTTCCTCCGCGGTGACACCGATGTGAGGACGATTCTTTCTCGGACAATCGATCCCCCCGGTACTGACAGTGGGTATGTTCTCGCGATTGGAACTATGAGGATCTTCTTCCAGAATAACCCGGGGATTGCAACCTATGCGACTCTGGGTGTATCGACCACAGCCGGTTCGCTACCGCTGAACGGCATCTTTGAGGTTTCCGTTCCCGTGGAAACATCCGTTCAGGCAATCTGGCAAACTGTCACCGTGCATGGCGTTTTCAAAGTCGGTACGAACCCAGACACATTCTACCTTCTGGCCCACCTCTTCTCAGGCGATGGGTTCGCGGTCGAAAAGGCCACGTTGACGCTGATATATCTACCAACATCTTACGGCACGGTGTCAGTAATGTCTGGACCTTAGTCATCGACGAGGCCAATTCCCTCAAACCTTGACTGTGCGACATCTGCCGCTATATTGATCGAGCAAATGGCAAAGCAGAGTCGAACCCATACTCAACAAAAGACGATTCCGGTTTCACCAACATTACCCACATGGTGGATCGCGCTCCTCATCCTCGCGGCCATGGCGTTGTTTATCTACAGCAGCTTGACGTATGATTTTACGCAGGACGACGCTTACATCTCCTTTCGCTATGCCGCCAATTTCCTTGACGGCAAGGGATTGGTTTATAATGCGGGCGAAAGGGTAGAGGGCTACACCAATTTTCTCTGGGTGATGTTGATGGCGTTATTCAAGGGGTTATTCGGCATCGACTATCTGTTGACCTCGCGATTCTTCGGTGTCCTTTCAGGTGCTCTCGTCTTCTACCTGCTGTATCTGCTGCTGCGCAGCCACTTCCAGCAATTGCCCTGGTTGATCTATGCGGCTTTAGCCGTCATGGTGCTGAGCAATCAGTCCTTAGCCTACTGGTCGATCGCCAGTCTGGAGACCTCGGCGTTTGCCTGCATGGCACTGGCTGCGCTGGTAGCCGAGTATCGAAAACCGCAACTGACACCGGCCTTACTCGTGATCGCCACGCTGCTGCGCCCGGAAGGTGCAGTCGTCTTTGGTGCAATCCTTTTCGACCGGATCATCAGCGAACGCAAGTTCCCGACCTTTTTCTTCCTAATGTACTTCGTCCCACTGCTGCCATTCGCCATCTTCAAACTTGTTTACTATGGTTCACTGTTTCCGAATCCGTACTATGCCAAAAGTGGCGTCGGCCTGGAATACATTACCAGCGGACTGGAATATACGTGGTACTTCCTCCGGACAATCGGTGTGTATGGCATAATCCTCGCAGCGCCGGCAATGGCGCTCATGTCAATCAAAAGCCACTGGACACGATATCGGCTGTTGTACCTATACATGTTCCTGTATACGGCCTACATCATTTGGGTTGGTGGCGATGTGCTCAAGGTTTATCGTTTCTTTGTGCCGGTGGTGCCGATTCTTTGCTTCCTCTTTGTCGTTTCCGTGGTTGAATTGCTCGCAACCGTGCGTCAGAAGCAACTGGTTTACGCCATGACCTTGTTGGTAGCAGGTAGTTTCTCTGTTGGCTCGTATTTTCTTGCGCGCGATCACGTCAAGGCTTACTGGGCTGCGGAGCAGCAAATCACAGGCAAAATGCACTTCATGGGCACGATGCTGAAGAAATACATGGGACCTGACTTCTCTCTGGCGGCTAGCACGATCGGGATGGTTGGCTATCAACTCTTGGGACACCGCATAATTGACATGCTCGGTCTAACCGATGCCAGTATCGCGCGAAATCCCGAAACCATATCAGGCATGACGTCCAGTTGGAAAGAGCGCCGCTTCAACAACCGCTACCTGCTGGAACAACAGCCGGATTTCATTCTGTTCTCGACCGGCTACAAACCGTCAGCGCCGGCAGAACGGGCATTGATGCTGCATTCCGAGTTTCGCCACAGCTACCGCACGACCGGTTTCTTGCGCGACCAGTCTTACAAAGTCGTTTGGCAGAGGTGGCGAGATATCGACATGTCGCGGGATAGAGTGCTTCCCGACATGGAGTTCGTCAACAAATTCAATGAGGGCTTCTATCAGCAGGGTCGCTCCGCCATGCAGCCAGCCTTGGACGCCTTCAACGACGCCTACCGGCGGTTGGGTGAAGATTATCCGGTGCTATGGTATGCCATGGGACACTGTCTGAGCCGACTCAACCAGAACGACAGTGCGGCTGCTTGCTTTCGGAAGGCAATCGTCGCCGATTCGCTCTGCTGGGAAGCGTGGTCGAAACTGGCGATGCTGGCGTCACGCCAGAACGATACCGCTTCCTTTAAGCGGTGTCAGGATTTCTTGATTCGGCGCACTCCATGGATCTTTGATGGGAGCTACATTCCACCGGGGGGGACACCGGCAGCGTTACCGTCGCTCTCGGACTAACCCATTCTGCTTTCCATCCCGCACATTGCTACGCCGCATTGCCTTTCTCCTGCCTGCTGTGGAAAGCCGCCTCGTGGCAACGCTGACCAGTGTTGGCAGGTCACTAACTACATCAGCCGGAACGACGAAAAAATTAATTGACACCCGCGAAAATGACGATATATTTCGCTGGCTGATGATTGCAACGCGGGAATAGCTCAGTTGGTAGAGCTCCACCTTGCCAAGGTGGTTGTCGCGGGTTCGAGTCCCGTTTCCCGCTTTTCTAATCCGGGAGCGTTTTTGCGCTTTACTGGTATCCTAATCTAACCGGATACGCTGCTCAATCGGCTCTCTTAGGGCGCCATAGCCAAGTGGTAAGGCAGAGGTCTGCAAAACCTCTATACCCCGGTTCAAATCCGGGTGGCGCCTCTCTTTCTTGTGGCCCACTTGGTCGCATTGCCGTCCCCCGAAGATTAGAGACTGATCTTAACCCAGAGCGCTTGCTGCTGCGGGATCGCTTACAGCTCAATACCCCAAGTTATGATGAAACGGTCGCTGCCGTAATGAGATATCTGCCAGGAGAAACGCAGCTTAAGGTTAAACACTGAGAGAAATGGAGTCAGATTGCCAACTCCAAAGCCGACCTCGCAGTAAGGTCTGGGTGCAACTTTGTAACTTTCCGGGCTGCCGCCGTTTCGGAAATCTGTCCAGCAGGCGCCACCATGGACGCTGAGCGTGAACGGAATTTTCTTGATCAGGGGCAAGCCACTGCCACGCAACAGAAGGTGCCCGAAATCGTGTTCGATAAAGATGGACGCGGCACGATCACCAACAAATCCTTGTTCATTGATCGTGTAGAAACCTCCCCGCCCCGACACAGTCCCTGATCCGGAGATAATCGGGAAGAATCGCTGTGGAGGCAGTTGGTTTTCGGAGATGCCGCCGTATAGAATCAACGAAGTTATGCCCAGCCCGGCCGTTCGTTGCCTCCGATACAGATACATGTAATATCTCTGGAAATCGAAATCGCTGCGTAGCCGTTTCATCGAAGAGTATTCCGCGCCGAGTCTGAAAAGCGTATACTGCATCTGCGAGCTGATTCTGTCTTTGCCCTTCAGGTTAGTCAGCTTTCGGGAGTCGAATGTAAATTCAGATGACACTGACCTGAGTCTGCCATCAACAATTGACAGATTGGGTCGGTGCATGGCATCAGGACTCAAGATACTGAAGTCAGTGTTGGTGCTTACCGATGCCTGGCGGAGGTCGTTGTAAGCGAGAGTAAGATTGGTATGATTTAGCAGCTTCGCGGAGAAATAAGCCCTTAGCCCTTTTTCATAATAGTAATCGAACGGGTCGTGTTTCGCTGTCAGCACATCGAAAGTCGGATTCATCCAGGCATCGGGCTGCACGGGCCGATTCACAATCAGTTGCTGAAATTCAGCGCCGACATCAAGCTTTTGACGCTGCCACAAGCGGTGCTTGGCGCCGATCAGAAACTGCCCGTGTTTTTCGCTGAATCCGTAACCGCCTTTGATTGTCAACTCCGTACGGGGAACCAACCGGTCGAAATTGAAATCCATACCGAGATAGGGACCTTCAACTCGGTTGAAATGGAACATGGAATAGCTGCCGCCTAATGCCAGGTACGTTGCCGCTGCGCCAACCATCAGAAGTTGCTTTCGAATCGGTGTGGATTGCTTTTCAAGCGAGTCGATGATCTGGTAGCCACGGACTTCTTCGGTCGTTAAAGGTATCGTCTGTCGGGCGTACCATGCCGTGGAATCGACTTTGTCGGCCTGCTTCGCAACCTCCATGTCATATTCACCGAAAGTTCCGCTGGGCGTGCCTTTGTCGAAGCCATAGTCATAAAGTGATGCCCGATGCTCGAATGATAGCCTCGATGGGACGCCCGGAAACTTGATATGAACTTCAGCCGATAGCGTAATCTCGATCGGCATCCAATACTCTTTCTCGAGTTGAGCGAAGTGTTGGCAATAGCGGAGGCTGTCCAGAAACGGGATCTCGACGGCTTTGTTGAAACCGACGTCGACTTCCACAACATCGTACGTGGAATCGGCAATGCTGATATTTCCGACAAATAACGGGTTGGTTTCGCTCCGGGGTTCGATCTTCAGGCGGTAGATGCGACGATTGTCGACGTAGACGCTGTCCTTGAGATAATAGTCGTAATGATCGAGCGCGTCTTTGGCGGTAGGGGAGACAATCGAGTATCTGCCGAAGTCAATGCGGTTGCGGTTAAAGTTTAATATCTCACCGACTCCAACCAGATTGCCCTCGGCATCCAGATTCGACGACTGTTTGCGCGCCGTGATAATCTGCTTGTATTTATTTGGCTGTTCCCAGAAACAGGTGAGCTGTGTTTCCGTGATCAGCCATATCTTGGAGGAATCCGGCTTCGGTTTTTCGCGCACGATCAGTTTGGTGTAGGCATCAAAACGGTAATCGTGGATCCGTTCCAAAATGTCCTTCTTGCGTCTGATCGCTTCGATAATAATCTGCTGCGCCGGATCGTAGAGCTCTTCGTAGGCGGTAATGCCGCTAACCTGCAGTACAGTGGGTTGCAGATAGGCATTACAATTGCTGCTGCTGTCGCTGACAACGATTTCGATGGTCTTTGAGAGATATCCGATATGCGAAAACTTGAGCTGGTGGCGACCGAGGGGCAACATCAACCGATAATGGCCCTCAAGGTTGACGAGCGCCGATTTTCCGGTGCCGAGCACCTGCACGGTCACATAGGGTATCGGCTGGTTGGTCAGAGTATCGTAGACGACGCCCTGCACGAGCCTGATGCTTGCGGAAACTGCCGGCGATTCAGCATTGGCCACGGAAAACAGGAAGAGGATGAAGAATAGGGAGTGGGCTACGATTCGTTTCAAGACTGCACCAGCTACATCGGTTCTTATATCGCGCCTCGGTTATGCACGCCGCCGAGACAACCATGTCGATTCTTCGTATACGTCACTATCAGTGGTCAAGTTTCCCAAAAAACGAAAGCACTCCCTTTGAAGTCCTCGGTTCGCAGCTACGAAGGTGATCCTTTGTGCAGCAGCCGTTTCAAACGGGGGAAGCGGTCGCGACAAAGGGTGACGGAAAGGTGGCGATTGGCGCCAAGAGTCTCTTTGAAATGCTCAAGTTCTTTCAGGTTGAGACTCATTCCCAGATTGTACTCGCTTACGCCTCTGTCTATAAGATGTCTGATGATCTCTGCATGAAGCAGGTTGTTGGCTTTCAGTTTCCGGAAAGCATAGTCGATACCGCCATAAAGATACCCACCCGTGCGATGATAATAGGAGAAAATCGCACCGGCGATGACTCGACCGTCATGATTGACTGTGGCAATCCTGGCGCGCGAGCCGGGCAGCATCTCTATCAGTCGCTGTAAGCGAGCTAAGCTATGCGGTTGGGACGCGGTTCGACGGTCTTTCCAGCGAGAGAATGAGAGCAGGTATACTTGATAGAACGGTTCCAACAATTCCGCGCCTCCGAAGGTGACGGTCAACCCTTTCTTTTGGGCAACGCGTACGTTGTATCGTTTCACGTCTGGACGCGAAAACCATTCGTCATACGATGCCGGCAAATCGATTCGGTGATAGGCAATGCGTTCGGTCGGGTGGAAGTTGAGCGCTTGCCATTTCTCCTTGTTCCCGTCATAATGCTCCTCAGGTACATCGAGGAAAATCACACAACGGCGCGGTAACTCAGCGAGGTCGGACCATACCTGATCGCTCATCTGGGTTATCCCCAGCAGGGAGTTGATCGAGACGCCTGTGTAAACATCGGATTTCACTATGCGGAAGTGTGTGGTTTCCTCTCTGGCGACCGGAATCATCAGATCATTTGCCATAAACACGAATGTATTTCCCCAGCCGCGGATCGTTGTCGAATTAAACTCAGGTCCTCCCAGTGGCGAAGGAGAGATGTCGGTATTGTCAACTGCCTGTTGCCACAAGGGCACATGTTTTTCATTGAAAGGTAATAGCTGCATCCGCGTCCTTCATGTCGGCAAGATATGATCCGTATCCTTCGTCATAATGAATATGCGAGCGTCATCAATTTACAACAGTATTTGTTGAACTTGCCATTCGCGGATCGTTTATTTGTTCTTGCTTCGGAAGTTTCCCGTTTCCGATCGAAGTCAAATCCGCAGACAAGGAAACAGTCAAATATGCCTACCACACCTCACGTTGAAAAGCATTTCACTGCGAGTGCTACGGTGCGCGACGTTGTCATCGGTATGGCCGATGGGTTAACAGTACCTTTCGCGCTCGCAGCCGGACTTTCAGGCGCCGTATCCGCAACAGGTATCGTCGTGACTGCCGGGTTCGCCGAGATAGCCGCCGGTTCAATTGCCATGGGGCTCGGAGGATACTTGGCCGCCCGCACTGACGCCGAGCACTATGCCTCGGAAAAGCAGCGCGAAATCAGGGAAACGGAGGAATTACCAAAGCGCGAGGAGGAAGAAGTCGCTGATTTCTTCCGCGGCTACGGGCTTTCCGAAGCTGAGATCGTGCCGGTGGTGGCGGCAATTCGCGCCGACCAGTCGCGGTGGGTTGACTTTATGATGCGCTTCGAACTCGGACTGGAAGAATCAGATCCACAACGTGCCCGTCGTAGCGCCCTGGCCATCGCGCTCTCTTACGTTGTAGGCGGATTGATCCCACTGGCGTCTTATATCTTCGTAAATGACCTTCTGACGGCACTCTATTGGTCGGTCGCGGTTACACTTATTGCACTCTTCATCTTCGGGTATGTCAAGGGACGGTTCACTGGAAAGCGGCCCTGGCGTTCCGGCTTGCAGACAGTATTGATTGGTGGTGTGGCAGCAGCAGCGGCGTTTGCGATCGCGCGCCTGATCAGTGATTGATTAACGCCGACTTGAAATCCTTTTTATCCATCCGGCGCCGGCCGGTTAATGTTCGCGCACCATTTCCCGATAAACCAGATACATACCATGAGGAGTCGATTATGACGCAAGTGACAGTATTAGTAGCAGAAGACGACAAGCTCATCCGGACGATTTTCGCCGAGATTGTCAAGGGGGAAGGTTTCGATGTCGTGGAGGCGGACGATGGTCAAGAAGCGTTTGACCTCGTTACCTCCCGCAAGATCGACATGATCATTTCCGACATGAAAATGCCGGTGATGAGCGGTTTTGATTTGTTGGTGGCCGTGAAGAAGACGCATCCCGATATTCCAGTGACCGTAATCACCGGCTTCAACAGCGAATACCGCGAAGCCGAAGCGCTGGCTGCCGGTGCCGATGCTTACATTACGAAGCCGTTCAAAGTTGCCGATGTTGCCGAGACACTAAGGCGGATGCATCAGAAAGTGCAACAGCAAGCAGCGGTTCCGGCAAAGCAAACCTGATTGCGACAATCGGGTATTTGCTGATCTCTATTGACAGCGTCTTCTGACAGGTCCCTTCCCGGGACCGGTTAGGGCTACGTCATCGATAAATTGTCCCACTATTAAACAGAATCGGACTTTGCCCGTCCCTTTTATCAGAAAGGAGAGGGAAATCTATGGTACGCATTTATGCTCTTCTGCAAATCCTTGTGATGCTTTCAAGCCCGCTCGTTGTTGCGGGACGACTCTCGCCGGAGATCGGCGTTTTGGGTATCAAGTCATGGACGAACAATCTCGTCCTGCGTCACCCCTATGGCTTTGGGCTATACCTTCTGCAACCGGTATCCGAAAAAGTGAAGCTCGTTTTCGAGTACGAGTATTTGACAAACACTCAGAAGACCTTCGGCTCCTACCGCTTGAACCCCTGGTTCGATGAGTCAGAGGCGATTCGGGACGTGCTTTGCATGCGTAATCGCGTTTCGTCTTTTCAGTTCGGACTGATGCATACCGTAACCCATTCGCGCACAACCTATCTGGAGTTCGGCGGCGGAATATGCGCGGTGGTCATGGAACGAGACGGACATTTGAAGGCCACTGGCATCGATCGGGGGTCTTCAGATGCCGGCATGTGCGGCCTCGTACTTGACATTGGCCTGTTGGTCACCGAAGTGAGAGATCTGCCGTTGGTGCTGCGCTTCGGCTTCAAACATCGGTTTCTGTCGGGCAACTGGACAGCCGACTGCTGCGGGCGCAGTTCGCCATTCTCTGACCCAATAACGACCACCGAAGTGAGTTGGGGATTCGGCTATCAGTTCGGTCAGTGAGAGGGGACGAATTTCAGGGGAGCAACCCGACCAGAGCCATCACTAATGCCGCCGAATTCGACGCCGCGATCCGGAAGAACTGATCCAATTGCTCGGTCGCGGTCCTGCTGGGCGAGCCGCCGGCCAAATCCGATGCCGAGCGGATAATTACGAATGGCACTGCGTTAGCCGTGCAGACTTGCGCTACCGCCGCGGATTCCATATCGGTCACCATCGCTCCGAATCGCTTTTTCAGCCACAAGCGTTTTTCTGCATTGTCGATAAACGCGTTGCCGCTGACACAGGCGCCGCCGACGATTATGCGCGGTTCCCGTTTGCCGATCCTCTGTAACGACAGCTTGGCGCCATCGATCTGTTCGGCTATGCCGATGAACCCGCTGTCGGCAAAAAACGACCAGAACGATGCCAGACTGTCGCCCTTGGCTGAGAAGGAATGAACTGGCTGGGGCTGCAAACTGTCGGGGCCGCAGTAGACATAGTCATGTGTAATCCAGCTTGAGCAGATGCACAAGTCGCCAATATGTACAGCGGAATCGATCGCGCCGGCAATGCCGCTGAAGACGAGTCCGCGCGGATGGAAGCGTGTAATCAACTCTTGTGTGGTCATGGCCGCGTTGGTCATGCCGACTCCCGATTCCGCCAGAACGATCCTCTTGCCTTTTAACGTACCCATCTGAACGGCTCTGCCGAGAATGCGGGCCGTGCTGTCGGTGGTCATTTGCCTGGCGATGGTCTGACCTTCCTCCGGGAAAGCGTACAACACCAGTAGTGGCCGTGTCTCCGCTTGTGCTTGTATGGCAAATGCCACAAGCAACAAGATCAACCCGACAAGACAAAGCCGAAGCTGCAAACAACTGTTACGAAACTCTCTCATCCCTATTCTGCCTTTCGTATCGTGAGTAGTCGTCCGACTACTTTAGTGATTGCCCAGAAAAAAAGCGTTTTATGCGAAAATCGCACTTGATTTTTTTGTTGTCTATCAGCAGAATCAATCTCAAATGGTCTTATAGGCGGAAGTGTTACCGGCAATATCGGTTCTGTGTTTTGACCAAAGAACCGCGTAACGGCAGATGACAACGATTGAAGGCGAGAGCAGGTTGTGACTGAAAGTGCACCCGGCCTGGCTGATAGCTTGTTGAAAGCGATGAAGGCCGAACGTAATGGAAGCAGCTTCTACCTGATGGCTGCCAACAGCACCGGCGATCCCAAAGGACGCCAAATATTCGAAGTGTTGGCAAAAGAAGAACTTGATCATTTGCAGTTTCTCAAGGAACACTACGATTCATGGGTCGAGACGGGCAAACTCAGCGCGACCGCTAAACTGCATGAGCGTCTGGAACTGTCAGGGCCATCACCGTTTTTCTCCGACAGTTTCCGCAAGCGCATTGCGGACGCTCACTGCGAAATGAGCGCGCTTTCGATCGGCATTCAACTTGAACTTGACGCTATGGCATTCTACCGCACCCAGTCCGAACTAACAACGGAACCGGAAGCCAAGGCGTTTCTTGCCGAGCTTGCTGATTGGGAAACGGGTCATTATCGGGCGCTTCTGAAACAGCAGGAAGAACTGAAGGACGATTACTGGTCGGAGGCCGGCTTCTCGCCCTTTTGATGAAATTATGGCAGAGTGCTGCATCGGAAATTGCGGCACGCCGGGAAATAGTAAATAACACAAGGACCGTGTATCATGAAGTACGGCGCCAGAAATCAACTGATCGGGAAGGTAACCGGAGTCAAAAAGGGTTCGCTTATGTGTCAGGTCAACCTGTCGATTCCAGCTAATTCAAACATGGCCTCGGTGATGACAATCGATTCGCTCAAAGACCTCGGCATTAAAAAGGGTGACAAGGTTCGCGTCGTTGTGAAGGCGATCAACGTGCTTCTCGTGAAAGAATAATCGCGTCACAGATCAGATCGGAGTTACACGCTTCGCTGATTATCTTGGCGATCTTCCTCGTGACCATCGCTCTGATCAAATGCTGGCGCGAACGTAAAGCGCCGGCGCTGGCCTCGATGTAGACAACACTCGAACAAATGCCGACATTCGTGCTGCCCATGTCTGCAAAAAACCGTTGACATTTCCGAATTATCGCGTAAGATGGTCGGCGAACTGTCGGGGTGTAGCTCAGACTGGTAGAGCACTTGGTTCGGGACTAAGGGGCCGCTGGTTCAAATCCAGTCACCCCGACCAGTTTAGACAGGGGCGTAAATTGTTAAATCGAGCGTCGCACGCTGCTGACGATATTGTAGAGAAGTAAAGCTGATTCGTTGACAAAAGAGGGACCTGGTGACTACTACGATCTTTAACCATGCGATAGCCGCAATATGTATCCCATCCTAACACTCAAGCCGGGCAAAGAAGGCGCGCTGGGTTTTCACCATCCTTGGGTGTTTTCCGGTGCACTGCAAGGGATCCCGCGCGAGATCGAGCAGGGAGCAATCGTGAAGGTTGTGGACCGGCAAGGCAAGATCATCGGCACCGGTACCTATTCGGCGCATTCAATGATCGCTGTCCGCATCTTTGATTTCGCCGAATGCACTCTCGACCAGGAATGGTTTGCCGCCCGACTTCGTCGCGCCGAAGAGCGTCGTCGTTGGTTCGACCTTGGCGTTGGTGATCCTACTTCAGGCTACCGCGTCATCTTTGGCGAAACTGATGGTATCCCGGGTCTGGTAGTTGACCGTTATGCCGATGTGCTCGTGCTGCAGGTTGCCACAGCTGGGACAGAGTCCTTGAAAGAACTTTTTGTCCAAGCCCTGATCGACTTCTATGCTCCAAGAGCGATTATCGAAAGAAGTGACTTGCCGGTGCGCCGAGAAGAGGGATTGAATGAAGCCGTTGGCGTTCTCTATGGAGAGGATGTTGACCGCGTCGAATTTCGTGAAGGGGAATTGCGCTTTGTTGCCGATGTCAGGTCGGGTCAGAAGACCGGTTTCTTTCTCGACCAGAGGGAACTGCGGCGCAGGTTGATGCACTACGCTGCCGACCGCGGAACGGTTCTCAATCTTTTCTCTTACACCGGCAGCTTTGCCGTTGCGGCGCTGAAAGCCGGTGCGCGTTCGGTACACAACATCGACGGCTCGCAGTCGGCGCTCGACCTGATTGCCACTCAGCTTGAACTCAATCAGTTGACGTCTTCGTCGGCAACAACAGAG
>Ga0315273_10008986_pt1 | contig 12642 bp, 10 predicted proteins | sample YL17G02_0_MG_FD_205753 | JGI IMG/M metagenome (GOLD analysis project Ga0315273, IMG submission 205753) | Sediment microbial communities from Yellowstone Lake, YNP, Wyoming, USA - YL17G02_0 | ecosystem: Environmental > Aquatic > Freshwater > Lake > Sediment | place: USA: Wyoming | collected... | reverse complement strand
CAGATGCAGTCGGCCGGCGCCCGCCGGCCGGGGGCCAGCAACATCAGGATCAGTCCGGAAAGAGTCCGGGTTGCCCAGTGGTGAATATTGAGCGATTTTTTCATCAATTTATGGCAGTTTTCCACCAAAAGCCGACTTCCGATACCGAGACATACTAACGCCTTGCAACCGATGCCCACCGCCAGTCAGCCGCCCTCCCTGCAATACGATTTTAACACCCGGTTATTCGGACAATCTACCGCTTGTGTGGGCAAGCGAAAATGACTGGGGTATTCCCTCGGCGTCCTCCGGAATCCGGTGCCGGTTCGCGGCCGGCGGCTATATCTCTCTCGCGACCCGGTCTATCGTGCCGATCTTCCGGTCAACCTCGCCGGCGGACCAGTGGGGCGAGATGTGGACGGCGACCGACCGGCCCAGCAGGTCAAGGGTTCGCGGGCACATTCCCCGGCTGTACTTGATTTTCCGTCCCGCGGCCGAGGTTTTGTAGGGGTCCTGCCGGGGGTCGATGTGGCCCCGCTTGTCGAGGATCGGCCACCAGTTCTGGTAGACGTGCCGGTCGGAGTTGAGGTCGTGGAACCAGGACTGGGCGGGGACGCCCCGTCCGGAAAGCTTCTCGCTCAACCGCTTGGCCATCTCCGAGCTTTCCACGTGCAGGAAGAGCGCCTTTCCGCAGTCGCCCTTCAGGTCGTGGACCGGGGCCGGGGGACATACCGGATGACCGGCCAGTTTCGCGTACATCCGGCGCTTGATCGAGTTCATCTTCCGGAGAAGTCCCGGGAGCCTGTAAAGCTGTGCGTTGAGCATCGCGCCGAGCAGTTCGCTCATCCTAAAGTTCATCCCGGCGAAATACTTGATGTGCAGTTTGCGCATCCGGGGATCGAAGAAATACGCCCCGGCGTCCTGGTAGATCATGGCCCGTTCGAACATGATACGGTCGTTCATGGTCACGGTCCCGCCCTCGCCGGCCGAGATCGTCTTGTAGTGGTTGTGGCTGAACGCCCCGGCGTCTCCCCAGGCGCCCAGCCGCCGTCCGCGGTAGCTCCCGCCCGTGGCCTGGCAGCAGTCCTCGACGACCTTGATTCGCTTCGCCCGGGCCAGCTTCAGGAGGGGCTTGATGTTCGCCGGAAGCCCGACCATGTAGACCGGGATGATGCATTTCGTCCGGGGCGTGATCTTGCGCCGGACGTCCTCGGGGTCGAGGGTCATCCCGGAGTCTATCTCGGCCACGACGGGGATCGCGCCGATATTGAGGACCGACAGCGGGGTGGCCATGAAGGTGTATCCCGGGACGATAACCTCGTCGCCGTGGCCGATCCCGAGCGCCGATAGGGCGGTTGCCAGCGACGCCGTCCCGCTGGTCGTCGCCACGGCGTACTTGGTCCCGATGAACTTCGCGAACCGGTTCTCGAACGTCTCGACCTGCCGGGTCCAGCCTGCTTTGGGATCGCCGTAACGGAAGAGGAACTTGGAGTTGATGACTTTCGCCACCGCGGCGATTTCCGGTCTGCCCATTGCATATGCCATGTCTATTTTCCCTCCTCGGTATTGGTCCACGATATCGTGAGCGCCTTTCCATCATACTTGAATACACCGGGTATTATTGCCTCCAGCTCGAAGCCCGGCTCGGTTATTTTTACCGAAGTGAACTTGAATTCACCAGCTTCCCATTGACTGGGTTGACCGTCAAGCCAAACCTTTGATCTCTCTGAGATGAAACACTGGTATCCGTTGTCTTCAAGCATGGCCCGGGCGCGTATAACGAGCCGGTATTTATTTGTATCGGATTGATCCTTATACTCGTTCACGTCAGGATGCAGTTTGCGACCTTTTTCAAGTAGCAACACCCCGCCTGATGATGCTAGTGAGGTATATGATCGACCCTGAAAAGACATGACTGTAAGGTGGATGCCGGGCGTGGATTCGTATTTCTTCAGCGCATTGGTTTTTTCCTCCTCCTGACGGGTGAAAGATTGCCTGTAATCATCCAGGAGGCTTTCATATCCGCAAAGTTCCGACTTAGCTTTTCTCAACAATGGGCCGGATTCTCTTGGAGAAACGGGAAAAGCCTTGGCCATGATCGTGAAGATCGGGGTTCCATCGGCCGTTTCCTTTTTCCAGAACGGGTAATTCATGCGATCTAGCAAAATGCATTGCGCCGAACCTGTGAAGTATCCGCGATGTTTCCCCATGTCCTTCTGGCTCAGGTTTTCCTTCAACCGGTCGGCCGTTCCCCTGATGATGGCGTTTTCGCCGTCTCCCTGCAGGATCGGCGAAAGCACCGTCCTGTTTTCGACATAGTCCGCGGTTCCCTCGCTTCGTTCCTCCCGGTCTTCAACGTTTTGTGTTTTCCCGCCTGACAGTTCGATTCGATGCTTTCGAATTGCCACGAACATGCGCGCCCATTCCCCAGTTTGCCTCGGATTCGGAGCGAGAAGCGCCCGGGCCAGTGCGCGCTGTTCCAGGACCGCCAGTGCTATGTTTTCGGGATCATCCATCGGGTATTCGGAATGATACTCGGCCGGCGAGATCCATGAGCGCTGGAAAAAGTGAAAGTATTCATGCACGAGGGTCTGAATGTCACGCATCGGATTGTCACTGTCTTGGTAGCTCATGGCGAAGCAGGTGGATCCGTTGAGCGGAAAATCCAGGTGCCATGAAACAGCCATTCCTGCTAATGGTCCTTCCAGCCGGCAGGCGTTATAACGAGTAGAGGATAACGGAATACAGTCCGATGGGGGAGCGGGGTGGCCGATTACCCACGCCCGCTTGCCGGTTTCATACAAGATGACGGGGCGTGCAAACAAGGAAAAGCCCGGCCATATTGTGCCTTCTTTCAGGACGGACTCCGCCTTGAGAACCAACGTAATGCGTGGCTCGATTTCATCCGCCAGCGCGGATGGACCGAGAAGCGACAGGATTACGCCGATGCACTTGGATAAGATGCGTCCGTCCATGCCTTAGCTTCCTTTTATTGTCCAGCCGGCCACCGCGGCTATCTCGGGTGCGACCTTCGAAAGTACCAGTGTCATCGCTCTTTTCTTGGAAACCATTTGTTCAGAGTTTCCATCAACTTGCGAAACGCAGGATCGGTACACGACTTAAAACTAACCCTATCGGCGAGTTGTTTGTAAATGATGGACGATCTCGGTGTCTTGGTCTCTCGGAGCACCGCTTCAAGAGCTTCTTTCGGCTGTCCCGGTTTGGAGCTTCCTTCCGTCTGCATGTTGCTGGACCGCAACCAATCTTGAAGCGAGCATTTCGGTCTTTTCCAGCCTAGCACACGGCCGACATGAGGAGATTCGCTCCATACCCAATTCTCCAGTTCGGGATTGATGACAATTGCTTCGCATCTGCCGTCCCAACCCGATTTATTCATTCGGTCGCAAAGGTCCTCTTCCATCTGGCGGGAATCCATGCTGTTTTCCTGACCCGAGCCCGCGTAATCCATGACGATTATGGCGTGGCAATACTTCTTGTGCGCATATCGTAAAAAGTCCGGCCCCTCCTTGAAGCATCCGGGATCGCGTTGATAGTGCCGCTGTATTTCAAAGGTCATTCGTCGTATGCCCAGCGATTCGGTGCGGTTATAGATGCCGCGTAAGGCATACTCAAGGTTGGCGTCGGGAACCAGGGTTATTAAATCGGCCGGCATGGAATATGCCGAATCAGCCTAAAACTCCGCCGGCAAAAAGGACCGAAAGATTGGGGGTCCCCTGCCAGGATGTTAAATTGGGGTGTCGCGAGCCTTCGACGATGGCCGTTTCCGCGGCGGGTTTTGCAAAACAGAGTATTTCCGCTGGTTTAACGAGACTAAGGATTATTGGCGAGTGTGTGGCGAGCAGAACCTGTGCCTGATAAACGGATTTTAAAGCCTGAAGAACCGCTTCAACTGAGCGAGGATGTATTCCGTTCTCGGGTTCCTCGATGAGAAAAACACCGTTAAAATCCGCAAGATAGGCCGGCAGTGTAAGCGCTAGAAGACGGAGGGTTCCATCCGAGGCGGTCCATGATGGAACTTTGAGATGTTTGTTGAAGACAAGACTTAGATAGCGGTGTTTGTCGTCCCTTCGTTCGATTATTTGAACGTCGGATAAATCGGGAAATGCCGTTTGAAGGTGTCTGATCCATTCCTTGAATTTACGGCTGTTCGTTTTCGCAAGACCACTGATGATCCAAGGCAGGTTCGATCCGTCGGTTCTGAAGCCTTTCCCTTGCCCCGGCGGACTTGCTTTTCTGAGCGCGACACTGTTGAGAATGAATTCTTGAATACCGGTCGAAAGCAGATTTTTCAGCCATGTAAGCACCGGGAAGGTGGTCTCGTCTTCCGGCAGATTGCCGAGGGCGGACTTTCTTGGTCCGAGTTTGATCGATGGCATCCAGCCTTTGCCCTTGACTTTGTACGACTCCGAGTAGTTATCATTGCCGCCGGGTGTTTTGCTCATAATTATGCGGCCGGCACCTTTGTTTTGTTGTTTGCGGCCGATAATAGTTGGGGGCGGTCGCAGGGGCGTTGGAAAAAAATTTTCAGGCACGGTATCGGCCTGATCGGAAGATTTTAGTAGTGATGCTTTTTCCGCCAGTATCTGGATTTCCCCGGGCTTTCCATTGCGTCCCAATGATAATTCGTACCGGACCGTGTCGAAATCGGCGTTGCGCTCCTTTCTCCTTTCTTCCGGGATACGGGCTTCAATAGCCATTTCAAATATTCCGCCGGTATTCATCCAGATCAAATCGCGAAAGTTGGTCGCGCGTTTATCCAGCGTTCGTTGAAGGCCGGTGGATACCAGGTCACCCATAAAGGCGGGGATATCGAGAAACGTCGTCTTTCCTGAGGCGTTCGGTCCGACAAGAACCTGGAAATTAGACAACGACTGCCGGATATAGCGCAGGCAACGATAGTTGAGGGCTTCAATAAGCGTGATCATGGATCAGCGCCATTATATAGACTTCTTTATCCATCCGGCGACCGCGGCGACGGTGTCCAGCCAGACGCCGGAGCCGGGGTCCTTGAGCTTCCGGCAAAGAAGGTCGAGCTCGCCGGACAGTGAGACCTGGAACGCGGATTTTTCCCTTATGTCGTGCCCGACGAAGACGATCCATCCGCCCTCGTCCAGCGCCCGGTTGACCCACGCCAGGTACTGGTCGACCGAGAACGTGTCCGAGTCCACCCCGCCGAGGTGGGCCAGGTCGCAGAAGTCAGGGGCGTTCACGAATTCGGACTTGAACCCGCGGCCGGCCAGGAAGTTGCGGGCCACGACGGGGACATAGCTCCGGCACGCCTCACCCCGGCCGATGAAGGTCTGGCCGCACGGGTAGGCGAAGGTGACCGGCGTCGTTCCGGTCCATTTCTTGATGATTTCGCTTGCCTGCTTCAGCTCGGTTTCCATCCGGTCTTCCGTGTAGTCTTCCAGCGCCCGGTCCCGGGACCAGGTGAAATTGCCGGAGCACATGTGAAGCAGGGAGTGATTGCCGATCTCGTGACCGGCCCCCGCCGCCTTTTTCCAGTCCGCCTGCCTGCTGAGCAGGCTTTCGATGCTGGCGTAGAAGGTGGCTTTCACCCCGTGGGCGTCGAAGACCGGGAGCCCCATATCGAGCTGGGACGGCCGGGTGTCGTCGAACGACAGGCTGACCGCGGCCCTGGCGCCGTTCGGCCAACGGAATCCTGATCCGGTGGACATCAGGCAATATGGTCCGCTTTTTACGGTTCTCATGCAAGGCAGGGCCAGCGGAGCTGGCCATGCGTTGGCCTGGCCAACGCCGGGGGAGGATCGGACTGGAAGTCATATAATCGGCGGATGACAGCGAAACGGCCGGGACGGTGGCGGGCGGTAGTCGTCCAGGGTGCGCTCTATATCCTCGGAGTGGCGCATTGGGCCGCCTTCCTGGATTTCGGGAGGATCCCTTTCGGGTTATACGACTGGCGGCAGGTGCATTTCTACCAATCGACCCTGAAAATGGCGGTCACGGCCGGCGAGATCCCCTGGCGGGTTGCGCCAGCCTTCCATTTCAATGACTTGTTTCTATCCTCGCCGCTCTCGATGCTTGCCCCCCAAATCATCCTGCTCCGCTGGATGTCCCTGCCGGTGTTCGAGGTTCTTAACGTCCTGCTGCTTTACACGGTTGGGTTTGTCGGTGGCGTCCGGTTCAAGGCGGCGTTCGGGTTGTCCTGGACCGCCTACCTCGCGTTCTTCCTGCTGTTCAACTTCAATGGTTACCTTGCGTCCCACCTGGCGGTGGGGCACGTAGGAGGGCAGGGGATCGGTTATTTCTTCCTGCCCTGGTTCTTCCTTGGCATCCTCGAGTGGGTGCGTTCGGGTCCGTCACGACGGCTGTCGCTCGAGCTGGCCCTCGTCATATTCGCCATGGGCCTGGTCGGCTCGTTTCATTTTTGCACCTGGTCCGTGATATTCCTGGTGCTCCTCGGGCTGAGAAGGTCCGGCTGGCTCGGACCCACCATCCGGGTCCTGGGCGTCTCCGCAGGACTGGCGGCGTACCGCCTGCTTCCCGGGCTGGCCGGGTTCGGAAAGCTGGAGTTCGGGAGTCCGGCCGGGTATCCCGCAATCGGGGACATGTTCGCGGCGCTCGCCTTCCTGCGCCCGCCCGGTTACCCGACCGTGAACGCCATGGGGTGGTGGGAGTATGACATGTACGTCGGTTGGGCGGGACTGGCCGTGCTCGCGCTTTACGGGGCGCTCCCGCTAGCGACGCGCGCGGGCAGGCTGAAGCCCTTCGCCCGGCTCGACCTGCCGGTCGCCGGCATGGCGCTCCTGTCCTACTGGGAGGTGTACTGGTTTCTCCTGGGCGGTGCGCCGGTCCTGTCCGTGGAAAGGGTCGTTTCCCGGATGCTCATCATGCCGGTCGTTCTGCTGGCCATGCTCGCGGCCGTGCGGCTGGACGAACTGCGGTCCCGCATAAACCGGATCCCGTATGGGTCGTGGCTCACCGTGTCAGTGCTCGCGCTCATGACGGCACAACTGGCGTGCCATTCAATGACCTGGAGGGTGTCCGTGCTCGCCGCCCGCATCCCGGGCTCTTACGCGGTTCCGGCGGCACCGGTTATAGTCCCGGGTCCGGCCCTGGTTTACGCCGCGAGCGTCCTCGCCGGCTGGGCGATAACGCTGGCGGCGCTCGGCGCGGTGGTTTATGCCCTGTGGAAAACGGGAAAACGAGGACGCATGTCGTAATTGCGTCTTCCGAGACGGGGACGTTATTCGGTCCGGTTACCCACCGAAAACAGGGAAGGGATGACCGCCGGGCACCAGCTAGTTCCCGACGAGTCAACGACGGCGAAACCGCGGACATATGACTCTTCCTGCTTGTCCCGGATGGCGCGCAGTCTGACCAGGTAGATCCCGGGCTCGGCGCCGTGGCCCGTCCTGTCCCTCCCGTCCCACTCCAGCCGGGCCGCCCCCGGGGTCAGGGGCTGTTTTTTCTCCTCGGTCATGGCCCGGCCCTCGGCGTCCACGATGTCCCAGCCGATCATGGCGGTCTCGTTAAGGTCGAATTCGATCGCCAGGGGTCCCGAGCCCGGGTCGAACGGACGGGGCGCGACCGTCAGGAGCCGCACCAGCCGGCCGGAGTAATCAAGCAGGACCGGACGGCTTAAGGGGCCCTCGCTTCCCCCGGGGCCGACGGCCGACACGGCGTACCCTTGAGTGTCCCATCCGCCCGGCGCGACGAAGGTCGTGGTCGAAGGGTCGCATTCACCCGCCACGCTCCATGACCCGTTATCCTGCCGCCACACCCGGTACTCCGTCACCGGCCCGCCGTTGGGCTCAACCGGCGCCCATTCCAGCCGGGTTCCGCCGGTGACCAGCCGCCGGTCGATTGATTCCGGCGGCTCGGGAGCGGGGAGGATCGCCGTGACCCGGCGGCCGGAAGCGAAACAGAGCCGGCCTTCGCCCATCGCGATCCAGTCGATCGGCATGACGCCGGTCAGGACGGACCATAGCCGGGCCCCGTTGGATTCCGCCAGGACCGTTATCCGGCCCTCCCGCGTCGCGATCGAGACGGCCGTCCCGGCGGGGGAGACGGCGGTCGGGTCGCCGTCGATCAACCGGTCCCAGGACGATTTCCCGTCCTCCCGGGAAAGCGAACGGATTCCGCCGCCCCGGGTGCACAGGACCACGCCGGAGTCCGTTGTCACCGGCGCGACGGCGACCTGGAGCAGGGACTTGACCCGCCAGCGCACGGACCCGGAGCGGTCGAGCGCGACCATCCCGTATTCGTGGGCGAAGTAACAGCCGTCGGCCGCGATGGCGGGGGAGAAGACGGGTACGCAGTCGAGACCGGTGCGAAATACCTCCCTGCCGCTGGCGGCGTCCAGCGCGACCGCGTCCTGGCCGGAGCCCAGCAGGACCAGCGAGCCGTCATAAGCCGGCAGGGTGACGGGCAGGTCCAGCTTCCGCCGCCACCGGGGCCGGCCGGTACGGGTGTCGACCAGGATCACCTCGCCGGATTCGGCGGCGATCAGCACGGAGTCGGGTCCGGGAACCGGGGTTCCCGCCAGCCGGCCGCCGAGCTTGGCGACCCACTTTAATGCGCCGGTTCCGCCGTCGATTCCGGGCCACTCGTTTCCCGCCTTCGTCCCGGCGCGCTTCCAGGCCGTTCGTCCGCCCGGTCCCAGCGCGCGAATGCCGGCGCTTTTGGTTATCACCATCACCTTGTTCCCGCATGGGACGGGGGGGCCGGCCAGGTCGTCGTCCGCATCGTACGTCCAGGCGATGGAGAACGGCGGCGCGACCGGCGCGGAGGAGGGACCGGCGCAGTCCATGGCCCAGTCACCGGCGAGCGCAGCTCGCCGCCCGACAAGGTCGTTGACGACTTTGTCGCCGGCGGCCGGGGCGCGGAGAGGCATGATCAGCGGCAGGAGCAGGGCGAACAGGACGAACCCGGCTCCCGGTCCCGGTGAAGACCGGCCGGGATTCAGCCGGGCCATTCCAGGACGGCCAGCACGGGGTAATGATCCGACGCGGTTTTGCCGCCGAAAACACGGGTATCCACGACGGCGTCCCGCACCGTAAGGCCGCCGCGGTGGAGAATCCAGTCGATCCGGTAGTTGCGATGGTCGATCACGTGCTGGGGATAATGCCGGAACGCGGGGACGGCGTCGCAGGTGTCGTGCATCCACTTTTCGAGCATGGGCATGTTTTCCAGCGGCAGGCGGGAGATCGGCCGGAAGGCGTTGAACGTGGTCACGGCCGAATCGGCCCTCCCGGATTCGGTCCAGGCGTCGCGGAAACCGCCTTCCCCCGTCAGGAATTTCCAGGCCGCGCATCCGGCCGAGCAGTTGAAATCGCCGGCCACCACCACCGGCAGGTTCCCGGCGAGATTGGCCAGTTCCGCGGCCATTACGCGCGATCCCGGCATCCACGAGTCCGGGTGGGTGTCGAGGTGCGCGACCGCGAACACGATTTCACGCCCGGCAGCGATATCCTCGCCCCGGATCCAGACCACGGTACGGGCGCCCCAATCCTGGGGAAACGAGATGCTTCCCGGGACGTTCGGGGTGTCGGAGAGCCAGAACACCCCGTCCGCGGCGCGCTTGATCCGGCCGTGCTTGAAGAAGAGCCCCTGCAGGTGCGGCTCCTTGCCCACGGTGTCCTTCCGGCTGTGCGCGATCCCGGTCCACGTCCCGGAAAGCCGTTCGGTGAGGAACGCCCACTGCTCGTCGGTGGGCTCCTCGATTCCCATAAGGTCCGGGTCGTCCAGAAGGATGGTTTCGATCACCAGGTCCCTGCGGAATTTCCAGTTGTTGGGGCCGTCGTCCGCCAGGCTGGTGCGGATGTTGAAATTCATGAACTTCAAGGCGGGCACGCCGGATTCCCTCCCGTCGCCGGTCAGCCGATCGCCTCGAAGTACGCCCGGGGATGGGCGCACGCGGGGCAGGCGGCCGGCGGCGAGCTGAGCTCGCCGTTCGGCAAAGCCGTCGGCGCCAAAGTCGGCGTCGGCTTTGCCGCCGGCGGTTCTATTCCATCGTGGACGTATCCGCAGTTGCGGCACCGCCACCGGACCGGCTTCTCGCGCTTGAATACCGTGCCGGACGTAAGGCTTGCAAGGTGGCCCAGGAAGCGCTCCTCGTGGTGCTTCTCCGCCATCGCGATGGCGAGCATGATCGTGGCTACGGGGGCCAGGCCCTCCTCCTCCGCGATCTTGGCGTAGTCCGGGTACATTCCCGTGTGCTCGTGGTTCTCGCCCGCGGCCGACGCCGCCAGGTTTTCCGCGGTCGTGCCGATCGTCCCGGCGGGGAACGAAGCCGTGATTTCGGCCGTGCCCCCCTCGAGGAACTTGAACAGCCGCTTGGCGTGTTCCTTTTCCTGCTCCGCGATCTCGGCGAATGCGGCCGCGATGACCTCGTATCCCTCCTTTTTCGCGGCCGACGCGAAAAAGGTGTACCGGTTCCGGGCCTGCGACTCCCCCGCGAAGGCGTTCATGATATTTTTCTCGGTGCGCATTCCCTTCAGGCTTTTCATCGTACCTTCCTTTGCTTTTCAGACCCGCGACGAGCCAGCCGGTCCATGGCCATTACCGCGCGCTCCTGTTCCTTCTTGAACTTCTTGAGGGCGGCCGCAAGTTTCCGGTTCGATAGCGCCAGGATCTGGACCGCCAGGATGGCGGCGTTCCGCGCGCCGGCGGCCCCGATGGCCAGGGCCGCGGCCGGGGTTCCGGACGGCATCTGGGCGATGGCCAGCAGGGAATCCAGCCCCTGGAGATGGGACGAGGGCAGGGGGACTCCCAGGACGGGGCGCGTCGAAAGGGCCGCCACCGCCCCCGGAAGCGCCGCGGCCGCCCCGGCTCCCGCGATGAACACGAGCACGCCGTCCCTCTCGCTCTCCCGTACATGCCGGGCCAGCATGCCCGGGGAGCGGTGAGCCGAGATCACCCTGAGTTCGTGCGGAACGCCGAATTTCGCCAGGATGGCGTCCGACTCCCGCATGATGTCCATGTCAGAATCCGATCCCATGACGATCGAAACCACCGGTTTGTTCACTTGACCCCCTCTCTTTTCAGCGCGCGAGACGCGATGTCCCGGCGGTAGTGCATGCCATCGAATTTTATCCTGTCCAGCGCCTCGTACGCGCGTTCGGCCGCCTGTTTCAGGGTCGGCGCCACGCCCACGGCATTCAGCACCCGGCCGCCGGCCGTCAGGATCTCGCCGTCCCCGCCCCCGGTACCGGCGTGGAAAATATGGGCGCCCGTGGCCTCGGCCAGCTCCAGCCCGTCGATCCTCCGGCCCGACTTGTAGGAACCGGGGTACCCGCCGGACGCCGCGACCACGCAGACGGCGGCGTCGTCGGTGAATTCGAGGCTGTCCCGCCTCAGCCCGGTTCCCACCGATTCCATCATCACGATCAACAGGTCGTCCTTCAGCCGGGGGAGGATCACCTGTGTTTCGGGGTCGCCGAACCGGCAGTTGAACTCGATCACCTTGATTCCGTCCGCCGTCAGGATCAGCCCGGCGTACAGAAGCCCCCGGTACGGCGTTTCCTGCTCGGCCATTCCCCGGATGACGGGCTCGAGCACCTTCGTGAGGACCTGCTGGACTATGTCCCGGGGCATGTGGGGAACCGGGGAGTAGGCGCCCATGCCCCCCGTGTTGGGTCCCGCGTCGTCGTCGAACACGCGCTTGTGGTCCTGGGCCGGCTGCATCGGGATAATCCGCTCGCCGTCCGAGATGCCGAAGATCGACAGCTCCTCGCCCTCCAGGTATTCCTCCAGCAGGACCAGGTTTCCGGCCTCCCCGAAGGCCTTCTTTTCCATGGCCTCCCGGATGGCGGTCTCGGCTTCCTTCCGGTCGGCGGCGATCGTGACCCCCTTACCCGCCGCCAGCCCGTCGGCCTTGATGACGTAAGGCGGCTTGAATTCGTCCAATCCGGCCAGGGCGCCCGCCAGGTCGTGAAAGCGTTTCGCCTCCGCGGTCGGCACCCCGCAGCGCCGCATGATCGTTTTTGCGAACGACTTGCTCGCCTCGATCTGGGCCGCCGCCCGGTTGGGGCCGAAGATGGGCAGGCACTCGCGCTGGAACACGTCCACGATGCCCGCCGCCAGCGGGGCCTCGGGGCCGACCACGGTGAAATCCACCTTCCTCTCCGTCGCCAGGTCCACCAGCCCTGGTATGTCGTCCGCCTTCACCGGCACGCATTCCGCCAGGCGCGCGATCCCGGCGTTCCCGGGCGCGCAGACAAGACGGGTAAGGTGGGGACTCTGCTTGAGCTTCCAGGCCAGCGCGTGCTCCCGGCCTCCGCTTCCGATCAGCAGCACATTCATGAAGCTTCCTTCGCAGACGAAGGAAGCTTTGGCGAATCCGGAGACGGATTCGCCTGGCGCTCTGTTGCCGACGAAGGAGACGGCGGCGAACCCGAAGACGGCGGGTGCACCTTTGGGGACAAAGGTGCGCTGGGCGAATCCGAAGACGGATTCGCCGGGCTCGCGGTTTTTGACACGGGAGCCGGAGGCCCCGGCGGCCGCGGCGGGGACCACCGGGGCGCCGCCCGTCCGGGTCCCACCCACCCTGATCCCACCCGCCCGGGCCGCATTGCCGGCAGTCGGCGCGCGGGGTTGCGCTGGTTCAGGTTTACGTTCTTGAAGCCGCCGGCCATCAGTGCTTGAAGTGCCTGATCCCGGTAAGGACCATGGCCATGC